>VFQR01000421.1_pt1 | contig 60745 bp, 53 predicted proteins | sample 3512321 | NCBI WGS metagenome assembly VFQR01 (sample SAMN10412374, study PRJNA504923) | tailings metagenome | isolation source: Relicate 3 Philex TSF1 revegetated site | place: Philippines: Tuba, Benguet | collected 2017-08-29 | reverse complement strand
TTCGGGTTCCAGCGCGTCTATACCGACGACCGTTCGCTGGACGAGACCATGCTGATCGAGGATGGCGACGTGGTGCTGGTGCCGAGAGGATATCATCCGGTGGCGGCCGTCGCGGGCTACGATATCTACTACCTCAACGTCATGGCCGGGCCGAAGCGGACGTGGAAGTTCCACAATGCGCCCGAGCATGAGTGGATGCTGGGGTAGGGGTTCCCTCCATGCGCCGGTCCGGGACGCCACTGGTGTTGCGTCCTGATCCCTGTTGCGACGGGGCTTGGCGTGCGGAGGCGAAGTGCCTAGTGTCCGCCGGCCCATGAACGACCAGCCCCGCGAGCCCAAGATGTCCGACGCCTATTCCGCCCTTTCCTTCGCCGGCAAGGTCGCCGTGATCACAGGCGGTGCGCAGGGCCTCGGGGAGGGCGCGGCGCGACTGCTGGCAGCGCGGGGCGCGGCGGGGCTGGTGCTGGTCGATCGCCAGCGGGAAAAGGGCGAGACGCTGGCCCGTGCGCTGGAGGCCGAGGGCACGCGGACGTTGTTCGTTGCTGCCGACCTGGCCGATCCGGCGCAGGTGGCGCAGGTGATCCCGGCTGCGGATGCGGCGTTCGGCCGGGTCGACGCGCTCTGCAACATTGCCGGGCTGACCGACCGCGGCAGCATTCTCGACACCGATCTGGATGGTTTCGACCGGATGTTCGCGGTCAATGTGCGGGCGCCGTTCTTTCTGATGCAGGACGCGATCAAGGTGATGCTACGCGAGGGGATCGAGGGCAGCATCGTCAATATCCTGTCGATCAACGCCTATGTCGGCTCGCCGAACCTCTCTGCCTACAGCGCCAGCAAGGGGGGGCTGCTCACGCTGACGCGGAATACCGCCAATGCGGTCAATGCCGCCCGCATCCGGGTCAACGGTATCGCGCTCGGCTGGGCTGACACGCCGGGCGAGCACGTGACGCTGAAGACCTGGCACAATGCCGCAGATGACTGGCTGGAGCAGGCGGAAGCGCTGCGGCCGTTCGGGCGGCTGCTGAAGCCGGCCGATGTCGCCCGGCTGATCGGGTTCCTCGCCAGCGCTGAATCGGCGCCCATGACCGGCTCGATCATCGATTTCGAGCAGACGGTGGTGGGCGCGCCCGGTGGCGGCGGCATCACGGGATATCCCGGGCAGAAGGGCTGACGGCCCGCGGCAGGCGAGCTCCCCGCAGGGCGCGGCCTCAGCCTTTGCGGCGGCCGGCTATCGCGACCGAGAGCGTCATGGCCAGCGCCATGGTCGCGGCCATGGAGCGGAAGCCTTCGAAATTGGCTTCGGAGACCTCCAGCCACGCATCGGCGATCGGCGCGATGGGCGACAGCAGTGAGTCGGTGATCGAGACCAGTCGCGCCTCGCGCTCGCGGGCCGCCTGGGCGAGGGCGACCGTTTCGCTGGCATAGGGGGTGAAGCTGATGGCGAGCACGGCGTCGCGGGCGGACACGAAGCCGATCTGTTCGGCACCCAGCCCCGCCAGCCCATCGACCAGAATGTGCCGGATGCCGAGCTTGCCCATGGCATAGGCCATGTAAGAGGTGACCGGAAAGCTGCGGCGCAGGCCGAGCAGGTAGATGGTCTCCGCCGAAGCCAGCAGTTGTACGGCGCGCTCGAGCGCAGCGGGATCGAGGCGGGAGCCGAGGTCGGCGAGCGAGCGCTCTGCCGCCTCCGTGAAGCCCTGCAGCAGAAGATGGGCTTCAGAGCCGTCATGGCCATGACGACGCAATTGCTGCAGCCGCTCTTCATAGGTCGGCACCCGATCGCGCAGCCGCGCCCGGAACACATCCTGCAGGTCGGAGAAGCCGCGATAGCCCAGGGTCTGGCTGAAGCGCACGAGGGTCGAGGGCTGCACGCCGCAGCGCTGCGCGACGCTGGCGGCCGTGCCGAAGGCGATCTCGTCGGGATGCTCGAGGGCGTAGCCCGCCACCTCGGTCAGGCGCCGGGGCAGCGAAGCGGCCCGCTCCGCGATCAATGCCCTCAGAGCCGGAAAGTCACGCGGCGCTGGGTCGGTCGAAGCCGCAACGACAGGTTCCATGGCAAGCGATGCTCCTTCGAGGGCCGCGCGTTCCGCCGCGCCCGACCCTTCTGGCCAGTTTGTCCGGACCGGGCAAGAGGGTGGGCGATCGCCCGGCGTGCTGCAACCCCGCCGTCCCGGCTTGACAGAACGCTAATCTGGAATAAACATTCCATCAACGCCTGACGCAGAACCATACGTTCCATAAAAAAAGAACAAGGGCGGCGGGTAGGGACAGGGGAGGAGGCAGCCGGCATGGCCGAGGCGCTGCTCGAGGCGAGAGGGATCGCGAAGTATTTCGGCGCGATCACTGCACTGCGCGACGTGAATTTCCACGTGGCGCCCGGCGAAGTGCTGGGCGTGGTCGGGGATAATGGGGCGGGCAAGTCCACATTGATGAAGATCCTCTCGGGGCTGTTCGTGCCCAGCGAGGGAGAGCTGATCTTTCGTGGCCGGCCGGTGAGCTTCCGCAGCCCCAAGGACGCCCAGCGCCTCGGCATCGAGATGGTCTACCAGGACTTCGCGCTGGCCGGGAATCTGCCGATCTACGAGAATATCTATCTCGGTCGCGAGCCGGGGCTGAAGCTCGGGCCGCTGACGGTGGTCGACCATGCCCGGGCGCGGCAGATGGCGACGGAGCATCTCGACAGGCTCCATATCCACGTCAAATCGGTCGACCAGAACACCGAAGACCTGAGCGGCGGGCAGCGGCAGGCCGTGGCGATCGCGCGGGCGACGGCGTTCGACGCCAAGCTGGTGATCATGGACGAGCCGACCGCCGCGCTCGCGATCAAGGAAGTGGGCAAGGTGCTCGACCTCGTCAGGTCGCTCAAGGACCATGGCGTCGCCGTGATCATCATCTCGCACCGCATGGACGACATCTTCTACTGCTGCGACCGGGTGATGGCGCTCTACCAGGGCACCAACTTCGCCGAGGCGGAACTTGCGGCTACGACCCGCAACGAGGTCATCGGCTGGATCATGGGGACCAAGGGGCACACCGCGACCCTTGCCCATGACAACATGCACTGACGGGGCGGATGCAATGACCGACACCGCCAACACCCCCAAGACTGCCGTCAACTGGTCGAAGTTCCTCGAAACCTACGGCATCATCCTCGTCGTCGTCGCGATGATGCTGGCCTTGGCGGCCATCAAGCCGGAAGTGTTCCTTTCGGCGCAGAACCTGACCAACATCCTCAAGCAGAACGCCTCGCTGGCGCTGCTCGCGCTCGGCATGTTCGTCGTCATCGTCACCGCCGGGATCGATCTCTCGGTGGGCTCGATCATGGCGCTCTCGATGGTGAGCCTCGCTCTCGCATCGAAGGCGGGCGTGCCCTGGCCGGTGGTGCTGATGATCGGACCGGCGATCGGGCTCGTGGTCGGCTGGATCAACGGCGTCGGTCTCACCGTCCTCAGGCTGCCGCACCCGTTCATCATGACGCTCGGCACCCTCAATGTGGCGCGCGGGCTGACTTTCCTCATCTCGAACGGCGCGCCGATCTCGGGGCTGCAGCCGGAGGTCCGGTACATCGGGCAGGCCTATTACGATTTCGGTATCTTCGCGCCGCCGGCCGGGCTGCCCGCGAGCCTGCTGCTGGTCGCCGCGTGCGCCATCGGGCTGTGGTTCTTTCTCGAACGCACCAATATCGGGCGCCACATCTATGCCATTGGCGGCAACCCCCAGGCGGCGCGTGTGTCTGGCATCAATGTCGATGCCACCCTGGTGATCGTCTACATGATCTCGGGCTTCTTCGCGGGCCTTTCCGGCCTGCTGCTCGCCGGGCGGACCGATTCCGGTTTCCCCAATGCCGGCATCGGTATCGAACTCGACGCCATTGCAGCGGTGATCATCGGCGGCGCCTCGTTTTTCGGTGGCCGCGGCAATGTGCTGGGCGTGCTGGCGGGCGTGCTGATCATGGGCATTCTGCGTAACGGGCTGAACATCAACAACGTCTCGGCCTTCTGGCAGCAGATCCTGATCGGACTGGTGATCATCATCGCCGTCTATATCGACGTCCTGCGCCGACGCGCGTCGGTGCGCCGCTGAGAGTGGAGAGAACCGCCCGGCGCGCCGTCTCCGGCGTCGGGTCGTCAAAAAGCGGGAGACATGGGAGGAACTTGACCATGAAGACCATTCTGCTAGCCGGTGTCGCAATCGGGACCCTTGCCATGATGTCTGGCGGTGCGAACGCCGCCTATGTGCTGGGCATGAAAGGGCCGGGCGGCGGCAACCCGTTCTGGGCTGCCGTGGAAGCGGGTGCCAAGGCCAAGGGCGCCGAACTGGGCGTCGATGTGGTGGTGGTCGCCCCGCCCGCCGAATCCGACGTGCAGGCGCAGATCACCCAAATCGAGGACCTGATCGCACAGGGCATCGACGGGCTGGCCCTTGCACCGACCGACCCGAATGCCCTCGCTCCGGTGGTCGAAGCCGCCCGGGCAGCCGGTATCCCCGTGGTGTTCGTCGATACGCGCGGCATCAATGAAGGCGTGACCTTTATCGGTACCAACAACGAAGTGGGTGCGGCGCTCGCGGCCGACTTCATGTGCCAGAACCTGCCCGAAGGGTCCGATGTGGCGATCCTGCAGGGTCTCATCAGCCAGTCGACGGGCCAGGCCCGTGCCGAGGGCGCCAAGTCCGGCCTCACCGGCTGCGGCCTCAACGTCGTGGCGGAGCAGACTGCCGAGTGGGATCGGGCCAAGGGCCTTGCGGTCACCGAGAACATCCTGGCCGGCAACCCCAACATCAAGGGCATCTTCGGCTCGAACGACAACATGGCGCTGGGCGCAGTGGAGGCGCTGAAAGCGGCTGCCAAGCTCGACGACGTGATGGTGGTCGGGTTCGACGCCAACCCGGACGCTGCCGCTTCGATCCTCGCCGACGAGATGACGGCGTCGATCGCGCAGGCGCCGGGCAATATGGGCGGCTTCGCGATCCAGGCCCTGGTCGATCTCAAGGCCGGCCAGACCCTCGACGCCTGGATCGACACCGGCACCGTGCTGGTGACCAAGGAAAACGCGGCGGACTACCAGTAATCCTCCTCCTTCACGCCGCGGGCGTCCGGGACCAGCGGTTCCGGACGCCTTTTCGTGTCCAGTCGAGAGGCTAGAAGATGAAACAGATTGGCGTCGGTCTGATCGGCACGGGCTATATGGGCAAGTGCCATGCACTGGCCTGGAACGGCGTCAGGCCGGTGTTCGGCGACGGCCCGCGTCCCCGCCTCGTCCACCTCGCCGAGGTGTCGGCCGAGTTGGCCGCGGAGCGCGCCGATGCGTTCGGGTTCGCGCGCGCCACTTCGGATTGGCGCGCACTGATCGCCGACCCCGAGGTCGACGTCGTTTCCATCACGACGCCCAACGCCTTTCATGCCGAGATGGCTATCGCCGCCCTCGAAGCCGGCAAGCATGTGTGGTGCGAAAAGCCGATGGCCGTCGGGTTCGGCGACGCCGAACGCATGGCGGCGGCTGCCCACCGCTCGGGGAAGGTCACGGCGCTCGGCTACAACTACATCCAGAACCCGGTGATGCGGCAGATCCGGCGCCTGCTCGAGGACGGCGCCATCGGGGCAGTGAACCACGTGCGCTTCGAGATGGACGAGGATTTCATGGCCGACCCGGAGGCCCCGTTCTACTGGAAGTCCGAAGCCTCGTCCGGCTATGGCGCGCTGGACGATTTCGGCGTCCATCCGCTCAGCCTGATGCAGTTCCTGTTCGGTGGCGTCGGCCGCGTCATGGCGCAGCTGGCCATGCCCTATGCCGACCGTCCGCTCGGCGCGGGCGGCCGCCGCGCGGTGGAGACCTGGGACATCGCCTCGGTGCTCATGGAGCTCAGGAACGGCGCCTCGGGGGTCATGGCGCTCAACCGCTCGGCCTGGGGCAGGAAGGGGCGCATCGCGATGCAATTGTTCGGCTGGAAGGGCACCATCGCCTATGACCAGGAGCGGATGAACGAGTTCCAGCTCTATCGCTCCGAGGATCCGGCCGGGAGCCAGGGATTCCGCACCGTGCTGGCCGGGCCGGTGCACCCGCCCTATGACCGGTTCATCCCGGCGCCCGGCCACGGCCTCGGCTTTAACGAGTTGAAGATCATCGAGTGCCACGAACTGCTCCGCGCCATTGGTGGCGAGCCGGCGCAGATCATCGGGTTCGCAGCGGGGCTGGAGATCGAGCGCGCCGTCCATGCTATGGCAGAAAGCCACCGCGAGGGGCGGTGGGTGGAGGTCTAGACGATGCCAAAGGTGGATATCGATCGGGTGCCGGCGATCATGGGGTCCGGTTATCCCGCGCCGTTCGACAAGTCCTGCTCGGATCGCGTGCGACGGCGGCTGGGGGACGCGGGTGGTCTCACCGATTTCGGGCTCAACATCATGCGGCTGCCACCCGGCAATTGGTCGAGCCAGCGGCACTGGCATTCGCACGAGGATGAGTTCGTCTTCATCGTTGAGGGCGAAGTGGTGCTGATCGAAGATGACGGCGAGACGCTGCTCAGCGCGGGAGACTGCGCGGCATTTCCGAAGAACACCGGGAACGGCCACCACATGGTCAACCGGTCGAATGCGGATGCGATCTATCTCGAAATCGGTTCCCGTCACCTCGACGACATGACCACCTGCGCCGATATCGACCTCAAGAGCGCCAATGCCGACGGGGTCTGGCGGCACAAGGATGGGACGCCCTATCCGGCGCGCTGAGGGCCAGGACCGCCTGATCCAGCGGTCGGCCAAGCGAAGTGAGGTGGTTGAGGGCAGCCGCCAACGCCGTACTGTGGCTCCGACCCTGAGCCGTGTTCCGGGGTCGCTGTCACTGCGACCCCGGGGCCCGAGCCGTGCAGCGGACTCAGGCAGTAGCGAGGGTAGAGCTGCGACCGTCGCGGCTCTCGACCCAGTAGATGAAGGCGGATGCCGCAACAATCAGTGCCGCGCCGGGCCAGAACCAGACCGACGGCACCTGGGCCAGGATGACCCAGCCGAGCAAAGCGCTGAGCGGCACCTTCAGATCGGCGAAGGGCTGCAGATAGGTCGCGTCGGCGGCACGATAGGCGAAGGCGAGCAGATACTGCGCCGCGGCGGTCAACAGGCCGAGCAGCGCCAGCAGCCAGAGGCCGTCACCGGCGGGCAGCGCGAAGACGTTATCGGCAAGGCCCATGGGCAGCAGCCCCGGGGCGACCACACCCAGACCCCAGACGGCCAGCAGCAGCAGCAGGTGGTTGGGCGTGACGAGGACCAGCAGCGACACGGTGAGGGTCTCGGGGCTTTCTCCGAGCCGGCTCAGATATTTGGTCAACACGTCGGTCGTCGCCCACAGCATTGCCGCGGTGATTGGCACCAGCGCCTGCCAGCTGAGGCCTTCCGAGCCCACGCCCGACACGATGATCGCGCCGACGAAGCCGAGCAGGGCCGCCGCGATGCGGGCGGGGGAGGCCTTCTCGCCGAGGAACAGCGTCGAGCCGAGAATGATGAAGAGCGGCCCCGTGGCCAGCAAGGTCACCATCTGCCAGATCGGCACGCCCGACGCGAAGCCATAGACGAACACATGCACGCCGAGGGCGGAGACGAAGGCCCGTATTTCGTGCGCGAGCGGGTGGCTGGTGCGCAGATTGGCGATACCGATGCGGAGGACGAGCGGCAGGCTGAGGAGGCCGGCAATCAGGTACTGCCAGAAGGCCATGCCCGTGGAGCTCATGCCGTAGCCGCCATATTCGACGGGGGTGGGCAGGGCCGACTGCAGCAGATTGGAGCCGGCGAAGGCGAGGCTCGCCACCAGCATGAAGATGGCGCCGGACGTGGCGGCGCGGTGTGACGTCGAGGAAATCTGGTTCATCGTCGATCCTTTCCGTAACCAGTTCCCTCAGGGAGTTACGGGGATCGGCGACACAGGGCGCAATGCACCCATGGCCGCGTATGCCATGCCCGCATAGCGCGCATGACCCTCTCGGGCCGAATCGCTCCACTAAAGCGATTTATGGTCCCTCGAAGTCCCGTTCTCTTTCATCCGGACTGTGACCGTCGGCTCCGGAGTTACACCGGATCTGCTGACCCTCCGGAAGCTCCGGAGGCGCTCGCGGGCTTTGGACCAGGTGGTCCATCTACCGCCGGTGGGGAATTTCGCCCCGCCCTGAGAACATGCCGGCCTCACGGCCGACGGGCTGAACATAGGGCGCCGCGCGGCGCGGTGCAAGCAGGCACAAGCGGGATACCGCCCCCGCGCCGGACGCGGGGGCCGAAGATCGGCTCAGGCGGCGCGCCGATTGGGGCGGCGGCGATTGCTGCCGCTGAGCCCGATCAGGGTGGCCGCGATGACGCCGATGGCGACGATGCCGATGATGATGGTGGCGAGCGCGTTGACGTCCGGCGAGACGCCGAGCCGCACCTTGGAGAAGATGACCATCGGCAGGGTGGAGGAGCCGGGGCCGGAGACGAAGCTGGCGATCACCAGATCATCGAGCGACAGGGTGAAGCCGAGCAGCCAGCCCGACACCAGCGCCGGGGCGATGATCGGCAGGGTGACGTCGAAGAAGGTGCGGATCGGCGAGGCCCCCAGGTCCATCGCGGCTTCCTCGAGACTACGGTCGAAATCCGACAGGCGCGACTGGACCACGACACAGACATAGGCCGTGCAGAAGGTGGCATGCGCGATGACGATGGTCAGCACGCCGCGCCCCTGCGGCCAGCCGAGCATGGATTCCATGGCCACGAACAGCAGCAGCAGCGACAGGCCGGTGATGACATCCGGCATCACCAGCGGCGCCGAGACCATGCCGGAGAACAGGGTGCGTCCACGGAAGCGGCGGAAGCGCACCAGCGCCACGGCCGCCAGCGTGCCGAGCACGAGGGCGATGGTGGCGGAGATGGCCGCGATCTGGAGGCTCAGCCAGGCCGCGTTCAGCATCTGCGGATCGCGGAACAGTTCGCCGTACCACTTGAGCGAGAAACCGGTCCACACCGTGACCAGCCTGTTCTCGTTGAACGAGAAGATCACGAGGCTGACGATGGGCGCGTAGAGGAACGAGAAGCCCAGGACGGCAGCGATGGGGAGGAACCAGCCGCGACGGAACATCCTACTTCTCCACCACGGCGCCCTGCGCCCGCTGCAGCAGCATGATCGGCACCACGACGACCACCAGCATGGCGACGGCGACGGCAGAGGCGCGCGGCCAGTTGGTCGCCGAGAAGAACTCGTCCCACAGCACGCGGCCGATCATCAGCGTTTCGGGACCGCCGAGCAGCGAGGGAATGACGAATTCGCCGATGGCGGGGATGAAGACCAGCATCGAGCCCGCGACGATTCCCGGCAGCGAAAGCGGCAGGGTGACCGAGAGGAAGGTGCGCCACGGGCGCGCGCCAAGGTCCGCAGAGGCCTCGAGCAGGGAGGTGTCGAGCTTCACGAGGTTGGTGTAGAGCGGCAAGATCATGAAGGGCAGATAGGTGTAGACGAGGCCGACATAGACCGCGAAATCGGTCTGCATCATCACGATGGGCTCGATGCCGAACAGCCCCAGGAACTGGTTGATCACGCCATTGCCGCGCATGAAGCCGGTGAGGGCGTAGACGCGCAGCAGCAGCGACGTGAAGAAGGGCAGGATCACCGCCATCAGCAGGATGTTACGCCAGCGGCCGGGGGCGCGCGCGATGGCATAGGCCATGGGATAGCCGATAAGCAGCGTGATCACCGTCGCGATGAAGGCGATGCGGATCGAGGAGAGATAGGCCTCGACGTAGAGATTATCGGTGATGAGCCGGAGGTAGTTGCTGAGGTGCAGCGTGAGTTGCACCGTCCCTTCGTCCGTCGTCAGCAGCGGCGAATAGGGCGGGCGGCCGAACTGCTTGGTGGTCAGCGAGATGCCGAAGACCACGAATAGCGGCACGAGGAAGAAGACCAGCAGCCAGATGAACGGCGCTATCAGCACCAGCATGCGCCCAGTGATGCCGACATCGCGCAGGCGCCGTTCTATACCGCTCCACGGCCGCAGGCGGCGCGGTGGCGGCAGATGCGGCTGCGGCTGGATCTCGGCCTCGCTCATACCGTCAGCACCGAGCCGGAGGTCGCGCCCCAGGACACATAGACCGGCTCTTCCCAGGTGATGGCGTCGGGATTGCCCCGCATGGTGTTGGTCTGGCTCACCCGGATGCGTTTGCCGCTGTCGAGCACCACCTGATAGACGCTCATATCGCCCAGATAGCCGATCTCCTCCACGACGCCGTGAGTGACATTGGCGCCGTGCGGATCCTCCGGCCGCTCCCGCGACAGGTGCATCTTCTCGGGCCTTATAGCCCACCACAGGATCTGGTCCGGCGCGCAATCGACGCCGTGGGCGACGTGGATGTCGCAGCCGAGCTCGGCCGAGCGGATTCGGACGTGGTCGGGTTCGTCCTCGGTGACGATGCCCTCGACCATGTTGACCGAGCCGATGAAGCCCGCAACGAAGCGGGAATTGGGGAACTCGTAGATGTCGGCCGGCTCGCCGATCATGGCGATTTCGCCCTGATTCATCACGCCGATGCGGGTGGCGAGCGTCATCGCCTCCTCCTGGTCGTGCGTGACGACGATGAAGGTGACGCCCAGGGTCTCCTGGATCTTGACCAGTTCGAACTGGGTTTCCTCGCGCAGCTTCTTGTCTAGGGCGCCGAGCGGCTCGTCGAGCAGCAGCAGCTTGGGGCGCTTGGCGAGCGAGCGCGCAAGGGCCACGCGCTGGCGTTGGCCGCCTGACAGCTGGTGGGGCTTGCGCTTGCCGTAGTCCTGCAGCTTGACCAGCGCCAGCAGTTCGGCGACGCGCGCCTCGATCTCGGATTTCGGCAGGTGGTCGCGCTTCAGGCCGTAAGCGATGTTCTGCTCGACCGACATATGCGGGAACAGGGCGTAGGACTGGAACATCATGTTGACCGGCCGGTTGTAGGGCGGCACTTCGGTCATGTCCTGGCCATCGATCTCGATGGTACCGGAGGTGGGGGTCTCGAAGCCGGCGAGCATGCGCAGCAGCGTCGACTTGCCGGAACCCGACCCGCCGAGCAGGCAGAACAGTTCCGAGCGGTAGATGTCGAGCGAGACGTCGTTGACGGCCGAAACGTCACCGAACTTCTTCGTCACGTTCCTGATGCGCACGAACGGCTTGTTGTTGGCCGCATCACGCCAGGGGCGGGTGTCAATCGCAAGCTGAGGCTTCTTGGCCATCGGGCGCCATTCCAGACCGGTCGTTGAATCGCAGTTTCCACTCCGAGCCCGCCGGGTACGAGGAGAGCTGATGCGTTCCCTCTCCCGACAGGCTCACCATGGTCTACGAAGAGAGTCATCCAAAGAGTGAAGGGGCGGCCGGAGCCGCCCCTGTCATCGGGTTACCGACCCGTTTTGATGCGGGTCCAGGTTCTGGTCAAGAGCTCTTCGTAATCCGGCGTGTGGGCCTGCATGACGAACGCCTTGTCCAGCACTTCCTCGGGCGGGTAGATGCCCGGGTTGGACTTCACTTCCTCGTCCACGAACTCGAGCGAGGCGGTGTTGGGATTGGCGTAGTAGACGTAGTTGGTGATGGCAGCCACCACCTGCGGCTCAAGAATGTAGTTGATGAACCGGTGGGCATTGTCCGGATTCGGAGCATCGGCGGGAATGGCGAGGAAGTCGAACAGGGTCGCTGCGCCTTCCTTGGGGATCAGGTACTCGATCTCGATGCCCTCGCCGGCATTGTCCGAGGCAATGAACACGTCGCCCGAGTAGCCGAGCGCGAGGCAGATCTCGCCATTGCCCAGGTCGTCGATGTACTGGCTGGAATGGAAGTAGCGAATCGAGGGCTTGATGGAGTTCATCAACTCCTCGGCCCGGGCCAAGTCATCGGTCGCCTCGGAGTTGGGGTCGAGGCCAAGATAGTGCAGCGCGATGCCCATGACTTCGGACGGGCTGTCGAGCACCGCGACGCCGCAGGAGGCGAGCTTGGCAACCGTCTCCGGATCGAAGAGCAGATCCCAGCTGTCGATCGGAGCGTCGGCGCCTAGCGCAGCCTCCACCTTCTGAACATTATAGCCCAGGCCGATCGTGTTGATCATATAGGGGACGGCGTGCGCGTTCTCCGGGTCCTGCGCTGCGGCCGTGGCCATGATATCGGGGTCGAGATTGACAAGATTGGGTAGCTTGGACTTGTCGAGCGGCATGATCAGCCCGGCGCGGATCTGGCGCTCGAGGAAGTTACCCGAGGGAACGACGATGTCGTAGCCGGAGTTGCCGGCGAGCAACTTGGCGTCAACAATCTCATTGTTGTCGTAGACGTCGTAATTGACCTTGATCCCGGTTTCCGCCTCGAAATTGGCGATCGTATCTTCGGCAATATAGTCCGACCAGTTGTAAACGTTGACCACGTTCTGCTGGGCGAGCGCCGGCGTGGCGATGACGAGGGCGCCGAGCGCCACCATCATGGACTTGATCATCTAGAATGTCTCCTTGCCAGACAGTGCGGGCGGTGTAAGCGCCGGCACAGAGAGGGGAAGTGGATGGCGCTGCCGTCCCAATGGTCGGGTCAGCGGCCGGACACGGTCTCCAGCCGCGTGGGGCTTGGACTGGGACCGAATGAGGATGTCGGAGAAACTTGCGGATACGGGGAGACTGAGGCCAAGCGGCGCGATCACGCCGGGGCTGGAACGGACGGCGATGTGCCCGTCGACGGGCGCCCATCGATCCGGGAGGCCCGGACCAACAAAGACCGTGTTCAGTGAAGTGCCCTTTTCCGCGCGACAGGATGAAAGCAGGCGGACCCTAGTGGCAATCGCCCAATCGAGCAAGGGCTTGCCGGGCCTTTGCGGGGCAGAATCGGTGGTGGCGCGCCTGGTGCGGCGCGGCGCCGCAGCAGCGCTCGGTGCAGCGGTTGAAATCGGCGTCGATTGGGTCCATGCAGGGCGCCTCTCCCGCAATCGCAGAGCGCTTCCTTGTCCCTGAAATCGCACCTCTCCGTTTCGCCCGACGTCGCCGCAGCCCTTGCCGGGGGCAAGCCGGTCGTCGCGCTCGAATCCACCATCATCACCCATGGCATGCCCTATCCGCAGAATCTCGAGATGGCGCGCAATGTCGAGGCGGTGATCCGCCAGAACGGTGCCGTGCCCGCGACGATCGCCATCATGGATGGCGCTTTTCGCGTGGGTGTGACGGAAGCCGATCTGGAGCGGCTGGCCCGGACGGGCGGCAAGGCCGCAAAGGCCTCGCGCCGCGATGTGGCGGCCCTGCTGGCCACGGGCCAGATTGCCGGAACGACGGTCGCGACCACGATGATGGCGGCCGAGGCGGCCGGCATCAAGCTGTTCGCAACCGGAGGTATCGGTGGGGTGCATCGTGGTGCCGAGTCGACATTCGACATTTCGGCCGATCTCGAGGAGCTGGGTCGCACCCGCGTGGCCGTGGTGTGTGCGGGCGCCAAATCGATCCTCGACATTCCGAAGACACTGGAAGTGCTCGAAAGCAAGGGCGTGCCGGTGCTGGGCTTCGGAACGGACGACTTCCCGGGGTTCTGGGCGCGCCAGAGCGGTGGGCGGGTCGACCATCGCGTGGATGATGCGGCAGCGGCCGCGAAGGTCATCGCGCTGCAGTTCGGGCTGGGGCTGGGTGGCGTGCTGGTAGCCAATCCGATTCCCGAGGCGAATGCGTTCGATGCCGCCGAGATCGAGCGGCATATCGCCGAAGCGATCCAGGATGCGGATGCGCAAGGGGTCGGTCGCAAGGAGCTGACGCCGTTCCTGCTCAAGCGCATCTTCGAGTTGACGGGTGGCGCGAGCCTCAAGGCCAACATCGCGCTCGTTGAAAACAACGCCGCTGTTGCGGCGCAGATCGCCGTGGCGCTGGCCTGAACGGCGATGGGCGACCCGGCGCCGGTGGGGCGCGTCATCGTCGTCGGCGACGTGATGACCGATGTGATCGTCATTCCGGAGGGGCCGCTGGTGCGCGGTTCGGACAGGCGGGCGCGCATCGTCTCCCGTGCCGGTGGTTCGGGTGCCAACCAGGCGGTCTGGCTGGGGGCCGAGGGGGTGCCGGTGCGCTTCGTGGCGCGGGTCGGCGCAGGCGACAAGCCGCAGCTCGAGGCCTATTTCCGGGGCCGCAAGGTCGAGCCCTTGCTGGTCGCCGACCCCGAACGGGCCTCGGGCGTATTGGTGACCATTGTCGATGCCGATGGCGAGCGGAGCTTTCTCACCGATCGAGGGGCCAATCTGGCCCTGAGCCCCGCCGACCTGCCGGTATCGCTGCTCGATGGGGCCAGGATGCTCGTGCTTTCCGGCTATTCCCTGTTCGCGGAGGTCCCGCGCGGGGCAGTGCGGGGGCTAGCGCGCGAGGCGCTTTCGCGCGGCATGCCGGTGGCGGTGGACGCCGCCTCGGTGGGCTTTCTGCGCGAAGTGGGGGCGGCCCGGTTTCGCGACTGGACCCGCGGCTTCTCGCTGCTGTTCGCCAATGCCGAGGAAGCGCTGGCACTGACGGGGGTCAAGGGACTGGCCGAGCAGATGCAGCAGCTCGGTGCCGACTACGCCCAGGTGGTGATCAAGCTCGGCGCCGCGGGCGCCGCAGTGGGAGGCCGGACGGGCATTGTCGCGCAACTGCCGGCGCCGCCGGTCGCGGTGGTGGACAGCACCGGGGCGGGAGATGCCTTCGCCGCCGCCTACATCTCGGCTCAGCTCCGCGGCCGCGGCAGCGCCGATTGCCTCGCAGCCGGGATCGCGGCCGGATCGGCGGCGGTGACGCGGGTCGGCGGGCAACCCGGCTGAACGCCCGATGGATGCTAATCGGCGCGGAGGAACCGCGCGGGGCGAACCGACAGCGCCGACCAGGTGGCAAGCGTGCCCACCAGCACCGTCAGCAGCATGTTGGCCCCGATGACCGTGGCGACGAGTGCCGGATCGAAGGTGAAGTCCAGTTCCAGAACGAAGCTGACGAAGGCCCAGCTGCCGGCGACGCCCAGCAGGGCGGCAAGCGCGGCCGCGAGCAGGCCCAAGAGGCCATATTCCAGAACATAGGCCGCAACGATATCGCCTCGGGTGGCACCGAGCACCTTCATGGTCACCGCGTCGGCCTCGCGCTGCTGACGGCTGGCGAGCATCGCGCCGGCCAGCACCAGTGCCCCACTCGCGAGGGCGAGGCCTCCGATCGCCTGGATAGCGCCGGTAACGCCGGAGAGAATGACCTGGAAGGCTTCCAGCGCCTCGCTCACCGGAATGAAGATGAGGTCGGGAAAGGTGGCGACGATGCGCGACTGCACCGCCCGCTCGGCGCCGGCGTCGGCCTGCATCAGCCCCATATAGCTCAGGGGGAAGGGATCGAAGGTTTCGGGCGAGAAAACGAAGGCGAAGTTCACATTGCCCGAGCGCCAGACATAGTCGCGGAAACTGGCGATCCGCGCCGTCACGGCGTCGCCGAAGATGCGCAGCGTCAGTGTATCGCCGACTTCGAGCCCAAGCGGGCCGCGTAGCCGGTCGAACACCGAAACCTCCGGCGTGCCCGCGGCTGCGGCGCTCCACCATGCGCCGGCCGTGATCGTCGAGCGCGGCGGCAGTTCGGCGGCGCTGGTGATCGGGATTTCCTCCTCGAACAGGAAGGCGAATTCTGGCGGCAGGGTGCGCTCCAGCGCCTCGACGGGCGTGCCGTTGATGGCTTCGATCCGCCCGCGCATCAGCGGCATGGCTTCGAAGCCGGCAATACCGGAATCCGTCGCAGCGAAGTCGGCGAGCGCCTCGACCTCGTCTGGAAACACATCCATGAACACGAAGCTCGGCGCGTCGGGGATTGCCTCGCGATCGAGCATCCGGCGCAGATTGCCGTCGATCAGCGCGACCAGCAGCAGCAGCGCCAGCCCGACGCCGAGCGAGACGATGACCATCGGGGCCGGTGCGCCGGGCAGGTGCACCGCGCGCAAGGCATGCCGAAGCGCCCGACGGCGCGGGGCCGGCACCAGCCGGATCAGGCGCTGCAGCCCCGCCGCGGCGAGACGGAGGACGATGAAGCCAGCCAGCACGGCCAGCGCATAGTAGAGGACGAGCGTGGGACGCCCGGTGGTGACGATGGCGAGCACCAGCACGCCGGCGGCCGCAAGCGCCAGCGGCAGTACGAGGCCGGGTCGCAGCCAGTTGCGCCAGCGCATGGGTTCGTCCGGCGCGCTGCCGACGGCGCGGAACAGGAGGGCCGGGCGGGTGCGCCGCGCCCGCTCGAGCGGCAGGTAGCCGAAGGCGAAGCCGGTGAGGAGGCCAAAGGCCAGCGCGGTGGCGAGGCTCGGCCAATCCAGCACCAGCGCCAGTTCGAGGCCGAGCGCGTCGGACAGGATCGGCAAGGCGATGAGGGCGAACAGGCTGCCGAGCGCGAGGCCGGCAAGGCTGCCCACCAGCACCAGCAGCATCACCTGGGTCAGGAAATGGGCGGTGACACGGCCGCCGGTCGCCCCAAGCGCCTTGAAGGTGGCGATCGAGCGCTGTCGTTCGGCGAGATAGGCGCTCACGGCATTAGAGACGCCGACCCCGCCGACCAGCAGCACCGACAGCCCCACGACGACGAGGAAGCGCGAGAAGATATCGAAGAAGCGTGCGAGGTCGGCCGTCGCATCGCGCGGGGCGCTGAGCTGAAAGCCGGCCTCGGGAAAGCGGGCCCGGATCGCTTCGGCGGCTTCGGCATAGTCGGCGCCCTCGAGCAGCACGCGATAGCGGTGGCGGGCGAGCACGCCCGGGGCGAGGATGCCGGTGGCTTCGAGCGCCGCAACCGACATCACCACCGGCACGCCGATGCCGATGCTGCTCCCGAGCGCATCCGGCAGGCGCCCGAGGAGGCCGGTGACGACGAAGCGGGCGGCGCCGATCTCGATGTCGTCGCCGACCGCGATCTGCAACCGGTCGAGCAGCAATGGATCGGCGACAAGCCCGAAGCGGTCCTCGCGCTCGGTCAGGCGGTCGGCGAGCGGCATGGGCACGAGGCCCTCGGCGCCCATGTCGAGCGTGGCGCTGCCGACGAGTGGATAGAGATCGTCCACGGCGCGGATGGCGAGGAAGGTGGTCGTCTCGGCGCTCCGCCCGCGCCCCATGACGTCGATCGCCTCGCTGACCGGCCCGAGCCCGGCAAAGTAGGCGCGTTCGGCGGCATCGGCGCGGCGATAGGAGAGGCTGGCCTCCAGATCGCCCCCCAGCAGCAGCCGGGCATCGCGCAGCAATGCCGACTGCAGGGCAGCCCCCGTGGTGCCGACGAGGCCGATGGTGCCGACCCCCAGGGCGAGGCAGGCGATGAGGATGGCGAAGCGGCGCCAGTCGGTGCCAAGATCAACCAGCGCCAGCCGCAGCCAGCCGAAGAGGCGGCGAGTGCTGAGTGGGCGGGCGGCTATGGCAGAGGGCGTGCGGGACATGAGCTGAAGGTGCTACGGCCGGCCGCGAAAGGAAATGGGCTACCTGGTCACGGCTGCGTTGCGCGACATCGACGCCGGAGTTTGCATGGGGCCGTCGGAGATGGTGGAGCTGAGGGGAATCGAACCCCTGACCTCATCATTGCGAACGATGCGCTCTCCCAACTGAGCTACAGCCCCGCTCCGATCCGGAGCTTCATAGCCAAGTTGCGCGCTTTGGCCTAGCCCCTTTTTTCGGCGCGACGAGGCCGTGCGCCGCAAGCGATGCCGCGGCTTCGCCGAGCGTCTGGTCGAGGGGACGGAGCGGACGGCCGAGCAGGGTCGTGGCGGCGCTGCTGTCGAGGGTGCGGCGCTCGCCGAGCGTATCGAGCCGGCCCCTGAGGTCGGGATGCAATGCGGCCAGCAGCCGGGCCAGCCAATCGGGCAGGACGAGCCGCGGCAGCCGGCTGGCGGCGGGGCCGGCCAGGGGGCGCAGCGCCGCGACGAGTTCGGGCAGGGTGTAGCTGCCGGTGGCGATCGGCAGGCGCCGCCCGCCCGCCTCCGGCGTCGAGAGGGCGAGAAGGTGCAAGTCCACCACGTCCGCGAGATCCGCAACGAGGAGGGGCAGCCGCGCGAGGACCGGCACGCGGCCTTCGAGCAGGCGGCGCAGCAATTCCAGCGACGCCGGCACCTCGGGGTAGAGCAGGGGGCCCAGGATCACGCCGGGGTTGATCGCGACGAGAGCATTGCGGCGGCCCTCCGCCTCCATCAGCTCCCAGGCGAGAGCCTCGGAGCGGGTCTTGGATTCGGTGTAGGCATTGATCGGGGTGCCGGAGAGCCGTGTCCAGTCCCCAGGTCCATAGGGCGTCTGTCGGCCGGGCGGATGGCCATAGGCGATGGCGGCGACCGAGGAGGTGAGGATGATGCGTTCCACTTTGGCGGCGAGCGCCGCATTGACCGCGCGGCGGGTGCCCGAAACGGCGGGACCGATCAGCGCCTCGCGGTCGGCCGGCTCGTGCAGCGGCAGCGGCGAAGCAGCGTGCAGCAGGTAGCGCACGCCTGCCATCGCCTCCGGCCAGCCGGCATCCTCAGTCAGATCGAGCCGAACCAGGTCAAGCTGCCCCTCGGAACCGAACGGCGCAAGGGCAGCACGGAGTCGATCGGCGCGGTGCATGTCGCGCACCGTGCCGCGGACGTGATGTCCGGCCGCGAGGAGCCGGGCGGCGAGATGGCCGCCGAGAAAGCCGCCGATGCCGGTGACGAGGACGGTCACGGCAGAGCCGCCGCCATATCGGGCAGCATGGCGGCGTGGATGCGGGCGGTCCCGTACAAGTCGATCAGGTACATGATTTTGCCGCCTTTTCCCGCCACGCAGGGTTGCAGAGGGCTGGATGATCCACCATCCTCAGCCGAGCTTCCCTCACTGCCCTCTCCAGCCGCCGACCGGAGTCGACTGCGATGCCGCATGACACGCCCCTGATCTCCACCGTGGTGGCCGGCCTCGTCCTCGCCTTCATTCTCGGCGCCGTTGCCAACCGGCTGCGGCTGCCGCCCCTCGTCGGGTATCTGATTGCCGGCGTGATGGTGGGGCCGCATACCCCCGGCTTCGTGGCCGACATGGAGCTGGCGACGGAGCTGTCGGAGCTGGGCGTCATCCTGCTGATGTTCGGGGTGGGCCTGCATTTCTCGCTCAAGGATCTGCTCTCGGTGCGCGCTCTCGCCGTGCCGGGCGCGATGGTGCAGATCGGCGGCGCGACGCTGCTGGGCCTCGGGCTCGCCCTGCTGATGGGATGGTCGGTCGGAGGGGGGCTGATCTTCGGCCTCGCGCTCTCGGTCGCCTCCACCGTGGTGCTGCTGAAGGCACTGCAGGACCGGCACATGATCGAAAGCGAGAAGGGCAAGATCGCGGTCGGCTGGCTGATCGTCGAAGACATGGCGATGATCCTCGCCCTGGTGCTGATCCCGACGCTCGCGGCGTTTTCCGGCACGGCGGCGGTGGTGCCGCACGACCCCTTCGTGCAGCTGGTCGAGCGTTTCACCGGACAGCTGGGCATTTTCGGCGTCGTCGGCATCACGGTGGTCAAGATTGCGGCCTTCATCGGCTTCATGCTGGTGGTGGGACAGCGCGTTATCCCCTTCGCGTTGCACTATACCGCGCATACCGGCAGCCGCGAGCTGTTCCGGCTGGCCGTGCTCGCCATCGCGCTCGGTGTTGCCGCAGGATCGGCCTATCTGTTCGGCGTGTCGCTGGCGCTCGGGGCGTTCTTTGCGGGCATGATCCTCAGCGAAAGCGAGCTCAGCCATCGCGCGGCGCAGGAGAGCCTGCCGCTCAGGGATGCGTTCTCGGTGCTGTTCTTCGTTGCCGTGGGCATGCTGTTCGACCCGGCCATCCTGATCGAGGATCCGCTGCCGGTGATCGCCACGGTGCTGATCATCGTGGTCGGCAAGTCGGTGTTCGCCTACCTGATCGTGGTGGCCTTCCGGCATCCGGTGGGCACGGCGCTGACGATTTCGGCGAGCCTCGCGCAGATCGGCGAGTTCTCCTTCATCCTCGCCTCTCTCGGCGTGGGGCTGGGATTGCTGCCGGAGGAGGGCCGCGACCTGATCCTTGCCGGTGCCATCATTTCCATCATGCTCAACCCGCTGCTGTTCATTGCCGTGGACTGGCTGCGGCCACGGCTCGAGGCGCGCTATGGCGGCATCGGACCGGCCGCGGAGACGCGGCAGCGGACCGAGCCGGGACTGGACATGCCGGCGGCGCCGGCCAGCGTGGTCGAGACGCAGGAGGACGAGGAGGAGGCCGGCGAAGTCCGGAGCCTCCGGACCGGCCATACCGTGCTGATAGGCTATGGCCAGGTGGGCAGCGTGATCGCGGAGACCTTGCTGGCGACGCGGCGGTCGCTGGTGGTGGTCGAGGATGCGGAGACCCGGGTCAATGCGGCGCGGGCCGCCGGCATCGAGGTGATTACCGGCAATGCGGCGGCCGGGCGAGTGCTGGATCTCGCCAATGTGCAGGAAGCGGCGACCGTCGTGGTCGCCATACCGAATGCCTTCGAGTCGGGGCAGACGGTCGAACAGGCCCGGCGGCTCAATCCCACGGCCCTGATCATTGCGCGGGCCCACTCCGACGAGGAGGTGGCGCATCTCGAGGGGCTGGGGGCCAATGTGGTGGTGCTCGGCGAACGCGAGATCGGGCTGGGCATGGCGGATCTGATCACCCGCGACAGCCAGGCCATGGCGGAGGTGGTCGCGTCCGACGCGGTGGCCGCGGCACTGGGCCCGCTGGCGGCGGCGACGGCGCGGGGCGAGGTAGAGCCGGATATTCTGGCCGACGCCATCGTGGCGGCGCCGATCGCGCATGCGGATTCGGGGCCGGCCGAGCCGCCCAGCCGCGTCTCGTCGCTGGGCGAGGAACCCGAGCGCAAGGCCCCGCCGCTGCAGGAAGTGCTGCCGCCGGGGTCGGGGGAGCCGGTGGCGGAGCCGGGAACGATCGAAGTCGAGGCCATGACACCGGACGAGCGGCTGGGTCCGCTGGTGCAGCGGCCGGCGCGCCCGGCGAGTTCGCCGGGGACCCTGTTCAACCCGGAGGTGGCTCCGGAGCCCCCGCGCAAGGACGAGAGCTGAGGCCGCAGGACGCGGCAGGCGAAAAGTGCTGGCTTCCTCGCGGCTCGGGCGATATGCCGCTCGTTGCGGCGGGGGGTGCTGCACGGGAAGGGACAATGATCTCGCAGAAGGCGAAATACGCGCTGAGGGCGCTGGTGGCACTCTGCCGGGTGCCTGAGGGCCAGTCGCTGATGATATCGGAGATTTCGCGCGAGCAGTCGATCCCCAAGAAATTCCTCGAGCAGATTCTCCTCGAGTTGAAGCGGGCCGGCATCGTCACCAGCCGGCGCGGCAGGCTGGGTGGCTATGTGCTGCTGCGCGCCGCCAGCGAGGTGACCTTCGGCGAGGTGCTGCGGCTGATCGATGGGCCGATCGCACCGCTGCCCTGCCTCAGCAAGATCGCCTATCGGCGCTGCCTCGATTGCGGCGAGGAGGAGAGCTGCGAGATTCGCCGGGTCTTCGGACGGGTGACGCTGGCGACGCGCGAGGTGCTGGACAAGACCACGCTCGCCGATGCCATGCTGGCGCCGGAGATCGTCGGCTGAGGCGCTGAACCGCCGCGCGGCGCTGACTGCGGTGGCGGGCGTCAATGGAAATTGCGTCCGGACGGCAGCGCGGCCCGGGCCTGACGCCGCAATACTTCCTCACGGCGGCGCTGGGCTTCATCGCGCCCGACCGGTGGCCCGGAGCGGCCTTCGTCGCCGCGGGCCAGCACCGCCTCGCCGATATCGAGGCCCCGGGCGAGATCGAGCAGGCGCGGGGTGAGATCGGCAAAGCCCGCCGCCACCACATGCACCACGAGCCCTTCGCGCTGCAGCCGGCCCGAGACTGCCATGGCGCGGGCGCCGAGCACGACCTGGCGATGCTGGGCGAAGACCTTGGGCCAGATGATGATGTTGGCGATACCGGTTTCATCCTCGAGCGTGGCAAAGATCACGCCGCTCGCCGTGCCGGGTTGCTGGCGGACGAGGACTAGTCCGGCCACTTCCACCTTGCTGCCGTCGCGCTGGTCGAGCAGATCGGCGCAGCGCAGGGTGCGGCGCCGATCAAGTTCGGGGCGCATGAAGCCGAGCGGATGCCCCTTCAGCGACAGGGTGAGCGTGCGATAGTCGTGCACCACCTGCTCGCCTGGTGCCATGGCCGGCAGGTCATCCGCCGCATCGTCGGGGCGGCTTGCCTGTGGCCCGGCGGCAAAGAGCGGCAGCTGTTCGGCACCGGCGGTGCCGCGCAGGCCCCGAACCGTCCAGAGCGCCTCCCGCCGCCCGAGCCCGAGCGAGCCGAACGCATCGGCCTCGGCCAGCCGCTCCAGCGTTTCGACGGGCAGGCCGGTGCGCAGCCAGAGGTCGCGGATCGAGGCATAGCCGGCGCCACGACGGGCGACGATAAGATTGGCGTGCGCCTCGCGCAGGCCGGTCACCTGACGCAGGCCCAGCCGGATGGCGCGGGTCGACCAGATATCGTTGCGCATGTCGGCGTGCTGGCGGGCCAGGCGTCCGGCAGCGGGGGCCCCGGGCTCGAGGACATGCGGATAGTCGGAGCGGTTGATGTCCACGGGGCGGATTTCGACGCCATGCTCGCGCGCGTCGCGTACGATCTGGGCGGGAGCATAAAAGCCCATGGGCTGGCTGTTGAGCAGGGCACAGGCGAAGATGTCGGGGTAGTGGCACTTGAACCAGCACGAGGCATAAACGAGCAGGGCGAAGGAGGCGGCGTGGCTTTCCGGAAAGCCGTATTCGCCGAAGCCCTGGATCTGGGCGAAGCAGCGCCGGGCGAAGTCGAGCGTGTAGCCATTGGCGACCATGCCGGCGATGAACTCTTCGCCGAACTGCGCCAGCCGCCCATTGCGCCGCCAGGCTGCCATGGCGCGGCGCAGCTGGTCGGCCTTGCCGGCCGAAAAGCCTGCGCCGACAACGGCGATCTGCATGGCCTGCTCCTGAAACAGCGGCACGCCCAGCGTGCGTCCGAGCACCGCCTCGAGTTCGGGGCTGGGGAACTCAACCTTCTCGCGCCGCTGGCGGCGCTGCAGATAGGGATGCACCATGCCGCCCTGGATGGGACCGGGGCGGACAATCGCGACCTCGATGACGAGGTCGTAGAATTTTTCCGGCTTGAGACGGGGCAGCATCGACATCTGCGCCCGACTCTCGATCTGGAACACGCCGATCGTGTCGGCGCGCTGGGCCATGGCATAGACCCGGGCCTTCCGGTTCTGGTCGGGATGATCCTCTTCCGCCATCAGGTCGGCGAGCACGAGGCTCTGGCCGTAATGCTGGTGCAGCAACTCGAAACAGCGCCTGAGGCAGCTCAGCATGCCGAGGGCGAGGATATCGACCTTGAGGATGCCCAGGGCATCGATGTCGTCCTTGTCCCATTCGATGATGGTGCGGCTCTCCATGGCGGTACAGGAGATCGGCACCAGGCTTTCCAGCGAGTCGCGGGTGATGACGAAACCGCCGACATGCTGACTGAGGTGGCGGGGAAAACCGCGGAGCGCCGCGACGACGTCGAAAAGCTGGACCAGCGTGGGATCGGCGGGATCGAGCCCGAGCGCCCGCACGCCTTCGAGGCCGCCCGGATTGTTCCAGCCCCAATGCTGCTGGTTGATGGCCGCGATGGTGTCGTCCGAGAGGCCGAACACCTTGGCCGTCTCGCGCACGGCGCTGCGCGAGCGATAGGTGATGACGGTGGCGGTGAGGCCCGTGCGCTGGCCGCCATACTTGTTGTAGACATACTGCATCACTTCCTCGCGCCGCTCATGCTCGAAATCGACGTCGATATCGGGGGGCTCGTCGCGCTCGGTGGAAATGAAGCGCCCGAATACGAGGCTCGCCGTCATGGGGTCCACCTCGGTGATGCCGAGGCAGAAGCAGACGGCGGAATTGGCGGCCGAGCCGCGCCCCTGGCAGAGAATGCCCAGCACGTCGCGGGCGTGGCGGACAATGTCCTGCACGGTGAGGAAATAGGAGGCGTAGTTCTTGTAGGCGATGAGACAGAGCTCCTTCCAGAGCATCGCCTTGACCTTGTCGGGAACGCCGTCGGGATAACGGCTGCCCTTGGGATAGCGCCGGCTGGCGCCCTCCCAGGTGAGCCGCTCCAGGGTCTGCTGCGCGCTTTCGCCATTGCCGATGGTCTCGGTGGGATAGTTGTAGCGCAGCTGGTCGAGGGAGAAGCCGATGCGGTCGAGGAGGCGGATGGTTTCCGCGAGTGCATCGGGATGCCGGGCGAACAGCCGCGCCATCTCGCGCGCCGGCTTGAGATGGCGCTCGGCGTTCTGTTCGAGGCGGCGTCCGGCGGTTTCGAGAGTCAGGTGCTCGCGGATGCAGGTGACGACATCCTGCACCATGCGGCGGCCAGGCTCGTGATAGAGCACATCGTTGACCGCGATCAGCGGGATGCCGGTTTCGGCGGCAAGATGGGCGAGCCGATTGATGCGCTCGCGGTCATTGCCGCGGAATGTGGGGGCAGCGGCGAGCCAGATCCGCCCCGTAGCATGCGGCAGCAGGCGGCGCAGCCGCTCGCGGGAGCCTTCGAAATCGGCTTCGTTGCAGGTGAAGATGAAGAGCTGGCCGGAGGCGAATTCCGGCAAATCGTCGAAATGCAGCAGGCAATTCCCCTTGCCGCCGCGCAGATTGCCGCGGGTCAGCAGCCGGCAGAGCCGGCCATAGGCGGCGCGGTCCGAGGGGTAGGCGATGATGTCGGGCGTGCCGTCGGCGAAGACGAGACGGACCCCGACGACGTAGCGGAAGGCGGGATTGGTCTCGCGCAAATCGCGATGGGCAACATAACCCCGTACCACCCCGGCAAAGCTGTTGCGGTCGGCAATGCCGATGCCGGCGAGACCCAGCGCCATGGCGGCCGACACCAGTTCCTCCGGATGCGACCCCGAGCGCAGGAAGGAGAAATTGCTGGTCGTCATCAGCTCGGCATAGGCGGGCGAGCTCATGCGAAGAACCCATGCAGGTACCAGCGGGGGACGGCGCTCGCGCCATAGAGGCCGACGCGGAAGACCCAGTATCGCCGTCCGCCCTCGTCCTCGACGATGTAGTAGTCGCGCAGGGTGTTCTCGGAGCGGAAGGCCTCGAGCGGACGGGCAGCTGGCGGCGGCGCTGCGGGGCGGCGTCCGTCACGGCTTTCGGCAGGCTCCTCGCGGCCGCCGCGGGCGGGAGGCGCGAGTTCGTCGAGCCCCTGGCCGCTCCGCCACCACTCGGCCTCGATGCGCTCGGGCCCGCTCGCCCGCAGCACGCGGTAGGAGATGCGGCGCCAGACCATGCGCAGGGGCGGGCCGTGCGGGACCTCGGCGATCACCTCGACCGGTTCGGGACTGGGCAGGAGTCGCAGCGGGCGCAGTGGCAGGGGGGCAGGCGGCTCGGGAATTGAATCGGCAGCCCCGGCGACGACCGGCTCGAGCCGGATGGCCTGTTCGGGGACATGGGTGTCGATCATCCGGCTGCGCAGCACGGCAAGTGGTCCGAGCCGGCTGGTCATCCGGTCGTAGAGGCGCGCGAGATCGGCCGCCCCGTCATCGGTGTCGAAGGCGCCCAGCTGCAGGTCGGCAAGAGGCGAGAGCGAACTGGCCGCGAGCCGGATCATGTCGATGCCGAAGCCGGCATCGTATTCGCCGGCCAGCCGCTCGGCCCGGTGGGCGAAGAGATCGGCGATGTGCCGGGGATCGCGGGTGGCGCGGGCGGCATTGACCGAGAGCGTCATCACCTTGTGGTCGACGCGGAACAGCAGCAGGTGAAAGGTCTGCGCCCCGAGTTCGGCGGCACCGAGTTGCAGGCCGAGTTGCACGGCGAGGTCGCGGACGGTCATCAGCACATCGTCGAGATAGCCGATGGGTTCGGCGAAGCGCCGTTCGGCACGATGGTCGGTGACGGGCAGGCGCGGGGTGACGCGTTCGCCGATATGGCCCAGCGCCTGGTCGAGGCGCATGACGAGGCTGGCACCGAACCGGGCCTGCAGCGCCTTGCGGTCGCGGGCATAGAGCTGGCCGATCTGTTTCAGCCCCATCTGGTCGAGCCCGGCCACCTGGCGCTCGGTCAGCCTGAGGCCGTTGACGGGGAGGGGGGCAAGCGTCGCCTCGAGGTCCCCAGCTGCAATGATCCGGCCTGGATCGTGGCGGGCGCAGGCCCAGGCCGCGCCTATGCTATCGGCGATGGCGCCCGTTACGGTGAAACCCAGGCGGCGCAGGCGGCCGACGAGGGTGGACAGCATCGCGGCTTCGCCGCCGAACAGATGCGCTACGCCAGCGATGTCGAGCACCAGGTCGCCATAGGGCACCATGGCGTCATGCACGGCGACGATGGGGCTGGCATTGGCGTGCCAATCGGCGAAATCGGCAAAGACATGGGCGATATAGTCGTGGTCGATCTCGCGGACCTCGAGGCCGGGCAGCAGGGCGCGCGCATCGGACAGGCTCTGGCCCGGGAACAGTCCGGCGCGGCCGGCAAGCGCATCGACGGCGGCGAGGCGCATCGCGCCCTTCACCCGCTCCCACAGCACCAGGGGGCGATCGGCTGGAATGGTCGCGTCAGCTCGCCTCAGACAATCGGTGGCCCAGCGCGGCAGGCTGAGGACGAGATGGCGCCGGGTGGCGTCGAGGGGCAGTTGTGGCGGGGCGGACAGCATCGACTGCAACGAAGCCATTGTCTATCCAGTCCAGGGTCAGAGTGCGGTTCTCGGTCGCCCCGCGTGCGGCGAGGCGGTGCTTTTCGATATCCACCCGGTAGCGGGGCGGGCCGGGGGCCGCCGCATCGAAGGGGCGGCCATCGCTCTGGGCCGGCGCTACGCCCCAGCGCAGTTGCGCCGCGCTCGCCTCGCGCCGGGGCCCGTAGCGCAACACGAAGGCGGAAGCGCCGGATGCGGCGGCGCGGAGGCCGAGACGGCGCGACACGGTGAAATCGAGCGTTGCCGGCTGCCCGGTGACATCGAGCACCACCCCGGCCACCGCGCGGCAGGCCAGCGCCTCCTCCGTCGCCCAGAGCAGCTCGGGCAGGGTGGCGACGCGGCAGATGACGAGCGAGGCGGCATCGAGCCCGAAATGCGTGAGGCCCAGCCCATAGGGCAGGCCGAGCTCCTGCGCGTCGGTCAGCAGTTGCAGGTAGAACAGGGCCTGCCGGCGCGCCGAGAGCAGGGTGCGGGCCAGCCCGAGGGTAAAGCCCAGGGCAGCCCCGGCATGCCGGGGCTCGGCGGCGAAGACTTCGTGCAGCAGCCCGCCGGGCAGCGCGAGCAGATCGGCGAGGGCAGCATCCGGGCTGCCCGACGCCACCGCACGCGCAGAGGGTGCCGATGCCAGCGGCGCACGGCGTTCGAGCGCCGCAATCTGCTGGCGCAGCGATTCGATTTCGGGTCTGGGACTGTCCATGGCCGGACTCGTTACGGATTGCGACAACAGGAACAAAAGAAGAACACCGGAGTCCGGTTCCGAGTCAAGCCGCCTCTCTTTGGCCCAGCGCAAAAGCCGCGAAACGCCGGCAAGCGGGGCGGGCCGGCTCAAGAGTACGCGAGAGGGCGAAGCAGCCCTTTCCCCTTTCCGCCCAAGTCCCTATCTTTTGCGCTTCAAGCGATGAGGATTTTGCCCATGTTCGAAGCCCTGCGCAGCATTTTCCAGCGCCCGGATGCCACCATGCTCAGCATGGAGCCCAAGCTTGCCGTTGCGGCGCTGCTGGTGCACCTGGCAGCGATCGACGGCAGCATCAGCGCGGAGGAGCGCCGGGCCTTGCGCGGGGCGTTGATGGATCACTACGGGCTGGGCGAAGACGAAGTGACCCGGCTGGTGGCCGAAGCCACGCGGCAGGATCAGGAGTCGGTGGACTTCTACCGGTTCACCTCAGCGCTCACCACGCTGGACGGCAGCGAGAAACTCGAGATCATCCGCATGATGTGGCAGGTCGTGTTCGCCGATCGCAACAACCACGAACTCGAGGACAACATGGTGTGGCGGATTGCCGAGCTGATCGGGGTTTCGGCCCGCGACCGCACGATGTTGCGCGCGCAGATGACACGGAGCTGATCGATGCTGATCTCGACGACGCCGACTCTCGAGGGCCGGCCGATACGGGACTATCTGGGCGTGGTGACCGGCGAGGTCATCATCGGGGCCAACATCTTCAAGGACCTGTTCGCCAATATCCGCGACATCGTGGGCGGTCGCGCCGGCGCCTATGAAGGTGCGCTCCGCGATGCCCGCGAACAGGCCTTCGAGGAGCTGCGCTACGAGGCTCACCGGCTCGGCGCCGACGCCGTGGTCGGGGTGGATATCGACTATGAAGTGGTCGGCCAGTCGGGCTCGATGCTGATGGTGTCGGTCAGCGGTACGGCCGTTCGCCTCTGAGCCGGCGGCACGCCGCCGGCCCCCTCTTCGACCGAAATCAGCTCAGCGAGTCGAGCAGCCGGCCCGAAACGTGACCGTCCGGAAGCATGCCGGAACGCGCCTGCCAATCGATGACCGCCGCCCGCGTTTTGGGGCCGACCACGCCATCGGCGCTGCCGATGTCGTAGCCGCGCCGCAGCAGATGGCTCTGCACCTGCTGGCGGCCGGCCTTGTTGAGCGCCGTGTCGTTGGGCCAGGACGCAACGAAGGTGCCGCCGCCGATGATGCGGTCGGCCAGATGCCCCACCGCCAGCGCATAACTGTCGGAATTGTTGTAGCGCTTGATCACGTCGAAATTGGCGACCACTGCGAATACCGGGCCATTGCCGCCCATGGGCATGTAGAGCCGGGCCACATCGCTCGGTCGGGGGAAGGGGCGCCCGTTCTGCCGGCGCACACCGATCCCGCTCCAGTCGGCGAGGCTGGCCTTGGTGCCGTTCCAGACATTGTTGTAGTCGAACTGCACCGGCAGCCTGACCTCATAACCCCAGGTCTCCCCCGGACGCCAGCCGAAGGCCTTCAGATAGTTGGCGATCGAGGCCAGCGCGTCGGGTACCGAGTTCCAGATGTCCTCGCGACCGTCGCCCTTGAAGTCCACGGCATAGCGCATGAAGCTCGAGGGCATGAATTGCGGGTGCCCCATGGCACCGGCCCAGGAGCCGACCATGCGATCATGGGTGACGTGGCCAGCCTCGAGGATCTGCAGTGCGGTGATTAGTTCGGAGCCGAAATAGTCGGCCCGGTAGTTGCCATGGGTCAGCGTCGCGAGGGCATGCACGCTGTTGGTGCCGCCCATGAAGCCGCCGTAATTGGTCTCGATGCCCCAGATGGCAAGTATCGCCTCGGGCTGCACCCCGTAGCGCGACGAGATCGCGGCGAGGGTCTGGCCCCATTCGCTGCGCATCGAGCGGCCCTTGCTGGTGTTGCCGTCGGTGACGCGCCTGCCGATGTAGTCGGCGGCGGTACTGACGAATTCCGGCTGCTTCTGGGACAGTTCCAGCACTTTGGGGAGCGGGCGGAAGCCGCCCATCGCCGTATCGAAGATCCGGCGGGACACACCCTTGGCGCGCGCCTTGGACCAGGTGCTGTCGACGAAGCTCGCCACGCTCTGGCTTTGGGCAAACACCGGTGTAACGGCGGCCGAGGCCATCCAGGCTGCAGCTCCGGCAAGCAGGTGCCGGCGGTTGAGAACGGGATCCAGCGGCTCATTGGGTCGGGACATCTTCACCTCGGACTCTTACAAACACGAGGCCGCGCTCGCCCCCAAGCACGGCAATTGCATCGATTTTCGCGATCGGGCTTAAGATCGGGTTAAGCGCGACTTCGCGATTACGTGACCACTCCCTGTCTCAATGGCTGTCTACCAGGCCGCAAAGCTGCCGGGCCGCTCCGGCGCCGTCGTGCAATCGACGGTGCCGGCCCGACTGTCCGCCGCTTCGCGCGCCAGCTGCTCGGCATTTTCATTCGCCAGTACATCGACATAGGCGATGTGGCAGGTCTGGCCGGGCACGAGCTGGGTGACGACCAGCACTTCGCGCATCGTGTCGGGCGCATCCGGCGCCTGCGTCAAATAGCGCACGATGGTCGCGACCGGCATCCAGCGCCCGGAGGCGTTGGACAGTCGCCATTCCATTTCCGGCGCCAGCCGGTTCACCGGTTCGAGCGCCTGCGCACCGCGATAGGGTTCGGCCTCGAGGTTGAAGCCATAGCCGATGGTGAAGCGCCGATCGCCTTCGGCGACGCGCATGGGATAGCCGCGATAGCCGGGACAGGCCCAGCGCGTGCCGAAATCGTCGGAATCGAGCACGAGGCACGCATCGAGGTCGATATCGGTATAGGCACTCTGGAAGGCTGCCTGCGCCGGCAGGGTCGCAGCAAGGATCGATCCGATGACACCGAGGCCGATCAGGAGGCGCCGCACATGATTCTCCGTTCAAGTTGCAACGGTCGGAATATGCCTATTGCGACTTGCCTTTGTGGCCAGCTTATGGGCAGAAGGCGCCGCCCTCCCCTCATTTCGACAGGCCCGTCATGAATATCGACGCGATCCCCATCGGCAAGAACCCGCCGAACGACCTGAACGTGATCATCGAAGTGCCGCTGGGCGGCGAGCCGATCAAATACGAGATCGACAAGGCTTCCGGCGCGCTGTTCGTCGATCGCTTCCTCTACACGCCGATGCGCTATCCGGGCAATTACGGCTTCGTGCCCCACACGCTGTGCGGCGACGGCGATCCGCTGGACGTCATCGTCCTGAACTCGCGCCCGCTGGTGCCGGGTGCGGTGGTGCGTTCGCGGCCATTCGGCGTGCTGTTCATGGAGGACGATGGCGGCAAGGACGAGAAGATCCTCGCCGTTCCTGTCCACAAGCTGACCAAGATGTACGACAATGTGAACGACATTGGCGACATGCAGCCGATCCAGCTGGAGCGCGTGAAGCACTTCTTCATGCACTATAAGGATCTCGAGCCCGGCAAGTGGGCCAAGATCGAGCGGATCGGCGGCGTCGAGGAAGCCCGCCAGGTCATCCTCGAGTCGATCGAGCGCGCCAAGTCCGCCTGATCAGGCTCAGCCCGCCCTGCCTGCAGGGCGTCCCGCAGCTCCCGCATTCCAGACAGCCCGTCGGCAGCGCCGGCGGGCTTCTGCTTTGGCGGGCGCAGCTCAGGCGGCGAGGCTGGTCGCCTCGTCGACGCCGAGCATCAGGTTGAGGTTCTGCACCGCGGCGCCCGATGCGCCCTTGCCGAGATTGTCGTACACGGCGACCAGCAGGGCCTGCCCGCGCGCGTCATTGGAAAAGACGTGCAGCTGCATGCGGTTGGTGTCGTTGTAGCGCTGCGGATCGAGCGCCTCGTCGCGCTCGGTCTCGGCAAAGGCCGCCACTTTGACGAAACCGCCGGGCATGGCCGAATAATAGTCGGCAATCGCGGCATGCAGCATGCGGCCAGTCGTGCCCGCCGCCAGCTGGTCGAGAAACAGCGGCACGGTCACGATCATCCCTTGCGCGAAATTGCCGACCGCCGGCTGGAAGAGCGGCTCGCGCGCCAGGGTGGCGTAGGTCTTCAGCTCCGGCAGGTGCTTGTGCTTGAAGGTGAGGCCATAGGGCATGAAGGCGTTGGCCTCGGCGCCGCGGGCGACGTAATCCTCGATCATCTGCCGACCGCCGCCGGAATAGCCGGAAATGCCGCTGACGTTCACATGCAGGTCGGCCGGCAGCAGCGCGGCGGCAACCAGCGGCCGCAGCGTGGCTATGGCGCCCTGCGGCCAGCAGCCGGGATTGGCGACGCGGCCGGCTGCGGCGATCCGCTCATCCTGGCCAGGCGCCAGCTCGGCGAAGCCATAGGCCCAGCCCGGCGCGACGCGGTGTGCAGTCGAGGCATCGATGACACGAGTGGTGTCGTTCTCGATGAGGGCGACGCTCTCTCGGGCCGCGTCATCGGGCAGGCAGAGGATCGCGACATCGGCGGCGTTGAGCAGGCGCTGGCGCTCTGCGATGTCCTTGCGCTTGTCGTGGGCGATGGAGATCACCTCGAGATCGGTGCGCCCGGCAAGGCGCTCGCGGATCTGCAGCCCGGTGGTACCTGCCTCGCCATCGATGAAGATCTTTGCGACCATGTGGGTAGCCTCCGTAGCTGTGCGCTGGCGTGATATAGGGCCGCGATGGCGCGAGTGCAAAGGAATCGGCTGGAGACCGGCCGCCAACCCCGGTATCCTCGGCGCGATCATTCCCGAACGAGAGGCCGAAATGACCCCGCACAACAATGCCAAACCCGGCGACTATGCCGAAAGCGTGCTCCTCCCCGGCGATCCGCTGCGCGCCAAATGGGTGGCGGAGAATTTTCTCGAAGGCGCCCGCCAGGTAAACTCGGTCCGCAACTGCCTCGGCTATACCGGCACCTGGAAGGGCAAGCCGGTATCGGTGCAGGCGACGGGCATGGGCCAGCCCTCGATCTCGATCTATGTGCATGAACTGATGAATGTGTACGGGGTGCAGAACCTCATCCGCATCGGTACCTGCGGCGGGCTCAACACGGCGGTGAAGGTGCGCGACCTCGTGATCGCCCAAGGCGCCTCGACCGATTCCGGCATCGTCAAGGAGGGCTTTGCGCCCTTCGCCTTCGCCCCTCTCGCCGATTTCGGCCTGCTGCGGCGTGCGGTGGAGACGGCGGAAGGTGCGGGGCTGCGCTACCATGTCGGCAACATGCTGTCCTCGGACGTGTTCTATCACCTCGAGCCGGGGATGGCCGGCTATGGCCGGCTGCCCGCACACGGCATCCTGGGCGTCGAGATGGAAGCTGCGGCCCTCTATACGCTCGCGGCGCGCTTCGGACGCAAGGCGCTGGCGGTCTGCACCATGACCGACTGCATCATCACGCGCGACGAGCTCAGCGCCGATGAGCGGCAGTCCTCGCTCCGGGACATGGTGACGCTCGCACTCGACGTCGCCGTGAACTGACGGCTCAACCCGGTGCCTGGTGCCGCAGGGTCGCGAGCAGACGCCGGATGTCGGCCTTGTGCCTCAGACAGAGACGCGACGCCGGCGGTGCCGCAGCCAGCGCGGCCGCGTCCCGATCGCCGAACAGACGGTCATAGCCGAGGCAGGCGCCGAAAAGCGCCCGGCTCGGCCGCCGCCGCAGCACCCGCAGCGCGCGCAGAAGCAGCGGCGGATCGAGGCGGATGACGAGGTCGGCTCGCGCCACACGCTCCGGATAGGTGCGGGTATTGCCACCTTCGATGATCCAGCGGGGACGCGCAGCCAAAGCCCTGACGCGCCGATCGATCTCGTCGGCCGGGCGCAATTTTCGTGCGTCGTCCCACACTTCGTCGTCCACGGAAAAGAGCGGCAGCCCGAGCTGGGACGCGAGCGCGTGCCCGAGCCAGGTCTTGCCCGCGCCCGGCCCGCCGATGAGCATGATCCTATGCATCATTGCCTGCCTAGCAGCTCCCGCGGCCGGATTCACGCACGGCGCCGGCGCGAAATCCCGGTTCCCGCAAGCGTTTCCCACCGTAATGCCGCCGCTTTGTCCCGATTAAGATCGCCTTAACGAAAGGGGTTCCCATGCTCGTCAACACCAATGCCCGGCGGCTGTCCGATACGCTGAAGGGCGTGGAGACGATGACGCGCTTCGCGCTGGCGGTGCTGGCACTGGCGTCGGGTGTCTACACCTATCTCGGCGTCCGCAGCCTGCTCGACGGCTCGGCGACCTTCGTCTTTTTCGCCGCGATCATCTATTCGGCGGCGGTGTCGGTGGCGATCTACGCCTTCTGGACCTTCATGATGCGGTTCGTGCCGCTGGTGATCTCCGGCATGCAGCGGGTTGCGCTCTTCCTGACGATGACCATCGGCGCGCTGATGATCGTCGCCATGTCGAGCTGGCTGAATGCGGCGGCGCTCGCGGGCTCCGCGGCGCTGGAGCAGCATCTGGCGGTGACCCTCGAAGGCTATGTCGCCGATCTCGACGCAGCGCATGGCAACGCCCTTTCAGCGCAGTCGCTGCTGCCGGACGTGCAGCGGGCGTCCGAGCGCTTTGCTCGGCTGGCCGAGGACGAACGCGTCAACGGCGCGCTGACCGGAACGACCGGGTCGGGCTCGGTGGTGCAGCTGCTGACGCAGATGAGCGCCCAGATGACGGAGCTCGGTTCGACCATCACCCGTTCGCGTGAACAGGTGGCGAGCCTCTACGAGCAGGGCTCGACGCATCTGCAGCAGATGCGGGAGCTGGTCTCGGCCTCCGGCGAGGTGGCGCCGCGCGCCGACCGGTTCGCCGCCGAGGTCGTGGCACTCAATGCGGTGATTTCGGCGCTGCAGGAGACGGGCGTCGCGCCTTCGGTCAAGCGGGCGGCGCAGGACCTTTCGCTCGGCTTCATTGCGCCGGTGGCGGATGGCCGCGACGCCGGGCTCGTGGTCCGGCAGGATCAGGTCATCGACAATGTGCGCAACTCGGTGGCCGCCCAGTCGACCGCCCTCAGCGCCGCCGCCGATGAAATTCTCGCCGAACCGCGCGTCGAGCCACGGCGCTTCGTGCCGCTGTCCTCGGCAGAGGCCGTGCTGCGCTACTGGAGCGACTTCGTTCCGTCCTGGGCGGGCGCGATCAGCATCGACCTTCTGCCGGTCGTGCTGGTGCTGGTGCTGATGGTGGTCAACGATGCGCTGCGCCAGGAATCGCGCTCGCTTGCGGCGGCCGAGACGATGAGTGCGGCCGAATTGCTGCGCGCCATGGCGATCTATCGCCAGATGCGGGCCGGCCCCGAGCCGACCGAGGGCGAGCTGGATGCCGCCGAGGCGGCGTTGAAGCCGCCGACCGCCGAGACGCAGGCGCAGGAACCCGATCCGCCTGCCGTCGCGAGCGGGAGCGGGGCAGATGCCACGGTTACGCCGCTCGATGTCGGCCGCAAGCGCGGCAGCGACACGCCGGGGCGCTGAGCATGGCGACAGCGGTCAAGGCGCGGCGGAAGAGCCTGTTCGGCTGGCTGGCCGATGACGGCGCGGTGTTGCGTGTCGCCTTCTTCGCCATGCTGGCGGGGACGGTCAGCGTGCTCTACATCGACTGGCGGGAGCTGTCGCAGGCGTCGGGCGATGCGCGCCTGCTGCCCGACATTCCCCTGCTCCCCGGGCTGTTGCCGGGCCTCGCCCCTACGCCCGGCGGGCCGGCCGTGACGACCGATCCGGCGCTGCTGGAGCAGCCGCTGGTGGTGGAACTCGGCGCGGGCGGTGTGCTGCAGCTCACGGGAACCATCGACCAGGGCAGCGCCGAGCGGGTGGCGACGGAACTGGCGGCCCGCGGGGAGTATGTGACGCGCGTGGCGCTCAATTCGCCGGGCGGCGTGGTCGAGGAAGCGATGGGGATCGGCCGGTTGCTGCTCGCGCAGGGGCTCAGGACCAGCGTCGCCGCCGGGGCGATCTGCGCGTCGTCCTGCCCGCTGATCCTCGCCGGCGGCAACGAGCGGGAGGCGTCGCGCGCGGCGGCGATCGGGGTGCACCAGGTCTATGCCCTGGCGCGGGCCGACCAGGTGCCGACCGGGGCGCAGGGCGCTGGCCGCGCCATGTCCGAGGCGCAGCGCACCACGGCTGCCATTACCCGATACCTGCAGGAAACCGGCGTCGATCCCGCCATCTGGGTGCATGCCCTCGAAACACCGCCCGAGCAGCTCTATTTCCTCGCGCCCGAGGAGCTGGAGCGCTATCGCCTCGCGACCGTGCTGGTCGATTGAAGCGGGCCCGAGACGGACGACGTGTCGCACTGAAATCGGCGGGAACCCGTCCCCATCTTCCACGTTGAGGGTGTGGAGGAGGACCGTCATGAGCAAGCAGACATTGATCAACCCGAGGGACATCCGGCGGTGGGTAGACGCCCGGCACGGTCAGCCGGCGTTGCGGCGCGGGGGTGACGTGACCGGCTCGGTACCGCCGCGGCTTGCGCTCAACTTCGCGCATCGGCGTGCGCCGGATCGCATGGAAACCATCGATGACGGGGTCAGTCCGGTATCGTGGACCGCGTGGCTGGCAGAGCTCGAGCGCCAGAAACTGGCGTTGAAGGTCGATGCCGGCTCCGATGAGGGCGACTACGAGCTGGTGCCGCGCAGCGAACTCAACTAGCGCGCATGGCGCTGGTGCCGGAGAGGGGATGCTCCGGCATCGCGTCGGTTTCGGCTGGACGAGCGATACTGATACGATCGCGGCCGCCACGCTTGCTCTCGTAAAGCGCAGCGTCGGCGCGCCGTCGCAGGTCCGACAGGCTTTCGCGCCCATCGAATTGGGCGACGCCGAAGCTCGCAGTGCAGAAGGTGCGGGGCGGCAAGGCGTCGATCTCGAGGCTGGCGAACCCGGTCCTGAGGCTCTCGGCATAGATCCGGGCCGCCTCGAGATGCGTCTCCGGCAGGAGGATGGCGAATTCCTCGCCGCCAATACGGCCGAGCACGGCATCGCGGGGCGGGTTTATCTGCAGCAGCCTGGCGAAGGCGACGATCACCCCGTCTCCGGCATCATGGCCGTGATTGTCATTGATCGACTTGAAGCTGTCGAGATCGCAGATGACCAGCGAAGCCGGCAGATGCGCAGTGGCGGCGTCGAGCAGCGGCCCGGCGCGCTCATCGAAGCCGCGGCGATTGTAGAGGCCCGACAAAACGTCGGTCTCGGACCGGAGCGTGACCTCCATGAGCATGTCGCGGACCAGCAGCATCAGCATCAGCAGGCCGATCGCCACCTGCAACACCGCACCGAGAGACTGCGAGTAGAGAGCGTAGGATGTGCCGAGATAGCTCGTCGCGCTGTCCCCGGCACCGCCAGACAGGAGGGCCACGAACGGCTTCGAGAGAAACTGCAGGGCGCTGAGGATGAAGAGCAGTGCAAGCCCCAGATCCATCGGTTTGCGCCGACCGGACCGCAGCACCACCAGGGCCGCGACAGCCTGCATCATGGCATAAGGGGCCTGATAGGCGAACATGCGCACCAGCGAATCCCGGTGGAAGTCGTAGGCGATCCAGTTGAGTGCGATCGCGGCGGCGGCACCGGCGCCGATCAGCGCCCAAGACGGTTGCTGCCGGTAGCGGATGGCTATGCCTACGGTTATGGCGGTTACGGCGCCTAGAAAGGCCGCGAAACCGGCTGTGTAAGCGAATTGCGGATTGCCCTGCACCGGCAAGATGAATTCGCTGCCGATATAGGCGAGGCCGAAGACATAGGCCAGCGAGAACCAGCCGGCGACGCGGTCGTTGCGGTTGGTGGCGGCAATGATGAGGAATGCCAGCGCAAACAGCGCTGCAATGAACAAATTAATGGCGAGGATGAAGCTCGCGCCACTCATGCTTTGTGTCCCTAATCGTGCGCACGATAGGGGGTGATGGACAAGAACCCGTTAACGCGTAGTCGCAACCGCAACGAGTTCTATGACGTCGTGCTCCGACTCGACGCGTGGCTGGGGGAACTCCAGCAGCCATGAGCCGGAGTCGCCGCCGCTGCGGCCAAGGCAGGCGACCTCGTTGCGGTCGGGGTCATCGCCATAGCGCCTTGGCTGCTCATCGCCGTAATGGGATGCCCCACGGAAGACGAGGCCGCCATCTATTTCCGTCAGATAGCCGGAAAAACGTTGCGAACCGGTCAGCTTGTCGAGCTTGAGGCCGTCCGGCGTCTCGGAGACGCGGCACTGGAAGAAGCTGTAGGCCGTGAAGGGGCCGAACGGACCGCCCAGCTTGACGGTGCGGCAGCGGTAGTCCCCCACGGGGAGTGTCGCTGCCGGTGCGAACCCTTGCTCATAGAACGCCTCGAGGGTCGCGAGACCTTCGAGGTCACCTGCCGCAGCGATCTGGCCGGCTGCCTTGGCGCGGCTGGTTTCCAGCGCTTCGAGGCGCGCCGTGTCGAACGCCGTGAGATCGAGTGCGGGATCGGCAGCGCAGGGGCCGGCCAAGGCGGCTCCCATGGCGAGAAGGGGCAGGCTGAAAGCGGTGATGGCGAGCGTGGTGCGCAGCATGTCGAAATCCTGGACGATGAGGCTGTCCGCCCATTCCCGGGGACGGAACCCATGCCTATGTTGGAGAGTATTGGGGGCACAGAAAGGCGAACTCATGACCCAGACCCTGACGGCACACGACAAGATCCGGCATTGGGCAGCAGCCCGTTCGGGTAACCCGGCGATGGAGGACCGCGCGACCGGTGTCGGCGGGCCGCCGATCCTGCGCATCGTGTTCGACCAGTATGCCCTCAATGCCGGCGAGAACCAGTATGGTGATCGCCCGGGCGGGTTGGACCTCGTCGACTGGGAAGAGTGGTTCGAGGAATTCGACCGCCAGAACCTCGCCCTCGTCGTCGAAGATGAGCGGCCGGGCGTCCTCGATGATTACTTCGAGTTCGTGCAGCGACCGGAAAGCGGCGCTTAAGGACCAACACGGCCGGGCGCCGCGGGTCAGTCCCCGTCGCGCTCGGCAGCGGCTTCGATTGCTTCCATGTCTTCGTCCGAAAAGCCGAAATGGTGGCCGATCTCGTGCACAAGCACATGGGTGATGATCTCGCCCAGCGTCTCGCCGTCGGCCGTCTCGGCCCAGTAGTCGAGGATCGGCCGGCGGTAGAGCCAGATCTGGTTCGGCAACTGGCCGGTATGGCCGGCGAGACCGCCCTGCGGCAGGCCCACGCCGCGGAACAGGCCGAGGATGTCGAACTCGGATTCGAGTTCCATCTCCCGGATGGTCTCCTCGTCGGGGAACTCGGCGACGAGGCAAGGCACCTCGCCGCTCAGGGCGCGGAATTCCGCCGGCAGCGCCGCAAAGGCAGCGGCGGCCATCTGTTCGAAATCATCGAGCGAGGGGGCGCTGCGGTCGGTCCACGGACTGCTCATGGCCGACCGGGCGTCGCTACTGCCACTCGCGGATATCGACGAAGTGTCCGGCAATGGCCGCTGCCGCGGCCATCTGCGGCGAGACGAGATGCGTCCGGCCCTTGAAGCCCTGGCGCCCTTCGAAATTGCGGTTCGAGGTCGAGGCGCAACGCTCCTGCGGCTTGAGCTTGTCGGGGTTCATGGCGAGGCACATGGAGCAGCCCGGCTCACGCCATTCGAAGCCGGCTTCCTTGAACACGACGTCCAGACCTTCGGCCTCGGCCTGTTCCTTGACGAGGCCCGAGCCGGGGACGACCATGGCATTGACGCCCGGTGCGACCTTGCGGCCGACCACCATGCTGGCGGCGGCGCGCAGATCCTCGATCCGGCCATTGGTGCACGAGCCGACGAAGACACGGTCGATGGCGATGTCGGTCATCTTGGTGCCGGGCTTGAGCCCCATATAGTCGAGAGCCCGCCACTTGGAGGCGCGCTTGTTCTCGTCGGCGATATCGTCGGGATTGGGCACCACGCCCTGCACCGAGACGACATCCTCGGGGCTCGAGCCCCAGGACACGATCGGCGGCAGCTTGGCCGCGTCCAGCACCACGACCTTGTCGTAATGCGCGTCGGGATCGGAGCTGAGCGTCTTCCAGTACTCGACCGCCATGTCGAAGGCTTCGCCCTTCGGGGCGCGCGGGCGACCCTTCACATACTCGAAGGTCTTTTCGTCGGGGGCGATGAGACCGGCGCGGGCGCCGCCCTCGATGGTCATGTTGCAGACCGTCATGCGGCCTTCCATCGACAGCGAGCGGATGGCTTCACCGGCGAACTCGATGACGTGGCCGGTACCGCCGGCCGTGCCGATCTCGCCGATGATGGCGAGGATGATGTCCTTGGCGGTGACACCCTCGGGGAGCTGGCCATCGACGCGGACCAGCATGTTCTTGGCCTTCTGCTGGATCAGCGTTTGCGTGGCGAGAACATGCTCCACCTCCGAGGTGCCGATGCCATGCGCCAGCGCGCCGAAGGCGCCATGCGTCGAGGTGTGGCTGTCGCCGCACACGATCGTCATGCCCGGCATGGTGAAGCCCTGCTCGGGCCCCACGATGTGGACGATGCCCTGGCGACGATCGAAGGGGTCGTAATATTCGATGCCGAAATCGCGCGTATTCTCGGCGAGTGCGGCGATCTGGATCGCGCTCTCCGGATCGGGATTGGGGAGGCTCCGATCGGTGGTCGGCACGTTGTGGTCGACCACGGCGAGGGTGCGCTCGGGATGGCGCACCTTGCGACCGTTCATGCGCAGGCCTTCGAAGGCCTGCGGGCTGGTAACCTCGTGGACGAGGTGCCGGTCGATGTAAATAAGGCTGGTGCCATCCTCGTTATTGGCAACAAGGTGAGCGTCCCAGATCTTATCGTACAGTGTTTTGCCGGCCATTTTTCCTGCGGGTCCAACGGGGTTGGGTTCGATGGTAAAGACTGCGGGTTCTAAGCCCCTCGCGCCTTCGAGGTCAAGTTGACCATAGGGCGCGGTCTTTTCAAGAGCGGGTGACCCGGGAACCGGGCGGCGAATTTGCTTCGTCATCAGGGCGCAGCGCCGGCCGTGCGATGATCGGAGGCGGCTCGACAAGGCGCCGCGCGCAACGCACTGTGCAGGTAGGCTGCGTCAGGGGGGAGGCAGGCGGTGAGCGAGACCGGTCCATTCGATACACGCCAGGCGCTGATCGCGCGGGCCGAGGGATATCAGAATACGGAACCCAGCTTCGCCCGATTCCTCAAGGCCGTTGCGGAAACGCTCTCGGCAGAGGACATCGCCGACCGTCAGCCCGAAACGCTCGAAGCGCGGTTCCGCAAATCCTATGGCCGGCTGGGGCGACGGGAACTCGCCAGCCACGACGTCTACATCGTCACCCCGCCCGATGAGCCGGAGCTCGAGACGGTGGAAGTCTTTTCCGCCGACATGCCGTTCATCATCGACAGCGTCCTCGCCGCCATCCGGGCCAGCGGCGGGGTGATACGCCTCATGGCGCATCCGGTGTTGCGGTTCGATCCGACCACCTACCGCGTGCTGGACCAGCCGGCTATCGACAGCCGGCTCGAGAGCTTCCTGCATGTGGAGATCGCTCCGCTCACCGATGTGGTGCAGCGCGAGATGATGAAGAAGGAAATCGACGAGGCGCTCACCGACGCCAATCGCGCCGTCGCGGGCTGGAAGCCCATGCTGCGCCGCCTGAACCAGGCCATGCAGGACTGGCATGACCGGCCGCCGCAGGCGCCTTCGGCCGAGATGGCGGAAGCAATCCACTTCCTGGGGTGGCTGGCGGAGGACAATTTCACTTTTCTCGGCATGCGCGAGTATCGGCTGGAGGGCGAAGGCGAAGGTTCCGGGCTGAAAGTGGTTCCCGACAGCGGCATCGGCATCCTGGAGGATGCCGAACTCAAGGTGGTGCGGTCGGGAACGCGCTATGTCGAAATGACGCCGCAGCATCAGCAGTTCCTCGCCGAGCCCGCCCCGCTGCTTGTCACCAAGGCCAATGTCCGCTCCCGCGTGCATCGGCGGGTGCACATGGATTATGTCGGGATCAAGCTCTACGGCGTCGACGGTGCGCCGACCGGCGAGCTGCGCCTTGTGGGGCTGTTCACCTCGCAGTCCTACGCCACGCCCAGTTCCGAGGTGCCGCTGATCCGCCGCAAGGTGGCGGAGGTGGTCGACCGGGCCGGCCTCGAGCTGCGCAGCCATTCGGGCAAGGCCCTGTTGAACGTGCTGAATACCTATCCGCGCGAGGAGCTGTTCCAAATCGCCGTGCCGCAACTGGCCGATTTCGCGGTGCAGATTGCCGACCTGACGGACCGGCCGCGGGTCCGGGTGCTGCCGCGGATCGATCGTTTCGACAATTTCGTCTCCGTCCTCGTCTACGTGCCGCGCGATCGCTACGATTCCGAGGTGCGCACCCGGATCGGGGCGTATCTGGCCCAGGCCTATAAGGGGCGTGTCTCGGCCTTCTCTCCCTTCTTTCCGGAAGGCGATCTGGTGCGGGTGCACTTCATCCTGGGTCGCAATGGCGGACCCACGCCGCGCCCGAATCGGCCGGATGTCGAGGCGGCCGTCGCCGATATCGTCCGGACCTTCAATGATCGCCTCATCGCTGCGGCGGGTGACCGGGAGGCGGTGCGCGACTTCATCGACGCCTTCGATGCGGCCTACCAGCACGCCAATCCCGCCGAGGAAGCGCTGGCCGACATCGAGGTGCTGCGCCTGCTGCCCGATGCCCGTTCCATGGCGCTGCGCCTGTTGCCGCACCATGAGCCGGAGCGGCTGCGGCTCAAGGTCTATCATCGCGAGCGGCCGATTCCGCTGTCCGACCGCGTGCCGATGCTGGAAAATTTCGGCTTCCGCGTCATCGACGAGGACAGCCATGCCATCACGCCGCAGCGTGGCGGGGTCAGCTATATTCACGACATGCAGCTGGCGGCGCCCGGTACGCTGCCGGAGCTCGAGCGCGCCGATGCCGAGCGGATCGAGAACGCCATTCTGGCCGTGTGGCACGGCGAGGCGGAGAGCGACCGGCTGAACCAGCTTACCAGCTTTGCGGGGCTGGGGTGGCAGGATGTCGAGTTGCTGCGGGCGCTGGTCCGCTATCTGAGGCAGCTCGGCATCGCCTATTCGAACGACTATCTGAACGCCGTGCTGGCGCAGCATGGCGATGTCGCCGCCGCCATGGTGCGGCAGTTCCATGCCCTGCACGATCCGCATTTCGCCGGACATCGCGAGCGCACACTGCAGGTCGCGGCAGATGTGATTGCGGCCGCCATCGACAGCACGGCTTCGCTCGACGAGGACCGCATCCTGCGGCGCCTCACCAATCTCGTGACCGCCATCTTGCGGACCAACGCCTACCAGCGTGACGAAACCGGTGCCCGGCGGCCGGCGCTGGCGCTCAAGTTCGACTGCGCCAAGGTCGACGGCATGCCGGCGCCTCGGCCCTATCGTGAGATCTTCGTCTACTCGCCGCGGGTGGAAGGCCTGCATCTGCGCTTCGGGGCCATTGCACGTGGCGGTCTCAGGTGGTCCGACCGCCCCGAGGACTTCAGAACCGAGGTACTCGGGCTGGTGAAAGCGCAGCAGGTCAAAAACGCCATCATCGTGCCGGTCGGGGCGAAGGGTGCGTTCGTGCCGCGGCGGCTGCCGGGCAGCGGCGATCGAGATGCCGTGCAGCGCGAGGCCACGGCGAGCTACAAGGTGTTCGTCTCGACCCTGCTCGACGTCACCGATAATCTCGATGGTGACCAGGTGATCCCGCCGCCGGACGTCATCCGGCTCGACGGGGACGATCCCTATCTCGTCGTCGCGGCCGACAAGGGAACGGCCCGCTACTCCGACACCGCCAATGCCATCGCCGTCGGACGCGACTACTGGCTCGGCGATGCCTTCGCGTCGGGTGGTTCGGCGGGGTATGATCACAAGGAGATGGGGATCACGGCCCGAGGCGGCTGGGAGGCGGTGAAGCGCCATTTCCGCGAGATGGATTTCGACATCCAGTCACGCCCGTTCCGGGCAGTCGGGGTCGGCGACATGTCGGGGGACGTGTTCGGCAACGGCATGCTGCTGTCCCCGATGCTGCGGCTGGTCGCCGCGTTCGACCACCGCCATATCTTCATCGATCCCGAGCCGGACGCCGAGCGCAGTTTCGCCGAGCGGCAGCGGCTGTTCGCTCTGCCGCGCTCGAGCTGGCAGGACTATGATGCGAGCCTCATCAGCAAGGGCGGGGGCGTCTATGCCCGCGATCTCAAGACGGTGCCGCTGCATGCAGAGGCCCGCAAGGTGCTGGGGCTCAGCCACGAAGCCGTCACGCCGGCCGAACTGATGCGCGCCATCCTCAAGGCGGATGTCGACCTGCTCTGGTTTGGCGGCATCGGCACTTATGTGAAGGCCAGTACGGAGACCGATGCGGAGGCCGGCGACAAGGCCAACGACGCCCTGCGCGTGGATGGACGTGCGCTGCGTGCCCGGGTGGTGGGAGAGGGTGCCAACCTTGCCGTCACGCAGAAGGGTCGCATCGAGTATGCGCTGGCAGGCGGGCGGATCAACACCGACGCCATCGACAACTCGGCCGGCGTCAATTCTTCCGACCTCGAGGTCAACATCAAGATCGCCCTGGGTCCGCTCGTGCGGCAGGGAGACCTCAGCGACAAGGTGCGCAACGAGTTCCTCGCCAAGATGACGGACGAGGTGGCAGCGCTCTGCCTCAGGAACAACTATCTGCAGACGCTTGCGCTCTCGGTCGAAGAACGGCGCGGTCCGTCCGCGCTGCCGGAGCATCTGGCGCTGATGCAGGCGCTGGAAGCGGCGGGCATCCTTGATCGGGAGGTGGAGGCCCTAGCCGATGACGCCAGCCTGCTCCAGCGCGCACAAGGCGGCCGGGGACTGACGCGCCCGGAACTCGCCGTGCTGCTGGCGCTGGCCAAGAACCAGACCTATGCCGCCTTGTGCGAAAGTGCCGTGCCGGACGATCCCTATCTCGGCCGCGAGCTCTACCGCTATTTTCCGGAGATGCTGGTCGAGACCTTCCCCGAAGCGGTGCTGCAGCACCGCTTGCGCCGGGAGGTGATTGCCACCGTCCTCGCCAATGCCATGATCAATCGTGGCGGCCCAGCCTTGGTCAACGAGTTGGCCGCAGCAACCAGCGCCGGCGTCGGCCGGATTGCTGCGGCCTACGCCGCCGCGCGCGACATCTACGACACCCCGGACCTGAACCGCGCTCTCGATGGGCTCGATGGCAAGGTCAGCGGGAAGGTGCAGTTGTCGCTCTATGCCGAGGTGCAGGCGCTGTTGCGGCGCGAGGCGCTCTGGCTGCTGCGCTATGGCGACTTCGAGCATGGGCTCGCGCCCCTGGTGTCGCGCTATGCGGAGGGGCTGGCCGAAATCCGCGACGGCATGATGCATTGGTCGGGGAGCTATCTGGGCAAGGTGGTGACCGAGCGGCTCCAGCGCTATGTTGCGGGTGGCGTGCCGCGCGACCTGGCGCAAAGGTTCGCCGAGCTTCCGGTCGTCACCCTCGCCAGCGATATCTGCCTCGTCGCCGAACGCGCCGGTGCGCCCGTCTCCGACACGGCAGCCGTCTTCTTCGGCGTGCTGGAGACCTTCCAGGTGGGGAGGATCCTCGAGGAGGGCGCGGGGATCGTCCTCACCGACCGGTACGATCGCATGGCGCTGGATCGTGCCCTGGCCAATCTGATGCGCGCGGTGCGGGAGCTGACTGCCGATGTGCTGCGCGTCGAGGCCGATGGCAGCGAGGCGCGGCTGGCCAGCTGGCGATCCCGGCGTCCCGGGGCAACCGAGCGCCTGGTCAACGCGGTGCGTGCGTTGACCGAGGGCGAGATGACGGTGTCGCGTCTCAGTGTTGCGGCGGGGCTCCTTGCGGACTTCGTGCGAGACTGAGGCCGCCGCCTCAGTGCCGGAAGTGCCGCATGCCGGTCATGACCATGGCGATACCTGCCGCGTCCGCGGCATCGATCACCGCCTGGTCGTTCATCGAGCCGCCAGGCTGGATGACGGCGGTCGCACCGGCCTCGACCGCGGCAAGCATGCCGTCGGGGAAGGGAAAGAACGCGTCGGACGCCACCACGGAGCCGCTGGTGAGGGCGCCCTCGATGCCGGCGGCTTCGGCCGCATCGATCGCCTTGCGGTGGGCGACGCGGCTCGAATCGAGCCGGCTCATCTGGCCGGCGCCGATGCCGACCGTCGCGCCGTTCTTGACATAGACGATGGCGTTGGACTTGACGTGCTTGGCCACTTTCATGGCGATGCGGAGGTCGCGGGCCTCGGCGTCGCAGGGCGCGCGGCGGGTCACGACGCGGAATTCCGCATCGTCGACGTTGCGGTTGTCGCGCGACTGCACCAGCAGGCCGCCTGCCAGCGAGCGCACCAGCAGGCCGTCGGCCTTCGGATCGGCGAGGCCGCCGGTGAGCAGCAGGCGGAGATTCTTTTTCGCCGCGATGATGGCGATGGCCTCGTCGCTGGCCTCGGGCGCGACGATTACCTCGGTGAAGACCTTGACGATTTCAGTCGCCGTCTCGCGATCAAGCGGGCCGTTGAGCGCGACGATGCCGCCGAAGGCGCTGACCGGGTCGGTTCGGAGCGCCAGCCGGTAGGCGTCGATGAGCGTGGCGCCGGTGGCAAAGCCGCAGGGATTGGCGTGCTTGATGATCGCGACGGCTGGCGTTGCACCGGGAAACTCGGAGACGAGTTCGAACGCGGCGTCGGTATCGTTGAGGTTGTTGTAGCTGAGCGCTTTGCCCTGCACCTGTCGCGCGGTCGCGACGCCAGGGCGCTGCTCGCCGGTGCGGTAGAAGGCCGCCCACTGATGCGGGTTCTCGCCATAGCGCATCACCTCGGCCAGCTGACCCGAAAAGCTCCGCCAAGGCAAATCCGGCGTGGCGAGGGTGCGGGCGAACCAGTCGGAGATGGTCGCATCATAGGCGGCGGTGCGCGCATAGGCCTTCGCAGCGAGCTTCTGGCGCAGCGCGTAGGGCAAGCCACCATCCTGTCGAATGTGCTCGAGCACCAGTTCATAGTCGTTGGGATCGACGACCACGGCGACAAAGGCGTGGTTCTTGGCCGCGGAGCGGATCATGGCAGGCCCGCCGATATCGATGTTTTCGATCGTTTCAGCGTAGCCGGCGCCGCGGGCGATGGTCTGTTCGAACGGGTAGAGATTGACCACCACCAAGTCGATCGGGCCGATCTCGTGCGCGGTCAGCGCTGCCTGATGTTCGGGATTGTCGCGTACGGCGAGCAGGCCGCCATGCACCTTGGGATGCAGCGTCTTGACCCGGCCATCCATCATTTCGGGAAAGCCGGTCAAATCGGAGATGTCGCGGACGGCGGCGCCGGTTTCGGCGATCAGCCGGGCCGTGCCCCCGGTCGAGACCAGTTCCACGCCGGCTGCAGCGAGGCCCTTGGCGAACTCGGCCATGCCGGTCTTGTCGAACACCGACAACAGGGCACGCTGCACGGGAACAAGCTGCATATCTGACATTGACCACTCCGCTCGGCTGAGAAGAGGGTCGCTAGCACGCAGCAATCGCGATGGAAACCGCCGTCAGGGCTGTTCCAGCGTGAAAATCCAGCTCAGTTCCTCGGTATCGGCGACGAGCGTCTCGAGCACGATCTGCCGGGTGCGGTGGAAGCCGAAATAGGCCGACTGCCGCACACTGTCCTCGATCCGCATCTCCGCGCCTTCCCACAGGAAGTTCCAGATCGCGCCCGAGGCGAGGCGGAGACGGACCACCTCGTCCTCAACCTGCACATCGGTCTGATGCGGCAGGTGGAACCGCATCGCGGCAGCACCGGACACGCGCGGCCGACGGCGCACGAAGCGATCCTGCCCCACCAGCGTTGCGCCTTCGGACAGCAGCGTCAGCTGCCGCTCGATGCTGACGCCGAAGCGCTCGACATAGCCGTGGCAGGTGGCGACCACGATGTCCTCTTCGGGGCGTGCCTCGATCTCGTTGGGCGCGCCGAGCGGCCGGAGGCGCCCCGCCAGCAGCCCGCTGGTCGGAATGATCGCCGAGGACTGGGCGTTGATGGTCGGCGCGGAATGCGCGATGCCCTGGCGGAACAGCATACGGTCCTCGTAGCCAGCCGGCGCGGGGCCGCAATTGCCGACGACGAGGTCGCGGCCATGGCTGAACTCGAAGGCCAGTGCGCTGGCATGGGCGTGGGCGGCATATTCGGGCGGCGGGACCAGGCCGGAGTCCATCACCACGATCGAGCGCCCGGAGATCAGTCGCCCATAGCCGCCGGCCGTGCCGGTGAGGCGGGCCCGGGCGGCGCTCTGCGCCTGCACCGCAACGATGATGTCGTGCGGCATCTGCCCGGTATCATTGAAGTATCCCGGTTCGCCCGTACCGAGCGAAATGGCGTCGAGGGCACGCTGCATCGCCTCCACCAGCTCGGTGAACTGGTTGAAGAACTGCTCATGGTCGCGCCGGAGGGCGAGGCGGATGGTGATCAGCTCGACCAGCAACTGTACCTGGATGCGGGCACAGCGGCTGCGATGGAGCCCATCTTCGTCGATCTGCTCGTCTAGCAGCTTCTGCGCGCGCCGGATGCGGGCGGAAACCTCGACTTCGGGGCGGTCCGAGCAGAGAGCGACGCCGACCAGTGCGAGGGCAACGAGCAGGGCCTCGACCGGATCGTCCGCCAGGGCCCCGCGCAGCCGGAGCGCCGCGATCTGGGTGTTGAGCGAGCGCGTGATGCGCCGTATCTCTTCGGCGGTGGCCTCCTCGAACAGAATGTTCAGGTGGCGCAACCAGTTGAGCACGCGACGCGCGGTCAGGGACGGCGTCCAACTGCGGCGATCGAAGCTCCCCTCGCGGTCGATCCAGTCGAGCGCCAGGTCGCGGGCGAAGCGGCGTTCCTCATCGGTGCGGGCGTCGCGGAAATGGCGCAGCCAGGCGAAGGCGCGCAGATCGTCCTGCCAATCCTCGTTGTCGACGTCGACCGCGAAGGGGGAGGCGCCGTTGGTGTCGACCAGTTTCGAGGCGAGCAGGTAGCGGCCCTGCATCATCTCGAGCACGGTTTCGCGGTCTGTGGGACGAAATTCCGCAAGCCCGCCAACGAGTTCCTCGCTGGCCGGCCCGGTCCAGGTCCAGCGGACCAGGGGGTTGGTCACCAGGTGATCCGCAGCCCCGAGCAGGGTGCGCCGGGCGAGGAATTGCAGCGAATGTGCCAAGAAATCACGTCCTCACATCCGGTTGACGCCGCTCCTGATAGGCGGGCGGGCGCCGCTTGCCAAGCCTCCGGCTCGGCAGAGCTCGTATTCAGCGTCGGCGGAAGCGCGCGATGAAGAAGCCATCAAGCGTGCCGCCATGCGGTCCGGGCGCCGGCATCCCGGGGAGGGTCCTGACGTAACCCGCTGCAGTCACTGCGGTTTCCAGTCCCGGCAGCTCCGACTTGCCGATGGGGTCGGGGGCGAGGCCGGTGTGTTCGGCGAGCCACTTCGCCTGCTCCTCGCCCTCGGCGGGTTCGAGCGAACAGACGCAGTAGATGAGCACACCGCCGCTTTTCAGCCATGAGACTGAACGTTCGATTAATCCGCGCTGAACGGCGACGCGGGAGGCGATGGCGGCGGCGTCGCGATGCCACACCACTTCGGGGTGACGGCGGAAGGTGCCGGTCGCCGAACAGGGGGCATCGAGCACGATGCCGTCATAGCTTTCGGTCGGGGTGAAGGCGAGCGCGTCGGCGACCACGGGGATGGCGGCGAGCCCGAGCCGGTCGAGATTGCCGGTGAGGCGCGCCATGCGCTCGGGGTCGCTGTCGAGGGCGGTGACGCGATGGCCGGCGGCGGCGAGCTGGGCGCTCTTGCCCCCCGGCGCGGCGCAGAGGTCGAGCACGGTCGCGGGGGCCTCGAGCCCGAGCAGGCGCGCCGGCAGGGCGGCGGCCGCATCCTGCACCCACCAGCGTCCCTCGGCATAGCCGGGCAGGGCCTCGACGGAGCGGTCGCGCTCGAGAATGCGGACGGTATCGAACAGCACCGGGCCGGCGCCGAGCGCGGCGATCAGCGTCGGGTCGCCGCCCGGGAGGGTCAGATCGAGCGGCGCGCCCTGCAGCAGCGCCTCGGCCATGCCGCCGAGCGCCGCCTCGCCATAGGCCGATTGCCATGCCGCCCGCAGCCTTTCGGGAAACAGTGCCGGGAGCGGCAGGGCGCGCAGGTCTTCGGCATCGGCCTGGGCGCGGCGCAGCACGGCGTTGGCGAGCTTGGCGAGGTGCTGGGTGCGATTGTCGCCGCGCAGCGCCTCGACGGCGAGGAACAGGGCGCTGTGCGCACCGAGCTCGGGCAGATAGAGCAATTGCGCCAGCGCGAGGCGCAGATGCGCCTCGAATGGACCGCTGCGCTTGGGCATGCCGCGCTCGAGATAGCGGGCGAGCGCGAGGTCGAGATGGCCGTGGCGACGCAAAGCCGTGGTGACCAGCCGGTTGGCGGTGGCGCGGTCGCGGCCGTCGGGAATTTCGGACAGGGAAAAGGGGGCGAAGTTCGCCCCCCTCAACACGCCGGCCAGCCTCTCGGCGGCCTGCTGGCGCATGGCGAGCCCCGGCGGGGCCTTCTTGGACTTCAACCGGCTGTTCCTCGTTACGCCGCGCTCAGCTCCAGGGGCCGCGCGGCGGATCGCGCGGGGGTGCGCCGGTGGACGGTACACGCCAGCTGCCGCCATCGCCACCCGTCCGCCGCGGGCCGGCGGAGCGCGGGGCCGCAGGATTGTGCCGGGCCGCCGGGCGGGTGGCCGGCATGGTGCGCATGCTGCCGGCCAGCTGCTGCAGCTGGGCGATACGGTTCTCGACCGCGGGGTGGGTCGAGAACAGATTGTCCATGCGCTGCCCGTTGAGCGGGTTGAAGATGTACATATGCGCCTGGGCCGGGTTGCGCTCGGCCTGGATGTTGACGGTACGTCCGGCCAGCTGCGAGATCTTGGACAGCGCGGAGGCGAGCGCCAGCGGATCGCCGGAGATCTCGGCGCCGTCCTTGTCGGCCTCGTACTCGCGCGTCCGGCTCACCGCCATCTGCACCAGCATGGCGGCGATCGGCGCGACCAGCACGGCGAGCAGCACGCCGATCGGCCCGAGCGGGTTGTCGCGCGAATTGCCGCCGCCGAAGAACAGGCCGAACTGGGCCAGCATGGAGATGGCACCGGCGAGCGTCGCGGTGATGGTCATGGTGAGGGTGTCGCGGCTGCGGATATGCGCCAGCTCGTGGGCGATGACGCCCGCCACCTCGCGCTGGTCGAGATGGCGCAGCAGGCCGGTCGACACTGCGACCACGCCGTTCTCCGGATTGCGGCCGGTGGCGAAGGCGTTGGGCTGCTCGGTATCGATCAGATAGACGCGCGGCGTCGGGATGCCGGCGCGCTGCGACAGCGTTTCGACCATCTCGTAGAGGTCCGGCGCGCGGGCGCGATCGACCTCGCGGGCGTTCTGCATGCGCAGCACCAGCTTGTCGGCGTTCCAGTAGCCGAACAGATTGGTCACGGCCGCGACGCCGAAGGCGATGAACATGCCGCTCTGGCCGCCGATCATGTAACCGACGCCCATGAAGAGCGCGGTCATGGCGGCGAGGAGGACGGAGGTGCGGAAGAAGTTGAGCATGGGCCCTTAAGTCTTGTACCTCGGATAAGGTTCACTAACTGACGCACTAGATGGGAAGGCCCGAGCCTTCCGGCAAGACCGGCGCCCCGGCCGGATGGAGACGAGGATGAGCGACAGCGACACTGCGCCGGAGCGCGCCGAGACCGCGATGCCGGCGGCCGAGCCGAAACCCCTCAGCCCGGCGGCCGAGCGCGCCCTCGCGGAAGCCGCGGCGCGGCGCCGCGCCATCGACGAGAAGGCCGCCGCCCACGCCGCCGAAAAGGGCGGCCGCGGCGGGCTCGACCCGGTGCGCTACGGCGACTGGGAGATCAAGGGGCTGACCGCGGACTTCTGAGGCGGGGGCAGCAGGGGGGCGTCGCCCATCGCCGCCGCGCCGGCAGGGGCATCAGCCGAACAGGCCGATCACCAGCCCCTGCACCAGCAGCGCGACCAGCAGATAGCCGCCGTCGATCAGCGTGCGGCTCCAGGGCGCGCCTTCGTAGCGGTGGTTGAGCGTCATGGCGGTGATCACGAAGCCCAGCCACATCAGCCCGCCGGTGAGCAGGCCGTTGAGCGGGGTCCGGGCACCGAACAGCCCGGGCATGATGGCGGCGATGACGACGGCCATGATCAGCTGACACGCAAAGCCGATCACATAGGGCGTGGGATCCTTGCCGCTGATCTGGTCGCGCGTCTTGCCGATCGCGGCGAGCCATTGGGTGGAGAGCACCATGTACCAGACGGCCCCGATGCCCCAGGCGACGACGACGCCGGCAATGACCGCCAGCCAGTTGATGGACACGTCCATGCTCCGCTCTCCCCAGCGCGACCGCAGACCGTGGCAAGCACGATAGCGCAGCCGCTGCGGCGCCACCAGCGGGAGAAAGGCCCGGATTTGATAAGGAGAAGTGGTGCCGGGGTGCGCCTTCGTGGCGGTGGTTCATCGTCATGGCGGTGATCACGAAGCCCAGCCACATCAGCCCCTCGGTGAGCAGGCCGTTGAGCGGGGTCCGGGCGCCGAACTGCCCGGGCATGATGGCGGCCATGACGACGGCCATGATCAGTTGACACGCAAAGCCAATCACGTAGGGCGTAGAATCCTTGCCGCTGATCTGGTGGCGCATCTTGCCAATCGCGGCGAGGCATTGGGTGCTGGCCGGCGACATGGGTCGCAGTCCCGAGCATAGACAACTTGCCGGCGTTCGGCCGAGGTAGTTGCACCAGTACAGGGCTCATGCAGCATGGCATGGGGATCACCGCCGCCGGCCATACGGCAGCAACGCGAACGCCGTTGCCGCAAAGTCGATAGCTCATCAGGGTAGTCGAGTGTGGGCTGAGTATTGGTAGATCCAGGTGTTCTCATAACGTTCCAATGCCGGTTTAAAGTCCTCCACAGCGACCAGAGCTTGCCTTTGGCGCCTCAGGTCAACGCCACGCATCTTTGGGGCCTGTGGGTCATCTATGGCGACAATAGAGGCCATTCGGGATCGCACCCTTGCACAGCGGCGCGGGATTCTGTATTCACCGTGCGGGGCATCCCGTATGCGTGCCATCCGTCCGGTCCAACCGCTACTCCAAAGGGAGGAAACGAGGACTTCGGCGGGTAGGCCGTCGAAGGGGTGGCAAGCCCGCCTTGCCTTTCCAAGACGGAAAGGAGGTAGGCCATGCGTAAGGCATGTCCCCTCGTGAAGCCGGTGTCGGTAATCGATTACTGGCGGTTTCGGTTGGGGCAGTGGGAGTACGTCTCCACCCACTGTCGGAAGTGGCCCGCTCCACGGACTGCTTCCTAATCCCCGAAACCAACTTATGCCTAACTTGGCCCCGCTTCGGCGGGGCTCTTTTTTCTGTGTGTCATGCACACGGAATATGGGCGGTTTTAGGAGGACAAACGCCGCTTTGCAACACAAAACAGTACCTCCTCGGTACCGCTAGAATGTGTTTTGTGGCTCAACAAGCAAAAAATCATATATAAATCAACAACTTAGCTGATTGCGATTCACCTATAAAACTTGTCGGTCAGAGTCAAGGGCTTGACGGCTGCATAACCTGGGGAACGCATGATGATTGGACAGCTACCTGAGGGCTGGCAAGCGCACTGGCAGGCTGCCTAGCGTGCTCGGTTCGACTTGTAAGGCTTCCTTACAAGTTGCCGCCTCGTTCAGTTCACCCTGCCCATAGATGCTCCCGATCTGCTGAGTCATGGCCTCAAGAGTGGTCTAGAATAGCTCGGCCATCTGGGCCTGCGTCATCGAAGCCGTTCCATCAATCGCGCGTAGTTGAGTCGCATTTTTTGCCGCTAGATCCTTCAGCCTAGGGGCAAGCGCAAGCGTCAGCCTTGCCATACTCGCGGCAAGGATCAAGTGTGGATGGCGATTACGGGGAAGCTCAGAGAGAAGTGGTGCCGCAGAAGGGACTCGAACCCCCGACCCCATCATTACGAATGACGTGCTCTACCAACTGAGCTACTGCGGCCGGCCGGCGCGTGGCGCGTCGACGGCGGTCTGATACAGGAGCGGCGGGCCGGCTGCAAGGGCCCGCGACGCCTGTGAACGGACAGCGTTAGGCGCTGCTGCCACCGGATCGGTTCACGTTTGGGCTGACGCACCGGCGCTGCAGTCGCCTCCCTCCCCCCTTAGAGGCAGGGCTATCCCATAAGGGATTGTCCACCGTTCTCTCGGCAGTTTCCTTCTCCCCTTGAGGGAGAAGGTGGCGCGCAGCGCCGGATGAGGGGTGGCACAATCCGCATGGATTGTGCCGACCGAAGCGGAGCGGAGGGCGGTTCAGTGTTTGTGGCCCACCCCTCATCCGCCCTTCGGGCACCTTCTTCACCTTCACTCGCTCCACTGGAGCGAGTGATCGCTACGCGACCGGCTCGAAGTCCCTCAAGGGGAGAAGGCGATCACAGCTGGCGCCAGTGTCATATGCGATAGCCCTGCCATCGAAGGGGAGGGAGGCTGACTGAGAGCTCCGGGCGTCCCAAGAGGCGATTTAACTACAAGGTGCCCCCCTAAGCGTCCGGCAGGGCCGGGAGGTTGGCGGTGGTGCCGGTGGCGTCGGGGCGGGCGGTGTCGGTGGGGGGGCGTTTGTCCTCGGGGCTCGCGACGCGGGCGGCGACGGCGCTGCCGGGGATGCGCCATTCGAAGGCGTCGAGCCGGCCGGTCGAGGGCGAGAGCGGCTCCCATTCGTCGGCGGTGATGCCGTCGGCGGTCCAGGTGGCGTCGCGCGGGGCGCGGGCTGCGCGGCTGCGCCAGTCGCGCGCCTTGCCCTCGTCGCCGGTTTCGCCGGCTTCGAGTTCGGCCATCAGGAGGCAGGTGGCGCGCGTCGCGTCGCTGCCGGCATAGGGGGTGAGCACCTGCCGCGCCAGCGCCCAGTCGAAGGCGTCGATGGCGGCGCGGCCCAGCACCACGGCGCCGGCCCGGTTGGGCGGCGGCACGTCGATCAGTTCGCGCAGCCGCTTCAGCCGGTCGAGGGCCGAGGCGCCGGTCACCGCGTTGGCGTAGAGGGTTGCGACATCCGGATGCGAGGTGGCGCGCCAGACGCGACGCAACAGGCTGGTCGCCCGCCGGGTTTCGCCGCGATTGCTGTAGATGCGGGCGGCGACCAGCGCCGCCGGCACGAAATCGCCCTGCAGCTTCAGGGCGGCGAGGGCATGCTCGAGCGCGGTGTTGGGGTCGTTGCCTTCGGCGAGCTGCGCCCGGGCGCTTTCGACCACCGCCATGCGGCGGCGCTTGCGCATCTTTTCCTCGCGCGTCACCGCCGGCTCCTCGGCGACCATCTTGAAGGCCTCGTCCCAGCGGCCGCTGCGGGTCAGGTCGGCAAAGATCGCCTCGCGCGCCCAGGGCGCCTGCGCCGAGATGTCGAGCGCCTTGCGCGCAAAGGTGAGCGCGGCGTCGGTGCGGCCCTGCTGGCGCGCCTGCTCGTAGAGGCCGGAGAGCGCGGCGAGCGCGGTCTTCCGGTTGGAGATCAGCGCGCGGTAATGTTCGCGCGCGGCGTGCATGTCACCCATGGCGAGGTCCGAGCGCGCTTCCAGCAGCTGGGCGGCCGGGTTGCGCGGCAAATGGCCCTGCGCCTCGCGGGCGAGGAGGCGGGCGCGGCCGGCATCGCCGGCTTCGAGCGCGATGAAGCCATCGGAAAGGGCGGTGAAGCCCAGTTCCTTGCGCCGCTCCTGCGAGCGGCGCGCGATGTAGAAGGGGGCCGCGATGATGCGCTTCGCCAGGCCCCAGACGACGATGATGCCGGCCACCGCGCCGACGGCGAGGAAGGCGGCGACGCCGAGCCGCGGCTGCAGGCGCACGCCCAGGAGTTCCAGCGTCACCGTGCCGGGCAGGCCGATGAGCCAGGCGATGAGCGCCGTGATGGCGAGGCTGAGCAGCAGCCAGTAGGCGAGGCGGATCACGGCGTCGCCTCCACCAGCCCGCCCAGCGCCCGGGCGCGGGCCCGCTCGATGAAGATTTCCGCCTCGGCGAGCAGCGTGATGTCGGTGCCGCGCGTGCCGGCGGCCTCGCGCATCGGCTCGGGCAGCGCCGCGAGGAGGCTGGCGGCGGCGGCGAAATCGTGCCGCTCCACCGCCGCTTCGAGGCGCGAGACGATGGCCTCGGGCGTGTCGCCTTCTATTTCGATCACCGGGCGCAGCGCCAGGATGCCCTTGAGCCATTCGAGCGCATCCTGGCCCAGATCGCCGCTGCTGGTCGCGGCGCGATTGGCGAGGATGTCGGGCACGGCCTGCCGGAAGCGCAGCGCCACGGTGTCGGCGCGCGGCAGGCCGGCATCGGCCGCCGCCAGCACCGGCGAGGGCACGGCGAGATCGGGGAGGAGCGTCGTCAGCCGGTTCAGCAGGTCGGTATAGGGCCGTCCCGCGGCGAAAGCGCCGTCGAGCCCGGCGACCAGCAGCGGCAGCCGCACGGCCGGCAGCAGAGTCGCCCCGCCCGGCGCCTGTTCGATGCTGCTCGCCTGTGCGGCGAGGTCCGCCCGGAGGCTCTCGATCTCGGCCCGCAGCGCCGTTTCGAGGTCCGAGCCGGTCGCGACCCCGGATTCGAGCCCGTCGAGCCGGGTGCCGAGGGCAGCGAGGCGCTGGTCGAGGGTCGAGAGCGAGCCGGCGAGGGCTGCCGCATCGGCGCTGGAGGCGCCGGCGCCGATCGCCGAAATGCGGTCTTCGAGCGTTGCGAGCTGCGCCTCGATGGGGGTGAGGTCCACCGGCTCGGGCAGTTCCGGCAGCTCGACCGGTTCGGGCAGCGCCGCGAGGGCGTCGCGGAGCCCGGCGATTTCGCCCGAGAGGGCTGTGCGCGCGGCCTCCAGCGCGCCGGCATCGGCAGCGAGGTCCGCCGAAAGGGCATCGAGCCGCGCGCCCAGCGCCGCGACATCGGTGCCGAGGGCGGCGAGCGCCGGAGCGGGATCGGCGATCACCGGCCTGTTGTCCGGCAGCGGCAGCAGGTTGACGAGCGCATAGGTGAGCGCGGTGCCGAGGATCGCCCCGCCGAGCGCTGCGATCGAGATCGCGCTCCACGGCATGGCGAGCCGGGCGGGCGGCCGCGGCGGCGTGGGGCGCGCGCCTTCGCCCGCGCCGCTGCGCGCGTCTTCCTGCGCGGGGTCGGCGGCGCTCTCGCGCGGCTTGAGGTCGATCACGGGCGGCTTGACCGGTCCGCTCTTGTGCTCGGCCATGGGGGCAGTCCCTTCCTTGCTCATCGGGCGCTGTGGTCGCGCAGAAACGACAGGGCGAGCCCCATCATGGCATCCTCGCTCGGATGTTCGGCAAGGCCGATCCGCACGAAATGGGCATCGACGAGCGGCGCCGCAACGGCCTCGGAGAGGCAGAGTACACCCAGCGCACGCCGCGCCGGCCGTTCCATTCCGCTCACCAGCCGCACGAACACCTCCGCCGTCCGCCGCGAATAGAACAACGCCGCCGCGAGCGTTTTGTCGCCGAGCTCCGCTTCCACTGCGGCCGGCAGGGCGGTCGCCGGCACCATGCGGTAGACCTGCGCGGTGATCACCATGCGTCCCGCCGGGGCCAGCGCCCGGGCGAGATCGCCGGCGAGATCGCGCGCGGCGGGGTAGAAGACCGGGCCGGCAAGCGGCACCTGCCGCAGCAGGCTCGCCAGTTCGGCAAAGCCGCCATCGGCGCTCGTCACATCGGCAAAGCCCGCGGCCCGCGCCGCCGCCGCCGTGCGCGCGCCGACGGCATAGACCTTCAGACCCAGATAGCGCTCGAGCTGCCCCTTGGCCTCGAGCGCCCGCAGCGCCTGGGCGCTGGTCAGCGCCATGGCCGCGAAACCTTCGGCGCCGGGCAGGCTGCCTTCGAGCGGCTGGAACTCCAGCAGCGGGCAGGGCACGCCCTCGATGCCGAGCGCGTTGAGCCGGGCGGCGGTTTCGCTCGCGTCGGGTTCCGGCCGGGTCACGAGCATACGCAAGACGACAACTACCCCTTGAACTGCCCCAGGAACGCGGGCCCGGCCTGTTCGGCCAGCGCCGCACCCAGCTCGGCGCCGAGCCGGTCCGCGTCCTCGCGCCGCCCGCTGCGGCTGAGGCGATGATGCTCCCGCCCGTCGGGCGAAAGGATTTCCGCACTGAGCGTAAGCGAAAGCCCATTCAATTCGGTAAACGCGCCGATGGGCGTGCGACAGGAGCCATCGAGGGTCTTGAGCAGCGCGCGCTCGGCGGTGAGCGCGACGGTGGTGTCGGGGTCGGCGAGCGGGGCGACGAGGTCGCGCGTGCGCTGGTCGTCGCTGCGGGTCTCGATGCAGATGGCGCCCTGCGCCGGGGCGGGCAGGAACTGCTGCGGATCGAGATAGGCGGTGATGCGGTCGGCCTTGGCCAGCCGGTGCAGCCCGGCCGCCGCGAGCAGCGTCGCTTCGGCGATGCCGGCTTCGAGCTTGCCGAGCCGGGTGTCGACATTGCCGCGGAACGGCACGATTTCGAGATCCGGTCGGGCCCGGAGCATCTGCGCGGCGCGCCGGATCGACGAGGTGCCGAACTTCGCGCCCCGGGGGAGGCTTTCGAGCCCTGCGTGCTGAAGCGAGACGAAGGCGTCGCGCACATCCTCGCGGGCGAGGAAGGCGGCGAGCACCAGCCCCTCGGGCAGTTCGGACGCCATGTCCTTGCTCGAATGGACGCCGAGATCGATGTCGCCGGCAAAGAGCGCGGCCTCGATTTCCTTGGAGAACAGTCCCTTGCCGCCGGCGGTGCTGAGCGGCGCATCGGTCAGCCGGTCGCCGGAGGTCGAGATCACCCGGATGGCGATGCGGTCGAGCGCGACATCGTGCCGCTCGGCGATGAGGCCCTGCACCAGCCGCGCCTGATACAGCGCCAGCGGCGAGCCGCGCGTGCCGATGGTGAGGAACGGTGCCGATTGCATTTGGATTGTCACCTATTGTACGCCATGGCCGGGCTGGCTTAACCCTTGGGAGCGACCCCGACAAGCATGATGCGCGTCCTCGGCATCGAGACCAGCTGCGACGAAACGGCCGCCGCCGTGATCGGCTGCACCCCGCAGGCCGTGGGTGCAGTGCCGGCCGGTCGTATCCTCTCCAATATCGTGCGCAGCCAGCTCGAGGAGCATGCCGCTTATGGCGGGGTGGTGCCCGAGCTCGCGGCGCGCGCCCATCTCGGCCATCTCGACCATATCATCGCCAAAGCGGTCGCCGAGGCGGGGATGCGCCTCGACGAGCTCGACGCGGTGGCGGCGACGGCCGGGCCCGGCCTCGTGGGCGGGGTGCTGGTGGGGCTGACCACCGCCAAGGCGATCGCCAGCGCGCTGGGCAAGCCGCTGGTGGCGGTGAATCATCTCGAGGCGCATGCGCTCACCGCGCGCCTCACCGACGGGCTGGCGTTTCCCTATCTGCTGCTGCTGGTCTCGGGTGGGCACAGCCAGTTCGTGCTCGTGCGCGGGGTGGGGGACTACGCGCGCTGGGGCTCGACCATCGACGATGCGCTGGGCGAGGCCTTCGACAAGGTGGCCAAGCTGCTCGGGCTCGGCATTCCCGGCGGCCCCGCCGTCGAGAGGGAGGCGATGCGGGGCGATGCGCTGCGCTTCGCGTTTCCGCGGCCGCTGCTGCATGAGGACCGGCTGGATTTCTCGTTCTCGGGGCTGAAGACCGCCGTACGGCTCGCCGCAGAAGCCCGCGCGCCGCTGTCGGACCAGGATGTCGCCGATATCTGTGCCAGCTTCCAGCGCACGGTCGCGATCATCGTCGCGACGCGCGCCCGTGCGGCCATCGCCCGCTTCCGCGCTGCTCTGCCTGGCCAGCCGGTGCGCCTCGTCGTCGCGGGCGGGGTGGCGGCGAACCGGGAGATCGGGGCGGCGCTACGCGAGGCCGCTTCGCAGGAAGGGGCCGAACTCGTGGTGCCGCCGATGGCGCTTTGCACCGACAATGGCGTGATGGTCGCCTGGGCCGGCGCGGAGCGGCTGCTGCAGGGCGCGGCCGACGGCATGGATGTGGTGGCGCGGCCGCGCTGGCCGCTCGACAGTCCCGACATGGCGCTGCCCGGCGGTGCGATTGCCCATGGCTGACCCAGCGACACACCTTGCCGGCGCTGCGGCACCCGACGACATCAGCCATGTCGCGGTGCTGGGAGCAGGGGCCTGGGGCACGGCACTCGCGCAGGCCGCGGCCCTTGCCGGCCGCACGGTAACGCTGGTCGCCCGCCACGCTACAATCGTCGACGAGATCAACAACCGGCACACCAACGCCGCCTATCTCGAGGCGCAGTCGCTCTCTGCCGCCATCACCGCGGCGACCGAGCCGCCGGTTGCCGACCTCTATGTGCTCGCCGTTCCGGCGCAGCAGACGCGGAGTCTCGTCGCGGCCTGGGCCGACCGGCTGGACGGGGCGGCCATCGTTCTGACCGCCAAGGGGCTGGAGCACGGCACGCTCAGGCGCCAGTCCGAACTCCTCGCCGAGCTGGTCCCCGATGCGACGGGCTTCGTGCTCTCGGGGCCGAGCTTTGCCGCCGATGTCGCAGCGGGCCGCCCGACTGCCGTGACGCTGGCCGGCGACGCGGCGGAGGCGACCTCACGGATCGCTGCCGCGCTCTCCGGTCCGACCTTCCGGCTCTATGCCGCCGACGACCGCATCGGGGTCGAACTCGCGGGCGCGCTGAAGAATGTCTATGCGCTGGGCTGCGGCGCCGTGGAAGGGGCGGGGCTCGGCGCCTCGGCCCGCGCGGCGCTGATTGCCCGCGCCTTTGCCGAATTGAGCCGGCTGGTGGTCGCCATGGGCGGGGGCGCGCACACGCTCACCGGTCTTGCAGGCCTCGGCGACCTGACGCTGAGCTGCACCTCGACCCAGTCGCGCAATTACCGCTATGGGCTGGCGCTGGGGCGTGGGGCACCAACCGACGAGATCGGGCTCGCCGAGGGCGTGCTGACGGCGCCGGTCGCGGCGCATCTGGCGCATCGGCACGGCATCGATCTGCCGCTGGTTGCGGCGGTGAACCATCTGCTCGCCGGCGAGGCGAGCATCGCCGAGATCGTATCCGGCCTCATGTCGAGGCCGCTGAGGAGGGAAAGCTGAATGCCACTCTACGCCATCGTCGCCCATGACAAGCCGGGCGCGCTCGAGCAGCGGCTTGCTGTCCGTCCCGAGCACCTCAAGCATCTCGAGGGCCTCGGCGACCGGCTGGTGTTCGCCGGCCCGTTCCAGGACGAGGAAGGCAAGCCGACCGGCAGCATCGTGGTGATCGAGGCCGAGGATCTGACGGCGGCGACGGAGCTGTTCATGGCCGACCCGTTCATCCGCGAAGGCGTGTTCGGCGACTACGAAATCCGCCGCTGGGCGCTGACCATCAACAACAGCGCCGGGCGCTGAGATGGCCTACTGGCTGATGAAGTCCGAGCCGGACGTGCTCTCCTATGACGACGTCGTCAGCAAGGGCGTCCCCGAGGAGTGGCACGGGGTGCGCAACTATGCGGCGCGCAACAACATGCGCGCCATGCAGCTGGGCGACCAGGCCTTCTTCTACCACTCCAATATCGGCAAGGAGATCGTCGGCATC
>VFQR01000420.1_pt1 | contig 60775 bp, 50 predicted proteins | sample 3512321 | NCBI WGS metagenome assembly VFQR01 (sample SAMN10412374, study PRJNA504923) | tailings metagenome | isolation source: Relicate 3 Philex TSF1 revegetated site | place: Philippines: Tuba, Benguet | collected 2017-08-29 | reverse complement strand
GAGGATCCCACCTCGGCCGGCGAGGAGAGCGGCAATGTTGCTGCACCCGTTTCTCAGTGATCGAGCCCTGCCTCAACCGGCAGTAGTTGGGTGATTTCATGAGCGATATTGTCGTCAAGGATTTTCTTGAAGCCGGGATTCATTACGGTCACCGTACCAGCCGCTGGAATCCCAAAATGCGGCCCTACATCTACGGTCGTCGCAATCTGATCCATATCATTGACATCAAGGAAACGGTTCGCGGATTGTTGCGAGCCAAGCGATACCTGCAGAAGGTGGCTTCCCAGGGGAGTCTGATTCTGTTCTGCGGCACCAAAAAGCAGGCTTCGGATGCGATCCGTGAGTATGCCAATCAGGCCGGTATGCCATTCGTCGATTACCGCTGGCTGGGTGGTGTCTTTACGAACTTCCGCACAATTCGTGGTCGTATCAAGCGTCTGGAAGAGCTGGATCAGCTCTTTGAATCGGGCGAAATCGAGACGTATTCGAAGAAACGCCGTTCGACGCTGCTCCGCGAACGCACCAAGATGACACGCAACCTCGATGGTCTGCGAAACATGAACCGTCTGCCCGAGGCGATGGTGATTGTCGATCCCCGCAAAGAGCATAACGCGCTGCACGAGGCCAAACTCGTGGGCATTAAGACGATTGCTCTGCTGGATACGGATTGCGATCCCGATCAGGTCGATCTGCCCATTCCCGGCAACGACGACAGCATCCGCTCGATTCAACTGGTCCTGCAGCACCTGACAGAATCGATTCTGGAAGGCAAGAGCGTTCTGCCACAGGAAAAGGTGGAGCCGCTGGTCGAAGAGCAACTCAAGCCACGTCCCTCGCTGTAAGCCAATCCAGGTGGAAATTCGGCGAGTGGCGGTTCAGGTTTCGAGTGCAACTGGCTGATCAAAGCCCGCCAGTTTCGACTGGAAACGGGAATGTGATTTGTGGACTTCTGGCGAAGAATTGGTTTCTTTGCCAGAAGTTACTTTTGCAAATGAACCCAAAGGCTCATATTTGAGTCTGGAATCCAGAATCGGCCAGTTTTTGATTCTGATTCAGAGCCTTGATATTTAAATCATTCGCGACCGGCTGGATCGCTGGAGCGTGAGAGAATTCAAGTTGTCAGCCTTATGATCGAGTGACTGACTCTATTCAACGAAATTGATTCGGCTTGTCCCGACAGGAGAGAGAAGATGGCGGAAATTACTGCAGCCGCTGTAAAACAGTTACGTGAGATGACCGACCTGCCCATGATGGACTGCAAAAAGGCTTTGACTGAAGCTGGTGGCGATCAGGAAAAGGCGCTGGCTCTGCTCAAGGAGTGGGGCAAGAAGGTGATGGTCAAGCGGTCGGAAAATTCGACGCAGGAAGGTTTGATTGTTATCGAAATCAAGCCTGATGGCAGCGAAGCCGCCATGATTGAACTGCAGTGCGAATCGGCACCAGTGGCTGTTTCGGAAGACTTCAACTTTTTGGCCAACCAGTGCATCAAGCAGTTGCTGAACGGGCCAGGTGCAGCGACTCCCGAAGAACTGCTGGCACAGGCAGCCCCTGATCGTCCTGGTCAGTCGTTGAACGATCTGCTGGGCGAAGTCGTCAACAAGATTCGCGAAAAGATGGTGCTGGCCAAGATCGCACGAGTGACTGGCCCTGTGGGTGGTTACGTTCATCACGACAAGAAAAACGGCGTCTTGTTCCGGGCTGAAGGAGCCGGCAAGTCGTCGGAAGTTCTGCGTGATGTGGCCATGCACATTGCTGCACTCAAGCCTAAGGCGACACATCCGACCGAACTGCCACAGGAACTTGTTGCTGCTGAACGAGCCAAGCTGACGGAAGAAGCTCTTAAGAGTGGCAAGCCGGCAGCCGTGGTCGAGAAGATTGTGGAAGGCCGCCTCAAGAATTTCTATGTCGAGCAGGGTGTGCTCGTCGAGCAGCCCTTTGCCAAGGATGACAGTAAGTCTGTCAGCCAGGCATTGGCGGAGCAGGGATTCAAGGCTGCCGGGTTTACTCGCTGGGTCATTGGTAATTAATTGACCCCCGTGGTGAACTCCACACCTGAGAATTGTTGAATTTGCAGCGGGGGGCATCCGGAATGGGTACCCTCCGCTGTTTCTTTTTTCATAACATGGCTTTTGAAGCAGCGTGCATGAACTCGTCGGAATGCACCCCTATGATTAGATCAGACGCTTTCCATGAAACAACAGCGCGTTGTGTGCCATGCTTGCGGCTCTGGGCAAGCATGCTTTCGCAACCCACAACGCGCTATTATTCCCTGAGAACCGTGTAAGACGTTCATCGGCAGGCGGGAGCCTGCCCTACATTCTGCTAACAACTACGGAAGCTACTATGCCCACATCGCTCAGCAGCACATCCAAGCCACCCATCCAGCGCGTGCTCCTGAAGCTGAGTGGTGAGAGTTTTTGTCAGTCGGGTCAGTCAGGACTCAGTGTTCCCGAAATTGTGCTGATTGCCGAACAGATTAAGCGAGTTGTCGCCTCCGGCGTGCAACTGGCCGTCGTTTGTGGCGGTGGGAACATTCTGCGTGGCCGCGATCTCGATGGCTTCAAACAGACGATTTTACCTGCCACAGCACATTACATGGGGATGCTGGCGACAGTGATTAACGGGCTGGCACTGCTGGATACTCTGGAAAGTCTGGGTGTCCCTGCACGGTTGCAATCGGCCATTCGTATGGAAGGCGTGGCCGAGCCATTTATCCGGCGGCGCTGTATTCGCCATCTGGAAAAGGGTCGAGTCGTGATTCTCGCTGCCGGCACAGGGAGCCCCTTCGTGACGACGGATACGGCAGCCGCCCTGCGTTCCCGCGAGATTGATGCCACACTGCTGATCAAGGCCACCCGTGTGGATGGTGTTTATTCGTCCGATCCCCTCAAGAATCCGCATGCCGTCAAATACAGTGAAATTTCCTATCAGGATGTGCTGCGTCAGAATCTGGGGGTGATGGATGCTCAGGCGATTCATCACTGCATGGAGCAGAACATTCCGATTGTGGTTCTCAACTATCAGAAATCGGGCACGATTGAGCGCGCCATTGCCGGTGAACGACTGGGAACTCGCGTTTCGACAGTTTCCGAGTTGAACTCTGGGAATCAGCCACTGAGTTGATCAGACAGCGAGTTAATCAGCAGGATCAGGTGTCTGAAGTCATCAATCGCTAGCCAGAGTGAGTTTTGACAGAAGAGAGCCTGTTCCGGGTGGAAATCGTGCGAATGCTCGGAATACTTCGTAGTACGATCAGTCACCAGCGGGTGAAGAAGCAGTTTTAGAGGAAGAGAGCGACGTCAACATGTCGGCAGCCATCACTCATCCGATCTCTCAGGTTCCCGATGCCCAGGGTCGTTTTGGGGAGTTCGGGAGACGATTTGTCCCTGAGACCTTGATGTACGCCCTCGAAGAACTGGCTCAGGCCTACGAGAGTGCTAAACAAGACCCCGAATTTGCTGCAACACTGGAAGGCTTGCTCAAGCACTTTGTGGGCCGGCCTAATCCGCTCTACTTCGCTGAACGACTCACCCGCATGAGCGGTGGTGCGAAGATTTATTTCAAGCGGGAAGATCTCAACCATACGGGTGCCCATAAGATCAACAATGCTCTCGGGCAGGCTCTCCTGACGATGCGGATGGGCAAGACCCGGATCATTGCCGAAACAGGTGCCGGCCAGCATGGTGTCGCCACGGCCACAGCCTGCGCTCACTTTGGCATTCCCTGCACAGTTTTTATGGGCGAAGAAGACGTGCGCCGACAGAAACTGAATGTCTTCATCATGCGGACGATGGGAGCCGAAGTTCGACCTGTGACGTCGGGTTCCCGAACTTTACGCGATGCGATTAACGAAGCCATGCGCGACTGGATGTCTTCGGTCAAGAATACGCATTACATCATTGGATCGGTCGTTGGGCCGCACCCCTTTCCGATGATTGTTCGCGATTTCCAATCGGTGATTGGCCGGGAAGCCCGTGCTCAATGCTTCGAGATGATCGGTGGATTACCGACAGAGATCGTGGCATGTGTGGGTGGTGGCTCGAATGCGGCCGGCATGTTCTATCCCTTTGTGGACGATGAATCAGTGCGGATTACCGGCGTTGAAGCGGGCGGTCGCAGCCCTAAGCCTGGTGATCATGCCAGTGCCCTCTCGTTTGGAAACAAAGGGATTCTGCATGGCAGCTACAGTTACGTCTTGCAGGATGAAGATGGCCAGACATCGGATGTCCATTCGGTCTCTGCCGGGCTCGATTATCCCGGTGTCGGCCCCGAACATGCCTATTGGAAAGATTCAGGCCGCGTGCAGTACACCAGTTGCAGCGACGACGACGCTCTGGCGGCCATGCAACTGATGGCACGAACGGAGGGCATTCTTCCTGCACTCGAAACATCTCATGCCATCTCGTACACACTCAAACGTGCCAGTGAAATGTCGCCGGATGAATCCATCGTTGTCTGCCTTTCGGGCCGGGGCGATAAAGACCTCAACGAAGTCGCACGGCTGACCGGCCAGCAGATTTAACAAAGCCATTGCATAATAGAGAGCGATTCTGGTTGGCCAGCCCTCGCTCTTCTTGCTGGCAAACTCACTGGCGAGAGAACCTCCTTCGAGAAGCTGTTTCATGTCCGAATCACCAATCACTAAAGCTCTTTCCGCCCGGCGTCTTGCGGGAGAGATGTCGTTTATTCCGTTTATTGCCGCTGGGGATCCCGATCTCCCCTCGACCATCCGGCTGATTCAGACACTCTCAACTGCCGGCGCCGATCTCATTGAAATCGGGTTTCCCTATAGCGACCCGATTGCCGACGGCCCGGTGATTCAATCGTCCTATACACGAGCATTAGGGAAGCATCTCAAGCTGGCTGATCTCTTCGCGACCATCGAGCAGGTTTCGAAAACGATTTCGACACCACTCGTGGGGATGGTGTCGTTTGCCATCATCTTCCGCGCAGGAACACGTTCCTTTCTGGAATCCGCGAAGAAGGCTGGCTTTGCCGGTTTGATTGTTCCCGATCTCCCTGGGGATGAAGCCACAGAGTTTGCGGCACTCACGAAAGAATTCGGCATCGATCTGATTCAACTGGTCGCCCCCACGACACCCGCTGCCCGGATGGACAAGATTCTGGCCACGGCCTCCGGATTCATTTACTGCATTGCCGTGGCAGGGACGACGGGTGTTCGCGATGCCGCTGCCCACGAGATCGAGGCGGGACTGAAGCTCCTGCGTGAAAAGACGCAGCTTCCCTTGTGCGTCGGCTTTGGTGTCAGTCAGGCAGCTCAGATTGAAGCTCTCCGCGGGAAGGCCGACGGCGCGATTGTCGGTTCTGCCATTGTGAGGCATCTCGATGGTGCTGAAACTCCCGCAGGCTTTGAAAAATCGCTGACCTCGATCCAACAGTTCGCCGAGCAACTCGCCGCCGCCGCTCATCACTCGTGAAGCGTGTTGATCAATTGCCAGCTACTCTCTCTACCGATTCTGAAGTAGGGCATGCTCCCGCCTGCCGCTGCACTACTCTTTGATTCACTTTTTGTGAAGGTGTTGGATTCATTACAAGAGCCACCATCGACGGATTGGTTCCGAACGGTCACCACGAAGGACACGAAGAGCACGAAGATAGGATTCGATCAAACGCTGAGTTATAGAACGATTGCACCAGAGGAAGATTCGTTGACCAACCTGCCACCAAGTTGAATCTCCTACACCGAGACCTGATTTTATTTTCGTCCGATCGTCGCTTTGGCCTCTGGTTTTCGTCGTGCTCTTCGTGCTCTTTGTGGATTAAATCAATTTGCCCCCTCTCGTGCATACAATGAGAGGGACAGCAGAGGAGCGAAGGTCTACGGACGGAGTTCAGGCCCACACCGCAAAGGGTGCAAAGGTGGAATTTGACGAACTTTCTCATCGAGTGATCGGTTGTGCTATTGAAGTTCATCGACATCTCGGGCCAGGCCTGCTTGAGTCGGCTTACGAACAATGTCTGGCCTATGAACTCAGTTGCAGTAGAATTGCCTTTCAGCTTCAGGCACCACAGCCGGTGAGATATAAAGACATGATGCTCGACTGTGGATATCGCATTGATATACTTGTTGAAAATCGGATCATAGTTGAGTTGAAGAGCGTTGATTAGCTGTTAGGCATTCACGAAGCTCAGTTGTTGACGTATATGAGATTAGCGGAAATCAAGATTGGGCTGCTGATGAACTTCAATGTAGCTGTACTCAAAGAGGGGGTAAAACGGTTTGTCCTCTGATTTTCTTCGTGCTCTTCGTGTCCTTCGTGGTAGAAAGACAAGTAGGGCAGGCTCCCGCCTGTGGCTGCACTGTAGCGATGAGATAAATCATGGAATACGCCGTGTATGCCGATTTGCCACGCCGTCTCTCGAATCAGGAACAGACATGTCTCTTTGAGGCTCTCGACACGATTGTACCCGGCAGTGGATGCATCGGACCGCGAGCCGTCAAGAACAGATAGAGATGTATTTTGAAGTTGATGCAACAACCGAGGAGGATGCCAGGCAGCAGGCCGAGCAATACATGAACAGAATACTCCAGGAGGCAGGACTAGAGATGGAGTTTGCACTTGAGATACGGCAGATCTAAATAAAGCCGCTGTAGATTGGTGAGATCAATAAAGGCTTTTTGTTCGATTCGCTGGCGTTTTGAATGTCCTTCATACTTCGTGGTCAGCTCGAATCTCCATAAGCAGCGGGCCATGCTGCGGCAGAAGCTGGTACCTTCCAGACGAACGTCGCGACTAGGAGCAGGTGGACCATGGGTTTCGGGTAGGATCCGGACGGTCAAGTCGAGCAGTAGCGGGTCGCGGAGGGGGTGAGGCGGTTGTTATGATGGGGATATGACGCCACACGAAGCCATGAACCGCTGTCAGCAACTGATGTCGCACGCCTGGATGGTGCGCACATTCATCAAGCACTCGCCCGAGTGCGAAGACTTTCCAGAACTGATGGGGATTGTCCGCAGTGTGTTTGATCTGTCTCGCGCCCTCGAGACTCAAGTTGAGAACCCGGAAAAATATCTGCTGATGCTGCGCCGCAAGCTGTCGAAGCTCAAGGCGAGTGTCCGGCAATTCCGGGAGGACGCCACCCGGATCAGTGACCATACAAACTTCAAGATGGCAGTGCAGTCGATTGAAGTGGTCACGAGTGACCTTGAGGCGATTCTGAAGGCATGCCCGGTCGGGCCTCAGGCACCGCTCCCAGTGAAATTACCCGTGAGGTTACCCGGGCGTATACCTGGTGTCCTGGGTGAGACATCAATTCGACCAGTGACTGGGCCAGTTCGATCTGAGACTGGAAACGTACCAGATCGTGTAGAAGCAGAGACTGTCAGCCTGACGCCCCAACCTCGACAGGGGCGGCAGATCATCGATGTCGACTGGCTCTTTGAACCTGATGTGAGCACAGGGAGCCGAGATGCGACTGGTCGCTTTCGCATTCGTGATTGGAAGGTGGTCGAAGGGTGCCGGGTGATTGTCGAAGATGGTCTGGTGGTGGAGGTGACCACTCAGCCAAAAGGGGCACCTAAAAATGGTCGAGCCATGTTGCCCCGGTTGGTTAATGCCCATACGCATCTGGAGTTTTCCTCGCTGGAAGAGCCATTTCCTGCCCAGGGAGAGTTTGCGGGCTGGATCCGTCGGGTGGTGGCAAGTCGGCAGCAGCAGGGCGTTCTGCCCGCTGAATCAATTCGGCGGGGGATCGAAGAATCGCGACAAGCTGGCGTGGGAGTCATTGGAGAGATTGCGACCGATGGCTGGCTGGAAATTCTGGGAGAGACAAATCGTGCATCGCGGAATGACTTCGGAAATGGTGCGACTTCTCCGCAGCGAGTCACAAATGCCAGGGATTTGCAGTTTGTGCTGTTTGCCGAAGTGCTGGGTTTTTCCCGAGAAAGGCAAGAGCAGACCTTGGATCGTGCACGAAAGCTGGCTGCGGGATTAAAGCCAGCCGACGAAAAGACATTCAGGTTCGCTTTAAGTCCTCATGCCCCTTACACCGTCCCTTTGGATCTGCTGGAGCGGGTCGTCGATTTGAGTCGGTCGATAGGAAATGTCCCTGTGGCAATGCATTTGGCCGAAAGTCTGGAGGAGATTGAACTTCTGGAACATGGGTCTGGCCCCCTGGCCACCATGCTGCAAGACTTCGGACTGTGGCCATCTGGACTCTTTGGTGGCCGCTCGATCGATGATTATCTCGATCGACTGCAGTCAGCCGCTTGCGGATTGATCATTCATGGAAACTATCTGACTTCGGCCCAGATGGATCGGCTCCAGAATCAGCCTCAGCTTTCGGTGGTGTGGTGCCCGCGAACCCATGCGGCTTTTGGACATGCCCCGTATCCACTGCAGGAATTAATGAGTCGCGGCATCAATTTGGCTCTCGGAACCGATAGCAGAGCGTCTAATCCTGATTTGAGCCTGTGGAAAGAGATGCAGTTCGTCGGCAGGGTTTTCCCGGAGATGTCGAATCTGCAATTGCTGGAACTTGCAACTGTGAATGGATTTACGGCTCTCGGATACGATCTGGAGACCTCTTTGGAATGTCTCAATCCTGCTCCAGTGGGTAGCCGTCCGGCCTGGACTTTGATTCATGGGGAACAATCTTCTCCACTGAGTCAGCAGGCACTGCACAAAATGCAGATCATCTCTGAGGGGCGATAGTTCCTGCCGAACGTTCGTGGGTCACAGACTGAGAGACAGCGTTCTCCCGTCAGGCCAAATCGTCACTGAACATTGACATTTTTGCCCTGGCGGCGATAAATTTCCACTACATAGGTGATGATTCCTGTTGGCGGGCATGCCTTCGTTTCGAAGTGCGTGGTAGGAGAAGAGATACGCGATGAAGCTTTCGCGGAAATCTGATTATGCCTTACGGGCACTGGTGACGCTGGCGATCCGTCAGCGGGAAGGCGGGCCACCCACGCCTGTGCGAGAGCTTGCCAAGATTAATGACATTCCGCGGCGGTTTCTCGAAATGATCATGCTCGAGCTGAAAGCGGCTGGTTGGGTGACAAGTGTGGCTGGCCGGATCGGCGGGTTTCATCTGGCAGTTCCGCCAGAGAAATTGTCGATGGGGCAGGTGGTGCGCTTGTTTGATGGCACTCTGGCACCTTTGCCTTGTGTTTCAGTGACACATCACGAGGTTTGTTCACAGGAAACATCCTGTCGATTTCGTCGCGTGCTCCTGGATATTCGCAATTACACCGCCCGGCGGATGGATCAGGCCACACTCCAGGCAGTCGTCGATTCACAACCCGTGATGAGGGAAGAGATCTTCGCAGTCGGGTTTTCCGGTGGCGATGGAATCTGACGTTTTTGTCTGATTTTTCACTGAGAACGAGCTACGAACAGCGATCAACAAGAGGCCATAAAAGAGATGACAATCCACTCGTTCAAGACAGGCTCAATGAGGAGTCTCCGCTGGTTGGCAGCGCTGATGACGTTGACTGCGATTGGTATGAGCCTGGCCACGACCGGGTGCACAGGAAAACCGGCGAACCGTCAGGAGCTGCTCCACGTTTCGTACGACGTGACTCGCGAAATCTGCACGGCGGTGAATGAGAAATTCATCAAACGATACGAAGCAGAGACGGGAAAAAAGCTGACAATCAAACAATCGCATGGTGGATCTTCGAGCCAGGCACGATCCGTGATTGATGGTTTGAAGGCCGATGTCGTTTCACTGGCATTATGGATCGACATTAACGCTATCGCCAAATCGGGACTGATTGAACCCGGCTGGGAAAATCGATTGCCCAACGAGTCGATTCCTTACTTTTCGACTGTCGTATTTGTGGTACGAAAAGGGAACCCCAAGAACATCAAGGATTGGCCCGACCTGGTTCGTGAAGGGGTGGAAGTGATCACTCCCAATCCCAAATCTTCAGGGAATGGCAAACTGAGTTTCCTGGCGGCGTGGGGAAGTGTCACCACACGCGGCGGGAGTGAGGAAGAGGCCATGAAGTATCTGACCGATCTGTATCGGCATGTCCCTGTCCTGGAATCGGGAGGTCGCGGTGCGACGACGACTTTCTTAAATAAGCGCATTGGCGATGTGCAACTGGCCTGGGAAAACGAAGGATATCTGGCAGTCAAAGAGAGCAAAGGCGAGGTTGAAATTGTCTATCCGCCGGTAAGTATTCGAGCTGAACCAATGGTTGCCGTGGTGACATCGAACACCAAAAAGAAGGGAACTACAGAGACGGCTGAAGCCTATCTGAAGTTCTACTTTGAACCTGAGGTGCAGAAACTGATTGCCGAGAATTTCTTCCGGCCCAGTAATTCCCAGGTTGCGGAAGAGTTCCAGGAGAAGTTCCCACCACTGACCATGTTTCGCGTGACGGATATTTCGAAGGGCTGGGATGACGCACAAACGAGGTTCTTCAGTGAAGGGGCCTTATTTGATCAGATCTCGAAACTGGCAGCGAAACGATAGATCTCGATGGGAGTGGTATGGATCTGTCGAAGACGATCAGCCAGCTTGCGAGTTGGAATAGAGAATCATCCGGGGTTTGACAACGAAAAAGCGGTTGAATGCAACCGGTGGACTTGAGGCCAATAAGTTGATGTCTTCTGCCATATCATCTCCTCCGTCAGGGAGTCTCAAGAAACGCCGTGTCCTTCCCGGACTGGGCCTGAGCCTGGGTTATTCCATCACGGTTTTGACTCTGCTGCTCTTTATTCCACTGGCTGCCTGTTTTGCGAAAGCCGCCACACTCACACCATCGCAGTTCTGGGCTGCCGCCTGGAGCGAACGAGCCCAGTCAGCATACTTCGTAACGTTTTTCTGTTCGCTGATTGCCGCGATCATCGATTCGATAATTGGTGTCATTCTGGCCTGGGTGCTGGTGCGGTATCAGTTTTTCGGGAAACGGTTTATCGATTCGCTCATCGACCTGCCGTTTGCCTTACCGACCGCCGTTGCCGGGCTGGTCTATGCGAATATGTATGCCGAGCACGGCTGGTTCGGAAAGTGGCTGGTCCCGTGGGGCATCCATGTGGCCTTTACCAAGCTCGGGATCATTCTCGTGCTGGTCTTCGTGGGCCTGCCTTTCGTCGTGAGAACAGTTCAGCCTTTGCTGGAGACTCTCGATGACGATCTCGAAGACGCTGCCGAGTTATTGGGCGCCACGCGCTGGCAGACACTTTCGATGGTGATCTTCCCGGCGATTCAGCCAGCTTTGCTGACAGGTTTCGCTTTGACGTTTGCCCGGGCCATTGGCGAGTTCGGCTCGGTGATTTTTATCTCTGGTAACCTGCAATACAAAACCGAAATCGCCCCGTACCTGATTGTTTCCCGGTTGGAAGAATATGCCTATGCCGAAGCGACGGCTGTTGCCGTCGTGCTGATTGTGATCTCACTGATCCTGCTGGTGATCATTAACGGACTCGAACGCTGGAACCGCCGCTATGACTGAACCCGCCCGCCGCGGCTTCAGCCGCTCACGAGAACCTGCCTGGTTAAAATGGCTGCTGATCGGGATTGTGTACCTGATTGTTGTGGTGCTGATTATTGTGCCGCTGCTGCAGGTCTTCTCGATTGCCCTTTCTTCCGGGTGGAATGCCTTCGTGCAGAAAGCACTGGTCGATCCCGATTCGCTGCATGCGATGTGGATGACGTTTGTGGTCAGCTCGATTTCGGTAACGATCAACATCTTCTTTGGCGTGGCGTTGGCGTGGGCTGTGGCCAGGTTTCAATTCCCTGGCCGGACGCTCCTGATTTCGATGGTCGATCTGCCATTTGCGATTTCACCAGTCGCGGTGGGCCTGATGTTCATGCTTTTGTTTGGCCGGCAAGGTTTTTTTGGCAGCACTCTGGAAGAGTGGGGCATCGAGATTGTGTTTTCGACGCCAGGGCTGATTCTGGCGACGACTTTCGTGACCTTGCCCTTTATCGCGCGGGAATTGATCCCGGTGATGGAAGCCATAGGCCCGGATGAAGAACTGGCAGCGATCACGTTGGGAGCCTCCGGCTGGCAAATGTTCTGGCTGGTGACCATCCCGAATATTCGCTGGGCGTTGCTCTATGGTGTGATTCTCTGCACAGCCCGAGCGATGGGCGAATTCGGTGCTGTCTCGGTTCTTTCCGGGAAGATCGCAGGTTCGACTGAGACGATGCCATTGCGCGTTGACAAGCTCTTTCATGAACATGATGAACCCGGTGCCTTTGCGGTCGCCTCGATTCTGACATTGTTTGCTCTGATGACACTCATTGCGAAAGCAGCACTCGAGCACTGGGTGCTGGCCTCGATCAAGAAACCCGATGCCGACGAGTTGTAACTGCAAAGAATCGGATCACTGGAATACAGACAAACGGTCACTGCGAACAGCAGCTTGAATATCTGGAATAGCGTATGTCCATTCGTGTTGAACAGGTCACAAAACGATTCGGTGCTTTTACGGCACTCGACCGCTTGACCGTAGAAGCCAAAGGTGGCGAACTGCTGGCATTGCTGGGCCCCAGTGGCTCCGGGAAAACCACACTGCTGAGAATCATTGCCGGTCTCGAGCATGCTGATGAAGGTGTGGTCCGCTACGAAGAAGAAGATGTGACTGGCACCCATCCCCGTCAGCGCGGTGTGGGCTTTGTCTTTCAGCACTACGCACTGTTCCGTCACATGACCGTCTTCGACAACATTGGCTTCGGTATGCGGATTCGGAAAGAATCCAAACAGGTCATTACACAGCGTGTCCGTGAACTGCTGCATCTGGTGAGGCTGGAAGGGCTCGAAAATCGCTTCCCGGCACAGCTTTCGGGCGGACAAAGGCAACGTGTGGCTCTCGCCAGAGCGCTCGCCGTGCAGCCCAAAGTGCTCTTACTCGATGAACCCTTTGGCGCTCTCGATGCCAAGGTACGTCAGGAACTGCGGCAATGGCTCCGCCAATTGCACGATGAAGTCCCGATCACCACGATTTTCGTGACTCACGACCAGGAAGAGGCGTTTGAAGTTGCCGACCGGGTGGTGGTCATGAAATCAGGAAGGATCGAGCAAGTCGGTTCCCCGCAGGAAGTGTTCGACCACCCGGCCAATCCGTTTGTGATGGATTTTCTGGGACATGTGAACGTGTTCCATGGACGAGTTCACGATGGCAAAATGGTGGCAGGTGGAATTGAGTTTAATGCTCCGGAAAACTCCGCCAATGCTCCCAACGCGACGGCCTACGTCCGACCGCATGACGTCGATCTTACGCGAATTCCTGAAAGTACCGAATCAATCCGTGTGAAAATTCTGCAGATTAACCCTGCGGGAGCCGTAGCCCGTGTCCGCTGCTATTCGGAGGAGTTCGGGATCACCCTGCAGATCGACTTGAGCCGAGATCGCTACCTGGCGCTGAAACCTGTCGCTGGCGAAGAATTGTTCGCCTCACCACGCCATGCCCGGATCTTCTCGCCTAAGGAAGATTACTCAATCTGATTCGCTTTCCATGAAAAAATGGCGATCTGTGTGCCATGCTTGCAGCTCTGGGCAAGCATGTCTTCGCGACCAACAACACGCAGTTGTTTCCTGGCAACCGTATGAGATGCCGCCTTAGAAGATTACCATCTGTTGATTGAATGATGTGTGGCAAAGATCGCGGAGCGATGCGATTCAGGTGTGCTATTTGAGTTTGACTCGCTTGAACTCATTGTCACGAGCCCCCTCGTTCGTCGGAGCAAAATCTTCCCAAACCTGGCCGGTGGCGGTGTCGAGCACATACGCATGGCCGGGAATTCCTGCAATCTGATACCGGCCCACGACAGAGGAATGACCAGTCCCCACACGCGGCACAGCCATTGGTTGGGCTCTGGCGGCCACATATGAAGCCAAAACAACAGCCCCGCCCAAAGTCAGCCCAAAACTGATTCCCAGAACCGCCGCACTTTTCGAATCCATGATGAGTTCCTCGAGGGAAGGGAGTTCGCCACTCGCCTGCTCTCAGTAGAAATGTTAAGTTATTTCCGAGCAGAGCTTTACAAAACAGCCTGTTCATTAGACCGATCTTGCGTTGGCACTGAAAAGATACAATATGAAACTTCTAGGCAAAAATGCATTGGTCACTGGTTCGTCTCGCGGGATTGGTCGAGGCTGTGCGATTGAGTTGGCACGGGCTGGAGCCAACGTGGCGATCAATTATTTCAGCAATCGGGACGAAGCTGAATCGCTCGCTCGGGAGATTGAAGCACTGGGCAGGAAGGCAGTGATCTTTCAGGGCGATGTCTCACAGCAGGAGGTGATTGAACGCATGATCGACGAGACCGCCCAAACGCTGGGCAGTCTGGATTTGTTTGTCTCGAATGCGGTCTATAGTGATCGTGAGCCAATGCTCAAAGCCAATCTTGATGGGTTCCGCCGCACGATTGATGTCTGCATGTGGGGTGCGTTTTACGGCGTGCGCGCTGCGGCTCTGAAAATGGTCGCTCAAGGTCAAGGCGGAGCGATGGCAGTCATCAGTTCACCACATGCCGTCATCGCCATCCCGACAGCCATGGCCTATAACATGGCGAAGGCGGCGATCGACCACATGGCCCGCACTGCGGCTATCGAACTGGCACCCCATCGCATTCGAATCAATATCATTCACCCCGGTTGGATTGATACGCCTGGCGAACGCAAGTTTTTTACCGAAGAGCAATTAGCCGAAGGCGCCAAAAAACTACCTTTCGGTCGGCTGGGACAACCTGAAGAAATTGGAAAGGCCGTGGCATTTGCACTTAGTGATGATGCCGCCTATATGACAGGTAGTACACTTCTGATCGATGGTGGTGTCAGCCTCCCCTGGTGGTCAAATCGGGAGTCTGGCCAGCAATAGTGCTCTCAAATTGCCGCATGGGACAATCACTACGACCGATTGTTGAGTAGATATCGTCTGATTGATAATTCCTGGATCGTGACTTGTGAGTCAATTACTGGCGGGAGACGGCTGTGACGCTGATGCTTTGCCGCCAATGTCTGAACTGGGAGTCACCGCAATATGGACGGTGCCCCTTCTGTACAGGCGTTTTGAATCTTGCTGAACCTGACCTGACAACCGGTGAGCTTGCTGATCGATTTGGCGCTGTACTACTCGAACAACCATCGATTGCCATCAAGCGCAGGCAGTCGTTGGTCCATGGGTCAATGATCCTGACATCGATTGGTTTGGCCTGGCTGCCAGAAATTGAATGGATTGAGACCCACAAAATCAGTTTCAAAACAGCGTCGCATCGAACCTGGTGGAGTCTTGGTTTCTGCTGGAGCCAACAGGGTTCGTTACCACAGCGAATATCAACAGAGAAATCACTTCATCCTGCAGGTCAAACATTTTTCACGAATGATCCGCAGCCACAAACGCTCGACTCATCTCCTACAAAGAGTCCATCGGCGACTCTTCCAGGAACCATCACACCTGTTGAACTCGCGACCCGCTGGATGGAACGTCCGACAGCCTTGTGGTTACCTCGCACCAGAATCGTGAGTTTAAAAATTCAGGGTCGCAGGATGTCGCTGGTGATCCAACCCAATAGCAAGGTCAGCTTTTATCAACTAGGGCGGCCAACAACGATGTGGCCAACACATTTTGAGAACTGGTTCAAAGACAGCCTGAGTAGCTCATATTGAGCAGTACTGTTCGTTAGCTATGTAGGGTGCATGGAGTTCCGACGGAATGCACCAATAAGAATGCCTTGATAATGAGGGGCAGGGCCGGCACCCGACGAGAGGTATGCTGTTTAACAACTAGTCGGCCGGTCGCTGGTCGCCGGTGAGTTGGACTGAGCCTTCTGCGTCAACATCCCGGGCAATGGCCGATCCCATAGGCCGAGTCCCTCGAAACGCGACTTGCGAGGGGAGTTGCTGAGCGGTTGTTGCGGGTGGTGTGGCAGTTCGATCCACTTCCTCTTTGACTGTGCCGTAATGATAAGGCCCGACACCGAAGACAAAGACATTATTATCATCGGATTGTGCTGATGAAACGCCACCCTGACCCAGAAGCTGTTTACTTTTGGGATCGTAAGCCAGTAAACCCAGTTTGGCAGTTGCGGTTTGACGTGACCGGCTGACAAGTCGCACTTCAGGAAGTGTCAGCATTCCGGGGAGTGTAATCTCGGGTGAACCGATAAAAGAATCTGCTGAGTCAGTACCGATCGAACCCGACCGCAGTTCGAGAACAATATCAGCGTCTTCAGCTTTCGTGACGATGTTCGCTCCCGCCAGCATGGCCCGGTGACGTAGCGAACCCACGAGATAGGCTTTATCCACCCCTTCGAGATACTTTTCCTCAATATAGAGGTTGGTTCCCTGGATTGTCGATAAATCGACCTTTTCGAGAGCATGATCAATTGCATTGGAAATCAATAGCTGCTCACGTGCCGTACGGGCGGTATTCGTCGTCTTGGTCGATGTACATGCCAGTGGAGTTACCACCAGACCACAGCAGATAGCCCAGTTCAATATCGTCTGTATTTTCATCATGTTATTCCTGTTTCACCTTGAATCACAGGTGAACGCCAGACGCACGTATGCAGAGTCTGTATTGATAAGTAGGGATGTTTTAGGATTTGAAATGAGAGGTTTACTCTTCTTCGCGGCGGCGCACAGGCCGTCCAGCAGTCGTCCTGGACTTCGTACGCAGCCGATTGCGGGCGTAATGAGGAGCCTGCAGATGCGACTCTCTCTGTGCGATTTCCAGTCGCAGGATTTTTTCGCCCAGTGTCTGAATGCGAGTGGCCACTTCGTCTGTCGTCTGTTCCATCCCGGAAGAAACTAATGTCACAACCCCTAGAAAGAGCAGCATCTGACCGGCTGTGGTCATGAGCCAGCCTGTCGGGGCATGCTCGACAGGGCCACCGAAGTGACTCCAGAGCACAAGCGACGTTCCACAGGTCAGCAAAGCGACACCCAGATAAGCGCAGACCTGACCAGAGACAATCCCCCAGTTAAATGGCTTTTCCGTTTTCGCTTGTGGCAGGCTGGTTAATTCTTTCTGGAGATGAGCCTGAGTGGGCGATGCGTGCAAAGCATGGGAAGAGTACTGTCCCTGCTCAAGTTCTCTCAGAAGCCGCACATCAAAATGCGGGCCACGTCCGGCCATTCGCGATTGCTGTTGATCAAAGCGACGCTGAACTGACTTCGCGTCGGTGCGCCGCCTGGGGCGATGTTTCGGCTTGGGTGGTGCTCCATCACCATGCGAGAGATCGACCCGGCGAGCAGCCTGCGGATGAACGGGAAGTGTTTCTGCTGCGTAAGGAGGAGTTGGAGCATCGTTGATTGGGAAGTTCGATACAGCGGTTGAAGTTTTTGTTGGCAACTCAGCGGCAGGCTCGCGCGTGCTGGAATGAGGTGCTGGCGCCTTGCTGGTTCGCAAAGGGCTGGCAGACAGATCCGGGAGTAAAGGACGATCCAGGGATTCCAGTGCCTGAGGTGTCGACCAGCGGGCCAGTACGTCGCGCACATTACGCGTTGAGGTTTCGTCGCGAAGAAGATTAAAGCTCGCTGATGCAGGTAAAGTCCCGATCGGATTGGTTTCTTGATTCTGCGGTATCGCGGGTGTCGAGAGCCGGGCGGCCAGTGTCATTCCGCAATGCGTGCATCGTGAATGCCGGTGATCCGGCATCAACACAGCAGCAACATCGGCTTGGCACTGAGGGCACCACATGGAAAGTTATCCGCAGAGCGGGGCGAAAGCGGTAGGAAAAGAGCGGCAAACGTGAAGGGCGGCAGACGGAAAGAGCAGTCGGCAGGGTCGGTGAAAGGCGGGATGACATCGTCAGGGCAGGCAGGTGACGATCACTCACAAGCATTCGCCTGATGAGAAATCTCCTGGGCAGGTTACGAGACAATGCCTTGGAGCAGCAAGGTGAACTCACCCCAGTAGGAGCGGCAGTTTTTGCGGCATGGTTAACGCTAACGATGGCAGTTCAAAGGTTTTGAAAAGCCGATGTGCGTCTTCGCAAAGTTCGCATGTCCGTTCAGAACTATCGAAAACACCTGAAAAACAAGGGTTTTTGATAGATGTTCCCTCGATTTGGCAGACTGTTCTGGGCCAAAGCAGCGAGTTGACGAGATTGCTTGCAAGTCGTCTTTCGAGAACCTGGGAAAACTGCGCAATCCTTCTCGGGGAGTGTTTGTGAAGCGATCTTCACGGCCAGAAATTCTCTCACGGCTGGTAAATCCAAAATCCACCATCACTTGTGGTTGATTGAGCCACTTGACCCACAAGATTGAGTGCGAAGAGAGCTTGACAATCTTTTCTGGCGGGGTATCGTGGGGATCATGACAGCAGTCAACATCTTGTTGCCGCTATCATTGATTCACACAAGTAGTAGTGGTTTTCTGTCGAAAAGATCTCTGTGGGCGATCTGCCCTGATGCCGGAGCAAGGACTGCGTTCTGTACCGGTATGGAACTTTCACCCAATTACGCTTCAGTGCCCCAGAACTATGAAAGTCGTGGTGCAAGAGTAGGGCTGTAGCAGTGGTTCTATGACACCTGGAAAGTTGTCACTTCGTGATTTTGCGGCCCAGCAGTGATGCGATGCCGGTTTTGTGAGTTTCCACTGTACTGAAGAGCAGGCACTGGCCGATAGATGTGTCTGTTTGTGCGCAGTGATATAATGTATAGTCTGCTGGTATGGCAGGCTGATTTCCAACCCCTAACCCATGGATATGGAGTGCACGATGCACGAACAAAAAGGACTTGCGACGTCTGAACTTTCCCCCGTCGGCCTCCGTCCGACAAATGCCCCCAGCACCCGGCCTGGTTTTCCGATGGGAACATCGCGACCACTTCCGGAAGCTGCACCCATGCGAATTCGTCCTGAGTTCTGCCCCGAAGGTGTCGATCCTTTTTCGACCAGTGAATGGGAACTCCGTTCCGCCTTCATTAAGGACGAAAATGGCAAGGTGCTGTTCGAGCAGAAGGATTGCGAAATTCCTGCTCACTGGAGTCCATTGGCCACCAACGTCGTCGTCAGCAAGTACTTTTATGGCGAGCACGGCACTCCCGAACGCGAAACCAGCGTTCGCCAGGTGATCAATCGCGTCGCCCGCACGATTGCCGACTGGGGTATCGCCGATGGCTACTTCGCCAGCCGGGAAGATGGCGAGAACTTCTACAACGAGCTCGCCTGGCTCTGCCTCCATCAGTACGGCAGCTTCAACTCGCCCGTGTGGTTTAACGTCGGGCTCTACCATCAGTATGGTGTGGCTGGTTCTAAGGGGAACTACCGCTTCGACCTCAAGACTCAAGAGGTCGTCCGTGCGGAAACTTCCTACGAATATCCTCAGGCCAGCGCCTGCTTTATTCAGTCGGTCGATGACAACATGGAAGACATCATGCGCCTCGCCACGAGCGAAGCGATGCTCTTCAAGTTCGGCTCCGGTACCGGGACAGATCTCTCCTCCATCCGCAGTGCGAAAGAAAAACTTTCGGGCGGTGGTACTCCTTCCGGTCCACTCTCGTTCATGAGAGTTTACGACCAGATTGCGGCTGTTGTGAAATCGGGCGGCAAGACACGCCGGGCAGCCAAAATGCAGTCGCTCAAGGACTGGCATCCAGACATCCTCGAGTTCATCCAGTGCAAGCTCAAGGAAGAGAAGAAGGCTCGCGTTCTGATCGAATCCGGTGAGTACGATTCGAACTTCAACGGCGAAGCCTACGGCTCGATCATGTATCAGAACGCCAATCTCTCAGTGCGACTGAGTGATGAGTTCATGCGGGCCTACGAAGAAAACAAAAAATGGGTCACTCACTGGGTGACAGACGCCACCAAGCCCGGCCCTGCCTATGAAGCTCGCTACGTCATGCGACAAATGGCAGAAGGTGCCTGGCACTGTGGTGACCCTGGTGTTCAGTTCGATACGATCATTAATCGCTGTCACACCTGCCCGAACGATGGTCGCATCAATGCCTCGAACCCCTGCTCGGAATACATGTTCCTCGATGATACCGCCTGTAACCTTGCCAGCCTGAACCTGCGTAAGTTCCAGCGGGAAGATGGTCGCTTCGATGTCGAACGCTACCGTGCCGCGATCAATATCTTCCTGACGGCACAGGAAATTCTGGTTGATCACGCCAGCTATCCAACTCCACAGATCGCTGCCAACAGCCACAAGTACCGTCCTCTTGGTTTGGGCTATGCCAACCTGGGCAGCCTTCTCATGTCGATGGGCATTCCTTACGACAGTGCGGCTGGCCGCGGGATCTGCGGAGCATTGACCTCTCTGCTCACCGGTCAGGCTTACCTCACTTCTTCGCGAATTGCCGCTTTCGCCGGACCATTCGAGGGCTATCGCAACAATGCCGATCCAATGCTTCGCGTGATGCGTATGCATCGCGATGCCGTCGATCGCATCGATTCGTCCTGCCCCGAAGAACTTCGCAAGGCCGCCGAAGAAGTGTGGGATGATGTGGTCGATAGTGGTCGCCGCTTCGGCTTCCGCAACAGCCAGGCCACAGTCCTTGCACCGACCGGAACCATCGCCTTCATGATGGATTGCGATACGACAGGCATTGAGCCCGATATCGCTCTCGTCAAGTACAAGCAATTGGCTGGTGGCGGCTTGATGAAGATCGTCAATCGCACAGTGCCACTCGCTCTGAAGACCCTTGGCTACGATTCCCCCGAAGTCGAGCGGATCGTCAAGGCCATCGAAGAGCACGACACCATCGAAGCGGCGACCGATCTTTCACCAGATCATCTCGCGGTCTTCGACTGTGCTTTCAAGCCTGCCAGTGGAACACGCAGCATTCAGTGGCGTGCTCACATCAAGATGATGGCAGCCGCCCAGCCGTTCCTCTCGGGTGCGATTTCCAAGACGGTCAACATGCCGGCCGATTCGACAGTCGAAGATATCGAAAAGGCTTATGCCGAAGGCTGGCGACTGGGCCTCAAGGCTCTGGCTGTCTATCGCGACGGTTCCAAGCAAAGCCAGCCACTCAACGTGAAAAAGGGTGCCGATGGCAGTAAGGAAGTGGCTCCAGGCCAGCCTGTCCGCCGCCGCTTGCCCACCACCCGCCACTCGCTCACGCATAAGTTCTCGGTGGGCGGGCATGAAGGTTACATTACTGTCGGTCTGTTTGAAGATGCCACACCGGGCGAACTCTTCATCAGTATGGCAAAAGAAGGTTCAACCATTGGCGGCCTGATGGATGTCATCGGGACGGAAACCTCGATGTGCCTCCAGTACGGCGTGCCGCTGGAAGTTCTGGTCGAGAAATTCTCGCACAGCCGATTCGAACCTTCGGGCTGGACACAGAACCCGGATATCCCGAACGCGAAGAGTGTGGTTGACTACATCTTCCGCTGGATGGCAATCCAGTTCATGCCTGGCTTCCGCGAGGCCAACGTCCCGCGGCGAGCCGAAGCGGCTTCTGCTGAAGAAGGCGAGAGTGCCGAAAGTCATCGCGTGGCCGGGGCCGCACCTGCGACTCCGGCCGGCAAAGCAGCACACGGCTTGAACGGCAGCCTGAAGCCGGAGATCAAGGGGAGTGACAAGCTGCCAGCGTCATTGGAAAAGCGAATTCACGCACCTCTGCCAACCTCCGGGACAAACGGCAGTCATACCACCAACGGGCACACGTCTAACGGTCACGCCAGCCATGGCAAAACCAATGGAAGCACACAGAGTGAACTGAATGTTCTGGATCAATCCCGGAGCCAGCAGTTCAGCCGCTTCCAGACCGATGCCCCCGCCTGTAGCAATTGCGGCTCAATCACCGTAAGAAACGGAGCCTGCTACCTCTGCCACAACTGCGGCACCAGCCTCGGCTGTAGTTAATACGATGCTAACGAGAAGGCCCCGACCAAAAGTCGGGGCCTTTTTTCATAGATACACTCAACTCGATGCGGTACCGCATTTTGTAGGGTGCATGGAGTCCGCGGAATGCACCAGAATTCAAAACCAAAAGCAACTTAACTTGTTCAGCTAATACAATCCAAGGCTGTAAACGATCTTCGCACAATATTCTTCGCCCAATTAGTGATCCGCTTGCCCAGTCAACACGTATAAGTAATTGAAGAAAAAATACAAGAATCATCAAACCACTTCGGTTCATGCACTTGGATTCAACGTTAACTACGAACTTCACAACACCCCCATCGCAAAAGTCGCCTCATGAATCACAGCATCCTGAGCTCACTAAAGACTTTTGCGGTAAGAAACTATCGCGATGCTATCCTGATTACCATCAGCTCCTTAGCAGGATGGTTCGTATCTTTTATCGACCGCGAAACGTCGAGCATCAGCTGTACAACAGCACAAATGGCAACTCTCGATGATTTGTTCGGTGAATCCAGCGGGCTGATAATTGAAAATGTAATAACAGGCACCAAGACCGTACCACAATCATGTGAGGTAAGGCATGTGCTTTTCAAGAATAGTGGCCGTAAGCATATCACTCCTGCTGATGTAGACCCACGAGACACTCTTGGATTTAAGGTTGTTGACGCTGTAATCCAGCGAAAGTTTACGTCAAAAAATTAATATGACACAGCCTGGAGATGTAGACTTTTCCGTCTTTGGAGGAGCCTCAAGTAAGTATTCTCCTACTAATACTCTGGGTCGGTTTTCCGAAATCCGATTTGATCCCATGATGCTTGACAGTGGCGAATGGTTCGAGGTTCGCTTTTTGTTAGCCAGAGATCTGAAAAGGTCCCCAACGTTTATTGCTCTCGGAAAAGTCTCTGGAATTGATTGCTTATCAATGACGAATGTCGAGACGACTTTGTCGTCGAAAGACTCGAAGGCTATGGAGTCATGGATTGCCACAACCATTACTCCACTATTGATCGTTGTGGCAATTACACTAGCTGCTGTCATTTGTTATAAGGAATACTATGCAAAAATGGTGATATCTCGAAAAAATAATGTTGCCGCGTCTGAAAAAACAGATGCGAATCTACTTTAGTTTATTATAAGTATAGTACAGGAAGCCTTAGGTGCGAGTCAGCGTTTATGCTTTACGCCAAATTGACGCATTGCCAAGCATGTTGCCCGAAATCGATTCTCAAACCCTTACAAATATCGCATATCGACTAATCATCATTGGTGAATGTCCTTAATAGGAAGAGGGTTTTCCACACTCTGTCAGATCGTGATAGCCCACGAGGTCGATTTCGTCGGTGTGATCGCGGGACAGGCGGCGGAGCTGTTCAAGACTCGCCCGGCGGAGACGATCATCATCCGCCCGCTGGGCAGCCATGGCATCGACTGGGTGATTTGCGACGGTGAGTTCGGCTTTGAGGTAGTAGGCATCGCCGACATGGAGCAGCCAGCGGTCTCCCTGGGAGATGGCAACGCCGCAATGGCCAGGGGTATGGCCGAAAAGTGGAATCAGCAGAACCTGAGCTTCAAGGCCCAGTGCGACTTCGCGGGCTTCGAGGCCGAACCACGTTTGTGGGGATGAACTGTATGTCTCCCACCGAGGGCCATGTGCGAATTGAATGGGGAGATATCGCCAGTGGCCGGTTTCTAATGCGGCCCGCTCTTCGGCTGCCAGATGGACTTTCGCTTCCGGGAAGTCGGCCAGCCCCCCCGCATGATCGGGGTCGGCATGTGTCAAGACAATGTGCCGGACATCCTGCGGCTTGAGCCCCAGCGATTCGATCCGGCGGATGGCGGTATCGTGCTCATGGAACTGAAAGCCTGCCAGATCAATGAGTGGCTGCCCCACACGTTCCAGCGGGTTCTGAACATCGAGGAGGCCGATACCACTATCGACGAGTGCCAACCCTTGCGTGTCTTCCAGCAACAGGCAATGGCAGACGACCGTGGGATACCCCGGGACGAGCAAAGTGCCACAGTTGATGTGATGAATACGAGTCATAGTTACTTTGACAATTATCGGCAAAAGTTAGCTAGACGTTTTCCAGGGTTTTGAGCATCCTGATACAGTGTGTTTTATCAACATCACTGTCAACGGAGTCAGCGAGTGTTTCCACCCACCATTGAACAGCCACCAATTCCACGCATTGAAATTGCTGTTTCGCATGCAGAGGAAACCAGGACAGTGCTTCCTGAGAGAGAATCATCCTCCGTGCGTTCATTTGTTGACAGAAGACAGCAAATCCTCGAAAGCTCTCCCTTGGGCCAAGCCTTCGAAGAGGTAAAGAAGGCAGAAAGATTTCGGGTCAGGATGGAACGGCGTTATCGGGAATTGGCAGAAAAAGAGTTGGAAGAGATTTCGAATACGAATCAATTCGAAGGCCAGGAGAAGCCTCATAACGGTTGGCCCTGCAATTTGATCGTCCGTGATGTTGCGGGAGTTGATGATTCTTCGATTAAATTTCCAAAGACTTGGGAAGAGCTTGCAAATCGCCGCAAAAAAGGTAGTGCACCAAAAGAAAACAACGCCAAGTAGGGTGCATGGAGTCTTCGGAATGCACCAGCACAGACGTCCTATGTGCAAATCGCTCCGAATTGGTGCATTGGCATGCACCCTACAAAATGCGGCGTATTAAAGACCACGCCCTTCAGAAGACCTCAGGGCGTGTCACTCGTCTGGATTAGCGATGTTATGTCATAGCGATCAACTGCTATTTAGCAGCTTTGAGTTCGGTGATCAGCGAATCGGTGATCGACATGAAGGAAGGATCGGGTTCGCCGGGTGATGTGACGACGCACTTCACACCCAGTGGATCGAGTTTTTCCTTCAGGAGTTTACCCAGCAGAATCGAGTGAGTCGGGTCCTTTTGCGTATCTCCCTTCTGGGCGGGCTCTTTCTGGCCATAGAACAGGACGATCGTGGGATCATCCTTCGATGCATGGGAGGCGGGTGAATACTCCTTCAGCCAGGGGAGCACCTTTTCGCGACCAGCGAGGAACTTCTTGAACTCGGCTGGCCGGGCCTGACCCGCTTCCCGGAACCCATAAGCATGGCCACCATATTCCATGTTGGGAATCCAGGCACTGGTTTCCGCCGGATCGAGCGATGTCTGTGCCCCACTCACGACGGCACACCACAGGCGGGTCGATTCGCGTTCAATGGGATCTTTGCTCTCCGGCAGAGCCATTTCGTCGTGCATGGCCAGCCAGAGTGATGAGCAGGCACCGGCTGAACCACCGCAGGCTCCAATCCTCGCTTTGTCGAGATTCCACTCACCGGCCTTGGATCGCACAAATTGAAGGGCTCGCGCGGCATCGGTCAGTGGCCATTTCACAGGGGGTTCGATACCGGCCTCATAAGCCTGAGGAACCAGCCGGTAATTGATCGTCACCACGGAGATTCCGCTATCGAGCAGCTTGGGAAGGTCAAGAGTGCGGACTGCTGAGGATTTGTCGCCATTGTTCCATCCACCGCCATGAATGAAGAACACGACAGGAGTGGGAGTGGTCGACTTGGCCTGCCAGAAATCGAGGACTTGTCGAGGATGAGTGCCGTAAGGCAGGTCTTTGGCCGTCGGCACGATTTTATAGGGGACAATGGGATTGTTCGTCGCCTGAGCCGCGGGCTTGGCCTGAGCCGCTTTCGCTGCTGGTTTGGTGGTAGCTGGTTGCTCGGGTTTTCCAGTCGCTGTTGGCTCCTGGGCTAAAGCCGCGGGCCCGGCTGCCAGAGCGAGGGTGAGCAGGGCGGTATACGTCGCGCGTCGCTGAAGTGCTGCTGGTGAAAAGTTCATCGCAAGATTCCTGCCAGTGGGGTACTCGAAGCGGTTCATCACTGCTTGCGCAGACTAACCCTCAGGCAGGAGATGGTTCAAGCAGGAAATTACTTTTCAGGTTTTCCCACTTGAAAAACGGCTAGTAACGGCAGCGATGAAAAAGTAAAAAACTCATCAACGATCTTCCTCGATGGATGCCGTCAGTTCGACACTCTGGATCCCTTCGATACGGCTCAGTTGCGTATGCAATTCGCGCGGCGAGATCGCGCGGTTCAATTGCAGCGAGTAGGTCATTTCCATAGCACTCCCCTGACGAACTGTACTGAGACTTGCGAGGTCGTAGCTGCGGGCGACCCGTTGGAGCAGGGCATGCACCTGCGTTTCCACTTCTTGTGCCAGCCCCATCCGCAGGATTAACCGGTAGCGGATCAGCGAAGTGGAAGGGTTATAGGAACGATCTCGATAAATGGCCGCAACGAGACCAACGAGGATGGTCCCTCCGATCGCCAGCCAGCCGCGTTCCGCACCGGCACACATACCTATCACGACGGCGAAGATGACAAACGCGGTATCCTTCGTATCGCGAACCACTGTGCGAAAGCGCACAATCGATAAGGCACCCACCAGACTGAAGGCCCGTGCGACATTATCGCCGATGACTTGTGTCACCAGCGTAATCAGAATTGTCATCAAGACCAAAGTCGCGTGGAATGAGGCGCTCCCGGAATGAAGTGGACGTGTCCAGCGGTGGATCTGGCCAATCGTCATCCCTAAAAGAACCGATAGCACCATCGCAGCCACAATGTTCTTAAAGTCCTGTGGAGGTACGGATGGCAGCGAGAAAGCGGCTAACCAGTCGGGCATGCTGGATCCCCCATCGATTGATCCATCAATGTGGAAATTGCCCGTCGATATTTGGAATATGAGGCGGGAACTTGAGGAATTAATTCGACGAGCGATCTGAAGAAGAGTGGGAAGTCGCCCTGATACTTTAATTCCAGAATGGCGTTCTCCGCATTGAGAATCCGACAGTTTCCAGCTTCGTGAGGAACCTTCCAGCCATCATGCGGCTGTGAAAATGCCTCGCGATCCAGTGTAAGTCGATAAACTCCTTGCGATGTACGACATACATGAGCCTGACGCCGATAGGTGATCTGACAGGCGGGTTGTAACTGGTAGCGATCAACTCGACTCGAAAACCACTCGTGTTCTTGAGAGGCATTCGTGATGACCAGCGGAAGCTGATTCTGATGAATCAACGTACGACGTTTGCGGACTTTACCATTACGCTTCCACTTCATTTCCAGCCAGAGTTCTTGAGAGCTTCCATATCCTCGAATACGGAATTTACGACTGCGACCCACCCCTCGGCGGTGATAGATATCAGCCCCCGGCGTGTCGAGATACAAGGTACGCACCCAGTAGCCATCTCCTAATGCAGGGTCGGCATGCTGATCGGGCTGCATATAAACTTGTGCCCAGCCGGAAACAAGATCCGCGACCGATCTTGAAATCAGATACTTAGTTTCTGAAACAGGAGACGTTAACAGCTTTTGAGTCAAGTCACGAAACGAAAACGGGAGCTTCGGCTGCAGATCAGGCGATGGCAGTGATCTTTCTCCAATGGACGATACGGGGAACGAGACTGCATCGCAGTCTGTATCATGACTTGAGTTTGTCGCAAGATACATTGGGCGTCCTTTGCTATCCATCGGTTTCAAGGTGCTACATCAGCAAACGGTTCAAGAAGTGTGAGCGGAAACCAATCACATTCCATTCCCAGAGATTGCCACGAGCTTTTAACGGGCTGACGACAAGGGAGCCGGTTGTCGGCTGGAGGATCGCTGAATCTTGATGGCGGATGTTCGCCCATCGGTGTTCTGCTTGCCAAGGGCGGCCCGGACTTCCGCGTGCTTGAGAAGAAACTCCCGTCGTTTCTGAATCTGATCCCACAGCGTCGAGCGAGCATTTTCTGAGGAGTTCTGAATCTCAATAAACTTCGATTCGCGCACAAAATCGGCTGTCGTGAAGAGCTTCTTCTGATCCTGAGCCACCAGAGGTGAAATCAGTTCAAATTCCTGTTGCATCCGTGGCTTAAGAAATTCGGCCGCCAGGTACTGATCGGCAATCTGCCCGACATACTTCAGATAGCGAGCCTTGAGTTCTGGAACAGCCAGAAGTTTACTGCGCAGTGGCTTTGTCGAATCGTTGAGCCCGACCAGTGGATCGAGTGTCGGCCCACCATGACCGGGTCCACCACCCCCCGGTCCACCGCCACCTGGGCCACGTCTTTGGCCACCCCGAGGATTCTGCCCGCCACCCGGCCCTTGAGGAGGACCATTGGGATCACCTGCCACTCGTCCCTGAGGAGGATTGCTATTCCCATTGGGAGGTGGTCCGAATCCATTGGGTGCACCACCTGGTGGCCCGAATGGCGGCTGGCCTTCTGGCGGTGGTCCGAATGGTGGCTGACCTGCTTGTGGTGGTCCAAATCCACCCGGGCCGCCACGCGGTGGGCCACCAGGACCGCCGGGGCCACCCGATTGAAAAATCTCATTAAAGTCGTGTGGAACGAGTGTAAATTTTCCTTCAGGTGTGCAGTAGAGACTGTAATCACTCGCGCGAGTCCAGTAGCCATCACTATTGCAGAGCGCGACATCCAGCGCCAGAAACTTCAGGGTCTCATCAATATCGAGGACTGGCTCCAGCTTTTCGACCAACTGCTCAGCAGGTGTCTCATTCAAAATGCGGCACAAAGAAATCAATCGCTCCCAGGCCTCAGGGGTGTCTTTACTTTTGATCTCGTAAATTCGCTTATAGGAATTGGCATCGTCCCCTAAAAATTCCAGCCCACCGCGGCCCATAGGACTTCCGGGAACCTTCCACCGATAGCCGTTGCTGTTTTCAAAGTGTCTTTTGGTAAAATCCTTGTTGAATTGCTCGACGTTGGCAAAGACACCCCAGTCTTCGTGATTCACAACGACACGAACAAAGTTCACACGAGGGACGGGGATCATCTCCGTAGCGATCTGAGAGTAGACAAAACCTCTCAAGAATGAAGTGTCGCCATTACAGTTAAGTAAATTCAACGTTTTGTAGCCGCCGAGCTTCTGCTGGTCGTTAAAGGCATCGATGGAAACATTGAATGACCGCTTAAAGCCGGCTGGTACCATGCCGTAGGATGACATTCCCCGGAAGCTGACGCCGACATCGGGGTAATCTTGACCATCAACCTGCATTGAGGCTGGAACCTCGACATCCGTGTTGTGAAAGTCCGAGAGTTCTGTTTCCCAGTCTTTGCTTTCAAAGTTCAAAAAAATTGTGCGGACGATCGACGGATCGTACAGATCAGTATTACCGGCAGACGTCACATTCTCGGGCAGGATTTTCTTCCCGGCTTGTGGTGTACGATTGGCTCCCATGCCAGGCATACCGCCGCGAGGCCCTCTGGGGCCGCCGAATCCAGCACCTCCCTGAGCGGATTCTTTTCGAGCCAGTTGTCGCTCTACGAGATTCAGCTTGCCGTCTTTATCAGCATCGAATTTCGAGAGCAGCTTGCGTTCCTGTCCACCACCGGGGGGGCCACCGAAGCCCGGTGGTCCGCCGAAGCCAGGGAATCCGCCGGGTGGACCGAAGGGTAGAAAGCCGCCCCCTGGACCATTTTCTCTGGGGCCGTTTTGTGGCGGGCCATTTTCGGGAGGGCGATCACCCGTCTGTGGCCAGACCGATTCGAGGGCCACTGCAATGACCAATAACAGCACGCTTCCCACAAGCATTGTCCGCATCTTATTCCCCGCTATTCATCTTCCCGGAGGACTGGCTCTCGATTCACGCTGGAACCGGCTACTGATCAGGCACCGAGCATCTTTTCTGTGGATGCTCAGGCTCGGCAGGTAACAGGTTTCTCGCCAAGGTGTATCACAAGAACCTGAATGGAAGATGAAGCGATGTCCGCTGCGGGTATTTTGAGTGCAAGGAACGTGTGCCAGAGCTTCCCGCGTCAGCGCGTTGGGTTTAAGCTGAGGATTGCCAGTGCACCTCGGCCAGTGCCGGACTTCAAAACGGAGCTAGTTTTGAGCCTTGGTGGCGGGAGTGGGACTCGGTTCATAAACCAGAATCTTGCGGTAGCGGAAGGCGCCACCCACTCCGTCGATTGCCAGAAAACCACGCGGTTCGCTTTTAGAAACAGGGACATCGGTTTCGAGCACCACTTCATCGTTGATCTGCACAGTCGTCTTGGGGCCGACGACCGTCAAGCGGAAGCGATTCCACGCATTCTTTTTGGCAACCTTCTTTTTGGGCGCATCCGATCCAAAGAGGGCACCCGTCGAATATTGATCCATTCCCTGCTGATCCATATCGCCAGCAAGATGGATTTTATAGCCAAATTCAAAGGGGTTTCCTTCACCGGCATAATGGAAGTAAAGGCCGCCCTGTGCACCGGGTTGATCGGCTTTCCATTCAAACTCGCACACGAAGTTCTCGTAATCACTTTCAGAAACGAGATAAGCCCCGTCGATCCGCCGGGCATCCGCACTCCATTCGCCCTCAGGGCCGCGAGCCCAGTCACGCTTACCGACAATCTTCCAGCGGGTACGATCGTAGAGCCGGGCTTTTTCCTGTTCGGCGGCTTGTGCGGCGGGTTTTTCCGGACCAGCGGCAATCGCCTTGCCAAAATGTTCAATAGCATTGCTGAGGCGATTTTCGGCCAGTGCCAGGCGGCCCTCTTCAAGTTCGCGAGTGCTGAAGGCTTCCAGAAAATCCTGTCCGCCAGGGCCGGCACGACCCAGCCACAATTCGATGACTCGTGCTGGTAGAAGAGGGTCTGCCTTGACGAAAGCGAGCGTCTTCAGGGCTGATGCCTGATTCGTTCCTCCCGGCAGAGATTCAGCCAGTGCCAGCAGGTCTCCCGTCGACATTTCCCACAAGGGTTTTTCAATGGTCTTCAGTCGCGATTTCAAACTCAGGACACCTTCCTTGAGACCAATCAACTCCAGTTTGGCTGAACCAACGCGAACTGTGCTGCCGGGCTCCAACTGTCGAACACCATCGTTCACCATAGCCTGAAACTCATTGAGTTTTTGCAGCCATGCGAGGTCGAGTTCTGTCAATTGGTTCCATGCCGTCGCGAAGGAAGTTTGTTGCCGCTGCTGGAGGATTTGTGCTGCCTGTTCGTAATCGCGAGCTTCCAAAGCCTTGCGAAACTCATCCAGCGATTTCTCATAGGACGTATAGGCCGTTTGAGTTTCCACCGGTTGTGCAGGCTGGTTCATTACGGTCGCTGCGGGATCGGCGTTCGTCTTTGTGGAGGGATCCATTTCCTCACGAACGGCGGGTGGGGGATTCGTCGTGGCTGGTGATGAACGGTCTTCGGCATTCATGACGTTCGAGGCTGATTGATCTGCGACTAATGTCGGCGGTTTGGTCTCAGTGGAGGGGGTTGGCTTCAGACTGCGCCCCTGGAATTTCCAACCCCATTGCGGGCCATCCGAGAGGCGAAGCAGCATGAGATCGCCCGGCTGTTGTTGTAGGGTGGCTTCGCTCGCTGCGGATGTGACGGCAGCGACAGCCCACTGCTCATCATCGGTAATAAACAGCGATCGTTCGTTGGCGAGTGGAGGAGGAAATCCATCGGGAAACTCTCCGATCGGCGATGGATTTCCATAGAGCGCCGAGGCGACCGGCCCAAGAGATTGTTCACGAATCCATCTCTGCAGAATAGGGCCATCGAGACTGAATTGACGATCCGTCGAGGCGGTAAACCAGGGTCGGTCTCCGGGTAAAATGACAGCTTTCCCCTGGGCTTTGGACAAACTCCCCAGGCTCGGCCCTTCGGCGACGAAGACCTGCTGTTGACCTGCGGCGTTCCGTTCGATCCATGCTAAATGGAAGTTCGCCGAAGCTTTGAATTGCGGTGTCTGTGAAATGGCCTCAGGGAACATCAGTTGGGCCCCGATCCATTCAAACCCCGGTTGGTCGATGCTTCGTAGAGCCTCACGTTTGATAAAGGGTTCATCGACAGAATTTCGTTCCAGCAGCCAGATCCGCGTGCGGGCAGGATGCACATAGATCAAACTCAAACCATCCGGTGAGAGGACAGGCGTAGCGACGAACTCGCCCGACCGTGTGATCTCAATCAACCTGGCAGGTGAAAATTCATGGTACCTTGTCGGACGTGTCGCCAGATAGACGCCTCGGCCCTCCGCTCGATCACCGGCAAAGACCAGTGTGAGTCCATCAGTAGAAAGCCAGGGGTCGTACTCTTTCCCGGCAGTGTTGAGTTCATCCAGTGGGAGAAACTCGCCTTTTGCCAAGTCAAAGAGTGGGCCCGAAAGTGACGAGGCTCCTCGTTCCGGCTTTTCGGGTCGTTCGAAACTGAGTTTGCGATCCTGCCGAATCTCCACTTTTTTCGATAGATCAGCCATTCCCGGCTGTGCCAAAGTCACTTCATGAGGACCGGGAGGGACACGCACTTCACAAGGGATCGACAACAGGATCCCGGATTCATCTCGCACGGGCTCACCATCAATCAGCACATACCAGTCGGCCTGAGACGATTGGCTCACACTGGCATCATCAGGCTTCTGATCAAGGACGCCCCCCATTGCCTCATCGTTGCCTGCGGTGACCTGTGACGAGCCCGCAGGAAGATTCTCGGCCATCAGGGGATTGTTTGCGTCCGCTGGATCACTTGGGGAAGTCACATCGCGATCTGCCATCGAGTCGTCGTCGTCATCAGCCTCCTTGGGATCGCGAGTGGCGTCTTTCCAGACGATCTGCAGTCGTCGCCCATACCGCCCGGACAAGTCGATGGCCTGAGGATTTTCGAGCCAGTTGGCGGCGATCTGAGGCTGTGTGGTTGTGGAGGGATTTGCGGCGGGTTCAGTTGCAGCAGTGCTTGCCTTCGATGTCACCTGTTGGGAAGTATGGCTGGTGGATGGGCTTTGCCCACATCCCGAAAGGATCGAGAGCGTTAAAGAGCACAGCATCATCCAGTGGATGCCCACGCGTGGCTTGTGGCCAACGGGGCCTGGATGGTGCGGACCGCGAGGTCTGATCCAGAATCTCATGAAACACCTTTTGCGGCACAAATCGAGAATAACTGATATGACATAGGCCCCGAACCTGAGGCAGGCCAGGACTGGATTATCCGAATAAACCTGATTCTGCCCCTCTGTCTCAACCACTGATTCCCTAGGGAAGACCATTTCGTGGAAAAAGTTCCTGGAATTCTTCGCGCTGGGCGTATGGTCATCAATTTGGCAAGAAAAACCCCAAAACCAACACAAATGTCCATCAGTGTCGCAAATCCCCAAACGTCTTCGTGATGACTTTCAATGGCACCGCAGAACTTCTCCCTTTGATTTGGTATCAATTTTCGGAGAATTCTCGTAACCCATGATGTCCGATCGGTACTCTGTCTTTGCACAAGCTGAGTGATGACTTTGCCTGTCATTGGGAGCTTTCTGACAGAGAACGTCGCAAATCAAAGCGTCCTCAAATCATCCGGATGTTAAAACAGATTCTGCTGCAGGAACATACGCGTGGTGGCTTCCCCGACAGATTGTGTCATCGTTGATCATGTCGCCAAATCGTTTCGTCGCGGAAGTGAAGAAGTTCATGTGCTTGATGAACTTTCTTTGCGCGTCCCGGAAGGTGAGTTTCTGGCCTTAATGGGCCCCTCAGGCTCAGGCAAAACGACACTTCTTAACCTGATTGCCGGTCTGGATCGACCGACATCGGGTGAAGTGACTGTACGTGGCGAACCGATCTCCCGGCTCTCTGAAGGCAAGCTCGCCCTGTGGCGTACACGGAACATCGGCTTCGTGTTCCAGTTCTATCACCTGCTCCCTGTCCTCTCCGCGTATCGCAATGTGGAGTTGCCACTTTTGCTGCTCCCGATGACAGCCGCCCAGCGTCGCCAGCAGGTCGAAATGGCGCTGAACATTGTGAATCTTTCAGATCGTATGCATCACCGCCCTGGTCAACTCTCCGGCGGTCAACAGCAACGTGTGGGGATTGCCCGGGCCCTCGTTACTGATCCCGCCCTGATTGTGGCGGACGAACCAACCGGCGATCTCGACAGCAAAGCTGCTGAAGAAATTCTGGCCTTACTCGTGGCCTTAAAAAGCTCATTAAACAAAACGATTGTCATGGTGACACACGACCCGAAAGCTGCTGCCCGGGCCGATCGTACTTTACATCTCGAAAAGGGGAAGCTCGTCGATGAAGTCTATGGAGCCCACGCCTTTTCTGGTGTTCATTAAGCCCTGTGGATCATTTCAGGCTTCAGGCATCAGAATAAGATATTTTGGCAACTGCTCGGTAGATAACTGGAAAACAACGATCGTGTTTTCATCGCTGGGGTTTGAAAATTGCTCCCGATGATGCGGATGAAAATGACCGGATCAAGCGAATAACAATATGGGTTTAACACTACGGCTGGCATGGCTGGTGCTGGACAATACGTTCCGGAATCCCTTGCGCACTCTATTAACCGCACTGGGGACCGTCGCCCTCGTACTGGTTGTCACGCTCGTTTACACCGTCCTCGATAATCTTGATCGAATCACGACGGAAAAAAGTGCGAATCTCAAGCTGATTGCGACCGAGAAGTGGCAGATTCCCAGCCAGTTGCCGTACCGATATGTCGCTGGCCTGGCCCAGGGGGCTGCCAAAAGTGAGACAGATACTCGACCGACCGATTATATGTCCTGGGCCTTTTTTCTTGGTTCACTCGAAGCCGATCAATCGAGTCGAGATTTCAACTCTTTCATCTTTGCCTTCGTCATGGAACCGGAAAAAGTTCTTACCATGATGGATGAACTCGATGAGCTTTCGCCTGATTCCAGTGACTATAAGAATCTCGCGGCTGCCGTCGAGAAGCTCAAGCAGAATAAGCAGGGGATCATTCTTGGCCAGAGCCGGATGAAGAAGTTGAATAAGAAGGTCGGCGACCGCTTTAAACTCTATAGCCGTAACTATAAGGATATTTCTCTCGAGTTTGAGATCGTGGGAACATTTCCTCAAGGTCGATACGATGAATCGACCACCTTCCGGCGTGATTACCTGAACTCGGCACTCGATCAGTATCAACGGGATAAAGGTAAGGCTCATCCTCTGGCAGATAAGTCGTTGAATCTCGTCTGGTTGCGTGTCCCGACTCGTGATGCCTTCAATGAGGTCGCTAACCAGATTGCCGAGGCTCCTGAATTTTCTGCACCAGCAGTCAAAGTCGAAACTGCCTCCTCCGGCATCGGCAACTTTCTCGAAGGTTATCGCGATCTGTTATGGGGTGCCCGCTTCCTCCTGGCCCCTGCCTGTATGGCGACCCTGGCGTTAGTGATTGCGAACTCTATCAGCATCAGCGTGCGCGAAAGGCAGCAAGAGTTTGCTGTCATGAAAGTGCTCGGTTTTCAACCTTATCAGATTCTCCTGCTTGTATTAGGTGAAGCGGTGTTTGTCGGTGTTGTGGCAGGCTTCTTCAGTGCCACCGCAACTTACGCCTTTATCAATTTCGGGCTGGGTGGTCTGCCTTTTAAAATCGGGTTCTTACCCACTTTTGATGTCCCTGTCAGTGCCATACTTGTCGGTACGTGCATGGGTGCCGGGACAGCTCTGTTGGGGAGCCTGATTCCGGCCTGGTCGGCCTGTAGTGTCAAAGTTTCAGAGATCTTCAGTCGAGTCACTTGATAGACTCCATGACATGAAACGCTATGACACGAACCTGTGGCTTCTGAAGAACCAATTTAAGAAAAAAGTGATTGCCTGCAGATCATCATGATCAATACTGGACTGACATTCGCAATCGTCGACTCCTGGAGGCTGCCCGCGTGGCTGGCCTTTACTGTCTGGGGCATGGGTTCATTCCTGGCAATTCTGCTGGTAATCAATCGCGTTCCGGTGATGTACAACGTGCTCAATATGGTCGTCCGCTGGAGAAATACGCTCCTCTCGGCCATGGCCTTTACGATGGTCATTGGCCTGTTAACGGTCATGCAGGCTTTTGTAAATGGCATGTACCGCCTGACAGAGACCAGTGGTCAGCCCGGCAACGTGCTGATTCTGGCTGAAGGTGCCCTGGATGAAGCCTTCAGCAGTCTCGCCATGGCCGATTCCAACGATATTGCCAATCAACCGGGGATCCTGAAGGATGGCGAACAGCCTCTGGTCAGTTGCGAAACGTATCTTCTCGCCGCTCAGAGTGTTCCGCAGCCTGAAGGGAAGACGAAACGCCGCTTTCTACAGATCCGTGGCCTTGTCGATCCTGTCATGGCTGGTCGAGTGCATGGGATGACTCTTGATTCTGGTGAATGGTTTTCGGAAGCCGGGATTCGCCCTGACCCTGATGATGTGAATGCCGCTCCTCTCGTCGAGGTGGTGATGGGAGCTGGCATGGCAACGGAAATGGGGCGAGATCGCGGCGCGATTGATGGCCGTTCCCGCAAAGAATTTGTGGTCGGTGACCGTTTCGAACTGAATAACCGCGTGTGGTACGTTACCGGGATTCTTAAGCGGACTGGTTCATCATTCGATTCAGAGATCTGGAGTAAACAGAGTGTCGTCGGCCCGATGTTCGGTAAAGAACGCTACACGACCATGGTCGCGCGGACGGCTGACAACGCCAGTGCTCAGAAGCTCAAGGAATTCTTTAATACCGAATATACCAAAGCACAATTAAGTGCCGAAGTGGAATCCGAGTATTACAAGAAGCTATCGCAGACAAACGAGCAGTTTCTGTATGCCATTATTATTGTGGCGTGCATCATGGCGATTGGTGGCAGCTTTGGCGTGATGAACACCATGTATGCGGCTGTCTCTCAGCGAATCAAAGACATCGGTGTCCTGCAACTCATGGGCTTTAAACGTAGACACATCCTTGTTTCCTTTGTGCTGGAATCTCTGCTCCTTGCACTGTTCGGAGGGCTGCTGGGTTGTTTGATTGGCTTGTTCGCCGATGGCTGGACAGCCAATAGTGTCGTCTCAGGGAGTGGTGGCGGTGGAAAATCGGTCGTTCTGGAACTGACAGTCGATGGTGCCACGCTGATTTCCGGACTGATGCTGGCCATGGTGATGGGCCTTATTGGCGGGTTTCTTCCCGCGATTTCAGCACTGAGGCTGCGGGCACTCGATGCTCTCCGCTAAAGTTTTTTGTAGAGTTCATTACTCGAAGCGGCAGGCATGAGACTGCCTGACTGAGAAACTCTTGAGCCTGCCCTCAACGCGAGACCACTGTTATGGCTGATGGACCATCTCCCGAAGATCGACTTATGGCTGTCGAAATGGCACTGGCCCATCTGCAACATGATGTCGAACAGATGCATGAAGTCCTCATTGCCATGCAACGCGAACTGAAAGCGGCCCATCGACAGGTCACTCTGCTCGAAGGCAAAGTCCGTGCGCTGGAATTCCCCGATGCAGACTCGCCTGTCGACGAGAAGCCGCCTCACTATTAGAGATTTCAATCAGTGGATGCATCAACCAGGCAGATCAACACCTGTTTTTGATACACAACTTTGTATCGATGTTTATCTACGATGTGGCAGGAGGCTGCGTGGCTTAATACGGGTGTGGCTGGGGTCAAACGTCCTCGTTTGCCCCCAGGTCATTCGACTTTGATCGTCCGTTGCGGACTTTCTCAACTCTCATGAAGCCTGTTTACAGGTGCATTCGTGCGATCCCACTCAAACGAAGGTTCTTTACCCCTTCTCCCGTTCCGAGGGGAGAAGGCCGGGATGAGGGCGAGCTCGATCGTATTTAGCGTTTTATCAATGAGCGGCCTTGTCGCGGGATGATTCCTGATCTTTGGCCTAGAGCGATCAATTGGCGCCCCTGCGGCAGCCCCTATAACTGGGGCACATCGATTGGAATGGCCCTCACCCGGCACTTCGTGCCACCCTCTCCCTCGCAGACGCGGGCGAGGGTTTCAGATAGGCGTGCGCATGGCATGGCTTCTTGTTGTCGTGAAAAATCACGACAACAAGAAGCCACGAGTTGGCCGGGCCACCCTAAGTTGGCAGTTGTTCGTATGGGACGGCACATCAACACCTTGAATGGCGTATTGACTGGCTCGTTGCTGCCCGATCGAAGCGTGTCACCCCAAAAACCACTTAGTGAATGCTACTCTTTGGCGGCCGGGAGCAGCTTGGTTTTCACTTCACTCTCGATCGTAATGTCATTCGTCTGACCACCAGCGGCGACAGTCACTTCCAGCACTTGTTTGATCTGATTCGATTCAACCCGCCCCGCCACTTTGTCGAACAGCACCACTCCCGAAAGCTTCTTCGAGTTCAACGTTACTGCCAAAGGTGACTTTTCTGCCGGTGTCATCTCGATATCGCCACCCACACCAATTCGCTCCAAAGTCTCGGTTTCCGGCCCTTCGTAAGTGAATGTGAGATGACTGACAATCTCGCCAATCGGAAGTTTTACATTGGTTTTGCGATTCCATGTGGCCCCCTTGGTAATGGGCCCCTGGGGAAGGGAAACACTCGTATCTTCAAACATCCGTCGTAGACTCGCTTCTGACAGGCTGTCGCCCATCAACCCCTGCGGTTGAGCCTTGGCAATTTGAGCTAACTCGGGCGGGATGACAAACTCGCTGAATTCTCCCCGAGGTGAGACCGTAAACTGAAACTTGGCGCCATCCAGTAATCCCAGTGTCTTATGTAATGCCGTCAGAAGTGGATCAGAAAACTCTTTCTGGTTCGAATCGTAAGCGACGGATTTTCCATTCGGAAGGTTGATGTCCAGGGTGATCTGGTCAATCACCTGAGTCAGCTTTCCAGCTCCGCTTTCCGTAACAGCTTCCACTTTTGTCGTGATCAGCATTTCCTGTTGAAGCGTCGTCTTCACAGGCTTTTCGGCGACGACTCCGCCAGTGATTGTGCTCGTTGTCACCTTCTGCTGATACACATCACCGGCTTTGAACTTCAGGATCAATTCTGTTTGAGCGATGGCCGCACTGCTGGAAATAAGGCTGAGACAGCACGCCAGTAACGAAGTCAGGCACCCTGTCACAAGTCGGGAGTGTCTCAGATCTGTCGAGGTGCAGCCGTTAGCTGAGCAGAGAGTTCTCAAGAGCTGGAGCATGATCAAGGTCTTTCTGGTGGGTGAAGGCCTGAGACCGAAGTGGCCCATCCACATCAGTTGAATCCAGAGGGTACAGAAATGGTCGAAGTCCCGTGACGGGACGATTCTCGAAAAAGCTAATACACATGGGGGAAACCGACAATCGGGAAATTGGAAATTGAGCCTTGATGGATGATTCCTATCGGCGGTGATCCTTCAGGGAAATGCCCTTGAACGAAAGCGAGGTTGGCCTGACAGTCGAGCCAAGTTTCAGACTCTGCTGGTCAGATCGTCAGTGGATGTTTAAACTGCGCTTGGCACAAGCCCGGGCCTCGCCCGTATTCAAACTGTGCTCATGTTCCGCTGTTCTGCTGGCAGGGAAGAGATGACCGAATCGAAAACAAATGCCACATCGCCCGAATTGGCCATGGAGCCGCATCGCGCGCTCTGGTTAGAGGCCAACCCGTGGATTGCCGGTGTGCTGGCCTTTCTCATCCCCGGAGCTGGTCATTTCTATCAGGGGCGGTGGTTCAAGGGGACGATTTACTTTTTCTGTATTCTGGGCACATTTCTGGGTGGCATGAAGCTCGGCGACGGTATGGTCGTGTACCACAAAGCCGACACCCGTCTCCCCACAGTCTGGTATGCCACGCAACTGCTGACAGGTGCTGTGGCTCTTCCCGCATACTTTCAGGGGCTGCGTGCTGCACAGCCGGCCAATCGACCACTCGAACTTTCATCGATTTCCGGCACACTCACGCTTCCCTTCGAAGGTGAGTTGAAAGCCATTGGCCCAGGCAGAGAAGGTGTAGGTGGCCCTGCCAAAGGAACTTTAACCCTTACGTCTGAGCGAACGGCCTTCAGTTATGAACTGGGTGGCCGCTTTGTGGGAACGGTGGGAGATCGCGAGGTCGATCTGCCTCTGGGTGGCAGCCGGTTTTTATTGGCTCCCCAGATTGGAGGTGGTTCTGGCAGAGCGATTGAAGTCAGCATTGGTCGCAATCCGAACGATCATCCCGACCTGCAGAGGCTATTGATCGGCAGCACTCCCAGATCGTTCATGGATTCGTTCGAAGCACCACCTGATCAGCAAAGTCTGAACGATGTCTATCGGCGTCTGGGTGCGAGATACGATATGGCAGTTGTGTTCACATTGATTGCCGGTTTACTCAATCTCTTCGCGATCTGGGATTGTGTCGAAGGGCCCGCTTATGGATTTGGCGATGAACAGCCACGACCTGCTCCATCGTCAGAGAATGCAGCAGCGACAATTGCGACTGAGGCGACCAGTGCGAACTCAGCAACAAATTCCGAAAGTCGAGCTGCCAAACCAGCTCGAGCAGTTCTCAAGACCTGACTGGCCTGCCAACTGGTTCTCAGGACGACCAGACGAGATGTGATCTCGACATAAAGCTCTGGAATGTTTCGATTTTTCGTCTGGTAGGAAATCTTTGAACGCTTTGTCGTGCTGTTGGTTGAACGAGGTAGACTCATGCTGCTCGCCGAAATTGTTCCCACATGGTATCTGCTCCCTCTGGCGATGGTCATCAGCCTCGTTTATAGCGCGAGCCGTTATGAGCTCCCCGATGTGATTCTCCGCCGGGCTTTTCGTTTGTGCGTGACCATTCTGACAGCCATGCTCCTGGCTTTTGCTGTTCTGTGGATCATGTCGTACAAGCTGTAGTTTTCGGGCTGAATGACGAAACACTGACTCCGCGAAAATTTGATATCGCCGGGTCTGTTCCGGCCCTTTCACTTGCGACCTGCCAGAGACCTTGTCACTCTCAATAGCTCCTCAGGATTTGTCGCAAACGATCAAATCCACCAATGGTTTGCCCAGAGGTGAAAACCAGAGTATTTGATCCTGCAGGTTCCCTCTGCGATGCAAGGAGATCGAGCAGCGTCAACCGGCGGTGGCAACCATTCGCGATGAAATATTCTGGAAGAAGTTGGAAGAGCCTCATGACCAGACAAACATCAATCCATAATCTTTCAAAGCTGTGCCTGTCGATGCTGCTGATGTCGGGTGCCTGTCCATGGGCAGCGGGTGATGAACCAGCCCCCACAGATCATATTCGCGAACTGCAGACCATGGCGATTGGCCGCAATCAGGCCGATTTCGGTCATTGGGGCTACAAGCCTGAAGAATACACGCAGTGGGGCAGCCACTCGAATCGGTTAATCCCGATCTATACGTTCGGTACTCGTCCACTTCAAACGCAGGCTGGGAAGCAGCCGGCCCTGACAGAACTCGCTGCCTACACAGGGAAGAACAGCCCTTATCGATCCGCCGACGCTTTGCGGAAGATCTACGGTTTCCTTCCCGAGGCGACGGTGAATCCTCAGGCCAGCTATTGCGATCAGACCAATCTTTACGACCTCCAGAAGGCCGCCGCACAAGCTGGGAAAAAGTATATCTTTCTCGTGGTCTTCGATGGCATGGATTGGCAATCGACGTGGAATGCGTCGATCGATCACAACCAAAAGGTGGCCTACAAAGAGGGCCGCGGGTCGGGCTTTCACTTTCAAGATTACACAGCCGGAGGAACAACCGAATTCGGCTACATGGTCACCAGCCCTCATAACGAGGGGACTCAAGTCGATGTCGATCTGCAAACGGTCAAAAACCCTGGCGGAAAAATGCTGGGTGGTTACGACGTCACTCGTGGTGGTGAATTTCCGTGGTCAATCCCTGCTGATCCCAAATACCTCGTGGCCAGTGCTTCTGATAAACGAGTCAAACATGCCTACACGGATTCTTCCAGCTCAGCATCCAGCATGACTGCTGGTAAAAAGACCTACAACAACGCCGTCAACGTCTATCCTGATGGCAGCCAGTTCGAAACGATTGCCCATCAGCAGCAGAGGCAAGGCTGGAGTGTGGGTGTTGTCACCAGTGTGCCCGTCCCTCATGCCACACCGGCTTGCACCTATGCACATAACATCGACCGCGACGACTATCAGGATCTCACGCGTGATCTGGTCGGTTTACCTTCGATTGCACATCCTCAGGCACCGTTACCCGGGATGGATGTCGTGATTGGCGGTGGAGCCGGGACAGATGCTAAAGAAGCCTCTGCCCAGGGGAAAAACTTTGTTCCTGGAAACCTCTATCTGACTGATGCCGACAAACAAACCATCGATGTCACTCATGGTGGAAAGTACCGGATTGCCGAGCGTTTACCTGGTATGAACGGCGCCAGCCACCTGATGGAGATGGCTCGACTGGCGGCAGAAAAGAACGAACGCCTGTTTGGTTTTTATGGTATCGGTGCTTACAAAGGACATCTCCCCTTTGCCACAGCCAATGGGGATTTCAAACCGGCCCCGGGACGTTCCGGTTCGGCCGAAAAGTACACACGGGCCGATCTCTCCGAGAACCCCACGCTCGCACAGATGACGGAAGCTGCTCTTGTGGTGCTCGAAGCGAAGAAGAAACCTTTCTGGTTGCTCGTCGAAGCGGGAGATGTCGATTGGGCCAATCACGACAACAATCTCGACAACTCGATTGGAGCCATCAAAAGTGGCGATAACGCAGTTCGCGTCATTACCGATTGGGTGGAAAAACACAGCAACTGGGAAGAATCGCTGGTCATCGTCACCGCCGACCATGGGCATTACTTCCACCTGCTTCAGCCAGAGGCGCTGATTGCACCCAATAAAGTCGCCAAGCCTTGAGTTTCAAGGCTGTTGCCCATGCCTACGGAACAGCTTTGTGCCTGCGATTTCAGACATTTCTGGTGTCTTCCCATGACGCTCGCCACAAAATTGCGCATGCTATTCATTGGGCAGTAGTCATTCGTGAAGGATCACTGCTGGCCACTCAGAAATGAATGGCCAGCTTGCGGGAAAGGTGTGTTGTGGCGACTCCTTTGAATCAGATTTTTCCTGGTGCTCCTCAGGAGTGGCAGGAACGTTTGCGCACGATCGTCGACATGATGCGCGAGATGAGTCTGCAACACGATCCTCAGGCCATGGTTCGCGCCTACGGTCGCCGGATGGTCGAACTCATGCCCAGCATGCGGCGTATTTCTCTTTCGAGACGAGATCTGCCGCCAGGCCAGGTACGTGTCACTCGCTTTAGTGGCTGGCAGCATGAAGTCAATCCATGGAAGGAGCCCGAAAAGCTGCCACATTTGAAAGGCGGTCTCCTGGCAGAACTCATCTGGGCCGATGAGCCGCAAATTCTCAATGATTGTCATATCTCACCGGATGACCCCTCTTATGAATTCCTGAGTGGCCAGCGCAGCATCATGGCGATTCCCCTGTTCGATAAAGGAACCGCTCAGAATATGGTGGTGCTCTCGAATGGCGAGCCCCATGGCTTCTCGCCCGATGAACTTCCCGAACGTGTCTGGATGGCCAATCTCTTCGGGCAGGCGACACAAAATCTGGTCTTGGCCGAGCAACTTGAGGCGGCCTATCAGCAGGTCGAACGCGAACTTCAGGTTGTCGCCGACATTCAACGATCCATGCTCCCCAAAGAACTACCACGCAGGGCTGGCCTCGAGGTCTCCGCTCACTACCAGACATCCCGTCAGGCTGGGGGGGATTACTACGATTTCTTCAATTATCCCGATGACTCAATGGGCATCCTTGTGGCCGATGTCAGTGGTCACGGCACTCCCTCGGCTGTGATGATGGCCTTGACCCATTGCATTGCCCACATGCTCGCGGGCCCTCCAACAGAGCCCAGTGAACTTCTGGCTCATCTCAATGACCATCTGACGAGCCGGTACACACTCGAATCCAATCACTTTATTACCGCTTTCTTCGGCATCTATCATCCGCGCACCAGATGCATTGAGTATGCATCGGCAGGGCATAATCCGCCCCGGCTGTGGCGGGCGCGAACTGGCGAAATCATCTCTCTCGAAAATGCCACCTCGCTACCCTTGGGAATTGCTCCCGATTTAACATGGCCAAACGCCAGTTTAGAACTGCAGGAAGGAGATCGACTCGTCATCTATACCGACGGTATTGTCGAAGCCGCTGATCCGCAATTTGAACTCTTTGGCATGGAGCGACTGGACGACCTCATTCGTCAGGTGCAGGGGACACCCGAAGAACTTCGCAATGCCATCCTGACTGCGGTCGATGTGTTCACGCATCACGCACCGGCTTCTGATGACCGCACTTTGCTCGTGATAGATCAACTGACGTAGCCTCGATTGGAATCAACGACCCAACCGGCTGGCAATAAGTATGGCTATGATCAGCCCTAACGGGAATATCAGCAGCAACAGAAGTATCGTTTGTGCGAATGGATGTTCGTACCAGCGCAGAGCGGATTCTGAAACAGGAAGTTGCTGTAGATAGTTATTAAGCTCACTAAAGCCGCGTGCTCGAGCAGGCATATGGATTCGGCCTTGTTGTGTGACAATGACCAGAAACGGTTCCTTGTGCCATGTTTGACCCCAATACCCCGCATCCCAGTATGTTCCACGGATATCCTGCACCGGGAGACAGTACTTGGGCTGGCGTTTCCACCTGAGATATGTTTTTAAATAGCAGCATTCGTGGCATGTCATCTGCCCGCGGATCTCATCGATCACAATCTGGCACCAGAATCGACTTCCTGATTCTCCAAATTCTGTTGAAATCAAAAGTGATCCTTTACAGTATTGGTTCACTCATCGTGAGGGGTGGTTGCCGTCTGGGGAATGGCGATTTCAATATTTCCTTCGTGTATCCGCACGGGGAAGCATTCAAGCCGGGTTTTGGACTTGGGATTATCGAGCCAGCAGCCATCGCTCAGGCGGAACTTCCAGGCATGCCAGGGGCAAACCACGCCGCCATCGACATCCACATAGCCGTCCGCAATCGGTGCTCCCATGTGGGGGCAAAAGTCACTAGTGGCGAAGTATTCGCCAGCCCGGCAAAAAATCGCAATCTGCCGGCCAGCCACTACAAACGAACGCCCCTGGCCCTCTGGAACCGTTCCCACTTTGGTAACGGCCACAAAGCCACTTATCGCTTCCGAATCCGTGGAAGATGGTGGAGTTTCTTCAAAAGGCAAACCACTTGCTTCCGTCATTTCCCATCCATCATGCTGGAGAATCGCATTTTCAATCGTGATGATAGCCCAACGGGCGGCTTTGATCATCCCTGTCGGCAATGTATCCTGCAGGCTTACGAATCTCACTGTGACGATCATCATTGATCCCCTGTAACGAAGGTAACCCGATGTGGAAGAACCCTGTCAAACGTGCTTTGGCCAATGGCGAGCCACAAATTGGCACATGGCTTTCTTTAGGGAATGTCTTCGCCGCTCGTTTAATGGCCCGCAGTGGCTTTCACTGGTTGACGGTCGATCTGGAACATTCGCCCATCGGATGGGATAGTGCCGGACTTTTATTTGGTGCGATTGCCGATGCCGGTGGCGTCTGTCTGGCGCGAGTTCCCCGTGGCGATCACGATTACATCAAACGGGTGCTCGATGCGGGGGCACATGGCATTGTCGTCCCCATGATCAACACAGAGGAAGAAGCCAAAATTGCCATTGCTGCTGCCAAGTATCCGCCTGCCGGAAATCGTTCGGTGGGTGGTTCGATGCATGCTCTGAACTTCGGCACCAGTGCTGGCGATTACTACCAGCACGCCAATGATGAGATTCTCGTCGTCCTGCAGACAGAATCCCCCGAAGGGGTGGCCAATGCTGACGCGATCTATTCGTTGCCGGGAGTCGATGCGATTTTCGTCGGCCCCAACGACCTCGCTGCACAGATGCGTGCTCCCGATGGTACCGAAGCGACTCAAGAAGAGTTTGAAGCCATGCTCGGCCGGATACTGGCCGCTGGTCAAAAACATGGCGTGCCTGTGGGCATTCACACTCAATCAGTCGAGCAGGCTCAAAAGCGGATTGATGCTGGCTGGCAATTCATTGCTGTGGGAAGCGAGCTGAAATTCATGGTGACTGGCGCGCAGGAAGTCGTCGCCAACCTCGGCCTCCAAGCCGCCGGCGACCTCGCCCGGTATTAATGTCCCAATTCGATATCACGACAAGGTGGCTTAAATTTAATGACTTTGAGCATTCTCAGCACAACGGTAGCTATGACAATTTCACCGTAATCAGGTGTTAAATAGTCGTGGATCCTCTCTCTGCATCAGCTAGGCTTGTCGTGTCGGCTCTGATGCGAACGCAGGCGTCCGCCTGTCGCTGGAAACGACGCCTGCCAACACTCGTTGAATTTGGTCCACAGGGCAGGCTGTTGCGGATTTCCCCGATTTCTCGCGTAACCAATCCTGTTGTTGCGTACAATTACAGGTTGTGCTGCCAGTCAGATCGTCAAACTGCGGCATGGTCGATCGAATCCCTGTTCGTGCGGGTTTTCGTTGAATTGGACGCCAGAGTCGACTCTCCCCACAGATCAAGAAGTCATCAGCATGCAAATCAGACTGAATGTCCTCGTACTCGCGGTCTTTTTCGCAGTGGCTGGCTCGTGCGTGGCTGCCGACCAAAAACACGACTGGAATCTCGGTGCCACGGGCCTGCGCGGCTGGATCCGTTGCGACAAAATGGTCACTTCCGATGCCCGCGAGATCAGGATCACCAGAGTGGAGAAAGGGTCTCCCGCTGAAGGTGTTCTTAAAGTTGGCGACGTGATTCTCGGGGTGGGCGGCAAGCCGTTTTCCTATGACCCCCGCACCGAAATGGGCCAGGCACTCACTCTGGCCGAATCAGAGGCAGGTGAGGGCCACTTGTCTCTCACTCGTTCACGCGATGGTCGCAAAGACGAGGTTGTGGTCCAACTCCCCATCCTCGGCACCTACAGCAGCACCGCTCCCTACGATTGCCCGAAATCGAAGCTCATTCTCGAACAAGGGTGTCGAGAACTCGCCCGGCGAATGGCCACTCCCGATTACTCTGAAAACCTCGATCCCATTCCCCGATCACTCAATGCCCTCGCTCTATTGGCCAGCGGAGACCCGAGCTACCTTCCACTCCTGCAAAAAGAGGCTCAGTGGGCCGCCAGCTATCGCAACGAAGGGATGGCGACATGGTATTATGGCTATGTCATCATATTCCTTGCCGAATACAAGATTGCCACGGGCGATGATTCCGTGATGCCCGACTTAAAGCGACTCGCACTCGAAGCCGCCCAGGGGCAAAGCGCGGTCGGCTCATGGGGTCATGGTTTCGCTAAGCCCGATGGTCGTCTGGGCGGCTATGGAATGATGAATTCGCCTGGTCTGCCGCTGACAATCTCTCTGGTATTAGCTCGCGAGGCAGGTGTCAGAGATCCCGCGCTCGATCTGGCGATTGAGCGCAGTATGAAATTGCTCCGCTTTTATGTTGGCAAAGGGGCCATTCCCTATGGTGACCATCATCCCTGGATTGAGACTCACGAAGACAACGGCAAATGCGGGATGGCAGCAGTCCTGTTTAACGTTCTTGGTGAATCGAAAGGGGTCGAGTTCTTCTCGCACATGAGCATTGCCTCTCACGGATCCGAGCGAGATACCGGACACACCGGAAATTTCTTCAACATTCTCTGGGCGATGCCCGGCGTTGCTCAAGCCGGTCCGCAGGCGACGGGTGCCTGGATGAACGAGTATGGAAGCTGGTACTTCGACCTCGCACGCCGCTGGGATCACAGCTACTTGCATCAAGGCCCACCTGAACCTGCAAGTGACAGCTACGCCGACTGGGATAGCAGTGGCAGCTATCTACTGGCCTACGCGATGCCGCTCAAGAAGATTTATCTCACTGGCAAAAAACCGGGCACAGTCCCCCCACTTGATGCGACAGCCGCTCAATCGTTGATTGTCGATGGGCGGGGCTGGGATAACAAAGATCGCAAAAGTTTCTATGATTCACTGAGCAATGAACAATTGACTGAGCGTTTGGAAAGCTGGTCGCCCGTCGTTCGTGAACGTGCTGCGATGGCTCTGGGACGCCGCAAGAATCCTCCTGTCCAGCGTTTAATTGAGCTGCTCGATTCTACGAATCTTGATAGTCGCTATGGTGCCTGCCAGGCGTTGTTTTTCCTGCGTAAACGCGGAGCACCTGCCGTCGATACCCTCCAGCAGACCTTGCAGCATCCAGACCTCTGGCTGCGTATCAAAGCGGCAGAAGCCTTGACTGCGATCGGCACACCGGCCACCAAGGCGATCCCTCAACTTCTGGAACTGCTGGCTCAGGTCGATCTCAAGAATGACCCTCGCGGCATGCAGCAGCGATATCTCTCGTTTGCTCTGTTTGATAATGACGGTTTGTTGGGTCGCTCACTGGAAGGTGTTGATCGCCCCGCCCTCTACAAAGCCGTGCGGGCCGGGTTGAAGAACGAAGATGGTCGTGCTCGCGGCAGCATTGGTTCCGTCTATCGCCATCTCTCGTTTGAGGAAATCAAGCCTCTCCTCCCGGCTATCTACGAGGCGATCATTCAACCCGCCCCCAGTGGCGAAATGTTCGCCGATGAAATTCGCATTGAAGGTTTACGTCTTCTCTCGCAGCACCACATCGAAGAAGGCATGCACGCTCTTGTCACCTATACTCGCGATCAAAATCCCTGGGCGAGTCAAGAACGCACTCCACGGCTCATGGAGATCCTCCTCACGTATGGTTCCCATGCCAAAGTCGTCATCCCGGAGCTAACTCAAGTTGCCAACTACTTCGAGAAGGAGGAAAAGGACTTTCCCAGGCAGCTCATGCGCATGAAAGTTAAGTGTGTGCGCGAAACGATCAAGGCCATTGAAGCTTCCAACGATGCTCCGCAACTTGTTCGCATTTTCGCCGCCAACGAAGCGAAGCCTCTCAAGGTCTTCATCCTCGCCGGTCAATCCAACATGGAAGGGCACGGCGTGGTCTCCATGAATGGAAAGAGAGACTACAACGGCGGCAAAGGAAACCTCGTCTGGTCGATGAAAAACTCCCAGAGCGCCGAAAAACTCAAACGCCTCAAAGATGAGCAGGGCGAATGGGTCGTCCGCGATGATGTGCAGATCTCCTTCAAGGTCGACGATAAGGTCCGCAAAGGGGGTCTGACAGTAGGCTATACCGGCTATGGCGGCAGCAGTCACATCGGGCCAGAGTTGGGGTTTGGTTTTGTGATGGGTGACTACCTTGACGAACCTGTCCTGCTGATCAAGACGGCGTGGGGAGGCAAAAGTCTCTTTGTTGATTTCAGGCCGCCCAGTTCCGGCGGCGAGGTCGGGCCCTATTACACCAGGATGGTTGAAGAAGTCCGCGCCGCTCTCGCGGACCTCGGCGATCAAAAATATGAAATCGCTGGATTTGTCTGGCAACAGGGATGGAACGATATGTGCGAAAAACCAGCGATTGCCGAGTACGCGCAGAATCTCGTCAACCTTGTCAAAGATCTCCGCAAGGAGTTCGATTCCCCCAATCTGCCAGTTGTCGTGGGGGAACTGGGCAATGGTGGACCTGTCACCAGCGGTGATATGTTCGAGTTCCGAAAAGCGCAGGAGCAGGGCACCCGACAAATCAAGAATGCCCTCTTCATCAAAACCACGGATTTCGCACGCCCAGCCGAACTCTCCCCCAACACCACTCACGGACACCACTGGTTCGGCAATGCTGAAAGCTACTTCCTGATTGGCGAAGCACTGGGCGAAGGGATGAGACAACTACTGAAAGAATCCGCTACGAACCAGTAACTCCGCGTCCTGCCGCGAGTGCCGCGGTCGATGCCTTCGAATGGCTACCAACGGTCAACGACGGAACGGGCTGGAAGCGTCAGCGACGGGCATTCGCAATGCTGGCATTTAGATAGATGATTTCGCAATTCGGTAGCGAAATCGATTCAAGAAAAGTGATCTGGGTTGCAAATGGGGTAAGAGGAACTGGTGATGACCGAAGGATAAATTTGAATAGGCCCGTCGCTGACGCTTCCGGCTCGTGAATGAACTTCAGGAACGGACGATGACCCATCGAGTTTCGGCCGGAAGTCTGCGATCTTTATCGTATGGAGCAGAGAGTCAAGTCAGCTCTCCCGTCACTCAGGCCATGACGACCTCCCGCGGGAAAGAATCTAAATCATTGCGTCCTGTCATCCAATGAGAAGCACCCACAAACAAAATCTCACCCGATCCATCTCACTCACCCACTCTCTCGGCAGAAAACAATCCCAATCCATAGTGGCGACCACCTCCGATGCAGAGAACGCCGGGGAGTTTGAGAGGTTCCTGCCCCCATGAGGGCCACTTCAGCCGAACGTGATAGCGAGGATAGGCCTCGAGATGCTTGGGAACCCGGAAACGGGAGGCGAGGTCACCTCCTGGCCAGAACGACACATTGCGCCATTCTAACTCGGCATTCTGAGCCAGAAACTCAGTAAAGCCGGCCTGCAACAGTGACTTTCGAATCAGCTTTTCTGCTTTCCGTGGATTGCGATCATCTCTCCCGGGGAGGATGACCGGCGTGACCGTTGCCCACGCATTGGCTGCATTTGTGTAGCGTTGAACCATTTTCTCAGAGTTTGGGATCGCTGCCAGCATTCCCGTGGCATGCCCGTCATGTTGATTGATCAGGTCGCGGCCATTCAAGGCTCTTCGAGACCACGAGACTTCTTCATAACAGCCTTCACCAAAAGTCGTTATCAGAACGCGACGAACACTGCCGACAGATAAACCTTTGCCACGAAACTCGATCGAAGGAAGAGGCAGGTAGGCGAGTCGATCCGGGCCGACGATATCCTGGCTCTCCTGCCGTTGAGGGTTGTGCTGTGGAACATGCCGCTCTTGACTTCCATTGTAATTCCGGACTGTGGCGTGACCAAAAATCACTCTGCCAATCTTGGCTTCAGGCCAGCGAGATTCTTGAGCCGCCTTTCCAGCAACATGGCGCAGCATGCCTGCGACAACCAGAGTCTTTTGCGGGGTATCGAACAGCCGCATCCGCGATCCATCGATTGTGAGAATCTGAAAGGCTGCAAAGGGTTGTGCCTGTCGCAGAGAGTCCGGGCGATACCCTTTGAGTTGAAAAGCAGTGAGTGGAGGAACAGGGTGAAAAAGATCCTGTTTCAACCGATTCAAAAAGGCCCCATGCTTGGCCGAAAGTGCGAGCAACGAGCCTTTAGTGGGGACTCGCAATTGAGTGGCTGTCGGGTCCTTGACTGGTAACCACAGTTCTTCACCCGCTTGAGCCGCAGGCATCGTCGCGTGAAGAGTGGCATTTCCAAAGGCCTGATCGATTCCCCACCCGAGGTGTGTAATCGCACGTGCCAGCCTTCCAAGAATCTCCAGGTAGGGAAAAGGAACCTCACCGACATCGTAAAGATAGTGAAGTATCGGTTCTGTGAGATCTGGCGGCTGATTGAGATGAAGCGGTCGGATATCTTTTTCAACCCTGGCAGTGATGGTGTCGGTCGCTCCGCGTGACCACGACGATGCTGCGAGGTCAGCCGTATTGTTCGGGACATACATCCGATACGGAGCCACGGAAAGCCGACTCTTGGCGGCAATAATGCTAGGGGCTGGCTGCTGTTCCAGCCATTGCAACGCATCTCCCGCCACCGATATCGGGTCACCATCCGGTGTTTGTGCTGCAGCTGCTGCCACAAGACTCTGATAAAGACGTAGAGGCGAAGGAGGCCACTCCGGCTCACCACCATCCCGTTGGCCATGGAAGAGCGGTTGATGAAGTCGGACAGTCAAACAGAGATACGACACGATCAGTGCTCCAGCTACATGCAGGGAACGAGAGGCTATTCATCGAAGATGCAACTCAGGCGAAAGCTGCCAATCAAGACTTGGCGGCTTTGGCTTTAGACTTCTTGTCCTCTTTTTCTTTGGGGCTGACATCCTTGAGTGCCCGCTGCTTGTCGAAGGGGACAACCTTGCTCTCGCCCACGCCAAATTCTTCAGCGGCTGCTTTCGCAAATTCGAGAGCATCCTCATGAGTAAAACTGACTGGTTTTCTTTCACCCGTCGGCAAAACCTCAACAAACTCGCGTGGCTTCGATGGATCGAGCACAAGGTTGCAGCCTTGGCGCAGATCGCCCGCAGGGTTCTTTGTGAAGGCGACGAGGGAAAGGCCAAGAATGTAGCGGCGGAGCTTGAGTGTCTTGACCTCATCCTTGCCTGCGAAGAGACGCCGAATGGCTGTGAGAGCTAACGTCGCGTCGCGACGAATTCCGCCATGGGCGATGATGCCGCCGTGGGAGCCAGTTGCTGGAACATGGATGAATCCACGTTCAGCGAAAGCATCTTTGGCCGTTTTGTCAGCCGGCTCAGGGAGCAAGCCATCGTTGACATACTCCGTCGCAGGATTGAACTGGGCGGAGCGCTTGAGTTTGCTCACATCATAAGCACGGATGGTGGAGCCAATGATACGAGGGAGCTTGGCTTGGGTATCGCGTGAATCCCAGACGCCGAAGACTAATGAAGTGGGTGCGATCTTTGCGAGTGGTTCGGCATCACCTTTGAGGACAGACTTAAAAGCATCCTGCAAGGTCTGTTGGAGTTCCGAACAGCGAACCAGTGCGTCACCCGCCCGATGACCTGCTTCAAAAATACTGATTTCCTTTTCACCAGCCTTGACGGCAATTTGTGGAACTAAAGAGGAATAAGGTTTTTCCTCGAACATCGGTTCGATGCGATTAGCCTGAGCACCGACGCTGTCGATAAGACAAATCGATTGGCCGTGAGCGTCGATGTCAATGTTATAATCACCTGATTCGCCGGCCTTCTGTGCAGCATAAGTTGGAGGAAATAGCACACCATCTTCGCCCTCGACGGGCGTCAGGTGCTCTCGAATTACCAATGCAGCAGGACCATTCAGTGAAAGAAGTTCATCAATTTTCTTAGACAAGGACATTTGTTGCTCCGGAATAGGGTGTGGCGTTTAGGAAACTCTTCAGATACTTCGTTCGATACAAGAGTCGAAACTCGAATGTCAGGTGTGCAATCGCGTCAATGGCACAAGAGGCAATCCCAGCCGCCAGAAGCGGATTTAGTGGAGTTGTCCAAGCTTGATACAAGAACCGGTTCTCGTTGGAGACTTCTAATGGTCGAAACCGCTGAAGGCCGACGAATGCGAGTAATTCCTGGTATGGTCTGGCGCCTACGGTAATTCGCGTTGTCGAATTTGTAGACAGGGAATCGAGGCTGAAACCAACATCAAGAGCAGATCCTTGGCTGCTTGCATGGGAATCAAAGTTGAAGCCCAATCCATTTTCGTGAGAAATCTCATCCAGTAGTGAACTCGGAGGATGTGGCCACCATGCAAAACTGCTGAGAGCGCATTTCATGGAGGTGGAAATTGATTCCACTGATTGTTGGCCCGCCCAAGTTTTGAATCGACCACCGCCTGAGAATTCATCTTCAATCCAGTCCAGTCGGATTGAGAAGGGAGCCAACAGCACAAGTGGAGACTCACGTCGCAGTTTTTCAAGCTGCTTCTTCTCGTCTTCCAGCGAAGGCTGTTCCTTTAAATCCTTTGCCTTCAGCGAAGTCAATTCTTCAAGTCGCCGTCGCTGCTTCGCCGTCATGGTGCTTACCAACTTTGCTTCGTGCAGTGATGTCACGAGAGTCTGGAGCGTTCCATCACAGTTAATGTTGAATGTGCGACTTCCCGGTTCGAACCAGCCTTCGGCGCCGGGCCAGAGGCGGTCGGCAAGTTCCAGTAAGCCGCAGCAGGCGAAGAATTGGCCAGGGTTGGTGACGTCAACATCAACGCGAATTCCGGGTGGATCATTACTCATGAACAGACTCCTCGCGTGAAGAGGGATGGGCACTGGCGGCGTAATCGGCTGCCCTTAAGAGCGATTCCAGATAAGCCAGACCCCAGCGGCCGTAGTGGCGTTGTAAGCGGGCAAAGCGGCGGGGGACTTCTGTCCCGACAGCCATGGATTCACGATCCAGAGCAAAAGGATCAAAGGTTTCGTCAGCCGAAAAATGAGGCCTGGCCCGGCCATGGTGCGCAGCAATCAAATGGAGCACAACATCGCGTTCATGAGGCTCCAGTTCATTGAATTCCGCATGGTGCTCAATGTCTCGAAGTGAACCAAATTCGTGACGATATGTTTCGGTAATTCGCCCAGTGCCGGTCTGAGACTTGGCTAACAGAACATCGGGAAAATTTCGATTTCCCAGCATCATCTGAAATAATGGTCTTCGTTTACCTTCATCGTGATACTTCGCGGCCAACCGGATCGCAGCCTTTAACTTCTCTGGGAGCTTCAATTCTTTGAGAATCTGTTCTGTTTCACGAACGACATCTTCCACATGATGTTCCAACCCAATGGGGGCTTTTGAGCCAAGCGTTCCTAAGCCTGTTCGAGCAGGGGTTGCCAGCCACAGCCAGACTTTTCCGTTCGCGGGTGAAGTGGTTGACTCGGTTTCCAGATCATCAATCGTTGGTGATTCCTGGGTATTAACTTGTGATACGAGCGTGGTCGTATCCGATTCATCCACTTCCAGCACGATCTGTCGAACGACTCGCAACTCCATAGGTTGTTTAAGGAAAGATGGGAGTTCATCTTCTGTAACCCGTAGTCGTGAGCGTTGACTGTCTCCAGAGGTCGGTGATTGGCAAGAGACATCAAGTGCGGGGGTGGCAGTGTCCCCGTTTAGGAGACCATTCATCAATCCGCCAATCGAAGGTGGCAGGAGGATGGTGCAGTGTTCAATTCGCTCCTTGCGATCCTTGTTGGCCATTTCCTTCAGTGGAACGAGCGTGAGTTTCTCTTTGCGGTCAATCATCCACACGATGGTCTCGGGATGTCGTTCGGCCAGCTTTGCCAGATGCTTGAACGCGCGGTCGCTGGTATTGACGAGCAGTTCATGCGGCAATAACGGAAATATTTCGAGTAATTCTTCGGGAGGGTGTTCTTTGAGAACGTCTTCATTCAGGAGCCCGACTTCCTCCCGCCAGGCAACGGTGGTTTGCGGTGGTTCCCACGTTTCAATTCCATGAAGGTAAGGTTCGACGGGTGGTCTTCCCGGAAGCTCTCCCTTGATGGATGTCAGTGCCCAGGTATCGAAGAGTATGTCTGTGGCAGGGAGGCAGACGGGTTCTGGGTTGAATGCTTTATGAACCTCTTCTGATCGTGCATGGTAAAGCTTCGAAAGAGCCGCCGGGCTGGCATTTCCCTCAAGTTGCCGAAGGAGCGTGAGTGTGTTTTGCCGTGGTTCATTAAATACATCTTCGCCCGGGAACGATGCGGGATGGACAACATGGATTGTCGTATCATCACGATCTCCGAACCGATTTACACGGCCAAATCGCTGGGCCATGCTTTCATAGGTTGAAAGATCACAAATGAGATGGTCGGCAGAGATATTGACACCCACTTCACCGGCACTGGTACAGATGAGGTAAACAGTCCCTGTTGCGGGTGTTACCTTCCATGATGCACTCTGTGAGTCATCAGCTCTGAGAGGTGGCAGAAAGCGGGCAAAGATCGGGCAGCCGGTGGGTGATGTCGGATCGGCCATCTGCTGACGTTCGTAGCCTCGCTGTGTCCCTGTCAGGACTTGTACCGAAAGTTTTTTCTTTTCGAGTTCTCCTTGAACACTTTCGACATGGTCAAGTTTGCGAAGGAAGATAATCACTGCACGATTTGAATCCCGAAGTTCGAGTGCGCGAGCAACAACGGCCTCTACCAAAGGTTTCTTCTCATCGGCGACTTCCTGCAACGTCATGGTTTTGGTGGCTTGCAGACGCTGTTTCACAACCGGATGTTTTTCATCCGCTGGGCTGAGCCCGAAGGGAGGCGACTTCTGGCTGCTGTTGTCATCATCCGAACGAATGGTGGCTGAAAGTTGCATCACTTGCAGTGGTCGCCAGGGGACATCCGAAGTCGATCGTTCTCGCTGCTGCTCACTCATGATCGATTCCAGCAGTTTCTGGAAAGCGGGTTCCAGGTGCGCTTCATCGTGAACTAACAGCGTGTCCTGTCCGAGAAAACCGGCATGGAGCGGCCGCGCCTTAAAGCCCACACCGTAGCCGGAAAAGAGCAGACGACTGCCGATCATGTCCACCGTGCCAGAGATAACGGCGGGCAGGGCGGGGTTCTTCGACCACTCCCGATTATCGGCATATTGACCTCTCAATGTGCTGATCATCAAATCGCGGATTCCAAGCTTCACCGCATTGAGATTGTCCCGAATTCGTTCGACTTCAGTCGTTGTCTGATCCACCACGGTGCGGCGATTAACAACATAAACAAGGCGTTTGGGTAGATCATCAGGTCGTTTGGCAAGAGCCAGTAACCAGATCGCGATGATCGAGGTTTTTCCCAGTCCCGTAGGAATATGGCAGACGGAAGGGATATCGATTTCCTGACCCGAGGTCATTCTCTCGAAGAGAGCTGTTTGCCAGGGAAAAGGTGGGCTTCCAGTCAGTTGTTCGAACTTGCTGCTGAAATTAAACATCGGGGTCGAGCCTTAATACTTCGCTTTTCGAGAAGATAGGAATCTTCTATCAAGTAAATAAACTGCTATTTCGCTTTACGCTTTGAGGGTAGTGAAAATTTAGGTGCCAGTGGCGATGAAGTTGGTGGTAAGTCGGGTTTTTCGTAGTGATGGAGTGTCTGTTTGAGGGAGTCGATGACTCGTGTTCTCAGGTGTTCGGGTTCTAATACCTCGACCTGGGGGCCGAAACTGAGGAGCCAGGAAGTGAATTCTTCCAGGGGGCCGAGTTGATATTCCGCGAAAATGCTCCCATCCCATTGAGTGGTGAGTTTCTGGCTGGGGTGGAATTTTTTTTCCTCTAAAATGCGGCTGACACCAGGAGCAAATCGGACTTTCACAGTTTCCGGGGCTTTATCGCTCGAAAAAATGCCGAACGAATGTTCGAGGTGTGCCGCCGGGTCGAAGTCTTCGGGGCGGTTGAAGATCCACTTGTGCAGCTCGACATGGGTAATGCGATCGACCTTAAAAGTGCGGATCGATTCGTGATCTTTCGACCAGGCAATCACATAGAGAGCCTGTTTGTGATGGACGAGTGCATAAGGATGAATATCAAGTAAAGTGACTGGTTCTGTCGCTCGAAGTGATTGATAAGTTATCACTGTGAGTCGGCGTTCTTCGATCGCGACCATCAGATCGTCAATCAGTTTGGCCCGCGATTCATAATCGACAACTCTGGCGTGCGTGAGATGAATGGCGGTGGCGAGTTTCTGGAGGTGTTTGAGTGCTGGTGCTCCGAGCGCTGTGCGGATTTTCTTGAGAGCCGTCCGTGAGCCTTGCCAGAAGTAAGTGCCAGCCAGCCCTTCCAGGAACTGACTTCCCCAGTAAAGGGCGGCGGCTTCTTCGAGCGTAAAGGTAAGGGCTGGGATGCCGGTGGTATCAGTCATCTTCCAGAGTTTGCGTCCGTGCGAAGAGACCTCCTGATCAATGGGGAAAGCCAGTTGCTGGAGGAGTGCGAGATCGCGCTGAATGGTTTTGGTCGAGGCCTTGAGTTCTTCGGCCAACGCCTTGAGAGAAACGCCTTGCCGACGGGCAGAAAGAATCCGCAAGAGCATCCATTGGCGCAGAATCTGAGTGGTGTCCGACATGCGTATGTGGCCCTTGACGCACCGGTGAGCGGGTGAAAACAACTGTGTAGAAGATCATGCCTGAGTGAACACCCGCGCACAAGTGGTTTGTTATGCGAACGTTTGTCTGAGTGAAGAGTTATTCGTCTGCCAGAATTCGCATGTCGTCGGTGAATTTGATTTCGCTCAGGAGCGGGTTGTCCTCGTCGTCATTGGACATTTTCGCAGCGCGAACCTTCTGCATTTGTGCGCTCATGATGTCAAAAGTAGCGGCTACCTTTTCGGGAGCGCTGGCAAAACGGAGTGCCTGGCCGGCGCCGATCCCCAGGTTCGCTGCCGTGGCAATCGCATCCTGATTGGCTGCGAGGAAAACAAACTGCCACTGATAGACCGACCGCTGATGGCTGATCTGCTGATTGATGGTCGCCATGTCGAAGTGCAGACTCGAATTCTCTTCACCATCGGTCAGCGTCACGAAGATCACAGTCCCTGGGCGATCTGCTTCGGGCAGCTTTGAAAGTGCTTCACCAGTCTCAGCAATCGCCCGTCCTATGGCGTCAAGTAGTGCGGTCGAACCACGGGGGACGAATGTCTCGAGATCGAGTTCAGGGATCGCCTCGAGTGGCTGCATATTGGCCAGGAGTTCGTAGGCGTAGTCGAACTGTACCAGAGTCATGGTGGCGCAGCCGGGTAATGCCTTTTGGGAGTTGAGAAAGGCATTAAAACTTTCGATGGTGGCGGCTTTGATCGATGTCATGGAACCAGATCGATCGAGCACAAACGTAATATGTGTGAGATCGCGACGCGTCATCCTGATATCTCCATAAACTCCACGAGTTCTACAGAACATCACCGCTGGGGATGCCTGCAGATGTGATCGTGATGATGGCTGAGGAGACCAGTTCCTGAATCTCGAAAGTCCTTCGAGGTCTCCGGCTCACAGAGGCAGGGACAGAACTGGCTTGTTGGAGATGACATTAACCAGTGAGGTGGTCAACCCATGTCTGTCGTGACGAATGTACAGATGGGTTAGGCAGCCTGTGCCAGATCAGTTCGCTGGTGCGGGGGAATCTTCACGAGGTGGATATGGCTGGGTGACGAGCCAGGTGAGTGCCGCCATGGCGGTCAACGCACAGAGGAGTAGCAGCAGCGGGCGGAAGGTCAGTTCCTTCTCCGAGACCGTGATGAAAACCTGATGCAGGCCAGGTTTCGTCAGTTGAGTTTGTATTTGACTCAGGCCCACCTGCATCCCGTTGTGCAGGAAATGATAAAGCATTCCCGGATATATGCTCCGGCTCTGGACGGCCAGAAGTCCAATGATCAGACCTAGAAGTGCGGCATTGAAAACCTGCTGTGAAACCATGTGAATGACACCAAAGCTGATGGCCGAGATGACAATGGCGAGGCCATGTCGGCCGCCCTGCCTGAGGCCACTCAGGATAAACCCTCGGAAAGCCAGTTCTTCGCAGATCGCAGGTGCGATTGCAAAGGCGACGAACAGTAACCAGAGAGGTTGCTCATTCTTCGAAAGGAGTTCGCTGACCTGCTTCATACTTTCTGGTAATGGCGGGAAGAACCAGGCCAGTCGATGGGAGAGTTCCAGCGACAGGGGGAAGACACTTAATGCCAGGATGGTCGAGGCAGCCAGATAGCGCAGTTTTGGTAAGCGGAATTGAAAGGTTTGCCGCACACTCGTGGTGAGGATAATCCCCATCATCAGGGCTGGCGTGGCAATGATGGCGACCTGTTGAACAATCATCAGTTTGAGCATGATGCCGCCCAGTTCATGGGGCTTGGCCTGACTGAGTGGTTGCTGAAACATTTTGAGAGCTGCAAACTGCAGCAGCATGATCAAGACAAAGCAAACTCCGGCCTCTGCAAAGGAAGGTGTCGGCGTTTTGTCGCGAAGGAGTTGCTTAAGCCAGAGTTTGAGTTCGAAGCGTTCGGACTCGCGGAAGAGGACTTCCTCTCGACTGAACTGATCAATGGCCCACCAGAGAGCCAGCAGGCTATAGCCAGCAGAAGTCAACAGGACTGGTATCGAGTAGAGCCACAATAAATGAGAATCGGCAGTCCCGAGGAGTCGCTCTTTTAACAGCAGAGCCGGGCCAACGACTGGCAGAATACTATAGAACGGTTGCATTTCGACAGCGGGTGAGAGGCAGAAGACTGTGAGTCCGAGTGTGACCATCAGCAGTGGGGTGAGGTAGTACTGACCTTCTTTAGAACTTCGCGCGAATGTCGCCAGTGCGAGGCAAAGTGCGCTAAAGAGAGCAGCAATGGGGATCAGAAGCACAGCAACCCAGACGAGCGATGAAAATGCGGGGAGTGTCAGATCGACATTGCGAGAGAGATTGGATGCTGCCAGTGATGAGACATACTTGCCTGTGAAACTCAGGCTTAAGAGGTTCAGCACTGCCGTGGCCATACTAAAGCCCATAACAGTGAAGAATTTGCCAATAACGATTTCGGTGCGGCTGGCCGGGCAGATGAGGAGTGTTTCCATGGTGCCGCGTTCTTTCTCACCCGCAGCCAGATCGATGGCGGGGTAAAACGCGCCCGTGACCGCCATGATAATGAGCATGGCGGGGAAGAGCTTGCTCCAGACGTTATTCGCCACCTGTTGAGAATCGGCCAGTTCGACGACGTGGGCGCGAATGGGTGTGGGCAATTGTTCGGGAAGACCACCGGCTTTCAGTTGATCGCGAAGGATCTGCCTTTCCCACGATTCCATCACTTCGACAACGCGTGTGTAGGCAATCACCGATTTGTCATCGGCACGATTGCGAATGATGAGTGGTCTGGGGTAGTCGAAATTGCTCGCTGGGGTCTGTGGTGCGGTGGCATCTTTTGCGCCGTTTTCGCCTGGCTGGCTACGCTGATTGGCGAGTTGCTGCTTGACGGCTTCGATACTCTGGTCAAAGTCGGGCGGGATGATAATGAGAACCTGAATGCCACTTTGCTTGAAGAGCTCACTCATCGTTTTTCGAAGCTGAGCCTGAGTGGCTTCCAGTTCGGGGGAAAGTAAAGTCGCAGGGCGACCTCTTTCGACCGCAGCGGGATTGAGCAGTTTGAGTTGTTCAATGAGAACCTGTAGTTCTTTAGCCTGGTTGAGGATTCTTTGCCGGCGAGCCAGATCGGCAGAAGAGGCGGCTGGTTTTTTTGTGGTATTCGACGGCTGCTCAGCATCTGCCGATAAGGCTTTGGAGTTTTCCGCGTCTGCATTTTCTACTGGCAGATCGGTAATGACTTCGAGCTTGTTCTGGCTCTCGGTATTGGTCTCGAACCAGGCTTGAGCAAAGCGATGACCATCGAGCAGTTGAGGCGGAGGAAGATCAGCGGCTCCCAGAATCACGACTGTGCGCGGCTGCTCGCTGAAGAGTACGGTCAACTGCATCATGCCGATTCCCAGTGCGGGATACAGCAGTAATGGTAAAACAGCCACCATAAATAATGTGCGGCGATCGCGCAATTGATCGAGAACTTCGCGGCGGAAAATCAGCCAGACGTTGCGCCAGTTCATGGTCTCACCTCGACGTTCATACTGGTGTCGTCGAGGCCGGGATTGATGGAGTCTTCATTGGCACGCAGACGCTCAGCTTCTTCGGCATCGCAGGCGGAAATCAGTTCAAAAAAGAGTTCTTCGATATCCCGCTGATGATGTGTATCGCGCAGTTCTTCAATCGAGCCCTGA
>VFQR01000419.1_pt1 | contig 60799 bp, 53 predicted proteins | sample 3512321 | NCBI WGS metagenome assembly VFQR01 (sample SAMN10412374, study PRJNA504923) | tailings metagenome | isolation source: Relicate 3 Philex TSF1 revegetated site | place: Philippines: Tuba, Benguet | collected 2017-08-29 | reverse complement strand
TGGTGACGATGCCGACGATGCGGTCGCCCGGCAGCGGGTGGCAGCAGCCGGCGAAGTTTACCTGCATCCCCGCGACGAGCCCCGTGACCCCCATCGCCACGTCGCGCCGCCCGCCCTTGGCGCCGACCTGCGGCACCGCCCGCGGCCGCGACCGCGCGATGGGCAGCGGATCGGCCGCGCGCGGCGGCCCGCGCAGCTCGGGATAGACCGCGTGCACGACATCCTTCGGCGTCAGCCCGCCCGAGGCGACCACCAGGCACAGCTCCTCGAAGCTAGGCTGCTTGAGCTGCTTGAGGACCGGCTCGATCGCCTTCTCCGAGAACTCCACGCCCTCCTGCCGGAAGGCGCGCGCGATCGCGGCGCGGCCTTCCTGCCGCTGCGCGTCGCGCTGCTGGGCGTGGACGAAGCGGCGGATGCGCGCCTTCGCCTTGCCGGTGACGACGAAGCGTTCCCATTGCGGGTTCGGCGTGCCGCCGCGGGCGGTGATGATCTCCACCTGGTCGCCGTTCTCGAGCGGCGTGCGCAGCGGCTTGATCGCGCCGTTGATCTTCGCGCCGACGCAGCTGTCGCCGACCTGGCTGTGCACCTGGTAGGCGAAATCCACGCAGGTCGCGCCCCGCGGCAGCGCGATCAGGTCGCCCTTCGGCGTGAAGCAGAACACCTGGTCGCGATGCAGCTCGAGCCGCGTGGCGTCCAGGAACTCCTGCGGCTCGGCGGCCTGCTCCAGGATCTCCAGCAGCGCCTTCACCCAGGGGAAGTTCTGCCGGTCGCGCGCCGCCTGGCCGCCCTGCTTGTAGATCCAGTGCGCGGCGACGCCGTATTCCGCCAGCTCATGCATCTCGCGCGTGCGGATCTGCACCTCGATCTTCGCGTTGCGCTTCTCCGGCACCGTCACGCCGGTGTGCAGGCTCTGGTAGCCGTTCGGCTTCGGCGTCGAGATGTAGTCCTTGAAGCGCCCCGGCACCACCCGATAGGCGCCGTGCACGGCGCCGAGCGCCGCGTAGCAGGCCGCCTTGTCGGGGACGATGACGCGGAAGGCCATGATGTCCGAGAGCTGCTCGAACTCCACCTTCTTGCCGTGCATCTTGATCCAGATGGAGTAGGGCGATTTCTCCCGCCCCGTCAGCTCCAGCACCTCCACCCCGCCCTCGCGCATCACGCGGGCCAGGTCCTCCTTGATCTCGTCAATGAGCTCGGCGCCCTGGCCGTAGAGGAAGGCGCGGCGCGAGGCGATGGATTGCGCCGCATCGGGCTCCAGCTGGCGGAAGGCGAGGTTCTCCAGCTCGGTCTTCAGCGCGTCCATGCCGATGCGCTCGGCCAGCGGCGCGAATATCTCCATCGTCTCGCGCGCCGTCCGGTCGCGGCTCTCCGGCTTCCGCATGGAATTCAGCGTGCGCATGTTGTGCAGCCGGTCGGCGAGCTTCACCAGCAGCACGCGGATGTCCTCCGACATCGCGAGCACGAGCTTGCGGAAGTTCTCGGCCTGCTTGGTGCGCTCCGACTGGAGTTCGAGGCGTGTCAGCTTGGTCACGCCATCCACCAGCCGCGCGACTTCCTTGCCGAAGCGCTTCTCGATCTCGGCGAGGCCCGTGCTGGTGTCCTCGGCCACGTCGTGCAGCAGCGCGGTGGCGATGGAGGCGGCATCCAGCCGGTAGGCCGCCAGGATCTCCGCCACCGCGAGCGGATGCGTGATGTAGGGGGTGCCGTCGTCGCGGTACTGGCCGTCATGCGCGGCATAGGCGAGCGCCCAGGCCCGCTCGATCAGCCCGATATCGGCGCGCGGATCATAGGCCGCGACGCGCGGCCCGAGTTCGGCCGCCTGCCGGTCGAGGGCTTCCCGCGTCTCCTGGGGGATCGGCACGCCGGCCGAGGGCTTCGCCTTCGGGGCGGCCGATTGGCCAAGGCCTTCGGGCGCCCTGGTGGAAGCGGCGCTTTCCGGGGCGAAAGGCGTGTTCATCCCGGCGCGCCCAGGCGCCTTGGCCAGGAAGCGGGGGCCCTGCCCCCGCCTGGTCGTCCGGCGCTCAGCGCTTCCCGCCGAGCTCGGCGGCGATCGCCGCCTCGATGTCGTCGGCCGACAGATCCTCGAGGCCGGCATCGCCGGCCGGCTCCTCGTTCACGTCCATCACGCCGAAGATGTTCTCGTCGGTGGCGATGAGGTCCAGCACCTCCTCCTCGGCCGGCTCCGGCTCCGGCGCGCGCTGCAGCGACTTGATCAGGTCGGCCTGCAGCGCGTCCAGATCCACCGTGGCCTCGGCGATCTCGCGCAGCGCGACGACCGGGTTCTTGTCGTTGTCACGCTCCAGCGTAAGCTCCTCGCCGCGGCTGATGTTGCGCGCGCGCTGGGCGGCGTGCAGGACCAGCTCGAAGCGGTTCGGCACCTTGAGGACGCAATCCTCGACCGTGACGCGCGCCATGCAGCAGACTCCAGTGGCCAGTGGTCAGGGTGCAGGACCACGAGCCTGCGGCCCGGGCGCACCCCTCCCCTATCGTGGTGAACCGCTCATGTAGCCATCGGGGGCGGCAAAGGCAAGCCGCGGGTGGCCGACCCCAGTGTCTCAGGTTGGCCGCAGGCGCCGCCGGCTTCCGCGGCAGTCAAGGCCGAACTGGGACAGGACGTGGCCGACTCGTCGAAATGCGTGTAGTCTCAAGCCATTGCAGCGGACGATTGAGACATGCATTTCGATCCCCAGGAACGGCTCGGCCTGTTCCTCGATGGCGCCCATCTCCATGGCGTCGCCCGCAACCTCGGTTTCGAGGTGGACTACAAGAACCTGCTCGGCGTGTTCCGCCGCCAGGCGCGGATCGTCCGCGCCAGCTACTACACGGCGCTGCTCGACACCGACGACTACTCGCCGCTGCGGCCGCTGGTGGATTGGCTCGGCTACAATGGCTACCACGTCGTCACCAAGCCGGCCCGCGAATACACGGATGCCACCGGCCGCCGCCGGGTGCGCGGCGATATCGGGATCGAGCTTGCGGTGGACGTGATGACCCTCGCCCCCCGGCTCGACCACGCCATCATCTTCGCCGGCGACGGCGACCTGCGCCGGCTCGTCGAGGCCACCCAGCAGCTCGGCGTCCGGGTCTCGGTGGTCTCCACCATCCGCACCTCGCCGGGGATGATCGCCGACGAGCTGCGCCGCCAGGCCGACCAGTTCATCGACCTCGCCGACCTCGCCAACGAGGTCGCCCGCCGCCAGGTGGAGCCCCGGCCCCGCCCCGCACCCGCCCGCCCGGCTGAGGCGCGACGGGCCACGCCTGCCGAACCTTTCAGGGACACGCCGGACCCGCTGGAGTGATGCCAGCACCCATGCCTGCCGCCCCGGCCGAGGCCCCGGATCACGATTGCCCGCTCTGCCCGCGCCTCGTGGCGTACCGGCTCGCCAACCGAGCGAAATGGCCGGAATGGCACAACGCGCCCGTCCCCTGCTGGGGGCCGGTGGACGCGCCCCTGATGATCCTCGGGCTCGCCCCGGGGGTGAAGGGCGCCAACCGCACCGGCCGGCCCTTCACCGGCGACCACGCCGGCAAGCTGCTCTACGCCAGCCTGCTCCGATTCGGCCTGGCCGAGGGCGACTACCGCGAGGACCCGGCGGATGGGATGCGGCTCACCGGGGCGCGAATCGTCAACGCCGTGCGCTGCGTCCCGCCCGAGAACCTGCCGACCCCGGCCGAGATCGGCACCTGCAACCGCTTCCTGAAGGCGGAATTCGGCGCCATGCCGCGCCTCAGGGTTGTGCTCGCGCTCGGCCTCGTCGCGCACAACGCGGCGCTCAAGGCGCATGGCATCCCCGCCGCCCGGCATCGCTTTGCCCATGGCGCGCTGCATGCCCTGCCCGGCGGGCTGCTGCTGGCCGACAGCTACCATGTGAGCCGCTACAACACCCAGACCGGCCGATTGACCGAGGCGATGTTCCATTCGGTGCTCGCCGCGGCCATCGCGTCGGCCAAATCCGCCGATTTCCCACCAGCCGAGATGAATCGCCCTTGAACGCGAAGCCGGAACAGGCCAGTTACAGTCAGCCTGTCCAGCGGGCATAAGAAAGGCACCCATGCGGGTCCTGCCTGTCATATCCCTGATCTCGCCTTTTGCTGCCTCTCCGCCCGCGCAGGAGGTGGTCCGGCATCGCCTGCCCGGATCCGACCTGCCGGTCGCGATGGCGGTGGAGGTGCCGGCCGGCGTCGGGATGATCCATCTCTCCTCGGTCACGCCGCCGATGCGGGCGGACGGCCAGGCTGGCGACACGCGCAGCCAGGCCCGCGACGTCATCAAGCGTATCGATGCGGCCCTGCGACGACTGGATGTGACGCTCGCGGATGTGGTGCGGCTCCGCGTCTTCCTCTGCCCCGACCCCGCGAAGGGTGGGGAGGTGGATTTCGCCGGCTTCAACGCCGCCTATGCCGAGTTCTTCGGCACCCGCCAGCAACCCAACCTGCCGGTGCGCTCCGTGGTCCAGGTCGCCGGCCTCGCCGACCCGTCCTGGCTGATCGAAATCGAGGCCAGCGCGGCACGGCAGCGGCGGTAGCCGCGTTCCCTCCCCTGTTTATGGGGAGGGAGCGGCCCTCACCCCTGCGGCATTCCCTCCGGCACGACCGTCTTCACGAGGCTGGCATCCAGCGCCTCGTAGTCGTGGTAGCCGATCGTCGCGTAGAGCTGCGCGCGGGTCTGCATGCGATCCAGCATCGTCATCGTCCCACCCGTCTCGCGGATCGTCGCATACAGCTCCTCCATCGCCTTGTTCGCCACCCGCATATGGCTCACCGGCCAGATCACCATGGCGTAGCCGAGCTCCTGGAACTCCTTCGCGGTGAGGAAGGGCGTGCGGCCGAACTCCGTCATGTTCGCCAGCAGTTTCACGCCCGGCATGCGTTCCGCGAACTCGGCGAACATCGCGCGGGTGTGCAGCGCTTCCGGGAAGATCGCGTCGGCGCCGGCTTCCAGATACATCTTCGCGCGGTCCACAGCGGCGTCCATGCCCTCGCTCGCCACCGCATCGGTGCGCGCGATGATGTAGAGATGCCGCCGCGCCTTGCGCGCCGCCGCGACCTTCGCCGCCATGTCGCGCGCATCGGCGAGCTTCTTGTCGTTCAGATGCCCGCACTTCTTCGGCAGCAGCTGGTCCTCCAGATGCACCGCGCCGGCCCCGGCCTCCTCGAAGACGCGGACCATGTGCATCACGTTCAGCGCCTCGCCATAGCCGGTGTCGCCATCCACCAGCATCGGCAGCCCGGCGGCGCGCGCGACCTGGCGGATGTAGAACGCCACCTCGTCCACGGTGATCATGCCGAGATCGGGCAGCCCCATCGTGGCCGACATGGCCGCCCCCGACATGTAGAGCGCCGGGAAGCCCGCCTTCTTCGCGAGAAGCGCCGCGATGCCGGTATGCGCGCCCGGCATCTGGAGGATCTCGGGGCGGTCCAGCAACGCGCGGAACCGCTGCCCGGCGGGCAGCTCCGGCAGGTCGGCACCGATGACGTAAGGCATGGCTGGGCGTTCTCCGGTAGGATGGGCGGAGAATAGGCCAGCCGGCAGGGGACGGGAACGCCACCGGCCTGGCCGGCGGGGAGGAGGGAATCATGGGCTTCCGCCTTCGATGGATCGCGGTTGCGAACGCGTCGCCGGACGAGGCCTGCGCCCTACTCGGCTTCCAGCGAACCGCCCAGCTTCTGCGGGATGCGCGCTACGACATGGAGGACCTACCGCTCGGCGCCGCACTGCCACGCCACTACCTGGTCCTGGACGATGCACGAGAGGACCCGCCGCATCTGCGCGATCCCGGGCTCGCGGAGGCATCCCGACACTTTGAGCTGCTGACCGGCTTCGTATTCGACGTGGTGTCGACCACGGATGCGGCGCTTTGGCGCGGCGGCCGGCTTGTCTGGCGCCTGACCTATGCAGGCGATGAGGAGGACGCGAACCTCGTCGTGCGCGGCGACCCGCCGGCCGCGCTAACGGCTTGGCGCGCGGCCGCCGAGGATGAGTACGAGGTCCCACTGCGCGCCTCGACGGCCCTAACAGGCTTCCAGCACGACGAGGACCAGCCGCTGCAATTTGAGCGGCTGCGCCGTACTGCAACCGCGGGCTGGATCGCCCGCCTGTTCGGCCGCCGCAGCTAGCCGGCAGCTGCAGCGCAGGCCCAATCCTACCCCTTCCGCACGTTCCAGAACACCGGCACCGGCCCGGTCAGCGCGCCCTGCACCTCGTTCCGCAGCCCCGAAGGGAAGCGGATGATGGACAGCGTGGCATAGGGCGCCTCGGCGAAGGCGGCGCGCTGGATGTCGAGCGCGGCAGCCATCCGCGCCTCCTGCGTCGTCGCGTTGAACCAGCGGTCGCGTGCCTGCTCCATCGCCGGCACGTCGGGCCAGCCGGCCCAGGCATCGCCGCCATTGGCGCGCATCTGCACATTCACCGCCGGATCGATCTGGTCGGCGCCGGTGAAGCCAGTGCAGAACACGTTCCACTGGCCCGGCGCCTTGTTCGCGCGGCGCGTCACCAGCGTGCCCCAATCCGTCGCGAACAGCTCCACATTCATCCCCATGCGCTTCATCAGGTCGAAGGTGAGCTGGCTCATCGCGACGTTGTCGGGGATCTCGCTCGGCTGCATCACGATCACCTTCTCGCCGGCATAGCCGGAGCGCCCGAGCGCGGCCTTCGCCGCCTCGATGTCGCCGGTGCGCAAGGGCGCGTTGAAGTCGTTGATCGCGCGCAGGTCGCCATAGGGCGTGCCGCAGGTGAAGTAGCTCGGGCAGACATCGTGCAGCTCGGTGTTGTCGCCCATGATGGCGAGCCCGTAGTCGCGCTGGTTGATCCCGAGCAGCACCGCGCGCCGCACGGCGGCGTTGTTGAAGGGCGGGTGCAGGCAGTTGAAGCGCATCGTCATGAAGGTGCCGAGCGGGTTGCGCACGAAGACCCGCGCCCCGCGCGAGCGGCGGATCACCGGCACGACATCCGGCTGCATCTGGTCCCACCAGTCGATCTCGCCCGTCTGCAACGCGGCCGCGGCGGTCGCGGCATCGGGGATGTGGCGCAGCTCGAAGCGGTCGAAGTTGACCACCTTGCCACCCGCGGTGCCGGAGGGCGGCTCGTTGCGCGGCACGTAGCGCTCGTTGCGCGCATAGGCCGCGCCATGGCCAGGCCGCCATTCGTCGCGCAGGAAGCGGTAGGGACCCGATCCCGTGGCATCCGTGATCTGCTGGAAGGCGTCGGTGCGCGCCACGCGCTCCGGCATGATGAAGGGCACGACCGAACTCGGCTTGCCCAGCGCCTGCGTGAACACCGGGAAGGGCCGGTGCATCCGGAAGGTCACGGTGCGGTCATCGGTCGCGATCATCTCGGCGACCGCCGCCGCCCAGGTCTGGCCGAAGCCGTCGCGCTTCGACCAGCGCGAGAGGCTCGCGATCACGTCCGGCGCGCGCACCGGCTCGCCATCATGGAAGCGCAGCCCCTCGCGCAGGCGCAGCGTCCAGGTCAGCCCGTCGCTGCTGGCGGAGGCACCCTCCGCCATCTGCGGGCGGACGTTGAAATCCCCGTCGGTGCCGAACAGCGTGTCATAGACGAGGTAGCCGTGGTCGCGGATGTTGAAGGCCGTGGTCCAGATCGGGTCGATGCTGGAGAGGTCGGCGAAGGGCACGAAGCGCAGCGTGCGGGAGCCGGCGGGCTGGGAGAGCGCGGGCGCGCCAAGGCCGGCCAGGCCCGCGGCCAGCAGGGTACGACGTTGCATGAACGTGCCTCCGAGCTTCTTCTGCGTTCCGCCGCCGCATCGCGGGCGGGCGCATCATGCTGCGCCGAAACCGACGCCCCGCGCAACGTCCTCCCCTGTCCCGCTCAGAAGAACAGCAGCGTCACCAGCACGAAGAGCGGCAGCAGCACCACCGCCGCCCAGGCGCAGTAGCCGAAGAAGCTCGGCATGCGGATGCCGTTCTCCTCGACGATCGCCTTCACCATGAAGTTCGGCGCGTTGCCGATGTAGGTGTTGGCGCCCATGAACACCGCGCCGCAGGAGATCGCCGCCAGCACCAGCGCACCTTGCGTCATCAGCCAGGCGGGATCGCCGCCGGCGAGTTCGAAGAACACGATGTAGGTCGGCGCGTTGTCGAGGAAGGAGCTCAGCACGCCCGTCAGCCAGAAATACACCCAGGGGATTGGCGCGCCGTTCGCGTCGGAGGTCAGCGCCACCAGCCCCGCCGCGGCCCCCGCGCTGCCCGCGCGCAGGACCGCGAGCACCGGCGCCATGCAGATGAAGATCGCGGCGAACAGCTTCGCGACCTCCAGGATCGCGCCCCAGGCGAAGCCGTTGGCCTCCCGCAGCGCGTTCGACGTGAAGCGCACCGAGACCGCGGTGATCACCAGGAACAGCAGGATGCCGATGCCGCGCTCCACCTCCATCCGCTGGCCGAGCAGATAGAAATGGCCGAGCTTGACGTAGCCCATCGCGATCACCACCGAGACGATCGCGACGACGAGCCAGACATTGATCCAGCCCTCGATCCCGAGCGGTTCCTTCCGCGCCTCCACCGGCGGCTCCGGCTTCTCGCGGTTCCAGGCCAGCGTGTCGAGCACCCAGTAGAGCGCCAGCAGCACCACCGCGCAGAACAGGAACTCCCCGAACAGATGCGTCGTCGGCCAGAAGAAGCCGACACCACGAAGGAAGCCGAGATAGAGCGGCGGATCGCCCACCGGCGTCAGCGAGCCGCCGATATTGGCGACCAGGAAGATGAAGAAGACGAAGGTGTGGGTCTTGCGCTGGCGGAAGGCGTTGGCGCGCAGGACGGGGCGGATCAGCAGCATCGCCGCGCCGGTGGTGCCCATCAGGCTGGCCAGCACGGTCCCCACCGCCAGCAGCGCGGTATTGGTCGCCGGCGTGCCGATGAGCGAGCCCTTCAGCAGCACGCCCCCGCCCGCGGTGTAGAGCGCCAGCAGCAGCGTGATGAAGGGGATGTATTCCAGGACCATCACATGGGCGAATTCATACCAGGCCGCGTCCAGCCCGAAGACCAGCGCGAGCGGCACCAGCAGCGCCACCGCCCAGCCCGCGGCGATCTTGCCGTAATGGTGATGCCAGAGATGCGCGGCAAACAGCGGCATCAGCGCGATGGAGAGCAGGATTCCGATGAAGGGGACCGCCCAGAGCAGCGAGAGCTCCGCCCCCGCCACGCCACCGGCGGCCTCGGCCATGCCCGGCAGGAAGGCCAGAATCGCGGCCAGCGCGGCCATCACCCAGCGTTCCGGCATCCGCTCTCCCCTGCAAGCACCCCGGGCCGCTTAACCCGTTCCGCTGGCGGCGTCACGGGGCTGCACTTCCCCAGGGGCGCCTCTGCGCCTAATTACCGCCCCCGAACGCCCCCCGAACCAGCCGAGGACCCGACCACGATGGAAATGACCGGCGAGCGCCGCATCGCGGCCCCGCGCCAGCGCGTCTGGGAAGCGCTGAACGACCCCGAGGTGCTGCGCCAGGCGATTCCCGGCTGCGAGAGCGTGACGCGCACCGCCGATGACCAGTTCGAGGCGAAGGTCGCCCTCAAGCTCGGGCCGATGTCCGCCCGCTTCGGCGGCAAGGTCCAGCTCTCCAACATCAACCCGCCGGTCTCCTACACGATCAGCGGCGAGGGCCAGGGCGGCGCGATGGGCTTCGCCAAGGGCGGCGCCGATGTCGCGCTGGAGGAGGACGGGCCGGAGGCGACGGTGCTGCGCTACAACGTGAAGGCGCAGGTCGGCGGCAAGATGGCGCAGCTCGGCGCGCGGCTGATCGACAGCACGGCGAAATCCATGGCCGACCAGTTCTTCGACCGCTTCGCCGCCCAGCTCGCCCCGCCGCCCGCGGCGGAGCCGGCCGTGCCGGTACCCTCCGCACTCACGGCGGGTCTGGAGACTGCGCCGGTCGGACCCGCGCCGGAGACCGCCGGCTGGCCCCCCGGCAGCCCGATGGACAGGATCAGCAAGCTGCTGCTCGGCGACATCCTGGGCTTCCCCGCCCCGGTGGTGATCGGCGCCGGCGCGATGCTGCTCGTCTGCTACCTCCTCTTCCTCTCGACCTGACGCCATGGGCATGCCCGCCTCGGTCGAGGCCACGCAGCGCCTGCTCGCGGAAGGCGGCTATGTCGCGGACCGCCAGCTCGCCACTACCATCCATCTCGCGCTCCGCATGGGCCGCCCGATCTTCCTGGAAGGCGAGCCCGGCACCGGCAAGACCGAGATCGCGAAGGTGCTCGCCGCCCAGCTCCCGCGCCGGCTGGTGCGGCTGCAATGCTATGACGGGATGGACCTCGCCTCGGCCGCCTATGAGTGGAACCACGCCCGCCAGCTCATGGCGATCCGGCTCGCCGAGGCATCCGGCGAGGCGAAGCAGGGGCCCGAGGGTCGCGCGGCGCTGGAGCGCGGCATCTACGACCGCCGCTTCCTCCAGGCGCGCCCGCTGCTGGACGCGCTGGAGGGCGAGCCGGCCGTCCTCCTGATTGACGAGCTCGACCGCGCCGACGAGCCCTTCGAGGCCTTTCTCCTGGAGATCCTCGCCGATTTCCAGATCAGCATCCCCGAACTCGGCACCGTGAAGGCGAAGGTGCCGCCCGTGGTGGTCATCACCTCGAACCGCACCCGCGAGGTGCACGATGCCATCCGGCGCCGCTGCCTCTACCACTGGGTGGACTACCCCGACGCCGCACGGGAACGCGCCATCCTCAAGCTCCGTGCGCCCGGCGTGGGCGAGCGCCTGTCGGCCCAGGTCGTCGCCTTCGTCCAGGCGGTGCGCGGCGCCGACACCTTCAAGCCGCCGGGGGTCGCCGAGACCATCGACTGGGCCGGCGCGCTCGCCGCGCTGGACGCCACGGAACTCGAACCCGCGCTGGTGGACGAAACGCTTGGCGCGCTGCTGAAATACCAGGACGACATCGCGAAGATCCGCGGCGCCGAGGCCGCGCGCCTGGTCGCCGAAGCGAAGCAGGCGGCGGCGTGATCCCGCCGAAGGCGGCGATGAGCCTGCCTTCCCCGGCGTCCTCCGGGGCGCTGCCCGCCAACCTCGTCGCCTTCGCCCGCCTGCTCCGCCGCGCCGGCCTCCCGGTCGGCCCGGCCGAGATCCTCGCCGGCGCCGCCGCGCTGGAACACATCGCCCTCGGCGACCGCGCCCAGGCCCATGCCGCGCTGCGCGCCAGCATGATCCACCGCCACGAGCATTTTCTCCTGTTCGACCACGCCTTCGGCCTGTTCTGGCGCGACCCCGAGGCCGGCAGGCACGCCGCCGCCATGGCGATGCTCGAAGCCTCCAAGGCGCCGCCCAAGCCGCCGCCGACCTCGCGCCGGCTCGCCGAGGCGATGCGCGGCGACAACCCCACGCCGCCGAAGCCGCCGGAGGAGCGCAAGGAGGAGCTCGACGTCACCTTCACCGTCTCCGACCGCGAGCGGCTGCAATCCATGGATTTCGAGGCGATGTCGGCCGAGGAGATCACGCGGGCCAAGGAGGAAATCCGCAAGCTCGTCCTGCCGCTCGATGCCCGCCCCACGCGACGCTTCCGCGCCTCGCATCTCGGAACGCATGCCGATATCCGGCTGACGGTGCGCGACAGCCTTCGCACCGGCGGCGAGATCCTCGACATTTCCCGCCGCAGGCGCATCACCCGCACGCCGCCGCTGGTGGTGCTCTGCGACATCTCCGGCTCGATGTCGCGCTACGCGCAGATCCTGCTGCACTTCATCCACGCCGTCACCAACGACCGCGACCGCGTGGCGAGCTTCCTGTTCGGCACGCGGCTCACCAACATCACCCGCCAGCTCCGCGACCGCGACCCCGAAGCCGCCTTCGAGATGGTGAGCCATGTCGTGCCCGACTGGTCCGGCGGAACGCGCATCGGCGAATCCCTCGAGAACTTCAACCGCCTCTGGGCGCGGCGCGTGCTGGGCCAGGGTGCCGTGGTGCTGCTGATCACCGATGGCCTGGACCGCGAGGGCGCGAAGGGCCTCGCCGAGGCCACCGATCGGCTGCGAAAATCCTGCCGGCGGCTGATCTGGCTGAACCCGCTGTTGCGCTATGCGGGCTTCCAGCCCAAATCCCAAGGCATCCGCGCCATGCTCCCGCATGTGGACGAGTTCCGCCCCGTGCATAACCTCGCGAGCCTGAAGGAGCTGGTCGCGGCACTGTCCGACCCGCGCGCGGGACGAAGGGAGTTCGCGGCATGAGCACGACCACCGACAGCGAGGACATCCTGGCCGTTGCCGCCGGGTGGCTCGCGCAGGGCGAGACCGTCGCGCTGGCCACCGTGGTCGAGACCTGGGGCTCCTCCCCGCGCCCCGCCGGTTCGCGGCTCGCGGTGACGAGTTCCGGAAAACTCGCCGGCAGCGTCTCCGGCGGCTGCATCGAGGGCGCGGTGGCCGACGTCGCGAAGCAGACGATGGCCAGCGGCACGCCGCAGCTGCTGGATTTCGGCATCTCGGACGAACGCGCCTGGGAAGTCGGGCTGGCCTGCGGCGGCAAGCTGAAGGTCTTCGTGGAGAAGCTGGGTTGAACGCCGACCTTCTCGCCCGCCTTCAGGCCGCGCGCGCCGCGAAACGCCCGGTCGCGCTGCTGACCCGGCTGCCCGATGGCGCGCAGTTCCTTCACCCCGAGGACAGCGTGCCGCCGGCGCTCGCCGAGGCGGCCGAAGCGGCGCTTCGCGACGACGCCTCCCGCAGCGTCACGCTGGACGAGTCCACCTGGTTCATCGCGGTCGAGAACCCGCCCTTGCGGCTGATCATCGTCGGCGCCGTCCACATCGCCCAGGCTCTGGTGCCGATGGCGCTGCCGCTCGGCTTCGCCGTCACCGTCATCGACCCCCGCCGCGCCTTCGCCACCGAGGAACGCATGGGCGATCGCGTCACGATCTCGCAGGACTGGCCCGACGAGGCGATGACGGCGCTCGCGCCGGATGTCCGCACCGCTGTCGTCACGCTGACGCACGACCCCAAGCTCGACGACCCCGCGCTCGAGATCGCGCTGCGCTCGCCCGCCTTCTACATCGGCTCCCTCGGCAGCCGCCGCACGCATGCCAAGCGCGTCGCGCGGCTCACGGAAGCCGGGCTGACGGAAGCCGAGATCGGCCGCATCAGGGCGCCCGTCGGCCTCGACATCGGCGCCGTCACCGCGCCCGAGATCGCCGTCTCGATCCTCGCGCAGATCGTGCAGGCCAGGCGATCCAAGGGCTATGCACCGGCGGCCTGACGTGTTCAGGATCGCCCCATGATCTTCGGCCCTACGCCCCTCGACGACGCCAAGGGCGCCATTCTCGCGCACACCGTCCGGCTCAAGGGGCGGGTGATCAAGAAGGGCACCGTGCTCGACGACGCGGCGCTTGCCGCGCTGCGCGAGGAAGGCCGGCGCGAGGTCATCACGGCCCGCCTCGAGGCCGGCGACGTGCCGGAGGACGAGGCGGCGGACCGCATCGCCAATGCGCTGCTCGGCCCGCTCATCGCCCGCTCCCGCGCCTCCACCGGCCGCGTCAACCTCTTCGCCGAGAGCGCCGGCCTCTTCACCGCCGATGCCGCGCTGGTGGACCGGCTGAACGCGGTGGATGAGAGCATCACCATCGCCACCCTCGCGAATCGCAGCGTCGTCGCGCCGAAGGAGATGCTGGCCACCATCAAGGTCATCCCCTTCGCCGTGCCAGGCACCGTGCTCGGCGTGGTGGAGGCGATGGCGCGCGGCCGCCAGGCGATCGCGCTCCGCCCTTTCCGCCGGCTCAATGTCGGCCTGGTGCTCACCGAACTGCCCGGCGTCAAGGAAAGCGTGATGGAGGGCGCGGTGGAGGCTACCCAGGCGCGCGTCGAGGCGCTGCTCGGCACGCTGTTGCCGGTCGAGCGCGTGCGGCATGAGGAAGGGCCGGCCGCCGATGCGCTGGGGCGGCTCCGCAAGCAGGGCGCCGACCTGCTGCTGATCGCCGGCGCTTCCGCCGTGGTGGACCGCCGCGATGTCGGACCCGCCGCGATCGTGCGCGCCGGCGGCGCCATCGAGCATTTCGGCATGCCGGTGGACCCCGGCAACCTGATCTGCCTCGGCCGCATCGGCGACATCCCCGCGCTGGTCCTGCCCGGCTGCGCGCGCAGCCCGAAGCTCAACGGCTTCGACTGGGTGCTGCAACGCTACTTCGCCGGCGAGCGCGTCACCGCGCGCGACGTGATGGGCATGGGCGTGGGCGGCCTCCTCAAGGAGATCGAATCCCGCCCGCTCCCGCGCGCCGAGGCGCCGCGCGTCGCCGCCTCCCCCATCGCGCCGCGCCGGCCGCGCCAGGTCTGCGCCGTCGTGCTCGCCGCCGGACGCTCCCGTCGCATGGCGCCGCTCAACAAGCTGCTGGTCACCGACCAGCGCGGCGTGCCGATGATCGCCCGCGTCGTGGACAACGTGCTGGCCTCCCGGGCGCGGCCGGTGATCGTCGTGACCGGGCATGAGCGCGAACGCGTGGAGGAGGCGCTGGCCGGCCGCGCCGTACGTTTCGCGCATGCCGAGGACTATGCCGAGGGCCTTTCCGCCTCGCTCAAGGCCGGGCTGCGGGCCGTGCCGCCGGAAGCCGAGGGCGTGCTCGTCTGCCTCGGCGACATGCCGCTGGTGGCCGGCCCGATGCTCGACCGGCTGATCGGGCAGTTCGACCCGGAGGAAGGCCGCGCCGTGGTGCAGCCCACCTATCGCGGCAAGCAGGGCAACCCGATGCTGTGGTCGCGCGAATTCCTGCCGGAGATGCTGGCCATCAGCGGCGATGTCGGCGCGCGCCATCTCGCCGCGAAGCACGCCGACCGCGTGGTGGAGGTCGAGATGGCGGACGACGCCGTGTTGCGGGATTTCGACACGACCGACGCGTTGAAGGGGCTGCCGGATTTCGCGGCGAAGAAGTAGCCCGCCCTTCCCCGCCAGGCGCTTCCCTCCCCCGCAAGCGGGGGAGGGAGGGTCGTTGCAAGGCACCGTCAGGCCGGCGCGTTCCGCCGCCGCAGGCTCATTCCCAACACCATCGCCACGACGCCGCACGCCGCCGCCTGCGCCAGCACGAAGCCGGTCCCGAGCCCCGTCATCGTCCAGCCCAGCAGCGGCGCGACCAGCACCAGCGCCACGCTGTCCAGCACCCAGATGGCGTTCACCACGACCACCGCCCGGACTGCCCCACGCCCCGGCACCGTCCGCGCCGCGAGCCAGCCCAGCCACGCGGCCCAGGGCAGCAGCCCGAGCCCGACCCCCACCAGCAACCCCGCCGGCAGGCCGAACAGCGCACCGAGCGCCCCGCTCCACCCCGCCAGCGCGACGCCCATTGCCGCGCAGGCCGCCGCGTCCGCCGCCAGCGCCAGCCGCAGCATCCCGACCGAAACCGTCATCCTCGCCTCCTGTCCTTCGATGACGGGCGGACCATCGCGCCCCCGGCGCGCCACGGCGATTACCCCGAAGGTCATCGCGCGCGGCCGCGGCCGCGCTACCCTCGGCGCATGTCGCATGCCCCCCAGGTCGGCCCCCTGCTCCGCGCCTGGCGCCAGCGCCGGCGCCGCAGCCAGCTCGACCTCGCGCTCGATGCGCAGATCTCGCAGCGCCATCTGAGCTTCGTCGAATCCGGCCGCGCCGCGCCGAGCCGCGAGATGGTGATGCGGCTCGCCGAGCAGCTCGACGTGCCGCTGCGCGAGCGGAACGCGCTGCTGCTCGCCGCCGGCTACGCCCCGGCCTATGCGGAACGGCCGCTGCACGATCCCGCGATGCAGGCGGCGCGGAGCACGGTGGAGCTGATCCTCGCCGCCCATATGCCGCACCCGGCGCTCGCGGTGGACCGCCAATGGAACCTTGTCGCCGCCAATGCGATGATCGGCCGGCTGCTCGCCGGGCTGGTGGATCCCGCGCTGCTCACGCCACCCGCCAACATGATCCGCCTCAGCCTGCATCCGCGCGGCCTCGCGCCACGCATCGCCAATCTCGGCGAATGGCGCGCCCATATCCTCGCGCGGCTGCGGCGGGAGGTGGCGGTGAGCGGCGATGCCGCGACCAGCGCCCTGCTGGTGGAGATCGCAGCACTTCCCGCGCCCGACCCTGAACCGCCCAGCCAGCCGCACCTCGCGCCCGGCGGCATCGCGGTGCCGCTGCTGCTCGATGGTCCGGATGGGCGCCTCGCCCTGATCACCACCACCACGGTCTTCGGCACGCCGGTCGAGGTGACGCTGTCGGAACTCACCATCGAGGCCTTCTACCCGGCCGACCGCGCGACGGCCGAGCGCCTCGCCGAGCTCGCGGCCACCATCTAGGGACGGCGCCGGGCTGGCTAGGGACAGCGCCGGGCTGGCGCGCGAACGGCCGCTCCCCCACATTGGGCCGGATGCCACAACGCGCCATCCGCGTGGCCGAGGACGCCCATGGCGGCCTGGCCTACGCCGTTCCCTGCCCACCCGAGGCGCTCCCCGCCGTTGCTCCGCGCGCGCTCGGCGCCGCCTGGCGCGCCGCGCATGACCGCGCGCGCGCCGGTGGCTGGGGCCCGCCCCGCACCCTGCTCTTCGCCCGCGAGGACGCGCCGCCGAGCACCCTGGCGCTGGCCGATCGCGACGCCCGCGCCTGGGCTGAAGCGGTGGACCGCGACGCGGATCTTTCCACCCTCGGCGGCCTCGCCCTCTGCCTTCGCCTGCTCGCGCTGATTGACGTGATGGCCCGCGCCGCCTGGCTCCGCCCGCTCTACGATCTCGGCCCGGAGGGGGCGGAGCTGCACCCTGCCCTGCTCGGCGCCGCCGCGACCCTGCCCCTCGATGCCGCGGCCAGGTTCGACGCGGAGGCGCTGCGCAGGCTACTATCCCCCAGACTCGTGGTCTGACTCGCCGCCCGGGCCGCTGGCTGACCCCGGGCCTTCGCACCCTTCCCGGAATCCGTCCACATGCGCCGCCTGGCCCTCCTGCTCCCGCTCCTCGTCGCCGCCTGCGCGACGCCCTTCGGCGAGGAACCCTCGCCCCGCGATCCGCGCGAGGCCGCCTGCCGCGCCGAGGCGACGCGCGTGGTGCAGTTCCGCGAGCGTGCCCAGACCATGCGCACCGACGAGACCGAATCGGGCGCTGGCACCATCACCGTCGCCCCCCTCAGCCGCGCCGAGCGCGACCGCGGCCTTGCCCAGATGGACCGCGACGCGATGGTGCGCGACTGCCTGCGGGGCGCGACGCCACGCTGAGCCGGCGGGCGTGGCCTCGCTCGGCAATGTCGGCCGCGCGCTGGCGCATCGCAACGCGCGCATCTTCTTCGCGGGTTCGCTGATCGCCTGGACCGGGCTCTGGATGCAGCGCATCGCGGTGGCCTGGCTCGCCTGGGAACTCACCGGCAACGCCTTCTGGGTCGGCATGGTCGCCTTCTGCGATCTCGCGCCGGCCGTCGTCGTCTCGCCCATCGCCGGCGCGGTGGCGGACCGGGTGGACCGGGTGCGTCTTGCCACGCTCTCCCAGGTGCTGATCGCGGTGCAGGCCGCCCTCGTCGCCGGCCTCACCGGCGCGGGCGTGATGAGCATCGGCCTGCTGCTGGTGCTCGAGGTGATCGGCGGCACCGCGTCGGCCTTCGCGCAGCCGGCGCGCCAGACGCTGATGCCGGGGATCATCCCGCGCGCCGACCTCGCCTCCGCCGTCGCGATGAACAGCCTGGTGTTCAATGTCGCGCGCTTCGTCGGGCCGGCGCTGGCCGGCCCGATCATCGCGGTCTGGGGCGTGGTGCCGGCGATCGCCGGGAATGCGGTGGGATACAGCATCGCCGCCGCCTCGATGCTGCTGCTTGTGGTGGCCAGCGCCGACCGGCGCGGCCATCCCGCCACCGCGAGCCTCTGGGGCGAGGTGGTGCAGGGCCTTTCCTATGCGCGCCGCCATGCCGGGCTCGGCCCGCTGCTGCTCTACGCGGCTCTGAGCGGCCTGCTGCTGCGCGGCATGCAGGAGATCCTGCCCCCCTTCGTGGAGCGCCTGTTCGGTCGTGGCGCCGAAAGCCTCGCGCTGCTCACCGCCTGCTTCGGCATCGGCGCGCTGGCCGCCGGGCTCTGGGTCGCGAACCGGGGGACGCTGCGGGGGACGACGCGGCTCGCGGTGTGGTGCGGGCTCGGCCAGGCGGCGGGGATCGCGCTGTTCGTCGCGACCAACTACTTCGCCTTCGCGCTCGCGAGTGCGGCGCTGATCGGCGGCTTCGCCTCGGTGCACGGGATCACCGTGCAGACGCTGCTGCAGCACGCGACGGCCGCGGCCTTCCGAGGCCGGATGCTGAGCCTCTGGGGGCTCATCACGCGCGCCTGCCCGGCGCTCGGCGCGCTGGCGCTCGGCGCGGCGGGCGAGGTGTTCGGGCTGCGCGTGCCGATCTACGCCTCGGTGCTGCTGTTCCTGCTGGTCTTCGCCTGGGGCCTCGCCCGCCTGCCCCGGATGGTCCGCGTGCTGGAAGGCGAGGCCGAGGATATCGCGACGCGCTGAGAAGGGTCACGCCCGGCGCGGCACCCAGTCCGGCGCCTGGAAGCCGCGCCCGTCCGGCGAAAGGTCCTGCACCTCGCCCACGGTGGAAGCCGGCCAATGTTCGCGGATGATCGCCATCATCCCCTGCCCGTAGGGCCCGGCGAAATCATCACCGATCTCGGTCAGCGTGCTGAGCCAGTTCGTCACCACCGCGCCCGCGCGGTCGAGCCGCATCAGCGCCGCCTCCTCCGCCAGCCGCGAATTGGTGCAGGAGACATCGGCGATGACATGCACGGAATAGCCCTCGCGCAGCAGGTCGAGCGTGGTGTGCATCGTGCAGTTGTCGAGCGAGATGCCGCCGACCACCACATGGCGCCGCCCGGTCGCGCGCAGCCATTCGGCGAAGGCCGGCACGTAGCAGCTCACCCGCGTCCGCTCGAACCGCGTCGCGCCATTGGCGACCAGCGGCGCGATCTCCGGCAGGAAGGTGCCGTAATAGGCGTTCTCCTCGCCGAACACCGCGGTCGGCATGCGGAAGAGCGGGCTGAACTTCGCGAAGGCCGCGATGTTGTTGCGGAACTGCCGCGCCGGCAGCGTGTTCATCAGGTTGTCGAGGCCCGTGACGTAGTCCACGTAGACCAGCACGGCGTTCTCGGGCGAAGGCCGCGCCAACGCGGGATTGGCCGGCGCCGCCGATTGCGCCGCGGCCGGGCGGCCGGCGGCGGCCGTGGCGCCGAGCAGCGCAAGGCCAGAGGCCGCCAGCACCAGGCGGCGGTCGCGGGGATCGGGTTCGGTCGTCGGCATCGGTCAGGCTCCCTGGCTGATGCGCCGCTAGCTAGGGGCCGGATGGCCGCGCTTCTTGCACGCCGTTGCTGCCGCGCGGCGCCCGCCGCCGGCTGCGCAGGATCGTGCAAAGCGGCCGCTTGGCAGCCGACGCCCCGGGCCCACCTGCCGGCCATGGCTTGATCGGATGGCGCTTCGAACCATGCTCGCACCGGTGCCTTCGCTTTCCGACTGGTATGTCACCGGCCCGCACCGCGCGGTGGTTCTCGAACGCCGCATGCCCGGGCCGGCGCGCATGTCGCGGGCGGAGCTGCCCTCCGGCGAGCGGCCGGACCCGCCCTCCCCCGATCTCTCGCCGCATCTCGTGCTGCGCGGCACGCCCCTCCGCCGGCTCGATTTCGGCGCCGGCCGCTTCGAGGTCCGTGCCGCGCCGGGGATGTTCGTCGTCTCCCCGCCCGAGACCGTGAACGCCTATCTCAGCGACGGCGCCCATCTCGGCCTCGCCACCTGCCTGCGCTGGGCCGAGTTCGGGCCCGCCATCGCGGCGGTGAGCGGCGGACGGCTCAGCGATCTCGGGCCGCTGCATCGCGGCGCCTGGCACGATCCGCGCGCGCGTCAGGTCCTGCATGCGCTCTGGCAGGCCGACCAGGGCGCCGGGCCCGGCAGCCTGCTCTATGCCGAGAGCCTGGTGCAGTCGCTTGCCGAGGCGCTCGTCGCCCTGGCCCTGCCGGGCCGGCGCCGGCAGGAGCCCACGCGGCTGACCGCCTGGCGGCTGCGTCGCGCCCAGGCGATGCTCGCCGACCGGCTCGACGAGAAGCTGGCGCTCGCGGAGGTAGCGAATGCGGTCGGCCTGAGCCCCTGGCATTTCGCGCGAGGCTTCAAGGCCGTCACCGGCGTGGCGCCGCATACCTGGCGCAACGCGCGCCGCATCGCGGAGGCGCAGCGCCTGCTGGCCGATCCGGCCCGCGGCGTGGCGGAGATCGCGTTCGCCTGCGGCTTCTGTTCCCAGGCGCACCTGACCAACGCCTTCCGCCGCGCCACCGGCAGCACGCCGGCCGCCTGGCGGCGCGAGGCCGGCCCTGTCCGGCATTGATCGCCGGGCCCGGCCCCGGCATTCTGCCGCCATGCGCCGACGCTTCCTCGCCTGCCTGCCCGCCCTGCTGCCGGCCTCCGCCGGCGCCTTCCGGCTGGAGCCGCCGACCGCCGAGGTCGCGGAGGATTATCGCAGCGCCTGCGCCGGCGCCGAGCTGCATGAGGCGCTGCGCGCCGAGGTCGAGCGCGCCTTCGATGGCCGCCCGCTGCCGCCGGAGCTGGAGCCGCGCATCGCCGCGCTCACCCGCTGCCCCTTCTGCGGCTGTGCCGTGGCCGGTGCCACCGACCACGGCGAGCAGGAGAGCGAGCCGGGCTGAGACCTTCTCAGTCCTCAGGCTGACCTGCGGCCGGCGCAGCCGGCCGAGCGGCCGAATGGCCGCCACCGGCCGTCCGGCGAGCCAAGGCCGCGGAGCGGCCGCCCGGCGCCTGAGGGCTCAAGAGGCTCAGTCGAGTTTCGCGCCGGAGAAGCGGATCACCTCGGCCCATTTCGCGGCCTCGGCGCGGATATGCGCGGCGAATTCCGCCGGCGTGCCGCCGATGACGCGCCCGCCCTGCTCGATCAGCGCGGGGCGCAGCGGCGGCCCCTGGCAGGCATCGCGCACCGCCGCATGCAGCGCCGCCAGCCGCTCGGCCGGAATGCCGGCGGGCGCGATCAGCCCGTAATAGCTCTCCGATTCCACGCCTGGCACGCCGGCCTCGGCCAGCGTCGGCACGTCCGGCAGCGCCGAGGAGCGCTCCGGCGCCGTCACGCCGAGCGCGCGGATGCCGCCCGAGCGCACCTGCGGCAGCATCACCGGCACGTCGCCGAACATCATCTGGACATTGCCCGCGACGAGATCGGTCAGCGCCGGCGCCGCGCCGCGATACGGCACGTGCACGATATCGATGTTGCCCGCCCGCGCGCGGAACAGCTCGGCGGCGAGATGCAGCGAGTTGGCGTTGCCGGAGGAGGCGTAGTTGATCGTCCCCGGCCGCGCCTTCGCCAGCGCCACCAGCTCCGCCACCGTACGCGCGGGCACGGAGGGATGCACCGCCAGCACCTGCGGCACCGAGGTCACCAGCGAGACCGGCTGGATGTCGCGCGCCACGTCATAGGGCATGCGCGGCATCAGGTTGGGCAGCACCGAAAGCGCGCCGCTGCTGCCGATGCCGAGCGTGTTGCCGTCGGGCCTGGCCTTCGCGACCGCCTCGATCCCGATCAGCCCGCCGGCGCCGGCGCGGTTGTCCACCACGAAGGTCTGGCGCAGCGCGTCCGACAGCGCGCGCGCGACGAGCCGCCCGACGATGTCGGCGGGGCCGCCGGCCGGGAAGGGCACGACGATGCGCGCCGTCTCCTGGCCAGCCGCTCCACGCGCGCCGAGCGAGGCGATGGCGAGGGTGCCGAGTATTCTTCTCGTGATCATGATGTGGTTCCTCCCATTCCCAGAAACGCGATGATCTCCGCGGCGAGCAGCTCCGGCGTCTGGATCGCCATGAAATGCCCGCTCGGCAGCACGCGGAAGATCGCAGCCGGGATCGCCTCCGCGACCGCCGCGACGCGCGGCGGCGGGCGCCCGAGATCATGCTCGCCCGCCAGGATCAGCGCCGGACAGCGAATGCGGGACAGCTCCGCCTCCATGTCGAGATCGGCCAGCATCCGCATCGTCGCCGCCTGGCCTTCCGCGCTCGCGCCGTGGCGCTGCGCGCGCGTCATCACGAAGCGCGCGGCATCGCCGCGCAGCGGCGGCGGATAGCCCTGGTCGAGCCCGGGATCCACCATCACGCGCAAGCCTTCCCGCACGATCTGGTCCGCCCGGTCGCGCAGCGGCTGCTTCGCCGCCTCCGGCACGCCCGTCGCCGGCGAGGTCGCGATCACCGCGCGCACGCGCTCCGGATAGGTCGCGGCGAGATGCAGCGCGACCGCGCCGCCGACCGCCGTTCCGATCGGCGTGACAGGAAGCGCGATGCCGAGCGCATCCATCAGCGCGATCGCGTCGCGCCCCGCATCCGCCATCGTCAGCGGACGCGGCGGCTTCTCCGAAAGCCCCGCGCCCCGCTGGTCGTAGCGCAGCACCCGGAACCGCGGCAGCAGCAGCGACAGAAGAAAGTCCCAGCTTTCGAGCGAGCCGCCCATCTCATGCAGCAGCAGCAGAGTCTCGGGCCCATCGCCGAGCAGCTCGTATCGCAGAGCGACACCATTGGCCTCGAGCCAGGGCATGAATGGACGATTCCTCGTGACGCTTGCGGGCATCCTGCCACGTCATGCGCGGCATGTCGCCACCACCTCTTGCCGCGCGCATGTGGCCGTGGGTTCCTGTCGTGATCGAGACAACGGAGGAAACCGCGTCATGCCGTCACGCCGCGCGCTGCTGCTCGCAACCCTCGCCGCGCCCACGCTCGCCCACGCGCAGCCGCGCAGCATCACCTTCGTCCAGCCCTTCGCGGCCGGCGGCAATTCCGATCTCATCGCGCGCGCGCTCGCCGAGCTGATGGCGCGCGAGCTCGGCCAGACCATCATCGTCGAGAACCGCCCCGGCGGCGGCACCAGCATCGCCGCGACCGCGGTCGCGCAGGCGCGCCCGGACGGCACGATGCTGCTGATGGGCTCCGCGAGCCTCGCCATCAATCCGGCCCTTCAGCCGAGCCTCACGCCGCGCGATCCGCAGCGCGAGCTGGTGCCGATCGGCGCGACCTATCGCAGCTCCTACGTGCTGGTCGTGCACAAGGATGTGCCCGCGCCGGATCTCGCCGGCTTCATCGCGCTGGCGAAGCAGCGGCCCGGCACGCTCAACATCGGCAGCGCCGGCGTCGGCTCGGTGAACCATCTCGCGCAGGAATTGCTGCGCAGCCTCGCCGGGATCGACCTGACCCATGTGCCCTATCGCGGCGCGGTGCCCGCGCTCGTGGATCTCCGCGCCGCGCGCGTGGACGGCTATTTCGGCGGTCCATCGGAAGTCTGGCCGCTGGTGCAGGAAGGTGTCGCCCGCGCGCTCGGCGTGACGGCGGCGAGCCGCATGGCGCCGCCGCTCGATGCCGTGCCCGCGATCGCCGAGACCGTGCCGGGCTACGAGGTCAATTTCTGGCAGGGCCTCTTCGCGCCGGCCGGCACGCCGGAGCCGGTGATCGCGCGGCTCGAAGCCGCGCTGCTGCGCGCCAAGAACAGCCCGGACTTCGCCGCGCGGCTGCGCGAGGCGAATGTGCAGCTCAACCCCGGCGGTGCGGCGGAGCTGCGCGCGCTGCTTTCTGCCGAGACGGAGAAATGGGGCCGCGTGATCCGCGCCGCCAACATCCGGACGGAGTAGCACGACGGCCCGCTGGACCGCGCCACGCGCCCTGCGCAGGATGCAGCGTCATCGCCCAGCCAGGGATCCCTGCATGCTCCGCTCCTGCCGCCGCGCCGCGCTCCTCATGCTGCTCGCCACCGGCGCCGCGGCCCAGACGCCGCCCGCCGCGACGCCGGCCGCGCCCGATCCGGCGCCGGCGCCGGAGCGCCAATGGGCCGTGACCTGCACCGAGCCGACCGCGACCGCGCCGCGCGATTGCCGGCTCGCCGCCAGCGCCGTGCTCCTCCCGCAGAACCGCCGCGTGCTCGGCGCCGTGCTGCTGCGCCAGCCCGAGACGCGCTCCCTCGCCCTCGTCTTCCAGCTTCCGCATGGCGCGGCGCTGCCCGCCGGGCTCGCCTGGCAGGTGGATGAGGCGGAGCCGCAGCGTCTCGCCTTCCAGGCCTCGGATGCGGAGGGCCTCTATGCCGGCGTGCCGGTCTCCGACGAGCTGCTCAATACGCTGCGCCGTGGCGCCAATCTCCGCGTCACCTGGCTCGCCGGCGCGCGGCGCGAGCCGGTCGCGATCGCCCTCCCGCTCGCCCAGTTCGCCGAGGGCGTGACGCAGCTCTTCGCCGAGGAACGCCGCGCCCCCTGAGGCGCGCAGGCGCCACCAAAATCACAAGTCTTTTGGTTGTCGTTCAGACATGATTCCGCTGCTTGACCGCAACGGCAGGCTTATGTTCGCTTCCGCACCATTCGGGTGAGGGGGCAGCGATGCGGCGAGAGGAGCGGTGGGGCTCGGGGGTGATCCGTGCCGTCCTGTTGGGTAGCACCAGCCTCTCCGCGATCCTGTTCAGCCTCCGCGCCGAGGCGGCCTGCGTGGATGTCGGCGATACGCGCACCTGCACCGGCAATCTCGTCGGCGGCGTCGTGGTGCAAGGGCTCTTCCCGCCGGTCGGCATCCGCAACCTCGTGGTCAACGGGCTCACCAACAACATCGCGCCGGCGAGCGGCCCGGCGGTCGCGCTCCTGCGCCCGGCGATCACGGGCATCGGGCCGAACCTCACCCTCGACGTGTCCGCCAATCCCTTCCTGATCGCGGGGCTGCCCGTCCCGGGCTCGCCGCCCACCTTCCTCGGCACGGTGATCGGCGATAGCCGCGGCGGGCTCAACGGCGCCGGCGGCAGCGTCACCATCCTGACGCAGGGCGATTTCAGCTGGCTGAGTTCCTCCGCTGCCGCGATCTTCGCCCGCTCCATCGGCGGTCCCGGCACGGCCACGGATGTCCTCGGCGGCGCCGGCGGCGCGGTTGATGTCCGCGCCGGCGTCGGCCGCATCGAGACCATCGCGGCCAACGCCGGCGGCGTTGCCGGCCTCTCGCAGGGCGGCGCCGGAATCGCCGGCGGCGGCGGTGACGCAGGCGGCAATGCCGGCGCCGGCGGCACGGTGCTGGTCAGCAACGCGGCGCTGCTCCTCACGCGCGGCCGCGGCGCGGTTGGCGTGCTCGCGCAATCCCGTGGCGGCTCCGGCGGCGCCGGCGGCGACGACAACTTCACCGGCAGCGCGGGCGATGGCGGCAGCGGCGGCGCGGGCGGCAGCGCGACCGCGAACAACGCGCCGACCGGGCGCATCCGCACCTCCGGCCTCGGCGGGCATGGGATGATGGCGATCTCGGTCGGCGGCGGCGGCGGCGCGGGCGGCGATGCCGGCGGCCTCGTCGGCCTCGGCGGCGGCGGCGGCAGCGGCGGCGCGGGCGGCCTCGCCAACACCACCAATCGCGGCGACATCCGCACCACCGGCGATCTCGCGGCCGGCGTCATCGCGCTCTCGGTCGGCGGCGGCGGCGGCGATGGCGGCTCGGCGCGCGGCCTGGTCTCGCTCGGCGGCGAGGGCGCGACCACCAGCGCCGGCGGCACCGCCATCGCGCGCAACCAGGGCACGATCTCCACCACCGGCGGCTTCGCGCAGGGCGTCATGGTGTCCTCCATCGGCGGCGGCGGCGGCCGCGGCGGCACCTCCTCCGGCGTGGTGACGATCGGCGGCGAGGGCGGCGGCGGCGGGCTTGGCGGCCTCGCGCGCGTCGAGCACGCCGGCAGCGTCACGACCTCCGGCCTCAACGCGCAAGGCATTGTCGCGCAATCCGTGGGCGGTGGCGGCGGCGCGGGCGGCGACGCCACGGCGGTCGGGCTCGGCATCGCCGTCGCGGTCGGCGGCGCGGGCGGCGCCGGCGGCAATGGCGGCCGTGTCGAGTTGAACGCCGATCCCGCGCGCATCCCGGCGGGTGCTGCGCCCTCCGTCAGCACGTCCGGCGCCAACGCCATCGGCATCCTCGCGCAGAGCGTCGGCGGCGGCGGCGGCACGGCCGGCCGCGCGATCGCGGTCAGCGCCTCGCCGGTGCCGGGCAGCCTCAACGCCTCGATCGCGATCGGCGGCCGTGGCGGCGATGGCGGCAATGGCGGCATCGTCAATTCGCGGTATGCCGGCAGCGTCGCGACCACGGGCGCGCTCGCCACCGGCCTGCTGCTGCAATCGGTCGGCGGCGGCGGCGGCACCGCGGGCAACGCGACCTCGGTCAGCGCCAGCGCGCTCGCGCTCGATCTCGGCCTGGCGCTCGGCGGCACCGGCGGCGGCGGCGGCACCGGCGGCACCGTGACCTTCGACGGCGCCGCCGCGATCACCACCGCCGGCGACAACGCCGTGGGCCTGCTCGCGCAGAGCGTCGGCGGCGGCGGCGGCGCGGGTGGGCAAGCGACGGGCGTCGCCGCGGGCGGCGTCGCCTCCGCCACCATCGGCCTCGGCGGCGCCGGCGGTCTCGGCGGCCGCGGCGGGGCGGTCTCCGTGCGCAATGCGGCGTCCATCCTCACCCAGGGCACGCTGAGCCACGGCATCCACGCGCAGAGCGTCGGCGGCGGCGGCGGCACCGGCGGCCAGGCCTTGTCGGTGGGCGTCTCGCTCGCCGGCAGCGTCGGCGTGGCGCTCGGCGGCGCCGGGGGCGCCGGCACCCAGGGCGGCAGTGTCACGGTGAACCAGCCCGCGATCGGCACCGGCTACGCCATCGAGACGCAGGGCCTCATGGCGCATGGCGTGCTCGCGCAGAGCATCGGCGGCGGCGGCGGCGCGGGCGGCGCGGCGGGGCTCTACAACATCTCCGGCCTCGCCAATGTCGGCGTCGCCCTCGGCGGCTCCGGGGGTATCGGCGCGGTCGGCGGCACGGTGAACGTCACGCTCGATGGCGATGTCCGCACCGCCGGCGCCCACTCCCATGGCGTCCTCGCCCAGAGCGTGGGTGGCGGCGGTGGCACCGGCGGCGTCGTCGCGGGCGGCGCGATGTCGGCCGCCGCGGTCAACGTCACGCTCGGCGGTTCGGGCGGGATCGGCGGCCGCGGCGGCGACGCCACGATCAGCGGCAGCGGCGACGTCACCACGCGCGGGCTTGGCGCCATCGGCGTGCTCGCGCAGAGCGTCGGCGGCGGCGGCGGCGTGGCGGGCATCGCCGACAGCGGCGCGGTCGGCATCGCCATCGCGCTCAACGTCGCGGTCGGCGGCACCGGCGGCACCGGCGGCAATGCCGGCAGCGCCATCATCAACCGCACCGGCAACGTCACCACCGGCGCGCTGCTCGAAAGCGGCGAGCGGCTCGGCGCCCTCGCCCCGGCCGTGATGGCGCAGAGCGTCGGCGGCGGCGGCGGCCTGGCCGGGGGCGCGCGCGGCGGCGCCGCCGCGGTGGGCGGCATCTCGGGCGGCGTGTCGCTCGGCGGCGATGGCGGCGCGGCCGGCAATGGCGGCCTCGCCCGCGTCACCAATGGCGGCGATGCCGTCACCTTCGGCGATTTCGCCCCGGCCGTGTTCGCGCAGAGCATCGGCGGCGGCGGCGGCCTGGCCGGGCAATCCGTCGGCATCTCCGTGGCACCGGTCGGCCTCACCGTCGCGATCGGCGGCGATGGCGGCTCGGCCGGCAATGGCGGCACGGCGGAGGTCACGCAGACCGGCCTCGCCCGCACCCATGGCGACCACGCGCCGGCGGTGATGGCGCAGAGCGTCGGCGGTGGCGGCGGCACAGGCGGCCAGGCGAATGGCGGCTCCATCAGCGGCGGCTCGATCCAGACCGTGCTCGGCGGCGGCGGCGCGAGTGGCGGCATCGGCGGCACGGCGCGCGCCACGCTGAGCGGCAGCGCGATCACGGAAGGCACGCTCTCCTTCGGCGTGCTCGCGCAGAGCGTGGGGGGTGGCGGCGGCACCGGCGGCTTCGCGCAGGCCGCGAACGGCGGCGCCGCGACGGTCACCGTGGCGCTCGGCGGGACCGCCGGCCTCGGCGGCAATGGCGGGCTCGCCGAGGTGATCTCCACCGGCACCATCGCCACCTCGGGCAATGTGGGCCTCGGCGCGGTGGCGCAGAGCATCGGCGGCGGTGGCGGCATCGGCGGCGACGCCTTCACCTTCGCGGTCTCCATTCCCATCGCCGTGCCGGTCGGCGCGCAGGGCGGCCTCGGCGGCGCCGGCGGCGTCGCGAGCCTGCGGCATGACGGCATCGTCACCACCACAGGCGATCACGCCGGCGGGCTGCTTGCCCAGAGCATCGGCGGCGGCGGCGGCTACGCCGGCACCGGCGAGTTCTTCGCCTTCGTCGGGACCGACGACGCGGCCGGGGAGATCTCCGTCCCCGTCGGCGCGCGCGGCGGCGCGGGCGGCAGCGGAGGGATCGTCACCCTCTCCGGCACCGGCACGGTCGCCACCAGCGGCGTGCTCGCCGCGGGCGTGATCGCGCAGAGCATCGGCGGCGGTGGCGGCGTCGGCGGCTCCGCGACGGCACTCTCCTCCGGCGCGGGCGATGTCGGCGTCTCGCTGAGCTTCGGCGGCGCCGGCGGCGCCGGCGGCAATGGCGGGATCGTGACCCTCGATCTCGGCATGGCGGTCGGCACCACGGGCACGCTCTCCCCCGCCATCCTGGCGCAGAGCATCGGCGGCGGCGGCGGCGCGGGCGGCAGCGCCACCGGCGGCAACAGCAGCTACCTCGCGCTCAACATCGCGATGGGCGGCAATGGCGGCATCGGCGGCACGGCCGGCGCGGTCTCGCTCACCTCGCGCGGCGCGGTCAGCGCCACAGGCGCTCTCGCGCAGGGCATCATGGCGCAGAGCATCGGCGGCGGCGGCGGTGCCGCCGGGAGTTCCGGCGTCGAGCCGGATGCCCTCGGCGACATGAACGTGGCGCTCGGCGCGACCGGCGGCGCGGGCGGCGGCGGTGGACCCGTGGTCGTCCTGCGCGGCTTCGACGGCATCCTACCCGCCTTGAATCTCGCCTCCATCCAGGCGCTCGCCAATTATCGCCTGCCAGCGGGCGTGGCGACGCTCCAGGCCCTCGGCACCGGCGCGACCGGCATCCTCGCCCAGGGCATCGGCGGCGGCGGTGGCGCGAGCTTCGTCGAGCGCACCATGGGCCTCGCGGCCACGGGCATCGTGGCGTCCGATGCCGAAGGCAATTGGCGCGTCGGCCTCGGCGCGGGATCCGCCACCGGCCGCGGCGGCGCGGTGACGCTGCGCGTCGCCGACAACATCCTCACCGGCGGCGCCACGCCCGCCGGCGATGCCGCGCATCCGCTGCGCCTTGCCGGCCTCTCGCCCGAGGGCGGCACCGCCCGCGGCGTGGTCGCGCAGAGCATCGGCGGCGGCGGCGGCGTGATGGCCGGCGCGGCCGTCGTCCATCTCGGGACGCTCGCGACCAGCCGCGAGCCGCTCACCGTGAGGCTCGGCACCAGCGCGGCGCTGAGCGATCGCGGCGATGCGGTCTCCGTCTCCTTCGCCGGCGCCGTCGAGACGCGCGGCTTCGCCTCCGATGCGATCCTGGCGCAGAGCATCGGCGGCGGCGGTGGCGTCGCGACCACGGCGGCCAATGGCGCCTTCACGGGGCAGGCCGGGCTCCAGGCGCGCGTGCTGCTCGGCGCGTCGGCCGTGCAGAACGCCGCCGGCTTCACCAGCAGCCTCGCTTTCCAGGGCAGCATCGTCACCGCCGGCAACGCCGCGCGCGGTCTTGTCGCGCAGAGCATCGGCGCGGGCGGCGGCATCGCCTCCATGCCGATCGCCGCAGCGATCGGCGGCCCCTTCAGCCTGGCGGCGGATGCCGAGATTCGGCTTGGCGCGATCGGCGCGTCCGGGAGCAATGGCGGCACCGTCTCGCTGCGCACGGTCGCCGCCCCCGGCGAGACCAGCCAGGTCACCACGCAGGGCCGCGCCGCGCATGCGCTGCTCGCGCAGAGCATCGGCGGCGGCGGCGGGCTCGGCGAGCTGCCGGTCCTCGCCACCATCGCCGGCGCCGCCGCGCGCGACTCCTACACCTTCCGCACGACCCTCGGCACGGGGGCGGGCAGCGGCCTGCAAGGCGGCACCGTCATCCTCAACAACGCCGCGCGCGCCAGCGCCGCCGGCGCCGACGCGATCGGCCTCGCCGCGCAGAGCATCGGCGCGGGAGGTGGCCTCGCCGATGCCTCGCTCAGCCTGTTCCTGCGCGCCCACGATACCCGCAACCGTGTCATCGCGATCACCCAGCGGCTCGGCACCGATGACGCGGTCGGCGCGGGCGGCACCGTCACGCTCGTCAATCGCGGCGCGGTCACCACGCTCGGCCGCGGCGCGCATGGCGTGCTCGCGCAGAGCATCGGCGGCGGTGGCGGCGTGATCGGCGGCGGCCTCGCCCTGCCGATCGGCCGCGCCATCGGCGATTCCCTTGGCCCCGGCGCGGCGCGCCATCGCGTGGAGCTCGACGTCCAGCTCGGCGCCACCGGCGGCGACGGCGATGGCGGCGCCATCACCATCGACAACCGCGCCTCGGTCAGCACGGCGGGTGATTCCGCCTTCGGCCTTCTCGGGCAAAGCATCGGCGCCGGCGGCGGCATCGGGGCGCTCGGCCGCCCCGCCGAGACCTGGCTGTTCGACAGCGGCGTCGGCCTCACCGCCAGCCTCGATCCCACCGACCGCGCCGCGATCACCTTCGTTCAGCGCGTCGAGCTCGGCGCGCGCGACGGCAGCATCGGCGCGGGCGGCGCGGTGACGCTCGCGACCACCGGTGCGGTCGCCACCACCGGCGCGAACGCCGTCGCGCTGCTCGCGCAGAGCATCGGCAATGGCGGCGGCGTCGCCGGCCTCGGCATGAGCGACGCGGCGGGCCGCACCGTGCTCGGCGGCCAGGGCGGCGGTGGCGGCGTGGGCGGGGCGGTGCGCGTGACCGCGAGCGCGAATCTCGGCACCACCGGCATCCTCGCCCACGCGCTGGTCGCGCAGAGCATCGGCGGCGGCGGTGGGCTCGCCGGCGGCGGGCTCGACCAGGTGACGCTCGGCGCGCAATCCGGCGTCGGCGGCGGAGGCGGCCTCGTCGAGGTCACCGGCAGCGGCGGCGTCGCCACGTCCGGCGCGCTGGCCGTCGGCGTCCTCGGGCAGAGCATCGGCGCGGGCGGCGGCGTTGCCGGCGCGCTGGGCATCGGCGTGGCGCAGGAGCCCGGCGGCCGAAGCGCGCTGCTCGGCGCCGGCGGCGCGGTGCGCGGCAGCGGCGGCAGCGTCAACATGACGCTCGGCGATGGCTCCGTGCGCGTCACCACGGGGCTCGGCGCGATCGGCGTGATCGCGCAGAGCATCGGCGGCGGCGGCGGCCTCGCCCTGCTGCATCGCCCCGATGGCACCCCGGCGGAAGGCGCGCTGCGCCCGCGCATCACGCTCGGCGCGCAGGGCCTCGCGCTCGGCGCCGGCGGCAACGTCACGATCACGCATGGAGGCACGACCACCACCACCGGAGAGGCCGCGCACGGCCTTCTCGCGCAGAGCATCGGCGCCGGCGGCGGCGCCGCGCTCGGCTTCGGCCTCTACAGCCTCGGCGCGACCGGCGCCGAGAGCGGCGCGGGCGGCAGCGTGCAGGCGACACTCAGCGGCGACGGCATCACGACCCTCGGCGCCGGCGCCTTCGGCGCGGTGGTCCAGAGCATCGGCGGCGGCGGCGGCTTCGCCCAGGCGCTGCTCCAGCCTAGCCAGGCCAGCGCGGCGCAGGCCGATTCGCGCGCGCTCGGCGGCACCACGCTGCTCGCGGCGGCAGGCGGCACGGTCGCGCTGACGCTCGGCGGCGCGACCACGCAGATCGCCACCGGCGGCGCCGGCGCGCCCGGCGCGCTGGTGCAATCCATCGGTGGCGGCGGCGGCGTCTCGGTCGGGCCGGTGAGCGCCCAGGGCACGCTCACGCTCGGCGGCGGCGGCGCGGCCGGCAATGCCGGCGCGGCGCGCTTTGCGATGCTCGGCGCCAACACGCTGATCGTGACCGCCGACAATGAGTCGCCCGGGCTGATCGTGCAGAGCATCGGCGGCGGCGGCGGCTACGCCACCGGCGCGCTCGGCACGCTGCGCCTCGGCGGCAATACGCCGCAGGCCGCGGCACCCGGCCGGGTCGAGCTGCGTCTCGCGGGCCGCGTGGACACGATCGGCACGCGCTCCCCCGCCGTGCTCGCCCAATCCATCGCGGCGGGCGGCGGCGCGGCGCTTCGGAGCGGCTCGGCGTGGCTCGGCGCCTTCAACGGCGCGGACGCCGCGGGCGGCGCGGTGGAGCTGCGCCAGAACGCCGAGCTCATCACCCGCGACGCCGACAACCCCACGCTGGTGATGCAGAGCATCGCCGGCGGCGGCGGATTCCTCGCCAGCGCCGCCGGCGAGGCGATTCTGGGCACCGAGCCGCTGAGCCTCGCCGGCGGCCTCGGCCTCACCGCGACGAGCGGCGCGGGCGGCACGGTCACGCTCTGCCAGACGCAGACGGTCACCGCCACCGGCGGCACGCCCTGCACCCGCACGGCAGCCGAGGCACCCGGCGTCACGACGGCCGGGATCATCGTCGCGGCCGGCGCCTCCAGCGCGGCGCTCGTCGCGCAGAGCATCGCCGGCGGCGGCGGGCTGCTCGCGGTCGGCGGCGAGCGCGTGCGCCTCGGCTCCGTCGCGCCCGGCGCGGGCGGCGAGGTGCGCGTGCGCGAACCGGGCGAGCTCTACGCCCTCGGCGCCGACAGCGCGGCCGCGGTGGTGCACTCCATCGGCGGCGGCGGCGGCCTGGTGCTGCGGGCCGCCGGTACCGCGACGCTTGGCGGCGCGACGGGTGGCACGCTGGTGGCCGGGCAGACCTCGCCCGGCGGCATCGTGGAGCTGACCACCAGCGCCCCCGTCTTCGCCACCGGCGCCGGCAGCCTCGGCCTCGTGGCGCAGAGCATCGGCGGCGGCGGCGGCACGGTGCTCACCGCCGGCGGCAACGCCACGCTCGGCGGCACGCGCGGCGGGACCGGCGGCCCCGTGACGCTGCGCGCGGGCGCCGTCGAGGCGTCCGGCGCCGCGCTCGTAGCGCAGAGCATCGGCGGCGGCGGCGGCCTCGCGGGGCGGATCGCCGGGGAGGCGACGCTCGGCGGCGGCATCGCCGGCGGCGCACAGAGCGTCCTGCTGGAGACGAATGGCGCGGTCTCGACCACCGCCGCCTTCGCCCCCGCGCTGCTCGCGCAGAGCATCGGCGGCGGCGGCGGCGCGGTGCTCGGCGGGGTCACCCTCGGCACGCTCGGCGGCAGCGCCGGCGGCAATGGCGGGCGCGTGGATGTCTCGACGCTGTCGGGCTCCATCGCCACCAGCGGCGCCGGTTCGGTCGGCATCCTCGCCCAGAGTGTGGGCGGCGGCGGCGGCGTGCTTGGCGGTGCCACGGGGCGCGTCGTCGCGGGTGGCACCGGCACCGGGGTGGGAAATGCCGGCACGGTCGGCGTGAAGAACGACGCGGCGATCGCCACCGCCGGCGAGATGGCGCATGGCATCCTGGCGCAGAGCCTCGGCGGCGGCGGCGGCATCGTGCTCGGCAACCGCCCCGGCGCCAGCACGCCGCTGCGCGCGGCCAGCGGCAATGGCGGCGAGATCAGCGTGGACAACACCGGGGCGATCAGCGTCGCCGGCGCCAACGCGCATGGCATCGTCGCGCAGAGCATCGGCGGCGGCGGCGTCTTCGCCGGCGAGGGCACGCCGATCACCGGCAATGCCGGTTTCGGCCGCGGCACCACCGCGGGCGGCCTCGGCACGGCGAATGCCATCTTCATCCGCAACCGCGCCCTGGTGCAGGCCAGCGGCGCCGGCGGCATCGGCATCTTCGCGCAGACCCAGGGCGGGCTTCCCAATGCCAATGCGCGCATCACGCTCGATCTGGCGCCCACCAGCACCGTGCTGGGCGGCGACGGTGGCGCGGCGCTCCGCCTGCAGACCCGCGCCGCGCAGATCGACGTGATGAACCGCGGCATCATCGGCAACGCGATCGGCGGCCGCGCCGTGCTGGTGGAGAACGGCTCCGGCACGCTGAACCTGACCAATGACGGCACGCTCACCGGCAATGTGGATGCGCCGCTCGCGAGCATCCTCAACACCGGCTCGGGCCTGGTGAATGCCGGGCCGCGCCTCGCGCTCGGCACCGGCAGCTTGACGAACAATGGCGGCTTCGCGGTGGCCGGCCAGGGCGTGCGTGGCGTGACGCAGCTCACCGGCTTCTTCAGCAATGCCGGCACGATGCATGTGGATGTGGAGGGGCTCGCCGCCGGCGGCATCGCGGTGGACCGGCTGGAGGTCAGCCGCGTCGCGACGCTCGGCGGGCGCGTCGCGCCGGCGCTGCTGCCGGGCACCACGATCCAGCCCGGCACGCATACGGCGGTGTTCCTCACCGGCGCGCAGGGCGTCACGGTGAACGCGCCGCAGCTCATCCCGCCGCCGACCATCAACGCGACCTGGTCGCTGGTCTATCCGACGACGAAGGAAGCCGCGCTGCGCGTCACGCTCAGCACCACGGCGATGGGCGCGCCGATGGCGCAGAACCAGTGGAGCGTGGCGCAGGCGCTGGCGCGCGGCGCGGTGAGCAACCCGGCGGGCTTCGCGACCGTGTCGGACGCCATCTACGGCGCGACCGACGTCGCCTCCTACACCCAGTCGCTCTCCTCGGTCGGCGGCGATGGAGGCACGGCGGGGCTGCTCGCGGCCCAGGGCGCGATGGGCCAGTTCATGATGGGCATGACCGCGCGGCTCGATCAGATCCAGCGCAGCGGCCGCAACGGCCTCGTCACGCCCGCCTCCTTCGCGCCCTTCGCGCTGGCGTCAAGCTTCGCGGAGGAAAGCCATATCGGCACCGGCGAGCCTCTGCTCGGCATGGACAGCCTGGCGGATGTGCTGCCCTCGCCCACGCGCTTCTGGGCGATGCCGCTCGGCTTCGGCGCCGGCACGACGGGGTCGGAGGCGCGGCTTGGCGGCGTGATGCTCGGCATGGACCACCGGCTGAACGAGGAATGGACCATCGGCGCAGTCGGCGGCTGGTCCTCCGGCAGCTTCGAATCAGGTTCCGCGATCGAGGCGCGGCGCTTTGCCGGTGGCCATGCCGGCGCCTATGCGCTGTGGGAACGCGGCGGCTTCTACCTCTCGGGCCAGCTCGGCTACGCAAGGCACGAGGGCGTGCAGGCGCGCAGCATCGCCGGCCCCGGCAGCCTCGAATTCGCCCGCGCGGATATCGGATACCAGACCGCGTCGGGCCAGATGGAGATGGGGTTCCGCCACGATCTCGGCGCCTTCATGCTGACACCCTTTGCCGGCATCGGCCTGCGCGGCTGGCAGCAGGACGGCGCGAACGAGACCAGCCGCACCAGCACCGGTGCGGCCGGCGTCTATGGCCTTCGCCAGGATGAGCGCGCCGGCTGGTCCGCCCCCGTCTCGCTCGGCATGCGCGCGGAAACCAGTTGGCGCGTCGGCGAGGGCCTGCTGCTCGATGGCCACCTCCGTGCCGCCTGGGTCCGGCAGGAGGGCGCCACGCCGACCAGCCGCGCGAGCATGGCCCTCGCCCCGGCGGAAAGCTTCACGCTCACCGGCGCGCCGCTGAACCGCGACGCGCTGAGCTTCCAGGCCGGCGTGCAGCTCCAGGCCAATGAACGCTTGGGCTTCGGCGTGGTGGTGCTCGGCGATGTCGGCGACCGCACCCAATCCATCGGCGGCTTCGGGCGGATCGTCTATCGCTGGTGATGCCTTTTCTCCCTCCCCCGTTCCACGGGGGGTTCGACGCACTGCGTCGGACGCCGAAGTTGCGGCGGCTTGCCGCCGCCTACGCAGGCTGGCCGGGGTGGGGGCATCGTCAGCACGCCCTTGCGGTCACTCCGCTTTGATATCCGCCGCCCGGATCACCCCGCCCCATTTCGCGACCTCGGCGCGCTGGAACGCCGCGAACTCCGCCGGCGTGCTGCCGACGAGATCGAGCCCCAGACCCGCCGCGCGTTCCGCCACATCCGGCTGGCGCAGCGACCACGCGACCTCCTGCTGCAAGCGCGCGATCGCGGCCGCCGGCGTGCCCATGCGCACCACCATGCCGTACCAGTTCACCACCTCGAAATCCGGCAGCGTCTCCTTCGCCGCCGGCACGTTGGGCAGCGCGGCCATGCGGCGCGGACCCGTCGTCGCCAGCGCGCGCACGCGCCCGCCTTCCAGATGCGGCTGCGCGATCGCCAGCGCGTCGAACATGAACTGCACCCGCCCGCCGATCAGGTCCGCATAGGCCGGCGCGCTGCCGCGATAGGGGATGTGCATCGTGCGGATGCCCGCCTGCGCGTTCAGGAGCTCGCCCGAAAGATGCGGCAGCCCGCCATTGCCCGAGCTGCCGAAATTCAGCTCGCCCGGCTTCGACTTCGCCAGCGCGATGAACTCCGCGAGGGTGTTCGCGGGAACCGCGGGATTTACCGCCATCACGAAATCCAGCGACGCCACATGCGACAGCGGCGCGAGATCGCGCAGGATGTCCACCTGGTGGTTCGGATAGAGCGCCGGATTGACCGCGAGATTGCCCGTGGTGCCGAAGAAGATCGTGTGGCCATCCGGATCGGATTGCGCGACCGCCTGCGTCGCGATGAGCCCGTTGGCGCCCGGCCGGTTCTCCACCACCACCGCCTGGCCGAGCCTTTCGCCCATCTTCGGCGCCATCAGCCGCGCGAGGATGTCGATGCCGCCGCCGGGCGGGAAGCCGATCACGATCCGCACCGGCCGTGTCGGCGCCCAGCCCTGCGCCGCCGCGCCGCGCGACACCATCGGCAGCGCGAGCCCCGCCAGCAGCGCGCCGCGCCGCGTGATTCCGATCGCCATGTCACGTTTCCTCTAGGCTGTTGAGATTTTTCGCATCCTGGGATTAATTGACGCGATCGGTCAAGCTCGGGAGGACACGCGGTGTCCGACATCCATGTCTATGCCGGCACCGCCGGCCACTCCGCCTGGTTCAGCGAGGATCTCGGCGAAAGCTGGGTGCATCCCAACAGCCATTCCGGGATGTATCTGGAGGCGCGCGTCTGGTCCCTCGCGAGCCACCCGCGCACGCCCGAGCGGCTCTTCGCCGGCACCGACATGGGCCTCTACCGCTGGGACGAGCCGACCGCGCGCTGGGCGAAGCTGGACACGCCGATGCAGGATGTCTGGGCCGTCGCGATCGATCCCGCCGACCCGGATGTCCTGATCTGCGGCACCCGCCCCGCGAGCTTCTGGCGCAGCGGCGATGCGGGGAAGACCTGGACCGAGCTGCACGCGCCGGGCCTGGCGCAATTCTCCGAGCAGAACATGGGCCCGACGCGCGTCACGCAGATCCTGTTCGATCCCGTGGATGACGGCACGGTCTGGGCCTCCGTCGAGATCGGCAGCATCTACCGGAGCGACGATCGCGGCCGGAGCTGGGTGAAGAAGGACACGGGCATGATCTCGGGCGACGTGCATGGGCTGGCCGTCGTCGCGCTGCCCGGGGGCGCCAAGGCGTGCTTCGCCACCACCAATCGCGGCCTGCACCGCAGCGAGGACAATGGCGAGAACTGGGTCTTGCAGGACCTGCCCTCGCCCTGGCCCTACACGCGCGGCATCACGCCGCGCGCCGACGGATCGGGCGTGATCTTCCTCGCGAACGGCAATGGCCCGCCCGGCAATGACGGCTTTCTTCTCCGCTCGCGCGACCACGGGAAGACCTGGGAGGATGCGAAGCTCCCCGGCACGCGGGAAAGCAGCGTGTGGTGCATCGCGGTGGATCCCGCCGATCCCATGCTGATCTTCGCCTGCACCAATCTCGGCGAGGTTTTTCGCAGCACCGATGGCGGCGAATCCTGGGTGACGCTGCCGCATGTCTTCGGCGAGCTCCGCGCGCTGCATTGGCGCGCCTTGCCGAAGGGCACGCGCAAGGCCGCCCATTCCATCACGAGGCCGACGCTGAAGGCCGCGCAACTCGGCTGGGTGGCCGCGGCATGAGCACGCGCTTCCCCACCATCGATCCCGCCGACTACACGCCGGAACAGCGCGCCGTCGCGGCCGAGATCGCGGGCGGCGCGCGCGGCAGCGTGCGCGGCCCCTTCCTGCCGCTGATGCACAACCCGGCGCTCGCCATGCGCATCCAGGCGCTCGGCGAGCATCTGCGGTTCGGCACCGGCATCGCGCAAGCGCTGGTCGAAATCGCCGTCCTCGTCACTGCGCGGCGCTGGACCTGCCAGTATGAATGGGTTGCGCATGAGCGCATCGCCCGGAAGGAAGGCACGCCCGACCACATCATCACCGCCATCGCCCTGAACCAGCGCCCGCGGCTGATGAACGAGGACCAGGCGATCGTGTACGACGTCGCGATGGCCGCGCACGCCACCGGCGAATTGCCGGACGCGCTGTTCGCGAAGGCCGAACACCGCTTCGGCAAGGCCGGCGTGCTCGATCTGCTGGCGCTCTGCGGCTATTATGCGATGCTCGCGATGGTGCTGAACACGGCGCGCCCTGCCCTGCCCGATGGCGTGCCGCCGCCGCTCACGCCGCATGCCGGAGACGATTCATGACGAAACCCCTGCGCATCGGCCTGATGGTCCCGGCCAGCAACACCACCATGGAAGCCGAGATGGCGGCCTGGATGCCGCCCGGCACCGTCATCACCCGCGTCGGCATCCCACGCGGCAAGGCGGCGCTGCTGACGAAGGAGACGATGCCCGAGTACCGCGATACCGCCGTGGCGCTGGCGAAGCAGCATTTCTCGCCCGCGACGCATGACCTCATCGCCTATGGCTGCACCGCCGCCGGCTTCATTTCCGGCCCCGCCGGCGACGCAGCCCTGGCCGCGCTGCTGGAGCAGGAGACGGGGCTGCCCGTGGTCACCACCGCGCGCGCGATGGTCCTGGCCCTGCAGCATGCCGGCGCGAAGCAGATCGCCGTCGTCACGCCCTATCTCGACAGCGTCAACGACCAGCTTGCGGAGTTCCTCGCCGATGGCGGCATCGCCGTGAAGCGCATGGACAGTTTTCGGGCGCCGGACCTGGAGACGCTCTGCTCCATCACCGGTCCGCAGGTGAAGGACCTCGCCGATCGCACGATGGGCAACGACGTGGACGCGCTGTTCATCGGCTGCTCGCAACTGCCGACCCAGGCGATCCTGGCGGGGCTGGAGGAACGCTTCGGAAAGCCCGCCTTCTCCTCCATCCAGGCGACGGCGTGGCAGGCGATGCGGGTGCTGGAACCTGCGTAGCGGCCGCGCCCTCACCCCAGCGGCGAGTGCGGCGCGGCGAGCATCAGGCTGCTCTCCACCTCCTCCACCCATTTGCCCCACGTCGCCAGCACGCCGCCCTCATGCCAGCTCCGCGCGAAGCGTGCGCGCATATCCTCCACCGCCAGCAGCTGCACCACCTCGTTGATCGGCCCGGCCGTCGTCACCCACAGCCCGATCTGCCCCTCCTCCGGCGCATCCGCCATGGCGCGAGAAAGCTCCCCCGCGCATCCCGCCACGCAGCGGATCAGCCGGATCTCATACAGCCGCGAGGACGCCGCCCCCAGCGGCACCACCGCCTCCATGAACCGCACCACCTGGCGCAGCATCAGCGGCCGCACGCCCGCGAGATACTGCTCCCGCCAGGCCGGCAGCGCTTCCAGCGTCGCGCGGACCTTCGTGCGCGTCTCCAGCGACTCATGCCGCCACAGGTTGAACACGGTGTTCGCCGCGCCGACCTCGCCGCCCCAGAACCCGAGCAGCACGCCATGCCGGTCTCCGCGGATCGGCACCGCGACCGTCTCGGCGAGTTCCATGTAGCGCGCCATCGCGCCCGGCCGCAGCGTGTAGATGCGCAGCTCGTCCACCATCCCGCGTCCCACCCTCTTGATTCAATGCCGCATGGTGAGACATCCTGACATCATCGGCAACCAAGGGGGGAACCATGCGCCGTCGCCACCTGATGGCCCTGGGCGCCGCGCTGACGACGCGCGCGACGCCGGCCCTCGCCTTCCCCGACCGCGCCCTGCGCCTGATCGTCCCCTACGGCCCCGGCGGCATCACCGACATCGCCGCGCGCATCATCGCGCCGCGCATCGGCGAGGAACTCGGCCAGCCCATGCCCGTGGACAATCGCCCCGGCGGCGCCGCGATGCTCGGTTTCGGCATGGCGGCGCGGGCGCCGGCCGATGGCCACACGCTGGTCCTCGCCACCACCGCGCTCGCGGCGAATCCCGTGCTGTTCAGGAATATCCCCTACGACGCCCGCACCGATTTCACGCCGATCAGCCTCACCGGCGTCGTGCCCATGGTGCTCGTCGTCCCCGCCAATTCGCCGGCGCGCACGCTCCAGGATTTCGTGGCGCTCGCGAAGAGCCGCACGCTCAACTACGGCTCCGCCGGCAATGGCAGCGGCAACCACCTGGCGACCGAGATGTTCAGCCACGCCGCCGGCATCAGCGCGACGCATGTGCCCTATCGCGGCGGCGGCCAGGTGATGACCGATCTCGTCGCCGGCCGCGTGGATTTCGTCTTCGCCGTGCTGCCCACCGCGCGCCCCTTCATCCTCTCCGGCGATCTTCGCGCGCTGGCGGTCACCGGCCCGCGCCGCAGCAGCGCCGTGCCCGACGTGCCGACGGTCGCCGAGGCGCTGATCCCCGGCTTCTCGCTGCATGAATGGCTCGGCCTGTTCGGCCCCGCCGGCATCCCCGCGCCGATCCAGGCCCGCCTCAACGCCGCGACGCTCGCCGCGCTCCGCAAGCCCGAGACCACGCAGCGGCTCTCCGAGATCGGCGTCGAGGTCGCCGGCACCTCGCCCGAGGAACTCGCCCGCTTCCTCGATGGCGAGCTCAGGCGCTGGGCCGATCTCGCCAAGGTCGTCCGCTTCGAGGTCGCCGATTGATGCCCGCGACGGATGCCGTCCTCGTCCACCAGGCGCGCGTGCCCTGGATCGAGGGCGCCGGCCATCACGGCGGCGCGCTCTCGAAGGTGCTGATCGCCGCCGGCGAGAACGGCTCGCGCCTGGTGGACTATCGCATCTCCTCCTACGCGCCCGCCGCGCATGTCGAGCGGCACGTGCATGAGGCGAAGGAGCAGATCTATCACATCCTCGAAGGCGAGGGCCTGCTGGAGCTCGGCGACGAAACCCATCTCGTCCGCCCCGGCGACGTCGCCCTGATCCCGCCGCATGTGCCGCATGCCTTGCAGAACACCGGGCTGGACCGGCTGGTGTTCATCGTGGTGACGATCCCGCTCTGACGCTCCCTCCCCCGCGAGAGGGTCGGGGTGGGGCATCACCAGCGCGCCCCCTACCCCACCGCCCGCGCCGGCCGCGCCGCCCTCGGCTGCTCCGCCGCGATCCGCGCGCAGGCGTCCTTCGCCGCCGCCATCACCTGCTCCGCCAGCGCCCCGCGCTCGGCGGGTGGCACCCGCGCCGCCTCCGTCGCGACACCGAGGCTCCCCAGCACGCCGCCTTCCGCGTTGAACAGCGGCGCCGCGATGCCCAGCACGCCCGGCTGGAACTCCCCCACCGTCACGCAATGGCCATCCTCGCGGATCGTGCGCAGCGACGACCGGAAGGCCTCCCAATCGCCGCCGAGCCCCGCGCCCGCGATCGCCACGCGATGCTTCGCGAACAGCGCGCGCAGCCGGTGCGGCGGCAGATGCGCGAGGATCACCTTGGAGAGCGCGCCCGCGAAGAGCGGCCGCCGCTGCCCGCGGCTGAACAGCCCGAAGGGCGCGCCCTTCGCCGGCACGTCGTCCACGCACATCACCGTGCCGCTGAACAGCAGGCAGAGCAGCCCGCTGAATCCGGTCCGCTCCGCCAGCGCCCGCATCGCCGGCCCGCCACCCGCCGTCACCGGGTCGCAGAGCCGCATCGTCCGGTCCAGCTCGATGATGCGCGGCCCGAGCATCCAGGCGCCGCCCTCGACCGGCGTGATCAGCCCCGCCGCCTGCAACGCCTTGATGTGCCGGTAGCAGGTGGAGCGCGAGGCGCCGGAATACCGGATCAGCTCCTCGGTGGACCAGGCCGGCGCCGCGGTGGTGAAGACATCGAGCAGCGCCAGCATCCGCTCCAGGCTGCTGCCGCCCCGCCTCGTCGAAGAAAGTCCCGTCATGCTGGACAAATCCACAGGACCACCCTAGACCCGCGCCATAAGCGGCGCGGAGGAGGCGGCCATCACGAGCGTTCCTATAGCCGCGATTCCCATCCCGCGCAGGCATCGCTGACGATGCCCCGGATCACCCTGCTCTCCGCCGCCGAGCGCCGCTATTGCGAGCCCCTGCTCGCCGGCTTCGCCGCCGCCCATCCGGATATCGAGGTCGAGTTCGTCTTCGGCATCAGCACCGCGCTCCAGAACCAGTATCTCGGCGGCGCGCCCGCGGACCTGATCTGGTCCAGCGCGATGGACCTCCAGATGGCGCTGGTGCTGCAAGGCCAGGCGCAGCCGCACGGCCTGGCGCCCGACCTGCCGCCCGAGGCGCTGCATCGCGACCTCGCCATCGCCACCACCAGCGAGCCGCTCGCCACCCTGCTGCGTGCACCATTGGGCGGTCCCTTGCGGCCGGCCGGCACGCCGGCCGAGATCGCCGCGCTGCTGCGCGCGGAGCCCGCGCGGTTCCGCGGCCGCGTCGTGCTGCCCGACATCGAGGCGAACGGCCTCGGCTTCCTCGCCATGCTGCAATGGAGCCTTGAATCACCGGACTTCCCGGCCCTGCTCGATGCGCTGGCCGAGGCGCGGCCGCGCAAGGCCGGCTCCGCCGCCGCGCTGGTGCAGGGGATGGAAAGCGCCGATCTCGCACTGCACGTGCTGGGCGCCTATGCGCGGCGCGCCGTCGCCGCCGATCCCGCGCTCTCCATCGCGCCCTCCGCCGCGCCGCCGCAATCCGTCGCGCGCATCGCCTTCATCCCGACGCGCGCGCAACAGCCCGACGCCGCCCGCGCGCTGCTCGCCTATCTCGTCTCGGCCGAGGGCCAGGCGGCGCTCGACGCCGCCGGGCTCTACCCGATCACCCGCCAGCCCGTGCCGCCGATCCCGATCAACCGGGGCTTCGCCGCGCTGCTCGACGACAAGGCCCGCGCGGCGCTGCTCATCCGCTGGCGCGCCGCCACATCGAAGGGAGAGAACCGATGACCACGCGACGCACCCTGCTCGGCGCCCTCGCGGCCGTGCCGCTGGCCGCGCACGCCCAATCCTGGCCGCCACGCCCGATCCGCATCGTCGTGCCCTTCGTCCCCGGCTCCTTCACCGACATCTCCGCCCGCCTGCTCGCGGTGGAGCTGACGGAACAGCTCGGCCAGCAGGTGATCGTCGAGAATCGCGGCGGCGCCGGCGGCACGCTCGGCGCGACCGCCGTGGTGCGCTCGCCGCCCGATGGCCTCACCCTGCTGCTCACCGACAATTCGCTGGCGATCTCGCCCGGCCTCTATCCCAACCTGCCCTTCGATCCGGCGAAGGATCTCCAGCAGATCAGCCGCATCGCGGAATCGCCTTCGATCCTGCTGGTCCGCCCCGGCCTCGGCCCGAAGACCGTGGCGGAGCTGGTGGCGCTGCTCAAGCAGAAGCCCGGCGAGATCAGCTTCGGCTCCGGCGGCCAGGGCTCCTCCGCGCATCTCGCGATGGAGCTGCTGCTCAACGTCACCGAGACGCGCGCGCTGCACGTGCCCTTCCGCGGCGTCGCCGCCGCCATCACGGAGGTGATCGGCGGCCGCGTGGACATGGCGATCGCCAGCCTCGCCTCCGGCGTCGCGCATGTCCGCGCCGGCACGCTGCTTGGCCTCGGCGTCACGGGCAATGCCCGCAGCACGCTGCTGCCGGATGTGCCGACCTTCATCGAGGCAGGTACGCCCCGCTACGACATGAGCTACTGGTGGGGCATCGCCGCACCCGCCGGCACGCCCGCCGAGATCGTGCAGCGCCTCAACGCCGAGATCGTCCGCGCCGCCGCCTCGCAACGGCTGCGCGACGCCTATGCGCAATCGGCCGCGCTGGCGGTGACGTCCACGCCGGAGGCGATGACCGCGCACCTCGCGCGCGAGATCGCCACCTGGCGCGAGGTCATCACCCGCGCCGGCGTCCGCGTGGAGTAGCCAGAAACCCTCTTCCGTTCATCGGGAGAGGGTGGCCGACTGACAGGAGGCCGGGTGAGGGCCGCGCGCCCTCTCCGGCACGATTCCCCGGAGCCCCGCCTTGCACCCGTCCGACGAAGCCCCGCCCGCCTTCCGCGCCCCGCCAGGCGCCTGCGACGCGCATTTTCATGTGTTCGGCCCGGCGGAACGATACCCCTACGCCTCCGCCGAACCCCTCCGCTACGCGCCGCCGCACGCACCGCTGGAGGCGTATCTCAAACTCGCCGCGCATCTCGGCCTGACCCGCTTCGTCTTCGTCCAGCCCAGCGCCTATGGCCGCGACAACACCTGCATGCTTGATGCGATGCGCGCGACGGACCCCGCCATCCGCCGCGGCATCGTGGATGTTGACGAGGAAGTGCCCGACTCTCTGCTGGCCGAGATGGATGCGCTCGGCGTGCGCGGCGTGCGGATCAATGTCTCGCCGGTGAAGCCGGCCACGCCGGGCCTTGCGGAGTCCATGCTCCCGCGCATCCGCCGGCTGGATGCGCGCTGCCATGAGCTCGGCTGGCATCTCGATTTCCTCACCCCCGGCTGGCTCACCGAGGCGCTGCTGCCGGAGATGGCGAAGCTCCGCTGCGATTTCAGCATCGCGCATATGGGCATGTTCCTGGCGAAGGACGGCCCCGCCCAGCCCGGCTTCGCGCGCATGCTGGCGATGATCGCCGACGGGTCGCTGAAGGGCTGGGTCAAGTTCACCGGCACCTACCGCATGGCGACCGCGCCCGATTTCGCCGATGCCGCGCCGATGGCCCGCGCGGTGATCGCCGCCATCCCCGATCGCATCCTCTGGGGCAGCGACTACCCGCACCTCTCCTTCGCCCACGCCGTGGGCTCGGTGCAGCTGTTCAACCTGCTGGGCGACTGGGCGGACGAGGCGCAGCGGAGGCGCATCCTGGTGGCGAACCCCGCGCGACTGTTCGGGTTCGAGGCGGCGTAGCGCTCACGCCGCCAGCGCCACCCCTGCCGCGCCGGCCGCGCGGCGGAACCCCTCGGCGACATGCGCCGCCAGCGCATCCGCCGCCGGCACGCCGATCGCCGCCTCGTGCCGCAGCAGCAAAATCCCCATCTCCGGCAGCGGCGGCAGGCCCTCGGCCTCGCCGAGCCACGAAAGCCCCTCCGGCAGGGTGCAGGGCGTCGAGACGGTCAGCGCGAGCCCGGCCAGCGCCACGGTGAAGCAGCCGGTCTGCATCGCGGAATTGTAGGTCACCCGCGCCGCGCGCCCGGCCTGGCGCAGCGCGCCCAGCGCCGCATTGCGCCAGATACAGCCATTGTCCGGGCGCGAGAGCGCGAGCGGCAGCGGATCGCGCCGGTGCAGCCCATGGGTCGGGCTGCCCACCCAGCGCAGCGGCCCGCGCCAGATGCGCTGCGCCGGCCAGCCGCGCGGCTCCTGCCCTTCGCTGATCAAGGTCAGGTCGAGCCGCCCTTCCTGGATCTGCCGCGCCAGCGCGTCCGAGTTCAGGCAGACCACTTCCAGCTCCACCGCCGGATGCGTCTCCGCGAAGCGGGCGAGGATCGCCGGCAGCCAGTTCAGCGCGTAGTCGTCCGGCGTGCCGAGCCGCACATGCCCCACCATGGGGGGCGCCCGAAAGTTGCCGACGATCTCGTCGTTCAGCGCCAGCAGCGCCCGCGCCCGGTCCAGCAGCCACATCCCCTGCGGCGTCGGCTGCACGCCCTTCGCCGTGCGCACCAGCAGCGGCTGCCCGAGCGTCTCCTCCAGCCTCCGGATCTGCATCGAGACGGCGGATTGCGTCCGCCCGACGCGCTCCGCGGCGCGCGTGAAGGAGCCGCCCTCGGCGATCAGCACGAAGGCGCGCAGCAGGTCCGGGTCGAGCCCGGCGGGCAGGGCGAGCATGGGTCAAGCATCAATCCGCCTGATGCGTCGCGTCAAGACAATTCGTTTCCCTGATGCTGCCGAAAGGCGCAGGGTTGGCGGGCTTCAGAGCGCGAAAGGAACTCTCCGATGTCCGCCCATCTGCTCCCCCGGACCCTCGTGCACGCCGGCCGGCGGCCGGTCCGCGCGGCGCGCCAGGGCTGGCTTGGCTGGCTCGCCGCCATGCTGCGCACGATCGAGACGCGCCAGCATCTCGCGGAGATGGATGCGCGCATGCTGAAAGACATCGGCATCACGCGGTCGGACGCCTACGAGGAAATCCGCCGCGCGCCCTGGGACACCGAAGCCCGCATCCGCCGCTGACCCTCCTCCCTCCCCCGCACCGCGGGGGCTCCGGCGCCAAAGGCGCCGGAGGCCGGAGTGGCCGGCGGCCTGCCGCGGCTGACGCAGGCTGGTCGGGTTGGGGACATCATCAGCGCTCCCTCCCTTCCTCGCTCACCCTCTCCACCTCCCTCATCACCTCCCCCACCCCCAGCAGGAACACCTCCCGGCCGGGGCTCGTCATCCCCTCCACATCCACCCCCGTCAGCGCCGCGAGCAGCGGCGCCGCCCCGGCCTGCGGCAGCGCCGTGACAATCCCCACCAGCCGCCCCGCCGCATCCACCGCCGGCCCGCCCGAATAGCCCAGCAGCGCGCCGAGCCTGGCCGTGAAGCCCGGCCCATGCCCCGCCAGCCGCACGCGCGGCCGCAGCACCACGCCTTCGCTCACCGCCGCACCCGCCGCCGGCGCACCCGCTGCCCAGACCCGATCACCCGCCCGCACCGGCCCACCCAGGGAAACCGGCTCGAACACCGCCGGCACCGCCAGCACCACCAGATCCATCCGCGCGCTGCGCGCCAGCACCCGCGCCTCGCCCGCCGCCCCGCCATCGCCGCGCCTGAATATCAGAGAATCAGTGTTTTCCGGCACGACATGCGCGTTGGTGATCAGCCGGTCCGGCGCCACCGCCACCGCCGACCCCACCGGTACGCCGCCCAAGCCGAGCCGCGCGAAGCCCGTTCGCGCCACCGCTTCCACCGGCGTCCCCCGCGCCTCCTCCAGCGGCATCCGGGCACAGGCGGCAAGGGACAGGATCAGCAGGATCAGGGCGGCGCGCATGCCGCCAGCAGGCCGCTGAAATCGTGAACAAACCGTTGATATTAAAGAATCGAGCATCATCGCACCGCGTCCGCTCCGCAGGATTGCGCTTGACCTGCGCCACATCCTGACTAGAACATAATGCGAACATGAGCGGCGTCATGGACCCCGATCCCCCCACCCCCTACCCACTGCCGCCCGAGCCCCTCCCCATGGACCGCGCCTCCATGCTGGCGGCGCTCCGCGCCCGGGTCGCGCGCCTCGAACGCGCCGGCGCCGCCACCGCGCTCGCCCGCGCCGGCGCCGGCTTCGTGAATTTGTCCGAAAGCCTCGACACCCATCTCGGCGGCGGCCTCGCCCGCGCCGGGCTGCACGAGATCATCGCCGGCGACCCCGGCGCCGCCGCCGGCTTCTGCGCCATCGCCCTCGGCCGCACCGCCGGCCCCGTGCTCTGGATCGCCCCGGAGCCCGAAGCCTGGCCGCCCGGCCTCGCGGCCTACGGCCTCTCCCCCGCCGAGCTCGTCCTGGTCCGCGCGCCCCACCCCACCGACGGACTCTGGGCGATGGAGGAAGCCCTCCGCTGCCCCGCCATCGCCGGCGCGCTGCTGGATTTGTCCGACATCGATCTCACCGCCGCCCGCCGCCTCCAACTCGCCGCCGAAGCGGGCGGCGCGCTCGGCCTGCTGCTCCGCCCCGACACCGACCAGCCCGGCCCCTCCGCTGCCCTCACACGTTGGAAAATCAGCGCTCTGCCGGGCGACTCTTCCTCCCCACATCACCTCGGCGACCCGCGCTGGCACATCGAACTCCTCCGCGGCCGCGGCACCGCCCCCCGCGCCTGGTCCGCCACCTGGCGCACCACCACCGACCAGCTCGAGACCGAGCCGGCCGCCCTCCCCACCCGCCGCCGCGCATGAGCCGCCGCCGCGCCGCCCGCCCGCCACGCCTGGAATTGCCCGGGCTTGATGGCGTCGCCGTTTGCGGGGGCTCTGCCCCCGCGCCCCCGCCGGGGAGACCTCGTCTCCCCGGACCCCTCCATTTGTTTTCAGCGCCGGATGGGGAGGGGGCCGGTCACGACCTCGATGCCGGGCGCGCCAATGAGGCCCCCTCCCCATCCGGCGCTCAACAGATCGAGGTCCAGGAGGCGGGGCCTCCTGGTGGGGGGTGCGGGGGGCAAAGCCCCCCGCAGAAACCGCGGCGCCACCTCGCCCTGGCAGCGCCGGGCGTCGCGCGCTGGGCGGTGTGGGCGTTGCGGTTCTCGCCGCTGGTGGCGGCGGTGGGGGAGGATGCGCTGGTCGTCGAGGTGACGGGCGGGGTGCATCTGTTCGGGGGCGAGGCGCGGTTGTTGCGGCGGGCGGTCGAGGGCTTGGCCCGGCATGGCGTGGCGGCGGTGGGTGTGGTGGCGGGGGCGCCGGGCACGGCGCTGGCCTTGGCGCGGGCCGGTGTGGCGGGCGTGGTGCCGGCGGGGCGGGAGGAAGCGGCGGTCGAGGGGCTGGCTCTCGGCGTGCTGCCCGTGGCGCCCGAAATCGTCACGGCGCTCGCCCAGATGGGCCTGTTGCGCATCGGGCAGGTGCGGCGCCAGCCGCGGGCGCCGCTCGCCCGGCGGTTCGGTGCGGCGCTGCTTCGCGCGCTGGATGAGGCGGTGGGCGCGGTGGTCGCGCCGCTCTCCCCGATCCGTCCGCCGGTCGCCTTCGAAGCCGCGCGCGAGTTCCTGGAGCCGCTCATCACCCGCGAGGCGATTGATGGCGCCGTCGCCGCGCTGCTGCGCGCCCTGTGCCGCAAGCTGGAACTGGCGGGCCGTGGCGCGCGGAAGGTCGTGCTCAGGGCGCATCGGGTGGATGGCGCGGTGCAGGAGGTCGCGATCGGCACCGGCCTGCCGGCGCGGGACCCCGCGCATCTGGGGCGGCTTTTCGCCGAGAAGCTGGACCGGCTCGCGCCGGGCTTCGGCTTCGAGCGGATCGCGCTCGGCGCCGAGGTCACCGACCCGATGCAGGGGTTGCAGGCCGGCTTCGTCCGCGGCGCCGCGCAGCGCGAGGTGCTGTCGCAGCTGTTCGACCGCCTTGGCCAGCGCGTGCAGCTCTGGCGCCTGGCGCCGGCCGAGAGCCACTGGCCGGAGCGGGAGGTGGTGCGAATTTGTCCGAATCAGCCTGTCGCGATTCCGCCGGGCTGGCCCTGGAGCCCGCGCCCGGCGCGGCTGCTGCGGCGCCCTTTGCAGGTCACGGCCGTCGCCCTGTTGCCGGATGCGCCGCCTTCCCTGTTGCGGATCGGCCGGCAGGCGCACCGCATCCGCGCCGCCGAGGGGCCGGAGCGCTTCGAGCCCGAATGGTGGCGCGACCGCCCGGACCGCCTGGCGCGCGACTATTACCGCCTGGAACTCGCCACGGGCGCCCGCCTCTGGGTGTGCCGGCTGGGTTTCGGCGCCGAGGCGCGCTGGTTCGTCCGGGGGCGGGGGTGATGGCCACTTTCGCCGAACTCGGCGCGCTCTCGAACTTCACCTTCCTCGAAGGCGCCTCCCACCCGCATGAACTCGCCGAGCAGGCAAAAGCCTTCAGCATGCCCGCCTTCGGCATCGCCGATCGCAATTCGGTGGCCGGGCTGGTGCGCGGCCTGGCCGCGGCGGAACAGATCGGAATCCGCTTCGTCCCCGGCATCCGGCTCTGCCTGGAGGACGGCGCCGAGTACTTGGCCTGGCCCGCTGATCTCGCCGCCTGGGGCCGGCTCTGTCGCATGCTCTCTGACGCCCGCATGCATGGCGAGAAGGGCGAGACCAACCTCACCTGGGACATGCTGCGCGCGCATGCCGAGGGCAGCGTCCTCGCCCGCATCCCGCCGCGCCGGCCGGATGCGGCCTTCGCCCGATCCCTGCGCGCCGATGCCCGCGACCTGCGCAACCTCGCCCTGCCGCTGTTCTGCGCGGTGGACCATCGCTGCCGCGGCGATGACGAGGCGCGGCTCGATGCGCTGGCCGCGATCGGCGTGCCGCTCATCGCCGCCGGCGGCGTGCGCTACCACCACCCCGCGCGACGGCGGCTGGCCGATGTCGTGACCGCGATCCGGCTGCGCACCACGGTGGACCGGCTCGGCCGCCACGCCGAGCCGAATGCCGAGGCGCATCTGCTGCCGCCCGAGGAAGCCGCCCGCCGCCTGCAGCGCTTCCCCGAGGCGATCGAGGCGACCGGCCGCGTCACCAGGGCCTGCACCTTCTCGCTGCGCGACCTGTCCTACCAGTATCCCGAGGAAATCCTCGATCCCGGCCGCACCGCGCAGCAGACCCTGGAAGCCCGCGTCGCCGCGGCCTGCCTCGAGCATTGGCCGGATGGCACGCCGCCCAAGGTCCAGGGCCTCATCGACAAGGAACTCGCGCTGATCGCGGAGCTCGGCTACGCGGCCTACTTCCTCACGGTGCATGAGATCGTGCGGTTCGCCCGATCCAAGGACATCGACATCCTGTGCCAGGGTCGCGGCTCGGCCGCCAATTCCGCGGTCTGCTACGTGCTCCGCATCACCGCCGTGCCCCCGGACAAGCATGAGATGCTGTTCGAGCGCTTCCTCTCCGGCGCGCGCGGCGAGCCGCCCGACATCGACGTGGATTTCGAGCATGAGCGGCGCGAGGAGGTGATCCAGCACATCTACGACCGCTACGGCCGCGACCGCGCCGCCATCGCCGCGACCCTGATCCGCTACCGCGACCGCAGCGCGATCCGCGAGGTGGCGAAGGCCATGGGCCTGCCGGAGGAGCCCGCAATCCGCGTCGCCAAGGCCGTCTGGGGCGCCGAGGACAAGCCGCTCACCGCGATCGCCGCCGAACAGGGCCTCGATCCGGAGGATCCGCGCATCCGCCAGGCGATGGAACTCGCCGAGGAGATCCAGGGCTTTCCGCGCCATCTGGCCACGCATGTCGGCGGCTTCGTCATAACGCGCGGTCCTCTGGTGGAGCACACCGTCGTGGTGAAGGCCGCGATGGAGAAGCGAACGACCATCGAGTGGGACAAGGACGACATCGACACGCTGCGCATGCTGAAGGTGGATGTGCTCGGCCTCGGCATGCTGAGCTGCATCCACCGCGCCTTCGATCTGATCGCCAGCACCACCGGCCGGCAGCTGACGCTGCACGACGTGCCGCAGGACGACCCCGCGACCTACAGGATGCTGAGCCGCGCGGATTCCGTCGGCGTCTTCCAGGTCGAGAGCCGCGCGCAGATGAGCATGCTGCCGCGGCTGCGGCCGCGCCGATTCTACGACCTGGTGATCCAGGTCGCGATCGTGCGCCCCGGCCCGATCCAGGGCGACATGGTGCATCCCTATCTGCGCCGGCGGAACGGCGAGGAGCCGGTGACCTATCCCTCCGACGAGCTGCGCGCCGTGCTGGAACGCACGCTCGGCGTGCCGCTGTTCCAGGAGCAGGCGATGAAGATCGCCATCGTCGGCGCAGGGTTTTCGGCCGACCGCGCCGACCAGCTCCGCAAGGCCATGGCAACCTTCAAGAACACCGGCAAGGTCGAGAGTTTCCGGGCGGAGTTCATCGCGGGCATGGTGGGGCGCGGCTATCCGGCCGACTTCGCGGAACGCTGCTTCCGCCAGATCGAGGGCTTCGGCAATTACGGCTTCCCCGAAAGCCATGCCGCGAGCTTCGCGAGCCTCGTCTACGTCTCCGCCTGGATCAAATGCCACCATCCCGCGGTCTTCGCCGCCGCGCTGATCAACAGCCAGCCGATGGGCTTCTACGCGCCGGCGCAGATCGTGCGCGACGCGAAGGAGCATGGGGTGGCGGTGCGGCCGGCGGATGTGACGGTCTCGGGGTGGGATTGCACGCTGGAGGGGGAGAGCCAGCCCGCCCTCCGCCTCGGCCTGCGCCTCGTCGCTGGCCTCTCCGCCGAGGCGGGTGCCGCTATCGAGAAGGCACGCGCCGAAGCGCCCTTCCGCGACATCCCGGACCTGGTGCATCGCGCGAGGCTCGACCGCGCCGCCATGCAGGCGCTCGCGCGCGCCGATGCGCTGCGGTCCCTCGCCCCAACACGGCGCCATGCGCTGTGGGAGGCGGCGGGGATCGAGAAGCCGCTGCCGCTCTCCGACCCGCGCGACGATGCCGCGCCGCTGCTGCCGAAGGAGACCGCCGGCGAGGAGACGGTGCTGGACTACGCCGCCACCGGCCTTTCGCTGCGCCGCCATCCGCTGGCGCTGCTGCGCCCGAAGCTCAGCGCGCTCGGCGCCGCCCACACGCGGGCGCTCGCCGCCGCGCGCAGGGGGCGCTGGATGCGGGTTCCCGGCCTGGTGCTGGTGCGCCAGCGGCCCGGCAGCGCGAAGGGCGTGGTGTTCTTCACCATCGAGGATGAATGGGGCATCGCCAACCTCGTGCTCTACACCGACATCATCCAGCGCGACCGCGCGGCGGTGGTGAACGCCAAGCTCGTGATGGCGGAAGGCCCGGTGGAGCGGACCGAGAACACGGAGGTGCCGATCATCCACCTCATCACCCGCCGCCTGCACGATTGGTCGCATCTGCTGGAGGGCCTGCACGCGCTGGAGGACCCCGCCGCCTGGGACAAGGCGCTGGCCCGCGCCGATGAGGTGCGCCACGCCTCGGGCGACGATCCCCGCACCGTCCGCGCCGCGCTCCGCGCCCGCGCCGCGATGCCGCCCTCGCGGGATTTCAGGTAGCGCCTTCGTGTCCGCGGATGGTCGGCGCACCCCATTTGCGAATCATTCTCAACTAACCTAGGCTCCCCCAAGGCACAGGGAGACCCCACCGATGGCGACACGCGGCCTGCCCGCCTGGCCCTACACCGCGGCCGAGCCCGACTCGCTGCCGCAGGCCGAGCGCCTGCTGCTCGACGCCGCCCGCGCCTGGGCCGCCGCCTGCCGGCAGGGCGCGCCGCCGCTGCTCGCGATCCGCAACCTTCTGGCGACGGAAAACGCGACCCGCGCCGCCCCGGCGCTGGATGCGCTGCTGCGCGCGCTCGCCGAGGCGCATCCGCTGACCCTCGGCTGCCCGCTCTGCCCCCGCCTGGTCGGCGAGGAACCGCCCTTGCTGCTCGCCGTCGCCCTGGCCCAGCGCGGCGAGCGCCACCAGGCGCTCGCCTGTCTGCTCAAGCGCCTGCCGGACCGGCAGACCTATGCCGCCATGGCCGCCGCGATCGCGCTGGGCGGTGCGTTTCGCGCCGTGGGGCTGGTGTTCGCGGATCCGTGGGGGTCAGCCCAAAGGGGGTAGCGTCATGATGGCTGCTGCCTCCCGCAGGACAGATCATCCCACCCCGCGCTATCCAGCCGCATGGACCCACGAATCTGGCTGCTTGCCGGCGCGCAATTCGCCGCCGCGACCGGCGCCTATGCCTTCACCGGCATGCTCGGCCCGCTTGCCGACGAGCTCGGCGTTTCCCTCGCCTCGGCGGGACAGCTCACGGCGGCCTATGCGCTGACCTACGCCGTGCTCGGCGGGCCCGCGGCGGGATTCACGGCGCGGTGGGACCGGCGGGACCTTCTGGTGCTCGGCCTCGTTCTCGTCGGCCTGCTGACGCTCGCCGCCGCCTTCGTCAGCGACTTCACCACCATGCTCGCGCTGCGCGTCGCCACCGGCGCGGCGATCACGCTGGTGCTGCCGGGGGTCGCGGCCTCCATGCTCGTGTCGCCGCAGCAGCGGGCGAAGGCGCTGGCCATCGTGCTTGGCGGGCTCACCATCGCCTTCTCCTTCGGCATCCCGCTGGGCAGCGTCATCGGGGGCATCTGGGGCTGGCGCGCCTGCTTCGTCTTCGGCGGGCTGCTGGCACTCGGTGCGGCACTCGCCTGCCGGATCGGCCTGCCCGCGCTGCCCTCCACCGACCGCGGCGGGATGGGCTCGGCGCGGCGCGTGCTGCGGGCAGAGCTGCTGACGGTGCTCGGCACCAGCGGGCTCACCTTCGTCGCGCTGTTCTGCGTCGTCGCCTATCTCGGGCCGATCGTGACGGCCACCACCGGCATCACCGGCGGCGGGATCGGGGCGATCCAGGTCTTCGTCGGCATCGGCAGCGTGCTCGGCATCTGGCTCGGCTCCCGCGCGGTGGCGGGCCCTGCCCTGCCGGTCGCGCTGGTGCTGCTGCTGGCTGCGACGCTGGTCGGCTATTCGCTGGTGATGCTGCCGGCGGCCGCGGGCTGGCATGCGGCGCCGCTCGCGCTCTGCGTGTTCCTGGGCTCGGTCGGGCTCTTCGCGCTGGCGCCGATCATGCAGACGCGCCTGATCGCCCTGGCGCCGGACGACCGCGCCGTCGCGCTCGCGCTGAATGGCGCGGTGGCGCTGGGCGGCCAGGGGCTGGGCGCGGCCTATGGCGGCGCGGTGATCGCGACGCTCGGCCTGGCGTGGACGGGCTTCGCCGGCGCGCTGCTCGCGCTCGCAACCGTGCCGCTGGCGCTCCGCGCCTTCCAGCGAAGGGCGTGACTACCAGCGCCTGACCGGCCCGCAATCCAGGTGGACGAAGCCGTCGCGGCGGTAGAGCCCGACGCCGCCGAGTTGCAGATCGGCCGCGCGCCGCGCCACCTGCAGCGTCAGCCGGTCCGGCAGGCGGCAATCGGCTGCCATCCCCGACATGTGCAGCGACACCGTCGAGACGCGGCGGCTGCGGCGTGCATTGGCGGCGTTGCGTTCCGGCGTGCGGTAGCCGCTGATCACCTGCCAGGTCTCGTCGCTGTCCACCGCGCTGGCGACGCTGTGCAGCACGTCGAACAGCCGCGGGTCCATCGGCGTGGTCTCCTCGGCGGACAGATCGCGGAAGACGAAATCGAGCTGGCGCAGCGCCTCCGTCACGTAGCGCCCATCGCGCCAATAGACGCCGGAGAAGCTGTCATTGGTGACATTGCGCTGTACCCGCAGGCTGCGCGGCGCGCCCTGCGCGATCGCCGGCGAGGCCGCCGCCAGGCCCACCGCGGCCGCCAGGAATCCGCGCCTCGGCAACACCGCCTCCGCGCCACAGCAGGCGCAGAGCGGCCCGTGATCCCACCGCATCAGCGGCCCCCCAGAGCCGCCACCTGCGCCGTCGGCGCGGTTGCCATCGCCCGGGCATAAGCGGCGTCGAGCCCATACAGGTCGGGCCGGATGCGCGCCGCGCCCTGTTCCACCATCACCGTGCGGTAGCTCAGCAGCACCGGCAGCGGCCGGCGGATCGTGACCGCGCTCGTCGCCCGGCTGTCCAGTGCCCGCTGCGCGCGCGCGAGGTCCCAGCCCGGCGTGCCATCCAGCAGCAGCGCCATCATCTCGGCCGGCCGCTCCAGCCGGATGCAGCCCGAGGAGAAGGCGCGGTCGGGCCGACGGAACAGGTGCCGGTCCGGCGTGTCATGCATGAAGATGTCGTCGCCATTCGGCATGATGAACTTGATGCGGCCGAGCGCGTTCGCGTCGCCGGCGTCCTGGCGGACGAAATAGGGGAAGTTGTTCCGGTTCATCGTGGACCAGTCCACCGTCGTCGGGTCCACCTCGATCCGCTCGCCGCCGACCACCTGGAACAGCCGGAAGCCGCGCTCACGCATCGCCTGCGGGTCGCGGCGGAAGCGCGGCAGCAGGTCTTCCCGCGCATTGCGCTCGGGCACGCCCCAGGGCGGGTTGAACTGGATCGCCGTCATCCGCACGCGGAGCAGCGGCGTCGCGCGGTCGCGCCGGCCGACGATCACGGCCATGCCGAGCAGCTCGCGACCCTCCTCGGTCACGCTCAAGCGGAAATCAGGGACGTTGACCTCGATGCGGCGCTCGGCGCTTTCCGCCAGCGCGCCGCGGCGCATGTCCATCGCGACGCGGATCTGGTCCACCCGCGCCTCGGGCGGCCGGTTCAGGTAGCCGATCGAGATGCGGCCGACGCGGCCGTCCACCTCCAGCCCGTTCGCCGCCTGCCAGCGCCGCACGGCATCGAGCAGCGGCGCGTCATAGAGGGCGCCGCCATCCGGCGCGGCGGCCAGCACCGGATCCTCCGCCGAAAGCCGGGCGCGCAGCGCGGGAACCCGCGTGGCATCGGTGCTGCCGGGCTCGATGGTGCGCTCGCCCGGGATGCTGGCCCAGCCGCGCCGCGCCAGCTCCTTCGCCCGGGCGAGCTCCGCCTTCAGCGCGGGCATGTCGGGGTGGAGCCCGGCGGCGCGCTCGATCACCTGCGCCGGCTCGGCGCTCGCCGCGAGTTCCGCCTGCCAGCGCTCCAGGCCGATCACGGCGGGGTCGCGGACAATATCGGGCCGGCCCCGGACGTCGCGGCCGCGGCCGGCGAGCAGGTCGGTCAGCGCCTGGAAGGCCGCCTGGTGCAGCGACGCGCGGGCGGCGGGATCGGCGAGGGTTGCGAGGTCGGGGACCGCGTAGTGGCGGGGATCGAGCCCATCCTCCTCCAGCCGTGCGAGGCGGGCGGCCAGGCGCTGCGCCGCGCCGGTGTCGGCGGCGAGCGCATGAGCTTCGGGGATCAGCCTTCCGGCGGCCAGGCCGAAGGCGGCGGCGAGCAGGGGGCGGCGGGCGATTGACATGGCATTCCAGATACATCCCGAGCCGCGCGCATGCAAAGCGTTCAGCGCCCCCCGGCGATATCCAATGTCGCGGCTGTGACATAACTGGCGGCATCGGAGAGCAGCCAGAGGACGCCCTCCGCCACCTCCTCCGGCGTGCCGAGCCGCTGCATCGGCACGGTCGGAACGATCCGGCCGATCCGCTCGGGGATGCCGGCGCGGGCATGGATGTCGGTGGCGATCATGCCGGGCGCGACGGCGTTGACCCTGATGCCCTCGGCCACCAGCTCCTTGGCGAGGCCGATCACAAGGGGCGCGACCGCCCCCTTGCTCGCGGCGTAGTGCACCATCTCGAAGGGCGAGCCATAGGCCGGGGCGCGGGAGCCGATGCAGACGATCCCGCCGCCGCGCCCGCCGCGCGAGCGCGCCATGCGCCGCGCCGCCTCCCGGCAGCCCGCGGCGAGGCCGAGGACGTTGACGGCGAAGACCTGCCGCCAGGTCTCGTCGGTGCTGTCGAGGAAGGACGAGGCCGGCCCGGTGGTGCCGGCATTGCCGACGAAGGCATCGAGCCGGCCGAAGCGGGCGTCGAGGGCCGCGAAGGCGCGGGCGTTGTCGGCGGGATCGGCGGCGTCCGAGCGGACCAGCTCCACGGCGGCGCCGGCCTCGCGGCAGGCGGCGGCGGTCGCCTCGGCGGCGGCCTGGTCACTGCCCCAGGTGAGGAGCAGGTCATAGCCCCGGGCCGCCGCGAGCCGGGCGACGGCCGCGCCGATCCCCTTCCCGGCACCAGTGATCATCATCACGCGTCGATCGGTCATCGCGGTCCTCCTCCGGCACTCTGCCCGCCCGCGCCAGGGCCGGGGAAGCCGGACGAATTTCCGCATCGTGGAGTGCCGCGCCGCTTCGGTTGACGCCCGCTGGACGCGGCCGGACCCTTTGCGCGGGAACGGAGGAACGGCCATGGACGTGCAGCGCGGATTGGTGAAAACGCGGCTCGGCTACATCCACTACCGCCGCGCCGGGCAAGGCGAAGGCATCCTGCTCTGCCACATCAACCAGCAATCCTCCGCGCTGATGCTGGAGCTGATGGGGGCGCTGAGCCCGCATCTGGACGTCGTCGCCTTCGACTATCCGAGCTACGGCCATTCCGACCACGTCACCGAACAGCCGCGCATCGGCGACTACGCGGATTGCGGCGTGGCGGTGATGGATGCCCTCGGGATCGGCCGCTTCCACGTGCTGGGCGAGGCGGTGGGCTCCGCCGTGGCCACCGACATCGCCGGCCGCCATGCTGATCGCGTCGGCAAGACGATCCTCGTCAGCTGCCCCTTCGTGCCCGGCGCGCGATCCAAGGACAGCCCCGGCGCCATCCCGCGCCATACCCGCCCCGGCGACGCCTCGGGCTTCCCGGTGACCCGCACCCGGGAGTTCCTGCTCGAGAACGATCCCGAGCACGCGCCCATGAACCCCAGCCAGTCCTGGATGGACCGCATCAACACCGCCCAGATCGAGGCCGGGCGCGAGCGCTGGCAGGCGATCGACGCGCTGCACCTCTACGATCTCAAGGCCGGGCTGCAACGGCTCGCGGGGCCGGTGCTGATGCTCTCCGGCGAGCATTTCTACTTCATCCAGCACAAGGACGAGATGCTGCGCCAGGTCCGCAACGGCCGGCTGGCGATCATCCCCGGCGGCCGCTTCTGCATGACCTGGGAACACGCCGAGAAGGTCGGCGCGGCCGCCGTGGCGTTCATCCGCGAGCAGTAGGCCTCACTGCCGCTGGATGCCGGTGCTGGCGATCACCTCGCCCCAGCGCGCGACCTCCTCCTTCACGAAATTGCCGAAGGCGGCGGGCCCGAGCGGGTCGGGCCGCACCCCGGTATCGAGGAGCCTGGCGGTGATCTCCGGGCTGTTCACCGCCGCGACGATCGCCTGGCCCATGCGCTCGACGATGTCGGGCGGCGTGGCGGCGGGCGCGGCGATGCCGTTGAAGCTGACGGCGGCATAGCCGGGCACCCCGGCCTCCACCACGGTCGGCACATCCGGCAGGGCCGGGAAGCGCGCCGGCGAGCCGACGGCGAGCAGGCGCAGGCGCCCCGCGCGGATCTGCGGCAGCAGCGGCGCCAGGATCTCGCAGCCCATATGCACATCGCCGGTGGTCGCCGCGTTCATCAGGTCCGGCGTGGAGCGGTAGGGCACCAGGGTCATGTCCACCTGGGCGAGCGTCCGCAGCAGGACGTTGCCGAAATACTGCCCCGTGCCGACCGCGACCGAGCCGAGATTGAGCGCCCCGGGCCTGGTCCGGGCGGCCGCGAGGACCTCGCCGAGGCTGCGGAACGGGCTGTCGGCGCCCGTGAAGAAGCCCTGGTCGAAGGTGGAGAGCCGGCCCACCGGCGCGAAATCGCGCAGCACGTCGTAGGTCACGGCAGTGTAGAGCGCGCGGGCATAGGTGTTGGAGGTGGTGAGCAGCAGCATCGTGTAGCCGTCCGGCGGGCTGCGCAGCACGGCATCGGCGGCGAGCATGCCGGCGGCGCCGGGCCGGTTGTCCACCACGATGGGCTGCCCCAGGATTTCGGAGATTTTCGGGGCGCTCAGCCGGGTCGTGATGTCGCCCACGCCGCAGGGAGCGAAGCAAAGAACGAGGCGGATCGGCCGGCTGGGCCAGGCCTCGGGCCGCGACTGGGCCAGCGCGCTGCGGCCGAGTGCCGCGGTTGCAAGCCCGGCCAGCGCGGCGCGGCGGTGAACGGCCCCCATGGTTCCCTCCCGTTTGTCCTTCCGGGCGGGATGGTGGCGCCTGGGGCACGACGATCCAAGCGCAAAGATCGGGGTGCGAAGACGGGGCCTGTCCGCCGGGCGGATCGGCCGCGTCCTCAGCCGAGCTGCTGGCGGATCGTCGCGATGTTGGCGTCCACCCGCTGCTTCTCCGCCTCGCTGAGCCAGCCGCCGCGGCGCAGCGATTCGAACGCCTGGAGGCTCTCCCGGATGCGGCCGATGCCGTGCAGGTAGGCGGCCTGCGCCTCGGCGGCGAAGGTGCGGCAGAGCGCGGATTCGTAGGCGATGCCGCGGTCATAGTAGCGCAGCGCGCGGTCCTGGTCGCCGAGCTGGTCGCTGATCGTCGCGAGGTTCACGCAGACGATGGCCTTGTCGATCGGCGAGATGTCGGTGGCGAGCAAGTCCTCGAAGATCGCGATCGCGCGGTCACGCCGGCCGGCGTCCACGGCATCGGCGCCTTGCTGCATGCGGGCGGCGTAGTCGGCGTAGGTCATGGGGGCGTCCGGGCTGGGCGGCATCGCAAGCGGATGCAGCGTGTCACCGCGACAGGGCAGACGCCAGGGGGCGACGACTTGATGGCGCGGCGCTGCGATGCCGCGTTGCGCCTCACCGACACGCAACGGAGTCACGTCGCGCCGAGGTGGCGCCCCCGGCACGACGTGAGAGGGGTAGGGCCGGAACACCACCCGGCAGGCTGAAGGCCGGGCGGGGCGGGCCGGCACCGGGTCAGCTCGCGAAGACCTCGTCCGCCAGGCCGACGAGCCGCAGCTGGTAGGTGTTGCCGAGGCTCTCGTAGCTCATGATCACGTCGTCGCCGCGGGCGGCAAGGGACACGGCGTCCTGCGCCGCATCCAGCGCGAGCAGGTCGGCCACGCTGTCGATGCGGACCGCGCGGCCGAGCACGCCGGACAGGAACAGCATCTCGTCGCCCTCGGCGAAGTTGAGGTCGGTGATCGTGTCGTTGCCGGCCAGGGTGCCGAAGCGGAAGGTGTCGGCGCCCTCGCCGCCCGTCATCCGGTCGTTGCCCGCATCGCCGTTCAGCACGTCGTTGCCGGTGCCGCCGAGCAGGACATCGTCGCCCTGGCCGCCGCCGAGGGTGTCGTTGCCCTCGCCGCCGACGAGCGCATCGCTGCCGAAGCCGCCGAACAGGCCGTCATGGCCCGCGCCGCCGGCGAGCACGTCGTCGCCGAGGCCGCCGATGATCGAATCATCCCCGCTGCGTCCCTCGAGCATGTCGGCGCCCGAGGAGCCGAGGATCGTGTCGTTTCCGCGCGTACCGACGAGCCTGTCGATAAAGCGCGTTCCGGTAATCTTTGACATCCTGTCCACTCCATCCTTGCCCGACAGCGGCCCATGCCGTGCAGCCCGGTTGCGCGCGATGCCTGTCGGCGACGAGGCTTGACGGCGGCATCCGGCGGGCGCCCCTCGATAGCCGCCAAAGGGTGAGGGCTCGGTTAAGGGCGCGGACAAAGGGCGACCGCTCGGACCGGGGCACATCGCCGACCGCCGGCGCGGCTTCCGGTCCGGACCGCGCGGCGGTAGTCAGGGCCCCACAGGACAAGCCAGGACCCGCCCGATGCCCGACCCCAGCCTGCGAAAGGCCCTCGACGCCGACGAGTTCATCCTCGCCCCCGGCGTCTTCGACATGATCTCGGCGAAGGTCGCCGACGGCATGGGGTTCCGCGCGCTCTACGCCACCGGCTTCGGCACCGTCGCCTCGCATCTCGGCGTCGC
>VFQR01000418.1_pt1 | contig 60869 bp, 61 predicted proteins | sample 3512321 | NCBI WGS metagenome assembly VFQR01 (sample SAMN10412374, study PRJNA504923) | tailings metagenome | isolation source: Relicate 3 Philex TSF1 revegetated site | place: Philippines: Tuba, Benguet | collected 2017-08-29 | reverse complement strand
TGTCGTGGGGCCAGAGCCTACCTCAAACTGGATTAGCTCCAGGGGGCAACGTCACCAGGTCCATGACGCCCTCCTGGGTCAGGTGCTCTATGACCAGGTCGACGAACTCTATCTGGTCGGCAATAGGGCTTGCGGCGCCGAGGAATTTGCCGAAGGCCTCGGCGACTGCGCTGCGTTCGAGGCCCACCAGAGAGCGGATGAAGCGGCCGAGGCCCTGTGAAGAGCCTCCACGGCATGCTCGAACTGTGCGCGATCGCCGACACCGGCCGAGATCGTCAGCGCCTCGAGCTGCTGGAGGTCGGTGGGTGTCAGTGGCTTGCCGCGGTTGAGCTTCAGCAAAGCCAGGTTGTCCTGGTGCTCCAGCAGAAAGTGGCGGGCTTTATGTTTGAAGCGCTTGAAGTCGACGACGCCGACCTGTGGCAGGGTGACCTCCGCGCCAGCACCGAGCTCGTCCTCGAAGTTGGAGTAGATGAGCGGCTGCTTGGTCTTTTCGACATGTTGCACCAGCTCGCGGAGCTGCAGGCGGACCCGCTCGAGCAGGCGCACGTTGACGCCGATCCACCAGGGCTCGGTCTGGATCTCGAGGATCAGCGCTTCCTGCGCCTTTACCAGCGGGATAGCGGTCCGGCGAACAGGACCGGTTAATACTGCCTGAACACCGTTCGCAATCATCGTTCTGCTCGCCGGATCTGTTCCAGCACGCGATTACCCGCAACCGTCAAGCTCCGGACCCGCAGCGAAATTCTTAAATGAGCCGTCTGTATCTGGGCGGCCTTGCGTTCAGCATCAGCAAGTGACTGAAGCAGCTGAGCACTCTCTGCCTGGAACGCCTGAATGGCGGACTGAAGCTTCCTAGCGAGAGCCCCGGGCCTAAATGCAGTCCTGCCCTCCACAGCATCGCCTCCCCCAACGGCTCTCTCGATACTGCGAATTACCTCCTCGCTGTGGAACTGACGCAGCGCCAGCCGCATCAGTTCACCTTGGTCACACTCCAGTGCGTTCGCCAGGTCAGCCACCCGATCGAGGGGCAGTTTGGTCGTGCCGTTCTTGATCATCGTCAGGAAGTTCGCCGAAGTAAAGCCGGCAGCCTGCGCAACTTCCTTTTGTGTTTTGCGATGCTCAAGCTCGTGCAGGTGACGAGCCACGTAAGTTGCGACTGGGGAGAGGTTGGTAGGAGAGTCGGTCATTTTGATCCCGTGCAGAGTAAAGTGCTGCTGACTTAGACATAGCAAGCGCTCGATGGGGATTGATGGGAGCTTGCGTGCTGAGCAACAACGCCATCGACTGGACACTACCGAGCAAGTGGAGCTGGTCGGGGAACCAGCCTGATCCAGTTGTCGAAGTCCTAGGCTACCCCGGGTCCCATCTTGGGAGTGCCTTCTGGCGCCGGCACTGGGGTGGGCCGGTCCTCCCTGTCGGATGGGTGGGTGACGTCCGGGGGATATGCCGAATGCGTTGCGCGCCGGTTTATTTCGCGCGATCGCGAGCGCCCCGTTTCGCGCTTGCTATATCGAAGTCAGACGAAGCTGATCGATTTACAGATGCCCCAACTGACCGCACCGATGGACGACGCTCCGCTTACGCTCGCGCGGGCGTGCGAGCTTCACTTCGCCAACGCTATCAAGCCATCGACGCTCAGGGCCGAGGCAAGACGGGGCACCCTCCAGTTGGAGAAAGTTGGACGTCGATTCTTTGTCACTGGATTGGCGATCAAGGAAATGCGAGAGCGATGTCGAGTGGACCTTACGGCAAAGGCCCCCGGCTCTGGCTCCAGCCAGAGCGCAAGAACAAGAACGGAAGCGTCGAAGTCTCCCGCTGGGTCATCCGTGACGGATCGGTCAAGCGCAGCACAGGATGCGCTCCAGGCGACTTTGAGGGGGCTGAACGGGCTCTGAAGAACTACATCGCGGAAAAGCACGATCCGCGCCGGCATGATGGCGACCCTGATCGGGTTCTGATTGTTGATGTCCTGAACGTCTATGCACAGGACATTGCACCGCAGCACGCTCGTCCCAAGGAGACGGCGTCCCGGATAAGGCGCCTTGCTGCCTGGTGGGGCAACCCCACTCACGCTATGAAGACGATGGCAGAGGGCGGGCGTCCGAAGGTGCAGATGACCGGGTTCGTCGCCGATATCGGCTCCGGCAGCTGCCGAGCTTATGCGGCAACGATCAAGGGGCAGCGAACGGCCAGCATGGACCTCGAGTTGCTCCGGGCGGCGCTCAGGCACGCAGCAGACGAGAGGATCATCTCCGGCGCCCCAAAAGTTTGGCTGCCGCCCAAATCGGAACCGCGACAGCGCTGGCTGACGAGGTCCGAAGTGGCGAAGCTCCTCTGGGCTGCGCTTCGGGGCACGCGGTCCACGAATGGTCGATCTGGATCGGTCGACGGGTGGCACCCTCGCCGCCACCTCGCGCATTTCATCGTCATGGCCTTCTACACTGGCTCTCGCAAGCAGGACATCCTGAACGCCTGTTTTGTCCAACGGCCCGATCGCGGCTATCTCGATCTTGAGCTTGGGCAGTGGAGACGAAAACCGGAGACGAAGAGAGCAACCAAGAAGAAGCAGCCGACGATACCCCTACCGCGCCCGCTCTTGGCCCACTTGCGCCGCTGGAAACGCAATGGGGAGACGTTCGTGGTGGAGTTCAACGGCGATCCCGTTACCAGGATCGACAAAGCCTTCCGGCAGCTTGTGAAGGACTGCGGTCTTGGCGACGACGTAGTTCCGCACACCTTCCGGCACACTGCCATCACTTGGGGCATGCAGCGCGGCATGGACCCTTGGGCTGCTTCGGGCTACTTCGGATTGAGCATGCAGACGCTTCTGGAGGTCTACGGCCATCACCATCCCGACCACCTGCGTGAGGCAGCCGAAAAGATGGGGAAGGCACGAAAGTGAGGTCGCCTCTGCGGGGGCAGATCCGCCAACCCTGTCGGTAACCCTGTCGGTAAGAAAAAACCGGGGACCCAGAGGCCCCCGGTTCTATTGGTCGGAGTAGCGTGATTCGAACACGCGACCCCCTGCTCCCGAAGCAGGTGCGCTACCAGGCTGCGCTATACTCCGTCACTCAGATCGCTGCGGCAGGAGACGACACCCGGGCAGTGTCTGGCCGCAACCTCTGGAATGGCCGGCGTTATAGCCAGAGTGACTGCAGTGTTCAAGCGGAGTTTCCGCCCTCTCTGCGCGGTTGCGAGCCAAATGCGAAGCGTGTAGGAACGCAGCCGATTGGGGCGTCGCCAAGTGGTAAGGCAGCGGTTTTTGGTACCGCCATTCCTAGGTTCGAATCCTAGCGCCCCAGCCACTCACCCTTATTGTTGTAGCCGTAAGTGCCTGCTTTTTATCGCGATTTTCTCTGAGCGATGACCTGTGTCCCGGGCTGCGCCTGCTCCCGGCCGGTCGCTTCAGGCGATGGCCGCGCCGGTATCGGGGTCGAAGAACGCGCTCTGGCTCGGATCGATATCCAGCCCGACTTCCTGGTCGTGGCTCAGCGCCAAGCCGCCCGGCAGCCTCGCGATGATCTTTGCCCCCGCCAGCAGCACAGTCACGAAGGTGTCTGCGCCGGAGTTCTCGACGAGGTGCACCGGGCCGCTGATCGTATCGCCGAGCCGCATCGCTTCGGGACGCACGCCGAAGAGAACGGGGCGCTTGTCGTATGCCGCAAGTGCAGGCGGAACCTCGGCAATTCTCAGTTTCTGCCCGTTCGCAAAGTTGAGCAGCGTGCCGTCCTGCGCATAGTCCAGAGTTGCAGGGATCAGGTTCATGGGCGGGGAGCCCATGAAGTCGGCCACGAAGCGATTGGCCGGGCGATGGTAGATCTCCTTCGGCGTCCCGATCTGCTGGACGACACCGCCGTTGAGCACCACCACCTTGGTTCCCAGTGTCATGGCCTCGATCTGGTCATGCGTCACATAGACGATCGAGGCACCAATCCTCTCGTGCAGACGTTTGATTTCCCCCCTCAACTCCACCCGCAGTTTGGCATCGAGGTTGGACAACGGCTCGTCGAACAGGAACAAGGTGGGCTCACGGACCAAGGCGCGGCCCATGGCCACGCGCTGCCGCTGTCCGCCGGATAGGGCACTGGGTCGACGGCCAAGTAGTTGTTCAATCTGCAGTAATTGCGCCACCTGAGCGATGCGGCGCTCCTGCTCGGGCCGGGCCACCTTGCGCACCTTCATGCCGAAGGCGATGTTCTCGGCGACTGTCATGGTTGGGTAGAGAGCATAGGACTGGAACACCATGGCGATGTCGCGATCGCGCGGCGGCACCTGCGTCACGTCCCGGCCGCCGATCACTATGCTGCCTCCACTGGTTTCATCGAGACCGGCGATGCAGTTGAGCAGGGTCGATTTCCCGCAGCCCGATGGCCCCACCAGCACCAGGAAGTCGCCACGATCCATCTCAAGGTTGATGGACTTCAGCACTTCGACCTGGCCGTAGCGCTTCTGCAGGTCGCGGGTCACCAGAACCGGTGTCGCTCCGCTCTGTCCTAGAGCTCCCATGGCTTTCCTCCCAGCTTGGGTGCAGGGCCCGTCGAGGCCCTGATGATCAGGTCGACCTTGTCGGTCTGCTGCAGTTCCGTCTCCGGCGAGCCCGCCATACGGGCGATCATCATACGGGCGAGGATAGGTGCCGCGTCCCGCATGGCAAGGCGCGTCACGGTCAGCGCCGGCACAAGGTTCTCCGCGAGCAGGTGTGGAAGCACATCATCGTGCGAGGCGATGGAAACGTCACTGCCAACCGCAAGTCCGGCTTCGCCGGCGGCGCGCATAATGCCCAGCGCCTGCAGGGTGGACGAACTGATGAAGGCCGTCGGACGCTGAGGATCGGCAAGCATCCGGGCAGCATCGCGATATGCGACGTCCTCGTGCATCTCGCCATGGGTGACGAAACGATCGGGCACCGGAAGGTGCCGCTCGGACATAACCGCGCGAAAGCCCGCTTCACGCTGCTGGGCGTATCCCATGCGCAGCGGGCCGTTCAGCAGGGCGATCCGCTGATGCCCCAGATCGACCAACATACGAGTCGCTGCGGCGAAACCGCCCTCATTGTCGATATCATAGTAGGCGTAGTCTGGTCGGGCGCAGCCTCGGCCATGGACCACGAAGGGTAGCCGCTTCTGCCTGAGCAATGCGATGCGCGGGTCGTTCGGTTCTGGCGCGCTGACGATCATGCCGTCGACCTGTCCGCTCTGGATGATCCGGCTGTAATGCTCCATCTGCCGCGCATCCGTGGCGACGTGAACCAGCAGGTCGATCTCGGAGTCGGCAAAGGCAAAGGAAAGTGCCGACAAGAAGTCCATCACGTGGGGGTCTACACCACGCTCCGATGAGGCACGAAAGATCACGCCGACCAGGCCCGACCGCCCGGTCGCTAGGCGCTTGGCGTGCACGTTGGGCCGGTAGTGCAGGCGCTCGGCTCCCTCCAGCACACGTTGTCGCGTGGCCGTTCCGACTTCAGGAAATCCGTTCAGCGCGCGGCTGACCGTCGCCGGGGACAGACCCAGATGCTCGGCCAGCTCACGAATGGTTGTCACGGCATCCTCCTCCCAGGGCGCCACAAACCGGTTCGCGAGGCGTATCGAAGCAAGGCGCTCGCGCGGCCAACAGCGAATTACGCGGCAGCTTAAACCGGTTTGACCACGCACAATAGCGGTGTTACCAATTTGCGCAAGCGGGCCTATAGTTCCGCATGGGAGAGAGCGACGATGGCACATGAACTCTGCCAGCTAGCCGGTACGGAGCGTTGGCCGATGGCCAGTTCGCTTCGCCTGATGTGCATAGTCATGACGAAACGAGACCTGTGACCTGAACCACGTTCCGGCGCTGCCGGACGCTCATCTTACTGGGAGGACCCTGATGAGAAGAACCGTTTCCGCCATCCTGGGAGCTTCACTGCTTCTCGGCTCAACCTCGATGACCTTCGCACTCGAGGATGGGGAGCTGCTGATATGGCTCGGCACCAACCGCGACGAAGCCGCGCTGCAGGCAGTGGTGCAGCAGTTCACCGACGAGCTTGGCGTGCCAGCCCGGGTGGAAGTAGTGGATCCGGTGCCGGAGAAGTTCCAGCAGGCCGCCGCGACCGGCGACGGGCCGGATATCGTGCTGTTTGCGCATGACCGCTTCGGCGAGTGGTCGGATTCGGGCCTCATCGCCCCACTGACCCCGAGCCAGGAAGCCAAAGACGGCATCATCCAGACCGGTTGGGATGCGGTGACGATCGGAGGCCGGATTTGGGGCTATCCGGTCGGCGTCGAGGCAACCGGACTGATCTATAACAAGGCACTCGTCCCTATTCCGCCAGCAACCTTCGAGGAAATCGGCGCCACTGTCGGCGACGGCAAGGCCTCGATCATGTGGGACTACAACAACACCTACTTCACCTTTCCAATGATGGCGGCCAAGGGTGGCTATGCGTTCGAGAAGGGCGCCGACGGCAACTATGTCGGCACCGAAACAGGTGTGAACAATGCCGGAGCGATCAAGGGCGCAGCGATGCTGCGCAAGATGATCGATGACGGCATCATGCCCAAGGGCGTCGACTATGGGGTCATGGACGCAGCAATGGCAAAGGGCGATGTCGGCATGGTGATCAACGGCCCGTGGTCCTGGGGCGCGTATCGAGACGCCGGTATCGACTTCGGCGTGGCACCCATCCCCAGCGTCGACGGTTCTGCCTCTCGGCCGTTCGTGGGCGTGTTCGCCTTCGCGGTCAATGCGGCCTCGCCGAACAAAGATCTCGCGGTGGAACTGCTGGAGAATTACATCCTGACGGATGAAGGCCTCGCCGCATGGAACGCCAACGGGCACCTCGGGGCATTGGCCGACATTTCTCTTGGAGAGCAGCAGGCCGCCGATCCCAACGTGGCCGCCACTCTCGCCAATGTGGCCGCCGGCGTGCCGATGCCGTCCAATCCGGAGATGGGCGCATTCTGGGCGGCCATGGGTCCGGCTCTCGGTAACATCACCAGCGGCGCTCAGGACGTCGAGACGGCGCTGAACGACGCAGCGACGCGTATCCTGGGAGAGTGAAGCTGCCAGAGGCCGGGACCAGCTTCCCGGCCTCGACTATTCTGGAGGCGGGAGCATGGCCGAATTGTCTCTGACGTCGCCCCTGCCACGCGAGGCAGCACGAGCGAGGTGGCTTGGGCTGGCGCTTGTTGCGACCGCAACACTTGCGGGGCTGTACGGCGTTTGGGTGCTGTACCTGATCGGCCAGCCGCTGCTGGCAGCGCTCATCTTTGCGGCCGTAGCCGGCTTCGCCCTCGTCTTCAGCCAGCGCCGCCTCTACTCGGCCCGCTTCATCTACCCCGGCATCGTCGCCATCCTGATCTTCGTTGCCTTTCCGGTCATCTACACCGTCTATATCGGCTTCACGAACTACAGTTCTCCCAATCTCCTGACCTTTCAGCGGGCTCAGGACGTACTGCTGAGCCGCATGGTGATCGACGCCGACACCGAGCGGCCGTTCCAACTTGTCCGGCAGGGTGATGCTTATCGCATCTATCTGCCGGAGGGTGAGAGCGGGCTCCTTTCGGATCCGTTTGTGCTCGACGGCACCGCCGTCGCCGTCATGGCCACAGCAGTAGACGCTGCACCCGATGATCCTCTCCCGATGCGGGATGTGGTCGCGCTGCGGAACCCGCTAGGGCAGGTCGTGGTGGAGACCGCAACGGGAGCCGAGTTGCGCCTCTCTGGGCTACGCAGCTTCGCCTTCGTTGAACCTGAACTGCGACTGCAGGAAGACGGGACACTTGTCTCCACCATCGACGGCTCGGTGCTGACGCCGGACCACGCCACCGGCTACTTCCGAAATGCCGAAGGCGTTGCGGTTCCTCCTGGCTTCCGGGTCAACATCGGCACTGCGAATTTTGAGCGGATTTTCAATTCCCCGGGCATCAGGGCGCCGATGCTGGGCATTTTCGTATGGACAGTGACCTTTGCGGCACTCTCGGTAGCACTCACTTTCGCGCTCGGCCTTGCCCTGGCGGTAGTGCTGCAGTGGCCGCACCTGCGCTTCAAGCCACTATACCGCATCCTGCTGATCCTGCCCTACGCAGTACCGGGCTTCATCTCGATCCTGATCTTTCGGGGGATGTTCAATCAGAATTTCGGGGAGATCAACCTCATCCTCAACGCCGTATTCGGTCTGAGCCCGGCCTGGAACACCGACTCGTTCCTGGCACGGACGATGATGGTGATCGTGAACGTCTGGCTCGGCTATCCCTACATGATGCTGCTGGCGATGGGTTTCCTGCAGTCAGTCCCCGAAGACCACAAACGGGCCGCGGCGCTCGAGGGCGCGAGCGGTCTGCGAGTCTTCTTCACCATTACGCTGCCGCAGATCCTGCCACCCTTCCTGCCACTGCTGATCGCCAGCTTCGCCTTCAACTTCAACAACATCGTGCTGGTGCTGTTGCTGACGCGCGGCCTGCCGGACATGGCGGGGACCGTGGTACCGGCCGGACATACCGATATTCTCGGCTCGTTCACCTATCGCATCAGCTTTCTCGACAGCGGCCAGAACTTCGGTCTGGCGGGGGCCATTTCACTGCTGATCTTCGTCATCGTGACGGTCATTGCCTATGCCAACTTTGTCGCCCTGCGCCGAGCTACCAGCAGGGGAGCAGCGTCATGATCGTCGAACGACCGCGCGACCTGCTCGTGAAGAAGATCCTGGCGCACGGGTTTTTGATCGCCTTTATCGCACTGATCATGTTCCCGTTCCTCGTGGTGGTCTCGATCAGCTTCCGCGAGGGCAATTTCACGACCGGCAGTCTCTGGCCTGACCGTCCGACGCTTGAACACTGGTATCTTGCTTTCGGGCACGCCTTCACCCGGCCGGACGGCACAGTGGTTCAGCCCCCCTACCCGGTGATGCTGTGGATGTTCAACTCGGTGAAGTTGGCAGCTATCGCGTCGTTGGGCGTAGTGGCAATTTCGACAATCTCGGCCTATGCGTTCAGCCGCGTCCGCTTCCCCTTTCGCGCAGGAATGCTGGACAGCCTCTTCATCATCCAGATGTTCCCGACAACCCTTGCCCTTGTCGCTCTCTATGCGATCTTCGATGGGCTAGGAGAGGTGTCGCCGATTGTCGGGATCGATAGCCATTGGTCGGTCATTCTGGTCTATCTCTCCTGGGTGACGCTCCACATTTGGACACTTAAGGGCTATTTCGACACCGTCGATCCTGCGATGGACAAGGCGGCTCAGATCGATGGGGCAACGCCGTGGCAGACTTTCCGGTATGTCTTCCTGCCGCTAGCCGTACCGATGATCGCCGTCGTTTTCGTGCTCAGCTTCATCGGCATAATCAACGACTACCCCATCGCCTCGGTTCTCCTTCGCTCCTCGGAGAACCTGACTATAGCGGTGGGGTCGCGGCTGTACCTCAACGAGTTTCGTTATCTCTGGGGTGACTTCGCCGCAGCTGCCATCCTCAGCGGCGTGCCGATCACGGTCGTGTTCCTCATCGCGCAGCGCTACCTCGTGAGCGGGTTGTCGGACGGCGGGGTGAAAGGCTAATTCGGATCGGGTGGACCCGGCCCCGCCGACGGCTGTAGCGGCGGACCTCAGGTGATGTTGTCGCGGCGCATCTGGTTGGGCGTCATGCCATAGGCCCTGCGAAAATGGTCGTAGAACTGTGTCTGCGACCCGAAGCCGGCCTGAAAGGCAATGTTCGCCACCGATAGATTGCCATCGAACAATAGCGATCTGGCTCTGATCAGGCGCATCCGGACTACGAATTTCTGGATCGAGATGTGCATGACCTTTGAGAAGAGGTCGGCGGCATAGTTGGGGTGCAGATCGACGACCTCTGCGATGTCCTGTGCCGTCAAGGGGTCGGCAATGTTCTCAACAATGTGCCGTACCATCCGCACGACATAGCGCACGGGGGTGGCGCTACGGGTACGCGTACCCGACTTCTCGAGCCAGGCCGGAAGCAATGTGGTCCAGCCGGTGATGGCGGCCCGACGAAACATCGTTCCGATCTCTGTGCGTACCAGATCGATCCGCAGCGAGTTGCCACTGCGGTAGTCGCCGTGCCAGCGCTGCAGAGTTTCCAACCCGATGCACTCCGGGAGCAGCGCGATGACACCGCCGCCCATCAGTGTCTCCGTAAGCCGGCCCAACTGCGGCATCTCGAGGAACGCATCCATGGGTAGGTAGATGTTGAGCTGTCGCCCATCGGCGACGTCGTTGAGCCCTACGGTCTGATGCGGAATACCGGCCCAAAAGGCGACTAGCTGGTCGGGGCCAACGGTCGCTGGCCCTCCGTCGAACACATAATCCATTGTGCCGCGGGTCAGCCAGTTGAACTCGATATGGCCGTGGCTGTGCGCCATCGGCATGATCTGCGGCGCAAAGGACCTTATGCCAAAGCGACCGAATGCCTTTCCGGAGGCGTAGAAGCTCCGGTCGGGCCGCGGCGTCGGCCGGGGCGCCTTTTCGCGTGGCGTGGGCACAAGGCTTACGTCTTCAGTCATACAATTCGCGAACTTCTTTGAATCCCGGAAGTAGTCTCTACCATTCCGGATTGTATCGGCCTTCGCAAGGGGTACGCTTCGGATCATGCGCGGGGTTCGGCCGGAGGAGAGTGCGGCCGTGGCGAAAAGTGCCAGCCTCGGCTGAACATGGGAGGTTCTATTGAGAAAGCCTATCTATGCCCTTGGCGGGGCAGGACTTTTGCTGTCTGTTTCCATGCTGGCCGTACCGGCCCAGGAGCTGACCGGCGAGCTGCCGGATCCACCCGATTTCGCCGCTCAGAGCGAGCCGATCTTCGTGAGCATCTCCGACATCATGGAGTACCGGGCACTGCCCGAATACCATGAGCCGGACTGGGTGACGTCGAAATACGTCGAGGCCGGAACCTTGCCGCCGGTGGCAGAGCGTCTGCCGAAGGAGCCGCTTGTGTACAAGGCGGCCAACATGCCGGACGGCCTTGGTGTGTATGGCGATACCATGCGTCATGTGATTGGCGGACGCCCGGAAGGCTGGAACTACATCGGCGGCCAGAGCCAGGGCTGGGGCGGCATCGACATTGGCATGTCCGAATGCCTCACCCGCACGGGGCCGCTGTTCACCATCAAGGCCGATGAACTCGAGCCCATGCCGAACCTCGCCAGAAGCTGGGAGTGGTCGGAAGACGGCAAAGAGCTGACGATGCACCTCATCGAGGGCGCCAAGTGGTCCGACGGCGACCCCTTCGACAGCGAAGACGTCATGTTCTTCTGGAACGACAACGTTCTGGACCCAAATGTTTCGCCGCTGAATGGAGCAACCCCCGAATCGTTCGGCGCCGGTACCACGCTTGAAGCCATCGACGCCTACACCATCAAGTGGACGTTCCAGCAGGCGTTCCCCACCCAGTATCTCTATACCATGGCCTACGGGACGTTCTGCCCGGGCCCCAGCCACATCCTGAAGCCCGCCCATCCGAACTACTCCGATAACACTTACGACCAGTACAAGAACGCCTTTCCGCCGGAGTACATGAACATTCCGGTTATGGGCGCGTGGGTGCCCGTCGAATATCGACCGGACGACATCATCGTGCTCCGCCGCAACCCCTACTACTGGAAGGTTGACGAGGCCGGGCACCAGTTGCCCTATCTGGACGAGATGCACTACCGGCTCTCGACGTGGGCGGATCGCGACGTGCAGGCCGTAGCAGGGTCGGGAGACTTCTCGAACCTCGAGCAGGCGGAAAGCTATGTCGAAGCCCTCCGCCGCTCGGCGGACGACAATGCCCCGGCGCGGCTGCAGTTCGGTGCCCGTACCATCGGTTACGCGCTGCAGATGAACTTCTCGGCGAACGGCTGGGGCCAGCCCGACGACCGTGCGCAGGCCGTTCGTGAACTCAACCGAAACCTCGATTTCCGCAAGGCCGTCACCATCGCTCTCGACCGGCAGCGTCTCGGCGAGTCTCTGGTGCGCGGTCCCTTCACCGCCATCTACCCGGGCGGGCTCTATGCCGGTACGGCCTATTACGACAAGGCTTCCACGGTTTACTACCCGTACAACCTCGACGCCGCCAAAACTCTGCTGGACGGCCTGGGGCTCGTTGACACCGACGGCAATGGCGTCCGCAACTTCCCGGCTGGAACAGCCGGTGGACGCGACGTCGAGATCACTGTGCTGGCCAACTCCGACTACGGCACCGACACCAATCTGGCCGAGGGCGTCATTGCTCAGATGGAGCAACTCGGCATCCGCGTGATCGCCAACTTCCAGCAGGGCACGGCACGTGACAACATGTCGACGTCCGGTCAGTTCGACTGGCAGGTGGTCCGCCAGACGGCCGAGATGGTCTCCATTGTGCAGAACACCGCCGCGCTGGCTCCGACCGGCCCCCGTGTCCATAGCTTCCACCGAGCCAATTCGGACGGTGCACTCGACCTGTTGCCGTTCGAGGAAGAGCTGGTGACGCTCGTCAACAAGTTCGTTTCGACGAGTGACAATGCGGAGCGCGCCGAGATCATGAAGGATTATCAGCGCATCTTCACCGAGAACATCTACTCGGTGGGCCTGACGCAGTATCCGGGGGCGCTGATCATCAACAAGCGCTTCGCGAACATTCCTGCCGGTGCGCCGATCTTCATGTTCAACTGGGCGGAGGACAACATCATCCGTGAGCGGGTGTTCGTCCCCGCCGACGCCCAGGGCAATCATGAACTGCACCCGCAGACGTTGCCCGGTGCGCCTGGCGGCGCCGGCCCGGTCTGATCCACTCCCAGGGATGGCGGTCTCTCCGCCATCCCGTCCCGCCGGCACTCGTCAGTGCGCGGCGGTTGACGGCATGACGAAGGCCGCAGGGTGGCACCAGCTACGCGGCCGCCATGGACGAGCGCTGTCGCGCGATGCGGCTCGGGGTTGAGTGCCCCCATCAATGAGGCCCCGATGCTTCGATTTCTAGTGTTCCGGATTCTCGGCGCGATCCCGCTGCTGTTCCTGCTCAGCGTGGTAACCTTCGCTATCATCCAAGCGCCCCCGGGCGACTATGCCGACTACATCCGCTCAATGCTCATCAACCAGGGCGGCGTTCAACCTGACCTGGCCGAGGCCCAGGCGGAGGCCTACCGGCAGGCCAACGGGCTCAACGATCCGATTGTCGTGCAGTATTTCCGCTGGATAACGGGCATCATTACCCGTTTCGATTTCGGGCACTCGCTCTACTACAACAAGCCAGTTGGCAACGTGATCGCGGAACGGTTACCGCCGACAATTGCCCTCGCGCTGGTGTGCCACCTGCTGGCGTCCCTGCTTGGCATCGGTCTCGGCATCATCGCGGCGACAAGGCAGTACAGCTGGGCCGATACGCTCCTTGGCATCATCTCCTTCATGGGGATGACTATCCCGCGATTCCTGCTCGCGATCATCATCCTCTACGTGCTGGTCTTCCAGCTCAACGTGTCGGAAGTCGGCATGTTCTTTTCCGCCCGCTATGGCGGCGCGCCCTGGAGTTGGGACAAGTTCGTCAACCTCGTGCAGCATGTCTGGCCGGTGGTCTTCATCGCCACATTCGGGGGTCTCGCCTACAACATGCGCGTCATGCGGGCGAACCTGCTCGACGTGCTCAACAGCCAGTATGTTGAAACTGCACGGGCAAAGGGCCTGCCGGAGGGCGCTGTGATCATGAAGCACGCCGTGCCGAATGCGCTGCACCCGCTGGTCGCCTATCAGGGGGTGGTGCTGCCCTACATGCTCACCGGCGAAATCGAGGTGGCAATCGTCTTCGGTCTCGCAACCGTTGGGCCCGCCATCGTCGGCTCAATGGCTGTCGGCGATGTCTTCGTGACGGCCTCATTCATGCTCGTGCTCGCCGCCACACTGATCATCGGCAACATCATTGCCGACCTGCTGCTCGTGGCCCTCGATCCGCGGATCCGCCTTGGAGGGAACAAGGAATGACCAGAAGCGACACACGCTCCTCGATTCCCCTCCCTACTGGTCCGGGAGGAGGCCCCGCACCAACGCCGGCTGAGGAGCCCGATGCCGGAGCCATCAATCCACGCTTTGCGGCGGGCAATGAAACCTATGTTGCGTTGGTGTGGCGCCGTTTCCGCCGCTCGACCATGGGCATGATCGGCCTCGTGCTTGTCGCGATGCTCCTGATCATATCCGTTTTCGCGGACTTCTTCGCCCCGGTTGACCCCAAGGCGACCAATTTGCCCTATGCACCGCCGGACCTCATTGCCTTTGAGGACCCGCAAGGCAATTTCAGTTTGTTGCCGTGGTTCTATCCTATTGGCGACACTGGGGAGTTCGATCCCATCACCTTCCAGCCCTTGACTGGAGCGATGCGGGATAACCCGACCCCGGTCGGTTTCTTCGTCGAAGGTTACAGCTACAACGTGTTGTGGTTCATTCCAGCCAACATCCACTTTTTCGGCTCGACCGATGGGCGCCCCCTGCAATTGCTCGGCACAGACAAGTTCGGCCGGGACATCCTCTCCCGCGGCATCATCGGATCTCGGATAAGTCTGATGATCGCCTTGGCGGTGGTGACCATAACGACGGTGGTTGGCACACTGGTTGGGATATCCTCGGGCTATATCGGTGGCGCGGTGGACGCCTGGGTACAACGCTTCGTAGAGTTCGTGCTCGCCTTTCCACAACTGCCGCTATACCTCGCGCTGACGTCGCTCATTCCGGTAACCGCGCCCTCCAACGTGTTTCTGAGCTTTGTCATCTTCGTGATGGCGGTTCTCGGGTGGGCTCAGCTGAGCCGGGAGGTGCGTTCCAAGACGCTGGCGTTGGCACGGATCGACTATGTCCGGGCGGCCATAGCCGTCGGAGCGTCGGACGGTCGCATCATTACCCGCCATATCCTGCCGAACGTGCTTAGTCACATCATTGTCGCAGTGACGCTTGCCATACCGACGGTAGTGCTGCTCGAGAGCTTTCTCGGCTTTTTGGGCTTCGCAGTGAAACCACCACTGATCTCCTGGGGCCTCCTGCTGCAGGACACGGGCACCTTCTCAGTAATCGGCTCCTATCCGTGGATCCTGTCCCCTGTGGTCTTCGTGCTGATTACCGTGTTTGCCTTCAACGCGCTCGGGGATGGCCTCCGCGATGCCGTCGACCCCTATTGATGAGGACCCGGCCATGACAGACAACGACCTGGCGCCGGCCGAACGCCACGACTTCGGCAGCCACGGCCGGGAGCTTATCCTGGATGCCCGGAACGTGGCCGTCGACTTCAAAGTCGAGGGTGGCGTCGTCCACGCGGTCCGCGACGTCTCGTTCCAGTTGCACAAGGGCGAGACCATTGCGCTGGTCGGAGAGAGCGGCTCGGGCAAGTCGGTGACCGCGCGGACAATCATGCGACTCCTGACCAAGCGCGCTTCAATCCTGCCCAGCACACGCATCACTTTGCAGGGGCGAGATGTCGTTGCGGCAAGCGAGCGTGAAATGCGCAGGTTGCGCGGCAACGACGTGTCGATGATCTTCCAGGAACCGATGAGTTCGCTCAACCCGGTATATACGGTGGGCCAACAGATCTGCGAGATCATCCATCTGCATAATCGCGTTTCGCGGCAGGAAGCGATGAACCGGGCCGAGCAGCTGCTCGCAGAGGTGCAGATTCCCGAGCCCCGCGCCCGGCTCAACAACTATCCGCATCAGCTTTCAGGCGGCCAGCGGCAACGCGTGATGATCGCTATGGCGCTGGCGAACCGTCCGGACGTGCTGATTGCGGACGAGCCAACCACGGCACTCGACGTAACGGTCCAGGCGCAGATCCTCAACCTCATCAAGGATCTGAAGGACAAGTACGGCATGGCGGTGATCCTCATCACCCATGACCTGACGATCGTCCGCCAGTTCTCCGACTACGTCTATGTCATGCAGAACGGGGCCGTGCAGGAGCACAATGAGACCGCTGCACTTTTTGCGAACCCCAGACATGGCTACACGAAGCACCTGCTGGCCTCGGAGCCCAAGGGGTCGGCTCGGCCGCTGGAAGAAGGCGCCCACGAACCAGTCTTGGAAGGCCGCAATGTCAAGGTGAGCTTCACGCTCAAACGCGGTGGTTTTTTCAAGCCAGGCTTTTTCGAGCTCAAGGCCGTCGACAATCTCGACATCTCGCTGATGCGGCATGAGACACTCGGTATCGTCGGAGAGAGTGGTTCGGGCAAAACGACCTTCGGGCAGGCTCTCATCAGGTTGATCGGCAATCAGGGCGGCGAGATCCTGTTCGACGGTGAGCGCATAGACGGCAAGGACCGGAAGGCAATGCGCCCGTTGCGCAGCCGGATGCAGATCGTGTTTCAGGACCCCTTTGCGAGCCTCAATCCGCGGATGTCGATCCGGCAGATCATCGAGGAAGGGCTGGTCGTCAACAGGATTGGTGCAACGTCGAAGGAGCGAATCGAACGCGTTCGGCAGGCGCTGCGCGATGCCGGCCTGCCGGATCAGATCCTCAATCGCTTCCCGCACGAATTCTCCGGCGGGCAACGGCAACGCATTGCGATAGCGCGCGCTGTTGCGCTCGAGCCCGAGTTCATCCTGCTGGACGAGCCGACCTCAGCCCTCGACCTTTCCGTGCAGGCACAGATCATCGACCTGCTGCGCAAGCTGCAGGATGAGCGAGGCCTCTCATACCTCTTCATCTCCCATGATCTCAAAGTCGTGCGAGCCCTGTGTCATCGCGTGATGGTGATGCAGCACGGCAAGATCATCGAGCAGGGCCCCGTCAACGAGGTCCTTACGAACCCCAAGACCGAATATACGGCCCGGCTGGTCCGCGCCGCATTCGATATTGCCGCCTGACGACTGGAGCTTCCTAGAAATGGCAAACCCAAAAATCACCTTCATAGGTGCCGGGTCCTCGGTATTCATGAAGAACATCGTGGGCGATATCCTGCAGCGCCCTGCGCTGGCCGGCGCTACGATCCGGCTGATGGATATCAACCCGACGCGACTCGAGGAGAGCGAGGTCATCGCCTCCAAGCTCATTAGGACGCTGGAGGTGCCGGCAAAGGTCGAGACATACTCCGACCAGCGTCAGGCCTTGGATGGCACGGATTTCGTCGTCGTCTGCTTCCAGATCGGAGGCTATGAACCGTCGACCGTCATCGATTTCGATGTCCCAAAGCGCTACAATCTCCGGCAGACCATCGCAGACACGCTCGGCGTCGGCGGCATCATGCGAGGTCTGCGCACAGTGCCGCATCTGTGGAGCATCTGCGAGGACATGCTGCAGGTCGCACCACGCGCGATCATGCTGCAGTACGTCAACCCGATGGCCATCAATACCTGGGCGATTTCGGAGAAGTACCCGACCATCCGGCAGGTCGGACTTTGCCATTCGGTACAAGGCACGGCGCATGAGCTCGCGCATGACCTCGACATTCCCTATGAGGAAATCAGGTACCGCTCGGCCGGCATCAACCATATGGCCTTCTTCCTCAACTTCGAGCACCGGCAGCCGGACGGCACCTATAAGGACCTTTATCCGGAACTGCACCGCGCCTACCGCGAAGGCCGCGCGCCGAAGCCGGGTTGGAACCCCCGGTGCCCTAACAAGGTGCGCTACGAGATGATGACCCGCCTCGGTTACTTCGTCACCGAGAGCTCAGAGCACTTCGCCGAGTACACCCCTTACTTCATCAAGGAAGGCCGCGACGACCTGATCGAGACATTCGGTATCCCGCTCGACGAGTACCCCAAGCGCTGCGTGGAGCAGATCGCGAACTGGAAACGGACAAGCGAAGACTATCGCAAGGCCGAGCGTATTGAGGTGAAGCCGTCGAAAGAATATGCGTCCTCAATCGTCAACTCCGTCTGGACGGGCGAGCCTTCGGTCATCTACGGCAATCTGCGCAACAACGGAGTGATCACTTCCCTGCCCCAGAATGCGGCAGTGGAAGTTCCCTGCCTTGTCGACGACAACGGACTGCAGCCGACCTACATCGGCGAGTTGCCGCCGCAATTGACCGCGCTGATCCGGACCAACCTCAACGTACAGGAGCTGACCGTTCGGGCTTTGCTCGAAGAAAAACGCGAGCACATCTATCATGCGGCCATGATGGACCCACACACGGCAGCCGAACTCGATCTGGACCAGATATGGAACCTCGTCGACGACCTTGTCGACGCCCATGGCGATATGCTGCCCGAATGGGCCCGTGGTAACCGGCGCCAGAAGGTCGCCTGAGGCTCCTGAGGGCACCAGCGCAAATTTGCGGCTCCGGTCTCTGCCGGGGCCACCCTACCTCTACATGGGCATAGCAGCGACCGACTGGACGACAAGAACGCTGGCAAACACCGCCAATACAACTGCGGTGAAGCGATCGATGTGTGCCCTGGTCGCGCCCTTTCCCACCGAGCGGGCCGCCAGCATTCCTATCCACGCCCAAGCGGCCGCAGTAGCTGCAACCAAGGCCCCGAACAGCAACAAGTAGGGCAGGCGTTCCACGATACCCAGCGGAGGAAAGACCGCGAACGCAAAGACAAGCGCTTTCGGATTGAGCAACGTGGTTGTGAAGACCCGCCCGAGCGAAATGCCGTGTTGTGCAGTTTCGGCAGGGTCGGAGGCAAGCCAGAGCTTGGCTGCCGACCAGACGAGGTACGCGGCGGCGATCAGCTTCGCCAGCAACGGGAACCATGGATGATCTGCGGCGAGGACGCCCAGCACCTCCGCCCACAGAGCGATCGCGACAATGTAGCCTCCCAGTTCCCCGACGACCAGCGGCAACGCCCTTACTGCACCAACTCGGGCGCCCGCCGCTGCCATCAAAGTGTTCGTCGGGCCGGGGGTTGCAAGCAGCGCCAAGACCGCAAACAGAAACGATGGCCAATCGGTCATTGCATCTCCTGCACGATGCTCAAGAACTCCGCATGCCCGAGCGCCTGGTTGGACGCAGCTCGATACTCTCGCACAAGCCCCTCATAGGTCTGTTGGGCAAAGCGCCGCAGGGCAGGGTCCCGCGCCATTTCGGCCCGCGCAACCGACTGGTCGAGGAGACCGAGCCCGTCCAGCACGGGATAGTGCAACTGGGTCTCGATGTGCGGTAATCCGCCAAGGTAGGATGGGAAGTGCTCACGCCGCGGCATCTCCTGCTTCCAGCGGGCAAGCCTGGTCCTCGTTTCGGCATGAATTCTGTTGGCCCGCACCTCTCGCCAAAAGGGCGTATCCTCGCGCTCCGTGACGTAGTGCGTGTTGACGAAGGTGCGGAAGTCGTCCACTTGCCGACCAACACGGGCGTTGTAGTCGTCGCGGGCAGCCTGCGTGACCCGGCCAGGCACATCCATGAAATGCTGCGCGAAAAGCATCATCTGGACGATCGTTCCATGTATGGAGGTCGACTCAAGTGGTTCAAGGAAGCTTGAACTCAGCCCGACGGCGAGGCAGTTCCTGATCCACGCCTTCTCCAGTCGCCCGATCTGGAAGCGAATGTCGCCGCGCACCTCGATTTCGTGACCCAGTGCGGCTTCGACCTCTGCTTTCGCCTGCTCGGGGGTCGTGAACTCGTCCGAGTAGACATAGCCGCATCCGTACCGGGTACGGGTAGGTATTTGCCACATCCACCCCGAGCTTTGCGCCCAGGCGCGAGTGTAGTTGGCCAGTTCCTCACCCGGCTTCACATCGACCCAGAATGGCAAAGCCCGGTTCACCGGCAGCTCGCGCGCGTAGGAAACCCAAGGCGCTTCAAGGGCCTTGCCGATGATCTGCTTGCGGAAGCCGGTCGCGTCGATGAAGAAGTCGGCACGGAGGCGACTATGGTCGTCCAGCACAAGTGCAGCAATGTCGCCAGTTGCGGGATCGCGTTCGACCCCCGCGACCACCGCATCCACCTTGTGTACGCCAACCGACTTGCTAGCCAGGAACCTGCCGACAAGCGCCTGGTCAAAGTGAAAGGCGTAGTGAAACGGGCCCAACGGAATCAGGGAACCGTCCGGCTTGCGGGCATAGGGCGCCTTCCTAGACTCGAGCAGAGGCTGGAACAGGTGCATGTCCTGGACCGGCCGGCCCGCCGCCACAGCATAGACGTTCAGGTAGTCCGAAGGTGCGCCCGGTGGCGGCTGCACCACCTGATGCGGGTCATCGATCGGACCATAGTAGGTGTAGCCCTTCCGCCGCCAGTCCTCATGCCGAATTCCGAGCTTAAAGCTGGCATCGGTCTTGCGGAAGAACTCGAACTCGTCGATGCCAAAGTGTTTCAAGAGCACGCGGAAGGCTGCAGTGGTAGCCTCCCCGACGCCCACGGTCGGGATACGGGAACTCTCGACGACGGAAACTCGAAAGTTCAGTCCTCGTCTGCGGGCCTCGTCCTGAATGATGAACGCCGCAATCCAGCCCGCCGTGCCACCCCCCACGATGACGAAATGTGCCGGTTCCTGCATAGACAACCTCCCGATCGAGGGAAGGTATTTCCCAGCCCAAAGCGTGGCAATACAGACCGCCGCCGGTCCAGGCTGCATCTTGAAAATCCGGACTTCTTCCCGGCCAAAGCGATGACCCGGGGCGCTGGCGCCACGGGTCATCGGCAGATCAATGGTGAGCGCCGCCCAGTTCCCGCAGTTCCTCGACAGAGCGGACGCGCTTCCGGGCCGCTCCCTCCCACTCGCGAGTCTTGACGGTCGAGCGGGCAAGCCGCTCACGCGCCGCGGGGATCGCGTCCGCATACTGTGGCAGCCACTCCGCCTGGGCCACAACCATCTCGTCAACCATTGCCCAAACCTCATCCGGGGTGCAGATGGCTCCAACCAGCGGATCGTGAAGCACGGCAAGCTTGAGCATGTCGAGGTCGCCCGCCATGGCGGCCTCTACAGACATGCGCTGTACCGACACCGACACCGAACATGTGGCCGCACAGGCGGTTGGGAGCGTGATGCCTTCGATCATGTTGATCCCGAAACGATCGACGTAGCCGGGGCTCTCAATGATCGCGTCGTCCGGCAGATTGGTGATGATGCCGTTGTTGCGGCGATTGAAGTGGCCGCGATAAACACGCCCGGTCTCTTGCGCCTCGATGATGTAGCTGGCGTGTTCGCTGGTCCGCTTGTACTCCGATAGCGGCTTGGCGGCCTGCTCCTTGAACATTGGGAAGTCGGTCTCGAACCAGTTGCGACGCTCGGTGGAGTAGCGGAGATACCCGCCCGTTTCACCGTGGATCCAATGGCTCATGTCGATCCAACGGTCGATTTCATCGGGACGCTTGCGGTACCACGGCAGGTACTCGCTCAAATGGCCGTTGCTTTCCGTCGAATACACGCCGAAGCGCTTGAGGACGTCGATGCGGACCTTTTCGGTCTGGGAATAGACCGGATGGGCCTCAAAGCCGGCAACCAGTTCATCTTTTTCGATCTTCCGGCCCTTGGCCCGGATATCAATGTACCAGGTCTGATGGTTGATGCCGGAGCAGACATAGTCCAGTTCCTCATCCGTAACCTTGAGGACCTCAGCGATCTGATGTGCACCGTGCTGGACGCCGTGGCAGAGGCCTACAATGTTCACGCCGCCATACTGCTCGGCGGCCCAGGTATTCATCGCCATGGGATTTGCATAGTTGAGAAACAGTGCACCGGGCTCGGCCACTTCCCTGATATCCTTGCAAAAATCGAGGATGACGGGGATGTTGCGCTGACCGTAAAGAATGCCGCCGGCGCAGATGGTGTCGCCGACACACTGGTCGACGCCGTAGCGGAGGGGGATATTGACGTCTGTCGTAAACGCCTCGAGGCCGCCGACCCGAACGCAGGACATGACGTAGCGCGCGCCAGCAATAGCCTCACGCCGGTTCGTCGTCGCGGTGACCTTGGCGGGCAAGTTGTTGGTTTCGATGATGGTTTCGATCACTTGCCGCACCATGTCGAGATTGTGCGGGTTGATGTCCGTGAGCGCAAACTCAACGTCGACGAACTCGGGAACCTTGAGCAGGTCCGAAATCAGCGTCTTGGTGAAGCCGATCGAGCCGGCTCCGATCACAGTGACTTTGAAAGACATGGGGCGCTCCTCCGGGCGTGCTCAGCATCCGCTACCTGCTAGCGCCAGAGGCCTTGCAGTGCTAGAGAAAGCTTGTGCCTACTCGGGTAATTTCATGCTCTCCGCGCTGCTGGAACACGGACATGACATTCGCGTCCTGGAGCTGCCGAAGGCATTTGTGCCGTTGCATTGCATGGCAGTGAGCGCCGGATATGAACAGCGGCTGAACGAAATCTACTACTGGGACGGCCTACAGCGCGGTACGGCGCCGTTCGTGGTGCTGCAGCATACACTGGTCGGGGAGGGGCGGCTGGAGTTTGCCGGCATCCACCACCGTCTCGGGCCCGGCGACACGATGATCGTGACGGCACCGCACCCGCATCGCTACTGGCTGGAGCGGGGTGGGGCTTGGGAGTATTTCTGGCTCCTCCTCAATGGGCGCGAGGCCCTCCGGCTGGCCCGCGAGATCATTGCCACGCGCGGGCCGGTGCTCCGGCCACCGTCGCAGGCCATCGACCGGATGGCGGGAGGGTGCCTCTCCCTGCTCGACCGTTCGGCACAGACGCCGGGCGAGGCCTCCGTGGCCGCCTATGCTGCGCTCGCTGCGCTGTTCGACGTGGCCTTCGCCCATGACGCCGAGCAGCGGCCGGACGTACCGGCTGCGTTCCGTCGAGTGCTCCGCCATGTGGAAGACAACCTTGCGACCCCCCTACAGGTAGAGCGTCTCGCAGCGCTCGCCGAAATGAGCCGGGCGCATTTCGTGCGCCGCTTCACGGCAGCATTCGGCATAGCACCGTCACACTGGGTGCTCGCACGCCGGATCGAGCGGATCGAGAGGCTGCTGGTCGCCACCGAGATGAGCGTCGGCGACATTGCCCGTGCGACGGGCTTTGCTGGCCCCAATTATCTGGCCAAGGCCTTCCGGCGTGTGCGGGGCCAGACGCCCCTCGCCTATCGCGCGGCTGGACGACGGGCGTTGGACTGAACCCGGCCGGGACCGGGACACCAGTCGAGGCCCGTTCGGGCGCTCGTTCCAGGCTTTTGTGACTACTCGGCCGCCGCGTCGCGCGAACCAAGCGCAACTGCCCCGCCAGTAGCGGCGTCCCGCGCAGCACAGATCGACCGCATCGCCTGATGCTGACTCAGATGCACACCACCGGAGAGATGGGACAGAAAGTCGGTGGCAGCGAGCCGATCCATCACCGGGCCCTTGACCTCAGACAAATGCAGTCGCACGCCGAGATCCTTGAGACGGTGTTCTATCGCTTCGAGACTCTCCAGCGCCGACAAGTCGATGGCGTTGACGGCCGAACACATCAGGACGACGTCGGTCAGCCCCGGATTGGCGGCCACCTGGTTGATGATCAGGTCTTCTAGGTAACGGGCGTTCGCAAAGTAGAGGCTCTCATCGATCCGGATGGAAAGGACCCCAGGCACCGTCTCCACCTTGTGGCGCTTGACGTTGCGAAAATGCTCCGTCCCCGGCACCTGGCCGACGATGGCGGCATGCGGTTGCGACGAGCGATAGAGAAAGACCAGGATAGAGGCGCCGACGCCAAGCGAGATGCCAATCTCGACGCCGAGCACCAGCGTACCGCCAAGAGTGATGGCGACAGCCGCGAAATCGGCCTTCGAGTAGCTCCAGGCACGCCGAAGGATGGAAAAGTCCACTAATGTGAGAACGGCGATGACGATTGTGGCTGCCAGCGTCGCCTTGGGGAGGATGGCGAGGAAGGGCGTCAAAAGAAGCGTCGCCGCGGCAATGCCGATGGCCGTGAAGGCGCCGGCAGCGGGCGTCGCCGCGCCAGCGTCGAAGTTGACGACGGAACGGGCGAAGCCGCCGGTGACCGGGTAGCCACCTCCCACCGCAGCGGCAATATTGGAGGCGCCCAGCCCGATCAGTTCCTGATTGGGCGAAATGCGTTCACGCCGCTTGGCGGCGAGCGTTTGCGCCACAGAGATCGACTCGACGAAGCCGACAACGGAGATGATCAGAGCCGGAATAGCCAGTTGCTGGATGATCCCGAGATCGAGGCCGGGCAATGACAGCATTGGCAGCCCCTGCGGCACCTGGCCGACGAGCGCGACGCCCTTGTCGCCAAGCTCCATCAGCGCGGACCATGCCATGGTGAGAAACACCACTAGGACCGGCCCCGCCCTCACAATGATGGTCGCAATGCCCTTCGGGACGCCAAGCCGCTTGAGCCAGTTTTTGAGATCGAGCCGAATCCAAAGCAGCAGAGCGAGCGCCACCGCGCCCACGGCCAGCGTGTACCAGTTTATCGCGCCGATGTTGTCGATGATGGACATAACCAGCCCAGGCATGGCGTGACCCTCGGTGCGGATGCCGAGAAGGCCCCCGATCTGGCTGGTCGCGATAAGGATGCCGGATGCAGTGATGAAGCCGGAGATGACCGGATGGGAGAGGAAATTGGCAATGAAGCCCAGCCGGAAGAGGCCCATCAAGACCAGCATGATGCCTGAAAGCATCGCAAGCATGATCGCGGCGCTGGCGTAATCGACACTGCCCTCGGCGGCAATGCGTCCGACCGCGGCAGCGGTCATCAGCGAGATCACCGCCACGGGACCGACGGCCAGCGCGGACGACGTGCCAAAGATCGCGTAGGCGATCAAAGGTAGTATGGAAGCATAAAGACCAACTTCGGGCGGCAGACCAGCCAGCAGCGCATAGGCCAGCGACTGGGGGATCAGCATGATCGTGACGATGACCGCGGCGACGAGATCGCTGGTCAAGGTCTGCCGGTTGTAGCGCCGGCCCCAGTCGAGGATCGGAAAGTAGGTCGCGAGACGCATCAGAAAGTCTCTGTACAGGGAGGAGCCCGGCCAGAGGGCCGGGCAGAGTGTTCACTTGCTGAGAGTCGCGTAGAGGCTGCCGGCGCGGGCACCGGACCGGCAGTAGCCGAGAATGGGCTTCGGCATCTGTTCCCACGCTTCGTGGAAGCGGATCACCTGCCCCTCGCCCAGCATGCCCGACACGGGGATGTGCACGATCTGCAGCCCCTCAGCCTCTGCTGCACGGGCAACGGCGTCAAAGCTCGGCTGCCCCTGCTCCTCATTGTCGGGGCGGGCGCAGACAATCCCCTTAAAGCCGGCCGCAGCCACGTCCTTGACCTGTTCAGGAGTGATCTGGCCGGTCACGGAGAAATTGTCGTCGATCTTGCGGGCGTTCATATGGGCACCTTTGGCCTTGAAGAAGTTGAACATGCTCAGAGCCCGTTCACCGGGACCTTGAGGTAGGTCTTGCCGTCCTTGTCCTTTGGCGGCAGCTGACCGGCGCGCATGTTCACCTGCAAAGAGGGAATGATCAGCTTGGGCATGGCGAGCGTGGCGTCCCGCGCCTCGCGCATCTGAACGAAAGTGTCTTCGTCGGTGCCCTGGCCGACATGGATGTTGTGGTCGATCTCGTCGCCGACCGTGGTTTCCCACTGAATGTCGCGACCGTTCGGGCCGTAGTCGTGGCACATGAACAGACGCGTCTCACGCGGCAGTTCCAGGACCCGCTGGATCGAACGGTAGAGCGTGCGGGCGTCGCCACCCGGGAAGTCAGCGCGGGCCGAGCCACCGTCGGGCATGAAGAGCGTGTCGCCGACGAAGGCGGCGTCGCCAACCACATGCGTCATGCAGGCCGGCGTGTGGCCCGGGGTGTGCATCACATACGCCGTCATGCTGCCGATCTGATAGCTATCGCCGTCCTTGAACAACTGGTCGAACTGCGATCCGTCGCGCTGGAACTCGGTGCCTTCATTGAAGATCTTGCCGAACGTATCCTGGACGATGGTGATGTTCTCGCCGATGCCGAGCTTGCCGCCCAGCTTGCCCTGGATATAGGGCGCTGCGGAGAGATGGTCGGCATGGACATGCGTTTCGATCAGCCACTCAAGAGCTAACCCATGGTCCTTGATGAAGGCGATGATCCTGTCGGCGCCGTCGTAGGTGATACGACCCGCCGCGTAGTCAATGTCCATGACGGAATCGATCACCGCACAGGCGTTCGAGTTCGGGTCCTTGACGACATAGCTGATCGTGTTGGTCGGCGCGTCGAAGAACGCAGTGACCTCGGGACGGAGGGTGAGGTCGGGGTTGAAGGGAAGCGTGCCCATGGCAAGGCTCCTTTTCTTGTGGGTCAGGCAGACTGCGTCGCGCGCTGTTCGAGCGCGACGCGGATGGTGCGGGCAGCAAGGATGCCGGCGAGCATTGCGCCGACAAACGCCCAGGCGGAGGCTTCACCGAGGCCGAGCGCCGGGATGGCGCCGCCGGGGCAAAACCCGGAAATGCCCCAGCCGACGCCGAAGACGGCAGAGCCGGCAAGCAACGGCATGTCGAGCTTACGGGCGGTGGGCAGATGGAACTTCTGCTCGCAGACCGGTTTTTCGCGCTTCAGCACGAAGCGGTAGCCAATGGCGGTCACCAGCAGAGCGCCGCCCATGACGAAGGCCAAGGAGGGATCCCACGCGCCGGCGAGATCGAAGAAGTTGAGCACTTTGGCAGGGTTGGCCATGCCGGAAATCGCGATGCCAGCGCCGAAGACGAGGCCGAACAGGCCGGCGAGAAGGGTGCGCTGCATCACAGGCCCCCAAGAAGGTGACGAATGACGAACACAGTGACCATGGCAGCACCGAGGAAAACGACGGTGGCAGTGATGGATCTGGGCGAGAGACGCGCGATGCCGCACACACCATGGCCGGAGGTGCAGCCGGAGCCGAAATAGACGCCGACGCCTACGACTAGTCCGCTTACGACGATCCACGGCAGCGGGACAGGGCTGTCATAGGGGATCGCCTGACCGGAAGCGCCGAGCAGCAGCGGCGCCGCAATGGCCCCCAGGATGAAGGCGGCGCGCCATCCCCAGTCGGTGGACAGCGGCGGCAGCAGGCCGGTCAGAATGCCGGTCATGCCAGCTATGCGGCCGTGGAAAGCCATGAGGAGTACGGCCGAGAGGCCGATCAATGCGCCTCCAAGCAGCGACAGCACTGGGGTGAATTCAGTCATCGGTCGGATACCTTGCAGGTGGAAAGGCCGAAAATGGAGTAGAGTGGGCAAATGCGAAGCGACGCCGTGACGATGAGGACCAACCCCACCACCACCGAGCCCCATTGCAGCAGCGCATTGGCAAAGAGCGGCCAGCCGGAAAGAAACGGCAGGGCGACGAGCGCAAGCCCCAGCACCAGCCTGATCGCCCGATCGGGTGTACCGACATTGATCTGCATCTGAACACTCCTTGAATGTAGCCGAGAAAAGAGCGATAAGGTCGCTGCGGACATTCTTATATACGCGAGTTCTAATATGATCAAGATGGAATTGGAGAGGATGGAGCAGAATGCCGATCGGGCATCGCAGCTCCTGACGGCTATGGCCAATCCCAAGCGCCTTCTGATCCTGTGCAACCTGCTGGATCAGGAACTGCATGTAGGTGAGCTTGCGGAGCGGGTGCAGCTCGGGCAGTCGCCCCTGTCGCAGCATCTATCGAAGCTGCGCGCCTGGGGACTGGTACGCACGCGCCGCGAGGGGCAGCAAGTGCACTACAGCCTTGCCTCCGACGAGGTGCGGCAGGTCCTGACGACGCTCTACAACATCTATTGCGCCTGCTGAGGCGCATTCCCATCAGGCCGAGAGGCTGGCGCGCCTCTTGTCCCCTAGACGGACCACATCTGCATCCGGCGTCGCCAGCCGTGTTGCGGCAAGCAGGATCTGCTCCGGCGTGAAGGGTTTGCCGACGATATCGACGCCGGAAAAAGCCTGAGGCAGATTCTGACCCCCATAGCCGCTGACGAAGACGAACGGAATGCCGCGACGCGCGAGGGCAGCGGCGACCGCATCCACCGGCCGACCATGCAGGTTGCCGTCGACGAAGGCGAGATCGACTTCGGCGGTTTCGATTGCGGCCAGCGCGTCCTCCACCGTGCCATGTGGGCCGACCGGCACCGCACCCGCATCTTCGAGCATCGATACCAGCTCGAGCGAGACTAGCGGCTCATCCTCGATGAGCAGTACCCGCCGGCCGGCGATGGCTGTCGGCGGGGGTGGTGGAACGGTTGTCGGCTCGGCCCGCAGAGGGGTCAGGTGACGACTGAAATCCGGCGCATCAGCCGGGGCCAAGGTCAACTGAATTTCCCAGGTCACGCCGTCATTGCGGTAGTCGGCGCGGGCGGAGCCGGTGTCGGCCTTGATGCTCTGCTCGATGAGCGTAGTGCCGAAACCACGCCGAACCGGCGCCTTGATGCCGGTGCAGCCGGATTCCTCCCAGTGGATGGTCAGGCGGTCGCCAGAGACCGACCAGCTTAGGGCAATCCGCCCGGATGGCTGGGAAAGGGCGCCGTATTTGTTGGCGTTGGTCGAAAGCTCGTGGAAGATGAGCGCCAGCCTGAGCGCCGGCGCGGGGGCAAGCTGCACCTCCGGGCCCGTGACCGCGATGCGGCTTTCGTCCAGCGTGCCCAAGCGCAATTGGTCGCGGATGAGTTCATCGAGGCACGCGCCACGCCAGGTCGTGTCGCTCAGCATGCCATGGGCGCGCGCCAGCGACTGAATGCGGCCTGAGAAGGTCCGGGAAAAATCCTTGGCATCATGGGTGTGTCGGAGCGTCTGTGTGGCGATGGCCTGGACGCTGGCAAGGGTGTTCTTGACCCGGTGGTTGAGCTCGCCGATCAGCAGCCGTTGCGTCTCCTCCGCCCGCCGGCGCTCAGTGATGTCGAGCATCTGCACGTTGAGCGAGATGGGTCGGCCGGCGCCATTGCGCAGCACCGAAGCATACCACTCGCATTCGAGGAGCGTGCCGTTGCGATGTGCGGTCCGCACGGTTTCGACGCTGCGCCGCAGTGTACGATCCGCCATTGAGCCGGCGAGCTGCTCGACCAACGCGCTGGTATCCTCCTCGGGCAACCAGCCAAGTTCCGCGAGGCGACGGCCGACCATTTCACGTGCGGTCCAGCCGAACATGCGCTCCGCGCCCTTCGACCAAGACAGGATGCGCAACTCAGGATCGAACTCAACGATGCCGAGGGGCGAGTTGTCGGAGTGAGCCTGCAAGCGGTAGAGCGCATCGCCGAGCTTGATCGAGGCCGACTGCAACTCGTCACGTTGCCGGTTCAGTTCGAGCTGTTGCCGCCCGATGTCGAAGAACACCTTGGCCTTGGAGCGTACCACCAATGGATCCACGGGCTTGAAGATGTAATCCACCGCGCCGGCCTCGTAGCCGCGGAAACGGCGGCCCTCGTCGGTAGAGGCAGCGGTGATGAAGATGATCGGGAAGTGGCGGGTCCGCTCGGTGCCGCGCATCAGCTCGGCGAGCTCGAAGCCGTCCATTTCCGGCATCTGCACATCGAGCAGGACCAGCGCGTAGTCATTGCGCAACATGAGCTCCAGCGCCTCGGTGCCGGAGTGCGCGGTGTGGATGTCCAGCCCGTCGCGCCGCAGGAGGGCAGAGAGCGCTCGGATGTTCTCGTCGAGGTCGTCGACGATGAGGAACTTGACCGTTTCAGGCGCTGACACGTTTGTCCTCCCTGATTTCGCCGGCCTGGGCCAGCTTGCGGTAGATTCGCTGCGGCTCGGCAAAGCCGGCGAAGGCGTCGCGATGGCGGTTGAAGCGCAGGCTTTCACTGGCGCCGAGGCCGAGGAAGCCGCCACGGCTCAGCGAGTCGCTGAAAAGGCCGACGGCGCGATCCTGCAATTCGCTATCGAAATAAATCAGCACGTTGCGACACGAGACAAGGTGCATCTCGGAGAACACCTGATCGGTGGCGAGGCTGTGCTCGGCGAAGACCGTGCGCTCCCGCAGCGACTTGTCGAACACCGCCGCACCGTAGGCGGCCGTATAGTAGTCCGAGAGCGAGGACCGGCCGCCGGATTTCTGGTGGTTGGTCGTGAACTGCGGAATACGCTCCAGCTCATAGATGCCTGCGCGGGCCCGCTCCAGAGCGGCGCGGTTTATCTCGGTGGCGTAGAACATGGTACGCGATTCCAGCCCCTCCTCGCGAAAGAGGATGGCGAGGGAATAGAGTTCCTCGCCATAGCTGCAGCCGGCTACCCACACCTTAAGGGAGGGGAACGTGCGCAGATGCGGCACGACCTCCTCGCGCAGGACGCGGAAGTAGTCAGGATCGCGGAACATCTCGCTGACCTGGACCGTCATGCAGTCGATGAGATCGGGGAGCAGTCCTGGTTCGTGCAAGACTCGTTCCTGAAGGGCAGAAATGGTCCGGCACCCGAACTTCTGCCGGGCGAAATCGGTGCGGCGCCGGAGCGAGGCGCGTGAATAGCCCCGGAAGTCGTAGTGATAGCGCCGGTGGATGGCTTCGAGCAGCAGATCGAGCTCGATACGCTCGGCGGGCGTCTCGCTGACCTGGTCGCTCATCTTGGCATCCACACACGGCTGAGCGAGAGCAGCTTGTCGACGTCGAGCGGCTTGGCCAGATAATCGTTGGCGCCAGCTGCAAGGCACTGCTCCTGATCGTCCGCCATGGCCTTGGCAGTGAGCATGATGATGGGAAGTGACTTCCACGCCTCGACGGAACGGATTTCGCGCGTGGCGGTGAGGCCGTCCATTTCCGGCATCATCACGTCCATCAGCACGAGATCGATGGGTGGCGCGCCGCCATCGGCGACACGTGCCAGAACTTCGAGTGCCTCCCGCCCATTGCGCGCGATCTGCACTTCGGCCCCGTGGGGCTCGAAGATCGAGGTCACCGCGAAGACGTTGCGCACGTCGTCCTCCACAACGAGGATCCGACGCCCCTCCAGCAGCACGTCCCGGTTAAGCGAGGTGGCAAGCATACGCTGCTGCGGCTCGGGCAGTTCCGACACCACCTGGTGCAGGAACAGGGTGACCTCGTCGATCAGCCTTTCGGGGGACTTGGCGCCCTTGATGATGATGGAGCGGGAGTAGCGCCGCAGCCGCAGTTCCTCTTCGTCCGACAGCTCGCGTGCGGTGTAGACGATGACCGGCGGGAACGAGAAGTCATGATTGCTCTCGAGCTGCTCCAGAACGTCGAAGCCGGACGCGTCGGGTAGCGTCATATCGAGAACCATGCAGTCGAATGTCTGCGACCGCAGCTGCTCCAGTCCCTCGGCAGCGGTGGCGGCACCGACCGTTTCGACATCCTTGCCGGCCAAAAGGTGCCGCAGCCCCTCCAGTTGAGCCGGGTCGTCCTCGACGATCAACACCCGGCGCATATGCTGTGACATGCGGGTTTCGAGCTGCTCGAGCGCACTAACCAGTTGCTCGCGCTTGACCGGCTTCAGCATGTAACTGACGGCGCCATAGGCGCGGGCCGTCTGCGAGTAATCTTCGACCGAGGCGACATGGACCGGAATATGCCGGGTGCGGACGTCGCGCTTCAGGCGATCCAGCACCGACAGGCCGGAGTGATCCGGCAGGCCCATGTCGAGCAGCACAGCTTGCGGCAGGTACTGGCGGGCGGCAGCCACGCCGTCGTCGGCGGTATGGGTCAGAATGCATTTGAAGCCCAGCTCCCGCGCGAGATCGCGGAGCACTCGGGCAAAAGCCAGATCATCTTCGACGACGAGAATGATGCGGTCGCCCGGAGCGATGTTCTCGCTATCGTCCCCGAGAGTCGAAGGCGCGCGCTGTTGTGCGGGGGCCGGCGCTGTCTTCGGCTCGGCGGCCCGCGCCGGGCGCGGGGGCATAGGCACCATGGCCCGAGGCCGGCTCTCCGCATGAACCTCAGCGAGACGAAGCGGCAGGGTGAGCGTGAAGGTGCTGCCTTCGCCCGGCGTGCTCTCGACCTCGATACGCCCTCCGAGCAGTTGCGCCAGCTCACGGGAAATCGACAAGCCAAGGCCGGTGCCGCCATATTTGCGGTTGATGGTCCCGTCGGCCTGACGGAAGGCGTCGAAAACCACCTGCTGCTGTTCGGGGGGAATGCCGATGCCGGTGTCGCGCACGGCGAAGGCAACCTCGTCGCCGACCCGGGTGACGCTGATGCCGATCTCACCGCTCTGAGTGAACTTGATCGCGTTGGAAAGAAAGTTCTTGAGCACCTGCTCGAGCCGCAGCCGATCGGTGACCAAGGCCTCGGGCGCCGCCTTGCTATCGACCGTGAAGTTCAGCTGCTTCTGCCGGGCCTGCGGCCCAAAGGTCGCGTGCAATTTGTCGACGACGGCGGTCACGTCCACCGATTCGGGCTGCAAATCGAGCTTGCCCGCCTCGATCTTGGACAGGTCGAGGATGTCGTTGATCAGTGACAGCAGGTCATTGCCGGAACTCTCGATGGTTTGGGCGAAACTGACCTGCTCTTCCGTCAAGTTGCCGCCCCGGTTGTCCGCGAGCAGTCGCGCCATGATCAAGAGGGCGTTGAGCGGCGTGCGCAGCTCGTGCGACATGTTGGCGACGAACTCGGACTTGTAGCGGCTGGCCTGCTCGAGCTCGCGGGCCTGTTCGTGCAGGCGGTCGCGGGTCGCGGCCAGGTCGTCGCGCTGCGCTTCGAGCAGTTGAGTCTGCTCCTCGAGCTGGGTGTTGGTCTGTTCGAGCTCGGCTTGCTGCAGCTCCAGTCGCTTCTGCGAATCCTGCAGTGCCCGGCTCTGCTCCTCGAGTTCCTCGTTAGCAGCGCTCAGCTCTTCGGTGTGCGCCCGCAACTCTTCTGCCTGTTTGCGGGTTTCCTCCAGCAGTTCCCGCAACCGCGCCCGATACTGGGCAGATTTGATGGCAACCCCAACAGCGCTGCCGATCCGCTCAAGCAGGGTGACCTGCTCCGGTGTAGGCGCCTGGGCGAAACCGAACTCGATGACGCCATTGACCAAGGTGTCTTCGCGCGTCGGCGCAATAACGAGGCAGGCGGGCCGCCCCCGCGCAAGGCCGCTACCGAATTGCAACTGCCCCTCGGGTACATCGGAGACCACCAGCGGACGATTGTCAGACACGACCTGCCCCAACAGACCGTCACCCGGCCTGAAGCTTTCTGGAATGCTGGCATCGGCAGGAACGCCATAGCTGCCGATACGCTCGAACGCGCTGTCGCTACGCGCGTAGATGACGCCGGCCTGAGCGCCCAGATACTCCGCGAGGCTGTGAACGACCTTGTCGCCGAGTTCGCGAAGCTGCGGGTCACCGGCGGTATCGTGCGCCAGACGCATCTGGCCCGATTGCAACCAATCTTGCAGCCGGACCGCGGCGCGATTGCGAATGAACAAGTACCCGGTTCCGGCTAGAACCCACACCGTCACCACGCCCATGCTGCGGTTGGCGAAAGCAATGCTGGGATCGATGCCCGGCCGATCGACAAGGAAACCCACGGCGACCAGCAGCGTTACCAAGACGGCGGTGACGAGCGGCGTCTCGGGTCGAGTGGACAGATAAGCGAGAACGATGGGGACCAGATAGGTGACCCACACGGCCGTACCAAGCGGAACCGCCAGGTCTGCTAGGAACACAGCTACCAAAATGGCTGCGAGGCCAGCATATAGCCACAGCTCGCGACGCCACGACATCAAGTTGATCATGCGATCTTACGCAACAACAGCCCCGCCGCCCCCGCGACAGAGGCCGTAGCCCCACTGGTTATAATTCCGGTCGAGCATCTCAACGCCTGTCCGGCGGCGGTGGTTCCACTCCAATGAGGAGAATTATTGCTGGCTCAGCAAAGGGCGTCGGCCGACCGCACAACGCCGCAGCCGCTGGGGGCTGACGTACCCGGCTCTCCACCGTCGAATGCCAGGAGCGCCATGAAAGAGCCTGCGGCGTAAGCAGGGACCGAACGCCATCCGTCAGCAGACCAATAAGCAAGGGTGCCCGTCGTCTGCGCGGCGGTACGATGGATGCCCGGATAACGCATGTTGGGACTTCCCAGTGCGTCCGAGGAGTATGTTCCGGAAGAGGTCTCGACGACTCGGACGAACTCGGTACGACCGAAGGCGATCTTTCGGACCACGCTTTCGCCGATGGGCTCGAGCGAGATTCCCGGCTCGACGATGACGTTCCACTTCAGCAACCGGTCGGTATCCGGCGGCGGTGCGAGCGCGCGCTCCACTGACGTCACGACCTCACGAATCGGATCGGCTTGTGCGGCATTGGTGGGCATGATGCTAGGGGACGCCAGCAGCAGGGCAACCAGCCCGCCAAGGGCACCGATGCCGGCGATGGTCCGCGTGTCCTTGTTCAATCCGGCGCCTCATGGATGAGTGGGTCTTAACCTTTCATCAACCATGCGAGGCGCGATGGGTCAAAATGGAACAGTCGTTAAGGTAAATTTCATGATCGGGAGTGTCAGCCGTCAGACGCAGCGCGACTGAGCTCCTCCACAACCGCCACGAAACGGTCATGCGCCTCGCGCGTCGGCCAGGGCCGGATCAGGCGCTCGAAGCCGTCGAGCTCGAAAGTCAGCAGAGTCGGGGCGCCGAAATAGCGGCGCGCTTCTTCGACGGCGAAGCCGGCGAGGTGGATGGCTTCAAGATAGGCCGCCTCGCGATCGGCCCGCTTGATGGCGCGGACGAGCGCCGCAGGTGGGGTGGCGGGCAAGGCGAAATGCAGATGCACGGCGCCGAGCAGCCGCGTTTCGACCTCCTTGTAGTTGCCGCCCATTGCCGCCTTGAAGGGCGAGATGATGTCGCCCATCACGTATTCGGGCGCGTCGTGCAGAACGGCGTAGAGGAGGCCACGCGCATCTGCGCCAGGGTTGAGAGCCCGGAATAACTCCAGAACCAGAACAGAATGCTGTGCTACGGAAAAGGGGTAATCGCCCTGGGTCTGACCGTTCCAGCGCGCGACGCGGGCGAGACCGTGGGCGATGTCGCTCAGTTCTACATCGAGCGGCGACGGATCGAGCAGATCGAGACGCCGCCCAGACAGCATGCGTTGCCATGCGCGCTGCGGTTGCCGTGCCATCGTGTTCCCCGTGTGCCCGGCGGCAGGCTAGTCGTCGCTGCCTGATTCGCCAAACCGGTAGCTTGCCCAGTCGGGCAGGCTGACCGTGACCGGTTGGCCTCCGGCGGTCACTGCAGCGGGGTCGGTGATCCGATCGAGGCGGAGGATGGCCACCGCCCTGCCCGCCGATACGCGCCCCAGATTGCCGGCGACGCGCCCGCCGGCCACGACATCCGCCCCCGGTTCAGCGGCAATATCCCCGACGATGACCGGACGACGCCTTGCGGTGCCGCGGTGCTTCATGCGGGAGACGACCTCCTGCCCGATATAGCAGCCCTTGGCGAAGTCGATGCCATCGAGCAAATCCATGCCGATATCGTGGGCGAAGGTCGAATCCACGGCAAAATCCTGCCCGAGTTCGGCGACGCCACGGGCAATGCGTTGCGCGGCGAAGGGCTCGTCGTCGCTGTGCCACGCCGCAGCCTGTGCCTGTTCGGCGATGACGCGGTAGCCGAGGCCCCGCGGATCGGCATGAACGAGCTCCTCGGTACCGGCGTCGGCGCTGCAGCCGACGCAATGGGTGTCGCGGAGGTCGTCGATCTCGACGCGAGCCCGGAGGCGGTACATCTTCATGCGCTTGAGGAAGTGGTCGGCAACGCTGCGGTCGACATCGAGCCAGAAGGCGTCGTCGGCCCAGCCGGCGAGGCCCTCGGCCTGGATCTTGCCCTGCGGCGAGAGCAGCGCCCACCACACCGCCGGTCCCGGCTGGGCGAGAATACGGCCGGTGAGGGTGTCGAAAAGCAGCTTCTGCGCATCGGCACCGGAGAAGCGGATCAGCGCGCGGGACGGTCGCAGGATTGTCGGCATGTCGGGCTTCCGTTACACCCGCCGCAATGGACGGAGACCAAGAGATGGCGCAGTACGAGACGATCTTCAAGAACGGCATCGTGGTGAACCAGGATGGCGAAGGGCCGGCGGACATCGCCGTCGCGAATGGCCGTATCGTTGCGCTGGGCGCGCTCGGTGGCGCCAGTGCTGCACAAACCATCGACTGTTCGGGCCTGCATATCCTGCCCGGGGTGATCGATACGCAGGTGCATTTTCGTGAGCCCGGACTGACACATAAGGAAGATCTCGAAAGCGGCTCCCGTGGGGCGGTGCTGGGCGGGGTCACCGGCGTGTTCGAGATGCCCAACACCAGCCCTCTCACCACGACGCGCGAGACGTTCGAGGAAAAGGTCCGGCTGGGGCGCGACCGCATGCATTGCGACTTCGCCTTCTATATCGGCGGGACGCACGACAACGTCGCCGAACTGCCGATGCTGGAGCGGTTGCCGGGCTGCGCCGGGGTGAAAGTGTTCATGGGCTCCTCCACCGGCTCGCTGCTGGTGGCCGACGATGACGGGGTGGAGGCGATCCTCGGGGCGATCTCCCGTCGCGCCGCTTTCCATTCCGAGGACGAATACATGCTGGAGGCGCGCAAGGGCCTGCGCGTGGACGGCGATCCGGCGAGCCATCCGGTCTGGCGTTCGCCGGAGGTGGCGCTGCACTGCACGCAGCGACTGGTCGGGCTGGCCCGGAAGACCGGCAAGCGCATCCACGTGCTGCACATTTCGACGCGCGAGGAGATCGCTTATCTCGCCGAGCACAAGGATGTGGCGAGCGTCGAGGTGACGCCGCACCACCTGACGCTCGACGAGACGGCCTATAGCCGCCTCGGCACCTATGCGCAGATGAACCCGCCGGTGCGGGACCGGGCGCATCGCGAGGGGATCTGGGAGGGGGTGCGGAACGGAGTCGCGGACATCCTCGGCTCGGACCACGCGCCGCATACGCGGGAAGAAAAGGATCATCCCTATCCGCAGTCGCACTCCGGCATGACCGGGGTGCAGACGCTGGTGCCGATCATGCTCGACCACGTCAATGCCGGCAGGCTGACGCTGCAGCGCTTCGTCGACATGACCAGCCACGGGCCGCAGCGCCTGTTCGGGATCGCCGGAAAGGGCCGGATTGCCGTGGGTTACGACGCGGACCTCACGATCGTCGACCTCAAGCGGCGGGAAACCATCCGCAATGAGTGGATCGCCAGCCGCGCCGGCTGGACGCCCTATGACGGGGTGGAGGTTACCGGCTGGCCGGTCGGGACCATCGTGCGCGGCCGGCAGGTGATGTGGCAGGGCGAACTCGTCACCCCCGCCACGGGTCAGCCGATGCGGTTTCTCGAGGCGCTCTGAGGGCTATTGCAGCGAGCGGACGAGGTTGTATTCGCCCGAGCGAATGCGGTCGGGGAGCGTGGCGATAAGTTCGGCGACCAGCGTCTCGCCGTGGTGCTCGACCAGCGAGGTCAGCGCGGCGAACAGCGAGGCATGCGCAAGCGCCGTGGCGTGAATGCCATCGTCTTCGGCGCTGTTCCAGGCTTCCGCTACATATTCGAGCGCCATCTCGCGCTCGTGCCGTTCCTCGTCCGCTACGAGCTCGATGCCGTCCACGGCGAGGGGAATCTTCAGCGTTTTCATATCTCGCCCGTAGCATTTTGCCGGGCGGGGCGCGCCCGACACCTCACCGAAGGGTTAATGGCGGCGCGCGAACTATTCGGCGTAGCGGGCGTGAATGTCGCGGGCGATGCGCTCGGCCTCGAGATAGAGCCGGGTGAGAGCCTGCTGCGCGGAGCCGGTGCAGCTGCGGTGCAGGCGGGCATAGGCCTCGTAGCCGGCATTGAAAGCGCCGGCGAGCCGCTGGCGGCGGTCGTCGTCGGGCTGGTCGAGACCGATGAGTTCGCCCGCCTCGGCGCGCCAGTCGCTGGCCGGCCGGGCCTCGGTGGCGCAGAGCGGATCAAGGAAATAGAGGCTGCCCATGATCTCGCTCAGCCGCTCCATCTGGGCGTGATAGGGCGGATCGACCGCACGCGCGGCGCCGGGCGCGGCAAGGGCGGCGGCGAGCAGCAGGGCAGCGATGAGGCGGGGGCGGCGCATGCGGTAGTCCTAGTGCAATGGCGGGCCGGCCTCAACTCGCTTCGAGCAGCGCACGGGCCCGTTCGACGATCTCGGCGAGACCGGGGGTGATGCGGAGGCAGGGCAGTTCGGGCGGTTCGTACCAGGCGAATGCGGCGATTTCAGCGGAGGGGCGGATGATGCCGCCGACGAAGCGGGCCGCAAAGACCTGCAGGATGAAGGGCTTGGCGCTGCCGGCCGCCAGCTGCTGCACGGGGAGCAGCGGGCCGAGCGCGAGGCCGAGCTCCTCGCCGATTTCGCGGTGGGCGGCCATGACGGCGGTTTCGCCCGGCTCCAGCCGGCCGCCGGGGAGCGTCCAGTAGCCCAGATATGGCTCGCGGGCGCGGGCGACGAGCAGCACGCGGCCGTCCGCGAAGATGGCGACACTGGCGGCATTGGGGGTGGGAAGCATCTGCCAAATCTCGACATTTGCGGGTCGGTACACAAGCGCCTATTCTGGGCGCCTATCCTTCGGGATCACGGAACTGACGGAGAGCCGCGATGTGCGGACGCTATGCGGCGACGCTGCCGCCCGAGATGATGGTGGAGCTCTACGGCCTGCTCAACAGCATCGATTATCCGCCACGCTACAACATCACCCCGACGCAGCCGATCCCGGTGATCTGGGAGCAGGAGGGGCGGCGGACTGTGCAACTGGTGCGCTGGGGGTTCGTGCCCGGCTGGGTGAAGGATCCGCGGGAATTCTCCTTGCTTATCAATGCCCGGGCCGAGACGATGACCGAGAAGCCGTCGTTCCGGAATGCGGTGCGCAACACGCGCTGCGTGGTGCCGGCCTCGGGCTACTATGAGTGGATGAAGGGGCCGGATGGCAAGAAGCAGCCCTATTACATCACCTGGGCCGATGGCGCGCCGATGAGCTTTGCCGGGCTCTACTCGCAATGGTCGGGGCCGGACGGGGAGGAAGTCGACACGGCCTGCATCGTCACGGTGGAGCCGAACCTCGAAATATCAAGCATTTACGAGCGGATGCCGGCGCTGCTGACCGGCGAGGCGATCGATCTGTGGCTCAATACGCGCGATGTCGACGCCAAGCGCGCGGCGGCGCTGTGCCAGCCGCCGGCTCCGGGCAGCATGGCCTATCACCCGGTGGGAAAGGCGATCGGTTCGACGAAAGCTGAGGGACCGGAACTTATCCGGCCGGTGCCGCCGGAGGCGGAAAATGCCGCGCCGGCGCCGAAGAAGAAGGCCGCCGGCGGCGGCCAGATGGACCTGTTCTGACACATTGCCGCCAAATGCCCGTACCAAGTTCGCCAGAAGCCTGAACGCCCGATCCGGATTGATGAACGGGTGCTGAGCGGCGCCCGGCGCGATCAGGCGTCGGGGTGCTTGAAGACCAGGGTGGCGTTGGTGCCGCCGAAGCCGAAGCTGTTCGACAGCGCGATGCCGACATCGACATCGTCGCGGCGCGCGCGGAGAATCGGCATGTCGGCGAAGGCCGGATCGATCTCTTCGATATTGGCGCTCTCGCACAGGAACCGGTTGCGCATCATCAGGATCGAGTAGATCGATTCCTGGACGCCGGTGGCGCCGAGCGAATGGCCGGTGAGCGACTTGGTGGCGGAGATCGGCGGGCAATCGTCGCCGGAGCCGAACACCGCGCGAATGGCATCGATCTCGCGGGCGTCGCCGACCGGGGTCGAGGTCGCGTGCGGGTTGATGTAGTCGACCTTGCGGCCGCCCAGGCCTTCGAGCGCCATCTTCATGCAGCGCTCGGCGCCCTCGCCCGAGGGCGCGACCATGTCGTAGCCGTCGGAGGTGGCGCCATAGCCGACTATCTCGGCGAGGATGGTGGCGCCGCGCGCCCTGGCGTGCTCCAGCTCCTCGAGCACCAGCACCCCGGCGCCGCCGGCGATGACGAAGCCGTCGCGCCTGGCATCATAGGCGCGGGAGGCCTTTTCGGGCGTGGCGTTGAAATCGGACGACATGGCGCCCATGGCGTCGAACAGGTCCGACATGGTCCAGTCGAGATCCTCGTGGCCGCCGGCGAAGACGATGTCCTGCTTGCCCCACTGGATCAGCTCATAGGCATTGCCGATGCAGTGCTTGGACGTCGCGCAGGCCGAGCTGATGGTGTAGTTGACGCCCTTGATGCCGAAGGGGGTGGCGAGCGTCGCGGACGCCGTCGAACTCATGGCCTTGGGCACGGCGAGCGGCCCGATGCGCTTGGGGCCCTTCTCGCGGGTGATGTCGGCGGCCTCCACCACGGTGCGGGTGGAGGGGCCGCCCGAGCCCATGATGATGCCGGTGCGCGGGTTCTGGATGTCGGCCTGTTCGAGACCGGCCTCGGCGATCGCCTCCTGCATGGCGATGTAGTTCCAGGCGGCACCCTTGCCCATGAAGCGGGTCGTGCGCCGATCCAGCACCTCGAACGGGTCGAGCCGGGGCGCGCCATGCACCTGGCAGCGGAAGCCGTAGCGCACGTAATCCTCGGCGGTGACGATGCCGGGCGTGGCGTTCCGCAGGCTCGTCAGCACCTCGGACTGGTTGTTGCCGATTGAGGAAACGATCCCCATGCCGGTTACGACGACACGTCTCATGATGGCTATCTCCCGCCGCTGCAGGTCAGGTGAACAGCCCGACCCGCAGGCCGGACATTTCGTAGATGATCTGGCCGTCGGCCTTCACCCAGCCATCGGCGATGCCGAGCACGAGCTTGGACTTCATGACCCGCTTGATGTCGATGCCGTATTCGACCAGCTTGACGTCATTGGTGATCTGGCCGGAGAATTTCACATCGCCGCAGCCGAGGGCGCGGCCCTTGCCGGGCGAGCCGTCCCAGCAGAGGTAAAAGCCCAGCATCTGCCAGACGGCGTCGACACCGAGGCAGCCCGGCATCACCGGATCGCCGATGAAGTGGCACTGGAAGAACCACAGGTCCGGATTGACGTCGAGCTCGGCCCGCACCTGGCCCTTGCCATGCACCCCGCCATCCCGATCGATGCGCGTGATGCGGTTGAACATCAGCATGGGGGGCGCAGGCAGCTGCGCATAACCGGCGCCGAACAGTTCGCCCCGCCCGCTCTGGATCAGCTCGTCATAGTCGTAGGCACTCTTGCGCTCACCGATCAAGGCGGGTGGACTCCTGGTTCAATTCGAGCCCCGTTAGTAGTTGCGGGGGCAAGGGGGGTCAAGCAGTGACGGCGCGCCGCGGCCGGACGGGCGTTTGTCGCGGCCCGGCGGCTTGTGCGAAACGGGCGGCAAAGCTATAAGTCCGCTCTTGTAGTCCAGATTTACCGAGTTCGATGGCAGACCGCGGACCACTCGTTCGTACCGTTCCTTCAAGGCGCCCTTGCCTCACGGCCGTGCTGCGCATGGCGGGACTGCGGCCCACGCGGCAGCGCGTGGCGCTGGCCGAATTGCTGTTTTCCGGCCCGCACCGGCACATCAGCGCCGAGCAGCTGCATGCCGAAGCGGCAGACGCCAATGTGAACGTGTCGCTTGCGACAATCTACAACAGCCTGCATCAGTTCCGCGAGGCCGGGCTGCTGCGCGAAGTTGCCGTGGATGCGTCGCGCTCCTATTTCGATACCGACACTTCGGATCACCACCATTTCTATCTCGAGGACGAGCAGCGGGTGATCGACATTCCCGCCTCCTCGATCGTGATCCAGAACCTGCCCGAGCCCCCGCGGGGCATGGACATCACGCATGTGGATGTCGTGGTGCGGGTGCGCAAGACCCGCTGAGTGGTGTGGGCTGGTGCGGCCAGGCTGTCCCGCGGCTCTCCGCCCCCTCCCTTGATCCCTCCCCACGAAGGGGAGGATGAGCTCTGTTGGGCCGGCGCTTCAGACTCGGCGCGCTTGGCGAGCCGTCAGGTCGGCACGAAGTGGCTGCCGAGGAAGTAGGGCCAGACGAACAGCGCGAGCAGCCCGGTCCAGAACTGCAGCTTCAGATAACCGATGGTGAAGAGCCAGCCGGCGAACCAGAGGGCGCCGAGCGAGGTGTGCTGGGTGATGTGGATGTTGTCCATTGCCGATGCTCCGACCTGATGCCGGAGAGGGTGCCAGAGCGGCGGCGTGGGTGGCTTGATCGGGATCAAGCCGGGGTGTGGAGGGGCCGGTGTCCTGCGGGACGGGGGTCGGTGGATCGAGGGGTGGGTCCGGTGGCTCTCCGCCCCCCACCCTTGATCCCTCCCCGCAAAGGGGGAGGGAGACGACTGCAGCGGTGGCGAGTGAGCCCAGACGTGAACCGCTCTAGCGCAGGGGGCGGCTGTCGACGAGGCCGCCGGTGGCGGCGGTTTCGATGGCGGCGAGCTCTTCGGCGGAGAGGGCGAGATTGTCGAGGGCGCCGAGGCAGTCCTTGAGCTGGTCCAGCGTGCGGACACCGATCAGGGCCGAGGTCATTTCGGGGCGGCGCAGCACCCAGGCGAGGGCGAGCTGGACCATGGTCTGGCCGCGGGCGGAGGCGATGTCGCCGAGCCGGGCTACGGCCTCGAGAATGCGCGGCTCGAGCCGGCGGGCCGAGAGCGAGACGTTTTCCGCGGCGCGGGTGCCGTCGAGCTCGCCCTGCAGCCGGTTGTACTTGCCCGACAGGATCCCCTGCTGCAGCGGCGAGAAGGCGATGACGCCGATGCCGAGTTCGCCGCAGACCTCGATGGTGCCGTCATCCTCGATCCAGCGGTTGAGGATGGAATAGCTCGGCTGGTGGATGAGGCAGGGAACGCCCATTTCGCCGAGGATGCGATAGGCGTCGCGCGTCTGCTGCGCGGGATAGGAGGAGATGCCGACATAGAGCGCCTTGCCCTGCCGGTGCAGCTGGGCCAGGGCGCCCATGGTCTCCTCGAGCGGGGTCTCGGGGTCGTAGCGGTGGGAATAGAAGATGTCGACATAGTCGAGCCCCATGCGCTTGAGGCTCTGCTCGGCCGAGGCGATGAGGTATTTGCGGCTGCCATATTCGCCATAGGGCCCGTCCCACATGCGCCAGCCGGCCTTGGAGGAGATGATCATCTCGTCGCGATAGGGGCGGAAGTCGCGGGCCATGATGTCGCCGAACAGCTCCTCGGCGGCGCCGGGGGGCGGGCCGTAATTGTTGGCGAGATCGAAATGGGTGACGCCCTTGTCGAAGGCGTAGCTGAGGATGTCGAAGGCGGAGGGATAGTCGCGCGTGCCGCCGAAGTTCTGCCACAGGCCCAGCGAGATGGCGGGCAGCTTGAGCCCCGATCGGCCGGCGCGGCGATAGGGCATTTCGGCGTAGCGTTGACCGCTGGCCCGATAGGTCATGGTGTCCTCCTCCGGATATGGCATGAATTGCCCGGTGGCGCGGGGCTTGCTACACCCCGGCGGAAATGACCGAGCACATGACGATGGCCGAGAAACTGCCCGAAAGCCCCTCGCCCTGCAAGGTGCTGGCCTTCTACAAGTTCGCCCCCCTGCCCGACTGCGCGGCGCTGAAGCCGGTGCTGGCGCGCTTTTGCTGCGCGCGCGGCATCCGCGGCACGTTCATCCTTGCGCCCGAGGGGATCAACGGCACGGTGGCCGGGACGCCCGCGGCGATCGACGCGCTGGCCGAATGGCTGGACGGCGATGCGGTGTGGGCCGGAAGGCTCAAGGGGGCGGAGGCCAAATATTCGACGGCCGCAGAGATGCCGTTCCTGAGGATGAAGGTGCGGCTGAAGCCGGAAATCGTGACGCTGCGCGCGCCGGAGGCCGACCCGTCGCGGCTGGTCGGGACCTATGTGGCGCCCCACGACTGGAACGGGCTGATCGCCCGCAACGACGTGACGGTGATCGACACGCGCAACGATTACGAGGTGAAGCTCGGCACCTTCACGCGGGCGCTGGACCCGGGGACGCGGAACTTCACCGAGTTCAAGGACTACGTGGCAACGCTCGATCCCGCGCGGCACCCCAAGGTCGCGATGTTCTGCACCGGGGGGATACGCTGCGAGAAGGCCTCGGCCTATATGCTGGCGCAGGGCTTCAAGGAGGTGTTTCACCTCAAGGGCGGCATCCTCAGCTATCTCGAGACGGTGCCGGAGGCGGAGTCGCGGTTCTCGGGTGAGTGCTTCGTGTTCGACGAGCGGGTTTCGGTCGGCCACGGGCTGGTGGAGGGCGAGGCGAAGCTCTGCCGCGCCTGCCGCAACCCGATGCGCCCGGAGGAGGCGGAGGGGTCGCTCTGCCGTGATTGCGCCGCCGCGCCGCCGGCCGGGGCCCAGGAGCGCGAGCGGCAGATGGCGCTCGCGGCGCAGCGCGGGGAAGCGCATCTGGGTGACGATGCCGAGGCGACGGCGGCGCGCAACAAGGCGCTGAAGGCAGCGCGACGGGCGCAGTCGCGCGCGGCGGTTAAGCGGGGATGAACGGGGTTGGTGGGGGAAGGGGTGGTTCGGTGCGAGGGGCACCCCCACCCTTGATCCCTCCCCACAAGGGGGAGGGAGACGACTGCACAGCCGGTGCGTCAGCCCAACTGTGAAACCCGCTGGAATGCCCGCTACCCTTCCTCGTCGGGGTCCTCGGCGATCGCGGGGGCGTTGCGGAGGCCTTCGGTGATGCGCTGGTCGAGGGCGAGGAGGAATTCCTCGATGCGGGTGCCGTTGCTGCCCAGATCGTGAAAGCCCGAGAGCGGCACCGAGCGCATGTCGACCACCGAGCCCTCGGGCAGGCCGGCGACGCGGATGGCGACTTCGTCGCGGAAGCCCAAGACGGTGGTGGCGATGGCGTTGAGCTGGCCGCCATCGAGCTCGGTCGCGGGGGCCCGGCGGCCGCGGACATCCCAGCCGCGCTCGGCGACCAGCGTCGCCACCACCGCGAACACATCGGTCGCCTCGGCGGGATAGGTGCGGGTGCGGGCATTGGGGAAGCGAGCGGCGCTCGCCTCGCGCAGGGCCGCGACGGAGGGCGGGACGCGCATGGCGGTGGAGAGCGGCAGGGGCGTTGCGACATCGGTCGTCACTTCGACCACCTGCGGGTAGCGGCTCGCCTCGAAGGCGACATAGCCGACCGGCAGGAGGCAGACGAGGCCGAAGAACAGGCCCCAGGTCGCCTTGCCCCAGCCCTGGTCACCCGTGACCCAGAGCCGGCCATAGGCCCCGGCGGCGAGAAACACCGCGCCGGCGGCGAGCGCGGCAGCGAAGGCGGCGATCAGCACGAAATCGCTGCTGGTGATCAGCTGGTCGCGGTGCAGGAACACCGGCAGCACGGTGAGCGGCAGGGCAAGGCTGCCCAGCCGCCGGGACCAGATGGCCCATTTCGAGGTTCGAATCAGCACGCGCATGAAGGCAGACTGCTCCCCAGGGCTGGTCGGCGAGGGTTCATCGGCGCCGGAACGGGCGGCAGGGGCGGATCATGCCCCAAGCTGCCTGAACGCGAGGTGAAGCCTCAGGGATAGAGCCGCTGCCGGTCCCAGCCGCCATCGGGACGGCGGGTGAACCGGACGCGGTCGTGCAGGCGGTTGGCGCCATCCTTCCAGAACTCCATCACCGCCGGCACGATGCGGAAGCCCGACCAGTTGGCGGGGCGCTGCACCGGCTCGCCGGCGGGAAAGCTCTTGCTCAGCGTCTCGACGCGCTCGAGCAGCTGATAGCGATTGGCGAGCGGGCGCGACTGGCGCGAGGCGTGGGCGCCGATCTGGCTGACGCGGGCGCGGGTGGCGAAATAGGCGTCGGCCTCGCCATCGGCGACGGTTTCCACCGCACCGCGGACGCGGATCTGCCGGCGCAGCGACTTCCAGTGCATGACGAAGGCGGCCTGAGGATTGGCGAGCAGCTGGCGCGCCTTGTCGCTTTCGAAATTGGTGAAGAAGCAATAGCCGCGGGCATCGCGCGCATTGAGCAGCACCATGCGCACATCCGGCAGGCCGGATTCATCGACGGTGGCGAGCGCCATGGCGTGCGGGTCGTTGACCTCGCTTTCCTGAGCGAGGGTGAACCACTCCTCGAACAGCGAGCACGGATCGATCTCGCCCGTGTCCGCATCGTCGAACAGCCGGTCGGTCAGCGTCGTCGCCATCGTCTTTTTCGCCCCCCGCCGCGGTCTGGACAAGCCGCAGATGCGTGGCCATATAGGATCACGCCGGCCCACAATGCAATTCCTCCGGCAGCAGAAGGAACCCATGCGCGATCCCTACAGCGTGCTCGGGGTGCCGAAATCGGTGAGCGAGAAGGATCTCAAGACCGCTTATCGCAAGCTGGCCAAGGCGCATCACCCCGACCAGAACCCGGACGACCCCAAGGCCCATGCGAAATTCGCCGAGGTCTCGGCCGCCTACGACTTCTTGACCGACGCCGACAAGCGCGCGGCCTATGACCGCGGCGAGATCGACGCCGACGGCAATCCGCGCTTTGCCGGCTTCGCGCGCGGCGGCGGCGGACGCCCGGGCGGGGCGGCGGGGGCCGGGGCGGGCTTTTCGGCCGAGGACATCCTCAAGGAGTTCATGTCCGGCTTCGGCGGCCAGCCGCGCGGCGGCAGCACCCGCTCGGCCGGATGGGACCCGTTCACGGGCAGTTCGGGCGGCGGCTTCGCCGGGGCGCGCTCGGCGCAGTTGCGCGGCGAGGACGTGGCGGTGACCGCCGCCGTGTCGCTCGAGGACGCGCATCGCGGGGCGACCGTGGCGCTAAGGATGCCGACCGGCAAGACGCTCAACGTCAAGCTGCCCGACAAGGTCGAGGACGGCCAGCAGATCCGGCTCAAGGGCCAGGGCCATGCGCCGCCGCTGGGCGGGGAGCCGGGCGACGCGCTGGTGACGGTGAAGTTCGAGCGGCACAAGCAGTTCCGCCGCGACGGCGCGGATCTGCGCGTCGACGTGCCGCTGACGCTCTACGAAGCGGTGCTAGGCGGCAAGGTGCGGGTGCCGACGCTGGACGGCTCGGTGGAGCTCAACCTCCCCGCCGCAGTGGACACCACCAAGGCGCGCCGGCTGAAGGGCAAGGGCCTGCACGGCCAGGGCGACCTCTATGCGACGCTGCGGATCGTGTTGCCGGAGCAATCCGACCCGGACCTCGAAAGCCTGATGCGGTTCTGGCGCGACCAGAAGCCGTACAAGGTGCGCGAGGGGTAAGGCGGGGGGAGAGTGGTGCTGCTAGGTGGCCCTTGTGGCTCGACAAGGGCGTGGCACGAGGGTCATCTTCCTCGAACGTGAAACGCTCCCAGCAACCTACCCCCGGCCCAGGCGGAGGCGGGATTCGGGGAGGACGCGGTGGGGGGGCTGGGCGCCGTCGACGAAGGCGCGGATGTTGACGATGACCGTTTCGCCCATTTCGAGCCGCGCCTCGAGCGTGGCCGACGCCATGTGGGCGGTGAGCACGATGCGGTTTTCCCGCGCCAGCGCCAAGAGGTCGGGATCGATGCCGTGGCGGCTCTCGAACACGTCGAGCGCCGCGCCCCAGAGGTGCCCGCCGCGGATTTCGGCGATCAGCGCCTTTTCGTCGAGCAGTTCGGGCCGCGAGACGTTGACCACATAGGCATCCTGTCGCAGGCGGGCGAGGCGGGAGGCATCGAGGATGTGGTGAGTGTCGCGGTTGAGGGGGGTGTGGAGCGAGACGATATCCACCTCGCCGAGCATGGCATCGAGCGATTCCCAGTAGGTTGCGCCGGTCATCTCCTCGACCTGGGGCGGGCGGCGGTGGCGCGAATAATAGTGGATGTTGAGCCCGAAGCTGCGGGCCCGTTGCGCCACGGCGGTGCCGATGCGCCCCATGCCGACAATGCCGAGCGCCTTGCCGCGCAGCCGGCGCCCCAGCATCCAGGTGGGCGACCAGCCGGGCCATTCGCCGGTCGCAGGCAGCACCTGCGCACCCTCGACCAGCCGGCGCGGCAGGGCCAGCATCAGCATCACCGCCATGTCGGCCGTGTCCTCGGTGAGGACGGAGGGCGTGTTGGTGACGGTGAGGCCGGCGGCATAGGCGGCCTCGATGTCGATATTGTCGAAGCCGTTGCCGAACTGGGCGATGAGCTTCAATTCGGGCGGCAGGCGGGCGATGAGGGCTGCGTCGATGCGGTCGTTGATGGCGGTGACGAGCACGTCGCAGCCGGCGGCGCCGGCGATGATCGCCTCGTCCGACAGGACGCCGTCGACGGGCTTGAACGCCACGTCGAACAGCGTCGCCATGCGCGCCTCGATCTGGGCGGGCAGCCGGCGCGTGACGAAAATCCTGGGTCGGCTGAGGGTCAAGGGGCGTGCCTTTCAGCGACCATTAAGGTCTTGGGCCTAGCAATAGGAAAAAAGCACTCCCGTGCAAAGTCATGTTCCACCGACTGAGCCCCGTGCCACCCTTGCGCCACACATTCCTGATCCTCGTTGCTCTCTTCGCGTCCTTTGCGGCGCAGCCCGTCCTCGCCGACAATCCGAGCGGCCTGCCGCTGCCGCGATTCGTCACGACACGCTCCAACCCCATCAATGTGCGGGTCGGTCCCGGCACGCGCTACGATATCGCGTGGGTCTATGTGCGGGCGGGCACGCCGGTCGAGATCATCCAGGAGTTCGATACCTGGCGGAAGGTGCGCGACGCGGACGGCTCGGAGGGCTGGCTGCACCAGAACCTGCTGCAGGGCCGCCGCGCCGGGCTGGTGGCGCCGTGGAAGGCGCCGGGCGAGCATGTGGCGCTGCTGCGGCGCGCCGAGCCCGATTCGGGGGTGCGGGCGTGGCTGGAGCCGAATTTCCGCGTCGATATCCGCCAGTGCGACGGCAGCTGGTGCAGCGTGGTCGCCACCGCGCAGGCGAGCAGCGGCAGCGGGCAGAGCTATAGCGGCTTCCTGCCGCAATCGGAGCTGTGGGGCGTGTATCCGGGCGAAAAGTTCGACTGAGCCCGGAAGGGGTGCGGTGGCTCTCCGCCCCCTTCCTTGATCCCTCCCCCGAGGGGGAGGGTGTCGACTGTGGGGCTGGTGCGGCAGCCTCAAGCGCGGAACCGGCCGGGCTTCGCCCTCGTGCGGGGCAGGAATCACTGACGGGCGGGGGCGATGCGGGGGCCGAGCGGGCCGTGGTGGAGGGTGAGGTCGCCGCGGTCGGCGAGATATTCGAGATGGGCGCGCAGCGTCATCAGCGCGGCGGGGCGGACCTTGGGCGCGAGGTTGGGGTAGATGCGGGTGAGGAGGGCGCGAAGCGTCGTCGCGCCGGCTGCGACCGCCGCGACGATCTGCAGATTGCGGGCCGCGCGATGCCGGAGGAGAGCGCTGGCCTGGGCCGGGCCGTCCGCGATGGGGCCGCCATGGCCGGGGAGGTAGCGGCGATAGGGGAGCGGCAGCAGCCGCTCGAGCGAGGCGAGATAGGCCGCCATCGAGCCGTCGGGCACCGGCACCAGCGTCGAGTTCCAGCCCATGACGTGATCGCCGCTGAACAGCATCTCGGTGCCGACGACGCCGAAGGCGAGGTGGTTGGCGCAGTGGCCGGGCGTCGCCACCACCTCGAGACCGACCTCCCCCGCCTGTACCGTTTCGCCGTCGCGCAGTACGCGGTCGGGGACCAGCCGCCGGTCGCTGCGCCAGCCGACCCAGTCGAGCTCGAAGGGCCGGCGCGGGCGGCTGGGGCGGTGGCGGCCGCCCGACCAGACCGGGACGTCGAGCCGGCCGGCGAGGCGGCGGGCGAGCGCGGAATGATCGCGATGGGTGTGGGTGAGGAGGATGGCGACGACGGGACGCCCGGCGATGGCACGTTCGAGCGCCGTGGCATGGGCCGGCAGGTCGGGCCCGGGATCGATGAGGAAGAGTTCTTCGGTGCCGACCAGATAGCTGTTGGTGCCGGTGAAGGTGTAGGCGGACGCATTGGGCGCGGTGACGCGGACCACGCCGAGGCCGACCGGAACGGCGGTGCCGGTCTCGGGATCGAATCGGATGTCCACCGGCAGCGCCGGGACCGTCGCCGCCATTGCGCTCGCTCCGTCATGCGACTAGAAATCGGCACAGCAATGCTCTGATCGATGAAGGATTGGCAATGGCCCTGACTGTCAGCACCCCGCAAACCCTGCTGGGCGGCCTGTTGCCGCAGACCGGCCGCGCCCGGCTCGCGGCCAATGTCGCCATCGTGGTGGCCGGCTCGCTGCTGCTGGCGCTGTCGGCGCAGATCAAGGTGCCGGTGATGCCGGTGCCGGTGACGCTGACCACGCTCACCATCGCGCTGCTCGCCGCCGGCTTCGGCTGGCGCATCGGCGTGGCGACGGTGGCGCTTTATATCGCGCAGGGCCTCTCGGGCCTGCCGGTGTTCGCCAATGGCGGCGGCATCGGCTATCTGTTCTCGCCGTCCTTCGGCTTCATCGTCGGCTATCTGGCGATGGCCTATGTGATCGGCCGCTTCGCTTCGGCGAAGGGCACGGGCACGCTCGTGACCTTCCTCGTGATGCTGGCAGGCGACGCAGTGGCGTTCGCGTTCGGCTTTGCCTGGCTCCTGGGCGTGGCGAGCATGATCGTTTCGTCCGGCGCGGCGCTGCCGGGCTGGCTGGACGCCGGCAATCTGATGATGACGGCGTTCGACGGCGCCATCCGGCCGTTCATCGTGTGGGACGTGCTCAAGATGGCGTTCGCCGCGATCAGCGTCGCGGGCCTCGGGCTGGCGCTCCGCCGCCGCGGCTGAGGCACGCGCGGGCCGGCATAGTGCAACGCAACGACGTTTTCGAGGGCCGGCCGAGAGGTCGGCCTTCGGTTTTTGCGGCGGGTGCAGTGCTTGGCGGCAGAGCACGTTGGGTTTGCCAGATTTTTGACGGTTTTGCCCGGATACTCCTGCCGATGACGAATCGCTCGACCAGTCTTGCCCTTGCGACTGTGCTGTCGCTGTGCGCTGCGGCGCCGGCGGTGGCGCAGCGGCTGGGCAATGGGGTCGGCGAGACGGTGAAGTCGGTCGGGGCTGGGGCCGCCGAACTGGGCTCGACCGCCAGCAACGGCGTCGGCAGCACGGTACGGGACCTGGCGCGAGACAAGGGTGGGGTGGGCCCGGAGGGAACGGCGCCCTACCTGCCGGCGGGACTCAGGCGCCTGATGGAGGCGGACGGGCCAGTGGCGACGATCCGGCCGCTGGGCCAGGAGCGGGTGCTGGAAGCGGTGCGGACGCGCCGGGCACTACCGCTCGCGCAGCTGCTCGAACGGGCCGGCATGGCCGGCGACGGACGGCTGATCGATGCGCGGCTGGTGCAGGCGGGCAGCTTCCTGCTTTACGAGATAAAACTGATTGCGCCTTCCGGCGACGTGCGGCAACGCTACTACTACGCCCGTTCGGGCCTGCCGGTCGAATAGGACCGCCTGCGGGGGGCAGCACGAGTGATCCATGGTGATGGCGACCTGCGGGTGGCGCTGTGAAGCGGCACTCCATAAGGCTGCGGCTATTTGCCGGCGCGGCGACGCTGATCGTCCTCGCCTCGCTGACGGCGGGGCTGGCGATCGGCTGGATGTTCGACCAGACCATCGAGCGGGTGCAGCACAAGGAACTGGTGGCCAACCTCAACCGGCTGGTGGCGCAGATGGACGTGTTCGCGGCCACGCTGCTGCCGGAGAACCCGCTCGGCGATCCGCGCTTTGCAACGCCGCTGGGCGGCGCCTACTGGCAGGTGGAGGAACGCGACACGGAGCTGAGCTGGCGCTCGCGCTCGCTGTGGGACGAGGTGCTGGCGCTGCCCGAGATCGCGGGCGGCAGCACGGAGCAGCACGCCAGCATCGCCGGCCCCTTGGGCGAGCCGCTGGGGGCGGTGCTGCGCGAAGTGCGGTTTGCGGTGGATGGCGAGCGCATCCGGCGCTTCGTGGTGCTGGTGGCGGAGAACCGGCAGAACATCGACGAGACGACGCGCGCCTTCACGCTGCAGCTCGCCCTGACGCTGGTGCTGTTCAGCATCGCGATCATCGCTGCGGCCTGGGGGCTGATCGCGCTGGGCCTGCGGCCGCTGCGCCAGCTGCAGGGCGGGCTGACGGCGATGCAGCGCGGCGAGGTCACCGCACTCTCCGATGCCGTGCCGGTCGAGGTGGAGCCGCTGGTGCGCGAAGTGAACACGCTGCTCGAAACCCGGACGCGCTCGCTCGACAAGATGCGGAGCCGCGCCGCCGATCTTGCGGCGCGGGTGGCGGCGCCGCTCGGCACGCTGCGGCTGCTGGGCGGCAGGCTGCGGCGGAACGGCAACCCGGAGGCCGGCGAAGGCGTGGAGCGGGCGGCGGGCGAGATCGAGGCGCAGATCGCGTTCCAGAGCCGGCTGGCCGGCCTGCGGCTGCGGCTCAGGCAGCGGACGCTCAGCGCGGCGCTGAGCGAGGCGGTGGATCGCGGCATCGCCGAGCTGGGGCGCAGCGCCGATCTCGACACCACCGGCTGGCGCATCGCGCTGCCGCCGGGCCTCGTGCTCGATATCGATCGGCACGACCTCGCCGAGCTGATCGGGGCGCTGCTGCGCGAGGGACAGCGCCGGGGCGGCGTGGTGGCGCTGAGCGCCGAGGCGCTGGAGGGGATCGCCGAGCTGCGGCTCGAGATGGCGGGTGCGCCGGGGGCCGGCGAGAGCCTCGACATGGCGCTGGCCGCCGAGATCGTGGCGCTGAATGGCGGCACGCTGGTGGCAGAGGCAGGGAGCGAGGGCGGTGGGCTGCTGCGGGTGCAGCTGCCGCTGTCGCGGCCGGGCGCGGGGTGAGTGGGGGGCGGTGCCACGCCCATGGTCCTGCGCGCGCAGCGCTACGGGCGTTCTTCGCCGGCAAAGGTCCACCGGACCCTCGCCGGGCCGTCAGGCAGCCCCCGCTCACGCGCGGGCGCGTCGCACCCCGGCAGCCAGTTCGCCGACGAGGCCGGTGACAGCGCCCACCGTCCCCTCGCCCGCCTTGCCGTCGGCGAGCGAGCCTGCCACCGCATTGCAGAGCGCCGTGCCGACCACCACGCCGTCGGCATCCGCGCCGATCCGCGCCGCATCGTCCGCGGTCTTGATGCCGAAGCCGGCGGCGATCGGCAGCGCCGTATGCGCCTTGATCCGCTGCACCGCCTCGCCCACCGCCGCATGCGACTTGATCGTCGCCCCGGTGATGCCCGTCATCGTCACGTAGTAGACGAAGCCCGAGGTGTTTGCGAGCACGGCCGGCAGCCGCCGCTCATCGGTGGTCGGCGTGGTCAGCCGGATGAAATTGATCCCCGCCTCGATCGCCGGCACGCAGAGCTCGTCATCCTCTTCCGGCGGCAGGTCGACGATGATCAGCCCGTCGACGCCGGCAGATTTCGCCGCGGCGAGGAAGGCGTCGACCCCGTAGATGTAGATCGGGTTGTAGTAGCCCATCAGCACGATCGGGGTCTCGGCGTCCTTGGTCCGGAACGCCTCGACCATGCTCAGCGTCTTGCGCAGCGTCATGCCGGCCGCCAGCGCGCGCTGCCCCGCCGCCTGCACGCCCGGGCCGTCCGCCATCGGGTCGGAGAACGGCATGCCCAGTTCGATCACGTCGGCGCCTGCCGCGGGCAGGGCATCCAGGATCGCCTGGCCGGTTGCGGGATCGGGGTCGCCCGCCATCACGAAGGTGACGAGGGCCGGGCGGCCCTCGGCTGCGCATTTGGCGAAACGCGCCGGAATACGGGTAGTCATTACTCGATCAATCCCAAATGGCGTCCGACGGACTCGACATCCTTGTCGCCCCGGCCCGACAGGCACAACACGATGGTCTGATCCTTGCTCATGGTCGGCGCGATCTTCATCAACTGCGCCAGCCCATGCGCGCTTTCGAGCGCCGGGATGATGCCCTCGAGCCGGGTACAGAGCTGGAACGCCTCCAGCGCCTCGTTGTCGGTGATCGGCTGGTAGGTCACGCGTCCGCTATCGTGCAGGAACGAGTGCTCCGGCCCGACGCCGGGATAGTCGAGCCCCGCCGAAATCGAATGGCCTTCGAGAATCTGCCCGTCGGCATCCTGCAACAGATAGGTGCGGTTGCCATGCAGCACGCCGGGGCGGCCGCCGGTCATCGAGGCGGCGTGCCCGTTCTCGATCTCGGTGCCGTGCCCGCCGGCTTCGGCGCCGTAGAGCTTCACCGTCGGATCGTCGAGGAAGGCGTGGAAGGTGCCGATGGCGTTGGAGCCGCCGCCGACGCAGGCGACCACCGCATCCGGCAGCTTGCCTTCCATCGCGAGGTGCTGCGCCCGGATTTCTTCCCCGATCACCGACTGGAAGTCCCGCACCATCTCGGGATAGGGGTGCGGCCCCGCCGCCGTGCCGATCAGGTAATAGGTGGTATCGACATTGGTCACCCAGTCGCGCAGCGCCTCGTTCATGGCGTCCTTCAGCGTGCCGGCGCCCGAAGTCACCGGCCGCACTTCGGCGCCCAGCATCTTCATGCGCAGCACGTTCGGCCATTGCCGCTTCACGTCGGTCGCGCCCATGAACACCGTGCAGGGCAGCCCGAAGCGCGCGCACACCGTCGCGGTCGCGACGCCATGCTGGCCTGCACCGGTCTCGGCGATGATGCGCTGCTTGCCCATGCGGCGGGCGAGCAGGATCTGGCCCACGCAATTGTTCAGCTTGTGCGAGCCGGTGTGGTTCAGTTCCTCGCGCTTGAAATAGATGCGCGGCCCGCCCAGCTCCTCGCTCAGCCGTTCGGCGAAATAGAGCGGCGAGGGGCGGCCGGTATAGTGCTCGCCCAGATATTTCAGTTCCGCCGCAAACTCGGGATCCTTCCGTGCCGCGCGATAGGCGGCCTCCAGATCGAGGATCAGCGGCATCAGTGTCTCGGCGACGAATCGTCCGCCGAACTGTCCGAAACGGCCCTGATCGTCGGGGCCGTGGCGCAGGGAATTGGCCCCAATCGCGTTCACTTGCAGCGCACTCCTGTTAACGGCGCTCAGAGCGGGCTCTGGCGCGCATTGTCGATGAAGGCCCGGATCAACGCCGCGTCCTTGATGCCGGGGGCCGTCTCGACCCCCGAGGACACGTCGACGCCCATCGGCCGAACGGCCGCGATGGCGTCCCCCACCGTCTCGGGGGTGAGGCCACCGGAAAGCATGAAGGGCAGGTTGGGGTCAAGCGCCTTGAGCAGCCCCCAGTCGAATGGCACGCCCAGCCCGCCGGGGCGTTCGGCGCCCTTGGGCGCCTTGGCATCGAGCAGGATGCGGTCGGCGACTTCGGCATAGGCGGCGACGCCCGCCACATCCTCGGCCGTGCCGATCGACAGCGCCTTGAGGATGGCGATCCCCGCTTCCTCGCGGATCGCCTCCACCCGGTGCGGCGTCTCCGGGCCGTGCAGCTGGATCCAGTCCGGCGACAGCGCGGCGATCTCCATCACGCAGCTATTGTCGGGGTTCACCAGCACCACGCAGGTCTCCACCCGGCCACGCGCCTGCGAGATCAGCAGCTGCAGAGCCTCGAGGTCGAGATGCCGCGGGCTGCGCTCGAAATGCATGAAGCCGACCATGTCGGCCCCGGCGTCGATCGCCGCTTCGAGCAGGGGCGCGGTCCGGATGCCGCAGATCTTGACGATGAGGGGGTCGGCCATGATCGGTTTCAGTTGGTATTGACGAGGTCGTCGGCGTCGCTGCTGCGCTTGCCGTCCGGCTCGCGCCGCGCCACGGCCAGTTCACGGTGCAGCCGCTCGGTCTCGCGGCGATAGTGCCGCTCGTCGCGCCTGTGGCCACCCTGCGCGAACCAGGTCGCGGTGCCGCCCAGCAGCACGCCGGCGAGCAGCAGCACGAACATCACCACATAAAGCGGCAGGCTCAGCGTCGGCACCTGCGCCGACTCCGCCGTGAACGGGTTGAAATACACCACCACGAGCTGGCGATTGGCGAGCGCAAACGCGATCAGTGCCGCACATAGCGGCACGAGCACGAACCAGCCCACGATGCGTTTGACCATCGGTTTCGTCCAGGGATCAGCCGGCGCGGTTGATCCGTTCGCGGATTTCCTTGCCGGCCTTGAACTGCGGCACGTACTTTTCGCCTACATCTACGGTCTCGCCGGTCCGCGGATTGCGACCGACACGGGCCGGGCGGTTCTTCACCGAGAACGCGCCGAAGCCGCGCAGTTCCACCCGGTCGCCCCGCGCCATGGCATTGCCCACCTCATCGAGGATCGCGTTCACGATATTCTCGATATCGCGCTGGAACAGATGCGGATTCTCGTCGGCCAGTTTCTGCACGAGCTCTGACTTGATCATACCGCCTCCCCGGCGTTCCTCCCGCAGGAGCCTGATCGTCACTGCGAGGCGGCAGCGTGCCAAAGCGAAACCAGCCCGTCAAGCGCGATCGGGCCCTCGACAGGCAGGCCGAATGCCGCACGCGCGCCCTCGCCGAGCCAGCGCCCCGGCTCCAGCCAGCCCTCGCGCGGCAGCGGATAATAGTCGACCACCGGCAGGTCGGCCGGCACCGCGCGGTCGGCCTCGAGCCAGGCGATGGCTTCCGTCTCGCCGCCAATGGCGTCGATCAGCCCCGCCGCCAGACCCTGCCGACCGGTGACGATCCGGCCATCGGCCAGCGCCAGGGTCGCCGGGCGCGACAGCTGCCGGCGCTCGGCCACCACGTCGACGAACCAGGCAAAGGAATCGTCGACCAGCCGCTGCAGCGATGCGCGCACTTCTCCGGTCATCGGCTCGTCGATATCCGGTTCCGCCTTCAGCGGCCCGGTCTGCACCTTGTCGAAATCGAGCCCGATGGTGTCGAGCAGCTGGCCGGCATTCACATGCTGGTACAGCACCCCGATCGAGCCGACGATGGAAAGCCGCCGGGCAAAGATGCGGTCGGTGGCGATCGCCGTCATATAGGCCGCCGAGGCGCCGAGCTCGCCCACCACCGCCACCACGGGCTTACTGGCACTCAGCGCCAGCAGCGCCTCATAGAGCTCCTCGCCGCCGGCCGTGGTGCCGCCGGGCGAGTTGATGGCGACGATCACCGCCTTCACCGCGTCGTTCTCGGCGAGGTCGCTGAGCGCTTCCAGCCGGCCGCGATCCGTCGCGATCACCCCATCGATACTGACCCGGGCGATTCGGTCGCCCGGTCCCTCCGGACTCATGGCGAAGCGGCCGACCAGCGCCAGCACCGCAATGGCGAGCGCGAGGAAGGCCAGCACCCGCCACAGCCGTCGCGACCGCCGCAGCTTGGCGTTGGCCGGCACCAGATGCGCTGCGTCGCGATAGAGCGCGGCCGGCTCCGGCCTCTGCTGGGCGGTCTCTGCTGTGGTCTGGTCGGTCATCGGCGGCCTCGGGCGGGAAGCGGCAGCCTCTCATGGCCGCCACCGCCCGCGGTAGCCGTGCCGGCCGGCAAAAGCAAGGCACGTTCCCGGCAGCGCCGCCGCAGCCTCAGCTCAGGCGCCGCACCATGTAGCGCGCGCCTTCCTCGTAGCTCAGCAGCTTGCCGTAGAGCTCGGGCAGCTCCAGCACCTCGAAGCCGTGCCGCTGCCAGAACGGGATCGAGCCGTTCACCGCCACCAGCGTCATGGTCGGATAGCCCTCGGCCTCGGCGTGCTTGACCAGCGCCGCGACGATCCGGCTCGCCGCGCCGATCCGCCGCGCCACCTGCAGCAGGGCGAGGTCGTGCAGGTAATAGGTGTCGGGGTTGGCCGGCAGCTGCCCCAGCAGCGTGTTGAGCGGCGGCAGCGTGCCATAGCGCCAGGGGTGGCTCAGAACGTAGCCGGCCGGCTTCTCGCCGATCTCGAGCAGGTAGCAGCCATTGCGGTAGAGCTGCTGGCGTTCGGCCAGCACGTCTTCGCTCTCGTAGAAGTCGACATGCACCGTATCGGCGATGCCCTTCACCGCCGCGAGGTCGTAGGTGGTCATGGCCCGCCAGGCGATGTCCTTGAGCAGCATCTCGCATTCCCCACGAAAAGGGCCCGCACCGGCATGGCGCGAGCCCGAATGTCCTGCGGTGCGGCCCCCGTTTCGGGGGGCCGCCGCAGCGCTTAGTTCTTCTCGCGGTCCTTGAGGGCCGCGCCCAGGATGTCGCCGAGCGACGCACCCGAGTCCGACGAGCCGAAATTGGCCACGGCCTCGCGCTCCTCGGCGATTTCCAGCGCCTTGATCGACAGCTGGATGCGGCCGGTCTTGCGGTCGTACTGGGTAACGCGCGCATCGACCTTCTCGCCCTTGGAGAAGCGCTCCGGACGCTGGTCGTTGCGGTCGCGGCTGAGGTCGGCGCGGCGGATGAACGCGGTCATCTCGGTGTCGTTGACGCGCACCTCGATGCCGCCATCGGTCACTTCGATCACCGTGCCGGTGACGACGGCGTTCTTGCGCAGCCCGTCACTGCCCGCGTCCGCGGTGTCGCTGGTCGCCAGCTGCTTGATGCCGAGCGAGATACGCTCCTTCTCGACATCGACGTCCAGCACCTTGGCCTGCACCATGTCGCCGCGGTTGTACTCCTCCAGCGCCTGCTCGCCCGGCTTCTGCCAGTCGAGGTCGGAGAGGTGCACCATACCGTCCACATCGCCGTCGAGGCCGATGAACAGGCCGAACTCGGTCTTGTTCTTGACTTCGCCTTCGACCATGGAGCCGATCGGGAACTTGTCGGCGAAGGTCTCCCACGGATTGGCCAGGGTCTGCTTGAGGCCCAGCGAGATGCGGCGCTTGTCGGGGTCGACCTCGAGCACCATCACTTCCACTTCCTGCGAGGTGGAGACGATCTTGCCCGGATGCACGTTCTTCTTGGTCCAGCTCATCTCGGAGACGTGGATCAGGCCTTCGATGCCCGGCTCCAGTTCCACGAACGCGCCGTAGTCGGTGATGTTGGTCACGCGGCCGGTGAACTTGGCGCCGACCGGATACTTGGCGGCGATGCCGTCCCACGGATCGGCCTGCAGCTGCTTCATGCCCAGGCTGATGCGGTGGCTCTCGTGGTTGATGCGGATGATCTGGACCTTGATGGTCTCGCCGATCGACAGCACTTCGGTCGGGTGGTTGACCCGGCGCCAGGCGATGTCGGTGACGTGCAGCAGGCCGTCGATGCCGCCCAGGTCGACGAATGCACCGTAGTCGGTGATGTTCTTGACCACGCCGTCGACCACCTGGCCTTCTTCCAGCTGCTGGACGATCTCGGAGCGCTGCTCGGCGCGGCTCTCTTCGAGGATGGCGCGACGGGACACCACGATATTGCCGCGGCGCTTGTCCATCTTCAGGATCTGGAAGGGCTGCGGCACATTCATCAGCGGGCCGATGTCGCGGATCGGACGGATGTCCACCTGCGAGCGCGGCAGGAACGCCACGGCGCCTTCGAGGTCGACGGTGAACCCGCCCTTGACCTGGTTGAAGATGATGCCTTCGACGCGCTCGTTGTTGCCGTACTTCTCTTCGAGCTTGACCCAGCTCTCTTCGCGGCGGGCCTTCTCACGGCTGAGGACGGCTTCGCCGACCGCGTTCTCCACGCGGTCCACATAGACTTCGACCTCGGAGCCGACCTGGATCGTGCCGTCGCGGCCGGCGGCGCCGAATTCCTTCAGCGGCACGCGGCCCTCGGTCTTGAGGCCGACGTCGATGATGGCGAGATCCTTCTCGATCGCCACCACCCTACCCTTGACGACGTTGCCTTCCATCGGCTCGTTGTCGAGGAACGAGTCCAGCAGCAGGGACTCGAAATCTTCCTTGGTCACGGATTGAACTGCCAAGTGCTTTCTCCAGTGCGCCCGGTGGCTGGTGTGAAAAGACTTGCCTGCCATCGCCATCTCGTGGCGATCCGGTGCGCCGGCGCGCAAGCCCTGTGCTTTGTGGAAGTCCGCTGCCGGCCCAAACTATCTGCCTGAGGAGCGACGTGGCGGCCGAGGTTTGGTTTGGAGGCCTCAGGGCCTCGCCTGGCTGCCCGTCACCCGGTCGACAATGGCGACGGCTGCGCGGAGTGCGGCCTCTATATCGAGAAGCGTCGTATCCAGCAAGTGGGCATCGGGCGCCGGGTAGAAGCCGCCATTGGGGTTGGCGCTGTCGCGCGCATCCCGCTCCTCGATCTGGTGGTAGAGCGCATAGCGGTCGACCGGCAGCCCGCGGGCCTCGAACTGGCGGGCCCGCCGCTCCATGCGTGCCTTGCTGTCGGCGCGGATGAAGAGCTTCACATCTGCGTCAGGGGCGATCCGGGTGCCGATGTCGCGGCCGTCGAGCACGGCGCCGCCGGGCCTCAGCGCGAACTGCCGCTGCATGTCGAACAGCGCCGCCCGCACCTCGGCGATCACCGCGACCTTGCTCGCGAGCTGGCCGATCTCGGCCGTCCCCAGCGCCTCGGCATCGAGCGCGCCGGCATCGAGCGCGCGCGCCGCCGCCACCGCCTGCTGCTCGAAGTCCGGCTGCCCTTCGAGCCCCGCCACCGCCTGTCCCACGGCCCGGTAGAGCAGCCCCGTGTCGAGATGCGCCAGCCCGTAATGCCGCGCCAGCCCGGCCGCCAGCGTGCCCTTGCCCGATGCGGCCGGACCGTCCACTGCGATGATCAAACCTGCCTCCCCGACCGCCAGAACCGCCTCGCCTCCTAGCATGGCCGCACCCGCACCGGCCAGACCGCGTGCGCCGGCTCGTGCCACCCGGTCCGCCCGCCATGCCGGCAGGTCCCGGCCGCCACGCGTGTGCGGCGCGGCGAGGGTCCATTTTGCGTTTGACAGGGCCCGGCTTTCCTCCTAACCGGACCGCCACAGCGGGCCGCGCCCGCGTTTCCAGTGAGGAAGCAATTGGCCAAGCAAGACCGCGGCACCAAGCGCGAAGACCCTGATACCGGCAAGAAGTTCTACGATCTGAACAAGGATCCGATCGTCTCGCCCTATACCGGCAAGTCCTATCCGCGCTCCTATTTCGAGCAGAATGCCGTCCTGCGCATCAAGGCGGCGCCCGAGCGCGACGAGGACGAGGAGGAGACGGAGGTCGAGGACGTCGTCGAGGCCGGTCCGGAAATCGTATCGCTCGAGGACGCCGACGCCGAGGCGGAAGGCACCGAGGGTGAGGACATTCCCGATGTCGAGGACGTCGAGGATGTCGAGGACATCGGCGATGACGACAGCGACGTGTTCCTCGAGGAAGACGAGGACGAGGACGAAGACCTCGATTTCGACGTCGGCGGCGGCAACGACGAGCGCTGAGCCGACGAATGTCATCCGGATGCAAAAAGCTGCTTGCCAGCAGCCGGGCACCTAGGTAGATACCAGCCGCGTCGCGACGACATCGCCGCGACGCAAATCCCAAGGCGCGGCATTGCCGTGCAACCGGACGTGATCCACAGGATCGTTGCTGGGGCCATAGCTCAGTTGGGAGAGCGCTTGAATGGCATTCAAGAGGTCGTCGGT
>VFQR01000417.1_pt1 | contig 60907 bp, 58 predicted proteins | sample 3512321 | NCBI WGS metagenome assembly VFQR01 (sample SAMN10412374, study PRJNA504923) | tailings metagenome | isolation source: Relicate 3 Philex TSF1 revegetated site | place: Philippines: Tuba, Benguet | collected 2017-08-29 | reverse complement strand
CATCACACGGGTAGTAAACACACCCTTGGTTTTGGCCAGTATGCCGTTGTAGCTGGCATAACGAATCAGTCCTCGCGGTTTTTCAACCTTATCCATCACTTCGTCGCAGGCATCGATACATGCCGTACAATTCACACATTCGAGCTGAGTGCCGTTGCGTATGTCGATACCGGTTGGACAAACCACTACACATTGGTTGCAGTCGATACAATCGCCGAGACTTTCGTCGCGGTTGCGGCCGTGTTTGCCACGAGGTTCGCCACGCACAAAGTCGTAGGTGACGTTGATGCTGTTTTTATCGAGCAAAACACCTTGTAGGCGGCCGTACGGACAAACAATGGTACAGGCTTGCTCCCGGAACCACCAAAATACAAAGAAGAAGATGCCTGTAAAAATGGTGATAGAGATAAAGCCGCCAATGTGTTTACTAACGGGTTCGGTGATGATGGTCAACAGCTGGTCGCTGCCGATGATGTACGCCAAAAAGGTGTTGGCGATAAGGAAACTCAGTCCGAAGAAAATTACAAATTTGAGGACACGCTTACGGATTTTAGTGGCATTCCAGGGAGCTTTCACCAAAGCTTTTTGCTCTTTATAGTCACCGTCGATCCAGTATTCGATGCGTCGGAAGAGCATTTCCATGAAGATGGTTTGGGGACAAACCCAGCCGCAAAAAAGTCGGCCAAATACGGCGGTAAACAGCACGATGAAAACTACCAAGGTGATGAAACCGAGTACGAGTATGCTAAAGTCTTGCGGCCAAAAGGCTACGCCAAACAGGATAAACTTACGTTCGAGTATGTTGAAAAGCATGAACGGATGTCCGTTCAAACGCATGAATGGGCCGGCAAACAGCAGAAAGAGCAAGACATAACTCAGGATCTTTCTGCGGTCGTAATAGCGGCCTACGGGCTTTTTGGGGTGAAAAAAAACACGATGACCTTGATCGTCGACCGATGTGAGGCTATCGCGGAAGTTTTTGTCGGTTTTGAGAACTATCGGGTCTTGCTGTGACATGGCAAGTAAGTGGTGGTGGTGCGGTGGTAAACGGGTGTTTAAAAACCCGTCGGAAGATTTACCGGCTCCCGACGGGCACTAAATCAGTTTTCGATCAAATCGCCTTGTGGCGCTTTGGCGTTGGCAGGGTTAGTGCCTTTCATGCTGTGGATGTAGCTGGCTACTTCCACAATCTGACGTTTGCTCAGGGTTTTTTCCCAAGGAATCATGCCCTTCTCAGCCACGCCATAGGTAATGATTTTCACTATATCCTCTACTTTATTGCCGTGTATCCAATAGTTGTCGGTGAGATTGGGTCCCACACCGCCTTCACCAGCGGCACCATGACAAGCGATACAGTTGGCGTCGTAGGCTTTTTTACCGTTGGCAAGTGCGCCGGCATCGCTCAAAAAGGCGAGGGTAGCGTTACCCTGACTGGCTTCGAGCTTGGCCTTTTGTATTTCGGCACGGGCCATCTCTTTGTTGTATTCGGCTTGTTGGAGGTCGCCAGTACCAAATACATGGTAGTGGAGCACGTAAATAATGCCGAAAATGATGGTAAGGTAGAAGAGGAACACCCACCACGGCGGGAGGTCGTTGTCGTATTCCTGAATGCCGTCGTAATCGTGATCGGTTAATTCATCAAGTTTTTTGGCCATGGTCTTAGGCGTTTGATTGTTTTTCGTCAAGTGGAAGGTTACTACAGAAGTCTATTTCCGACTTCTTCTTCCGGAATACCCAAACGAGCATTCCGGCGAAGAAGGTGAAGAAGAGTACAAAGGAGAATACCGGGTAAATGCTGATGCCGGCGATCGATTCTAAGGTGGTTCTGATCATGGTAGCTTATTTACTTGCGGTTTTGATGTCGGTACCCAAACGTTGCAGATAGGCGATAAGCGCTACCATTTCCGATTCAGGAACGGCGGTGAGGCCGTCTTTTTTCAGATTGGCCACAATCTTATTGGCTTGTGCTTTTAAGTCGTCGTTGGCTTGGTTTTCGTAACCCTCGGCATACGGTACACCCAAGGTGCGCATGGCGTTAATCATCTTCGGTGTTTTGCTGAGGTCGATGTTTTGCTCGGCCAGCCAAGGGTAGGGCGGCATGATCGAACCTGGACTCATCGAGGTAGGTTCCACCATGTGGTTGTAGTGCCAAGCATCGGGATACTTGCCTCCGAGGCGGTGCAAGTCTGGTCCGGTACGTTTTGAACCCCACAAGAAGGGGTGGTCGTACACAAACTCGCCCGACTTGGAGTACTCGCCATACCGTTCGGTTTCGGAACGGAACGGACGTACCAGCTGCGAGTGGCAGCTTACGCAACCTTCTTTGATGTATACATCGCGACCGTGCAACTCTAACGGTGTGTATGGTTTCACTGCGGCAATGGTCGGTACATTCGATTTGATAAGGAAAGCCGGCATAAATTCTACGATACCGCCTATCAAAATCGCCACGGTTACCCACAGGGTGAAGGCCAAAGGCTTGCCTTCGAGGCGACGGTGCCAGGTTTTACCTTCGTGGCTTTCGTGCTGGGTAACTACGGCTTCTTCGTTGGCGACAAGTTTACCCGAGGCCATGGTTTTCCAGATGTTGTACACCATGATGATGAAGCCGATGAGGTATAAGGTGCCCCCAAATCCGCGAATGGCGTACATCGGGATGATCTGGATTACTGTTTCCAGGAAGTTCGGGTATTGCAGATATCCCTCCGGGGTAAACTGCTTCCACATCAAACCTTGCGCAATACCGCTCCAGTACATGGCCACTACCCAGAAAATCATGCCCAACGTACCTATCCAGAAGTGCCAGTTGGCGAGTTTCTGGCTATACAATTTGGTGTTGAACATCCGTGGGATGATCCAGTACATAATGGCAAAGGTGAGGAAGCCGTTCCAACCCAAGGTGCCTACGTGTACGTGTGCTGGAATCCAGTCGGTAAAGTGGCTGAGCGCGTTCACCGATTTTAACGAGTGCATGGGGCCTTCGAAAGTGGCCATACCGTAGCCCGTAACGGCCACGACCATAAATTTCAAAATAGGATCTTCACGTACTTTGTCCCAAGCGCCACGGAGGGTGAGCAAGCCGTTGATCATACCTCCCCACGATGGGGCAATGAGCATCACCGAGAAAACTACACCCAGCGACTGTGCCCAATCGGGTAATGAGCTGTAGAGTAGGTGGTGTGGGCCAGCCCAGATGTAGATGAAGATGAGCGACCAGAAGTGGATAATCGACAATCGGTAGCTATATACCGGTCGGTTAGCTGCTTTTGGCATGAAGTAGTACATCAATCCCAAATACGGGGTTGTTAGGAAGAAGGCTACCGCATTGTGACCATACCACCACTGCACCAAGGCATCTTGCACGCCTGCATACCAGCTGTAGCTTTTCAACAAGCCAATGGGAAGCTCAAAGCTGTTTACGATATGCAGCACCGCTACCGTTACAAAGGTGGCGATGTAGAACCAGATGGCTACATACATATGCTTCTCGCGGCGATTCAAGATGGTCATGATCATATTCAGACCAAATACCACCCAGATGAGGGCGATGGCAATGTCGATTGGCCACTCCAGCTCGGCATATTCCTTACTGGTGGTGATTCCTAAGGGCAACGTTAGAGCTGCCGCGACAATAATCAGCTGCCAACCCCAAAAGTGGATTTTGCTGAGCGCATCGCTCCACATCCTGGCCTTGGTGAGGCGCTGCAGAGAGTAATACACGCCCATGAAGATGGCATTGCCCACAAAGGCAAATATCACCGCATTGGTGTGTAACGGCCTTATTCGACCGAAAGTGGTGTACTGATTACCGAGGTTCAGCGATGGATCAACCAGCTGAAAGGCGATGAGTACACCTACGAGCATTCCTACCACGCCCCACAGCAGGGTCGCGATGGCGAAATTCCGGACAATCCGGTTGTCGTAGTGAATGGTAATTTGTGACATACTTACGCTTTAGGTTGTTTTGGTTGTGTATCTGTTGGTGTTTGTTTGTCTTCGAATAACATGCGTATCGATGGGGTATAGGCGTCGTCGTACTGCCCACTGCGAACACTCCAAATGAAGGCCCACAAAAAGGCGGCGGCCACTACCACCGATGTGCATATGAGTATCACGAGTATCTGCATTAGCGGAGTTGGTTTTTACGTGCGAAATAAGAAGTGAGCAGGGTGGCATTGAGTACGATGGTGATGCTACTCAGTGGCATGAGGATGGCGCTAATTACAGGCGTCATCAGGCCGGCGAGGGCAAAACTTAAACCGGTTACATTGTACAGCAGCGATAAGCCTAAATTGGTAAAGATTACCGTGCGGGTGTCGCGGCTAAAGTCCACAAAACGGTGCAAAGCTGGCAGTTGCACGGCGTCGAGTATGGCGTCGCTCGCTGGGGTAAACTGGCCGCTTTTTTCGCTTACAGCTACGCCTATGTCGGCGGTTTGCAAGGCACCGGCATCGTTGAGGCCATCACCTACCATCATCATCAATCCGCTGTCGCTGCGGCGGAACTCTTCGATGGCGTCGCGTTTGTTTACGGGCGACTGGTTAAAGCGCAGGGCCGCGTCGTGGCCAAATAGCGACTGTAGGTGGCCTTTTTCCTGATCGTTATCACCACTCAAGACCATCAAGCGGTAGCGTTGGCCTAAACTTTTTACCGTTTGGTCGATACCGCTGCGGTAACGGTTTTTGAAGTGCAATACGCCCAACAGTTCCCCATCGATGCGTACATAAACGCTGGTTTGGTTCACCCGATCGGCAAGGGCTACCTCTACCAGAACCGCAGAACCCACCAGCACTTCGTGCCCGTTGATCATGGCCACAATGCCACGACCTTTTTGTTCGTCGAAGAGGTCGGTAGTGGCGTAGGTATCGCCTTCGATGGCCTCGGCCAATTGGCGGGAAAGAGGGTGGGTGCTGTGCTGACAAGCGGTTTTCACCAATTGCTGCTGCTCACGGGTCCAGCGAATGCCGCTCAGGTCAATATCGCCTTGTTCTTGTTGGGTGAGGGTGCCGGTTTTGTCGAACACAATCTGGCGCAGCTGCGATAGTTTATCCACCACAGCTGTATTCTTCACAAAAAGTCCGTTACGGCCTAAAATACGGATGGCATGGCCAAAAGTGAAAGGTGCCGAAAGAGCGAGGGCACAAGGACAGGCCACAATCAGTACGGCCGAAAAAACCTGAAAAGCAACCGACGGGTCGATGGGATACCAATACGCGAAGCCGAGTATGGATAGGCCAATGACGAGCGGCGTAAACCAGCGGCTAATGCGGTCGGTTATGGATTTGAAGGCATCCCGATTGTTCTTTTGGAAACTGTCGTGGTTCCACAAGCGCGTGAGATAGCCCTGACTTACCTCTTTAATCACCTCCAGCTCCACCATGGGGCCACTAATTTTGCCTCCGGCATACAATACATCCCCTCTAAACTTTTCTTGCAGGGCACTTTCGCCAGTCACAAAGCTGTAATCGACTAACGTTTTGTCGGAGTTTAAGATGGCGTCGGCGGGGAGTATTTCTTCGTTGCGGATGAGCAATATATCGCCGGTTTTGAGGTCGGAGAGTGGCACTTCGTGCACTTCGCCGCTCTTCTGCTTACGGCTCACGCCCAGCGGAAAAAAAGAGCGATAGTCGCGCTCGAAACTGAGGTGATCGTAAGTTTTTTGTTGGAAGAAGCGACCGATGAGCAAGAAAAACACCAGACCGGCTAGTGAATCCAGGTAGCCGTGGCCGGTAGCCGAAACGATTTCGTAAACCGAACGTACAAACAACACCACCATCCCCAAGGCAATAGGAATATCGATGTTGAGGTCGCGCTTTTTAATACCAACCCATGCTTGCTCAAAGTAAGAACGACCACTGTAGAACAGCAGGGGCAAAGCCAACAGGATATTGAGCGTTTGCATCACCGATTTCAAGAGCGGTTCTTTGACGCCTCCATCCTCGAGGTATTCGGGAAAACTCATGAGCATGATGTTGCCAAAGGCAAATCCGGCTACAGCCAGCCTGCGCAATAACGCTTTTTGTTCGTCACGGGCTGCATCGTTCGAACTTAGGCCGTGGTGCAGGTCGGGTTCGTAGCCAAGCTGTGCCAGGGCAATCACCAGAGCTTTGAAGGGGAGTGCATTTTTGGAAACGGTGAGGTGGGCTTCTTTTTTTAGGAAATCGACCTCTGAGCGAAGTACTCCCGTTTCGAATCGGTGTAGGTTCTCGAGCAAATAAATGCAGGCGGCACAGTGAATTTGTGGCAAGCGTAAACTCACCTTATAAATGCGCTCATCTTGGTAACTAAAAAAGAGAGCTTGTATGCCGGCATCGTCGAGGTGGTCGTATCGTTTGGCGTCGACTTCGCGGGGTTTGACTGCCTGCTGGTCGCCGAGCTGGTAAAACGAGCCGAGTCCTTGCTCTTGCAAGAGGGTATACACACTCCTACAGCCTTGACAGCAAAAACTGTTGCCGTGTGGGTCGAGCAAGCTGCCGTCGGCGGGATCGCCGCAGTGACTGCAATGGGTTAAAGTTGATGAAGGAGTGAGTATCCGCATACCATTCGTGTTGCAAATTAAATAAGATATTTCAAGTAACGGATATAATACTCTGAATATATTTTATCAACAGTCGGTTTTATTGTCATTTTCCGCCAAATTATTTCGTTTGACGCCAAACAAAACCGTCATATATTTGTCATATACTTATTCAATTACTCACGGTATCATGAACAAAAAACTTCTTATCGCCTTTGCACTACTCGTAGGTGCCTATGGTTTTACTGCCTGCGGTGGTGGTGAAGCCGAAGAATCGACCACTGAAACTACCGAAGCAACTGCCGATACGGTGGCTGCTGCTCCTGCAGTTTGGACAGCTCCCGAAGAAGCCAAAGCGGTAACTAATCCCATTGCGATGTCGGCCGAGTCGGCTGAAAAAGGAAAAGGCATTTATACCCAATATTGTGTAAGCTGCCATGGCGAAAAAGGCCTGGGCGATGCTCCTGCCGGTGTTGCGGTAAAGGCTGCTAATCTCCAGGAAAAAGTGCCTGCACAAACCGATGGCGAAATCCATTGGAAACTCCTCAACGGCAACGGCGCCATGTTGAAAATTTCAACTTACGGCATCAGTGACGAAGATGGCTGGAATCTCGTGAATTATCTACGCGAGCTAACCAAACAAGGTTAAGCGCCTGCGACCAATGTAAAAGCCCGCTTCGGCGGGTTTTTTTGTGCCCATTCGCAACAGTTAGTAGTAAATGCGTTCGGTAATGGTCGCGTTCAACTCACTCCAGTTTAACGTACTTGCTCGAAAAGCGTAGTTCGTTGTTGGTAGTTGATCGTTTTCTGATTGAACCATTTTGCGCTTGCGCTGTTACCTTTGCTTATTGCTTTACTCCTCATACGTATGCAAACTGTTCAAAACCTCATCTCCATCTATTCGGAGGCTACGCCCAATCCCGAGACCATGAAGTTTGTCTCGAACCGCTACATACTCCCCGATGCGAGTTTGGAGTTTACCGACGCGGCTGCAGCTGCGGAAGGCTCTCCTTTAGCTGCTAAACTTTTCGAATTCCCTTTTGTGCAGGGTGTTTTTATAGCCTCCAACTTTGTTACCGTAACTAAAAAGGAGGGCGAAGACTGGTTTGAGCTTACGCCCATCCTCAAAGATTTCGTAAAATCGTATCTCGAGGCAGGTATGCCTATTTTGGCAGAAAAAACTATTGAAGTAGATACCTCCAACGATACCGAAACCGTAAAGCGCATCCGCCAGATTTTGGCCGACTATATTCAACCCGCGGTTGAACAAGACGGTGGCGCCATCAGCTACAAACATTTCGACGAGCAAACGGGCGTTGTGACCGTGAGCTTACAAGGTTCATGCAGCGGTTGCCCGTCGAGCATGATTACCCTCAAAGCAGGTATCGAAAATCTTTTGAAACGTATGCTGCCCGAAGTAACCGAGGTGGTAGCCGACAGCAACTAATTAATAACCCAATACCGTATCGTCGCCTCGAGGATCGGCCCCGCCTTCGAGTGTGCCATCGGGCAAAATACGAATACCTTCAGCGCGTCCCCACGGGTCGCGCTGAGTTGTTTTATAGCCATTGGCCTTAAGCCGCCGCAGTTGCGTTTTGTTGAAGCGACCGCTCTCGTAGCGCACCTCATCGGGCAGCCACTGGTGGTGAAAACGAGGGAGCGATACGGCCATTTGCATGTCCATTTGGTAATCAATCACGTTCAGCAGCACCTGCAATACGGTGGTGGGTATGGTGCTGCCCCCAGGTGTGCCTGTTAAAAGATACGGCTGCTGATTTTTAAGCACCAGCGTGGGCGTCATGGAGCTGAGCATACGTTTGCCGGGGGCCACGGCATTGGCTTCGCTGCCAACTAAGCCGTAGCTGTTGGGTATGCCGGGGGCAATCGAAAAATCGTCCATGGTATTGTTGAGCAAAAAGCCAGCGCCGGGTACGATGAGTTTGCTGCCGTAGGCGCCGTTGAGTGAAGTGGTGGCGCTGATGTAGTTGCCACGGCTGTCGGCAACACAATAATGTGTGGTTTGGTCGCTTTCGGGCAAAGGTTTTCCAGCCTGCAGTTTTTTGGAAGGGGTGGCACGTTCAGGGGTGTAGCTGCTCATGCGTTTACGTAGGTAGTCGGGCGCGAGCAGTGCCTCGGTGGGTACATCCACAAAGTCGGGATCCCCTAACCAACGACTGCGGTCGGCATAAGCGCGGCGCTCAGCCTCGAGGATGATTTCGATGGCATCGCCATTGTTGCGTCCGCGTTTGTCGATGGGATATTGATGCGCCATCTGCCACATCTGTCCCAACAAAATTCCACCCGACGAGGGTGGCCCCATGCTGTGGAATTCGTACTCCTGCCAACGAAAGCTTAGGCTAGGCCGCCAACGTGCGCGGTAATTGTCGAGATCGGCACTGTCGATAAGGCCGCCTTCCCAGCGCATAAGCGCCAGCAGCGAGTCGGCCACCGGCCCCCGGTAAAAGCCATCGCGGCCCTGTTGGGCAATATGCTCGAGGGTAGTGGCCAGCTGCGGGGCAAAGAGACTGTCGCCGGGCTGCCACTGCTTACGGCGGGTGAGGTAGCTGTGGCTGCCGTTTTCTTCGGTAAGCTCCTGAAGGTGGCGATTCAGTAAGGCGGCTTCTTTCAAGGTGAGGGGCCAGCCACTACGGGCAAGGCGAATGGCAGGTGCCAAGAGCTCGGGCCATGGCTTGCTGCCGTACTTCTGGTGCAGGCGGTACATGCCGTCAACCGTGCCCGGTATGCCCACGGCTAGCGCACCGCGGGTGCTGAGCTGGGCGATGGGTTTGCCGTCGGCATCGAGGTACATATCGCGGGTAGCGGCAGCGGGCGACTGCTCGCGGTAGTCGAGCGTTTCGATGGTGCCATCGGCTGCACGCACTACTGCAAAACCGCCGCCGCCCAGGTTACCGGCCACCGGAAAAACCACGGCAAGGGCGAATTCGGTAGCTATGGCGGCATCGAAGGCGTTGCCTCCTGCCTGCAACAGCTGCAAGCCGGCAGCGCTGGCCAAAGGATGCGCGCTTACTACCATGCCCTCACAGGCGTAAAAAGCACTATTGCCGCCATTGCCACGCAACAGGGGCACCAATACCAGCGCAATGATTAACGAGGTGATCATCTTGCCTAAAAATAGCAAAAAGAAGGTAATCGACTACTTGCCGCGGGCCTCGAGTATGGTGAGTACGGTGTAAATGAGGATTTTGAAATCTACCAGCAGCGACATGTTCTCGATGTACAAGATGTCGAATTTGAGGCGCTCCACCATCTGGTCGATGTTTTCGGCATAGCCATACTTCACCTGCCCCCAGCTGGTAATCCCAGGCTTCACCTTCAGCAGGTGTTTGTAGTGGGGCGCCACCTTCATGATTTGGTCGATGTAAAATTTTCGCTCGGGGCGGGGACCTACCAGCGACATTTCGCCTATCAGTACATTGTAAAATTGCGGCAGCTCATCTAGGCGCATCTTGCGCATGAAGGCACCCCAGCGGGTAACGCGCGGGTCGTGGTCGCTCGAGAGCGCCGGGCCGGCCGACTCGGCATCGACATACATGCTGCGGAATTTGTAAATGGTGAAAGGTTCGCCTTTGTGGCCAATACGCTCCTGGCTGTAAAGAATGGGGCCGGGCGATGAAAACTTCACCCGCACCGCAATGTAGGCCAGCAGCGGAGCCAGTAAAATAAGTGCCAACAACGATGCACCTACGTCGATCGCCCGTTTGAGGGTGCGTTGCCAGGCAGGCATGATGGCGGGATAAATTTCAATGAGGATGGCGCCAAAAATCTGCTGCATCTTCACATGGCCCAGCATGATGTCGTACATGTCGGGAATGATTTTGATGATGACGCCTTCGTCTTTCACCATATTCACCACCTTGCTGAACTTTTTATGCTGGTGGTCGTCGAGGGCGATGATGACCTCTTCGGCCTTGTGGGCACGAATCAGCTCAGGCAACTCCTCTACATCGCCCAAACGCGGCAAATACTCGCTCAGCGGATTTTTTTCTTTGGCATACAACGATACAAAACCCACAAAAGCATTGCCCAAGGGTTTGCTGCGACTTTGAATCTCTTGATACAGCTCAAGGGCACTTTGGTTGCCACCAACCATGATGGTGGTAAAGGTGATTTTTCCTGCATTGAAGCGCCTCGAGATGCTGGTGAGCTGCACAAAGCGGATGATGAAGGTGAGCAGGAAATGCAGCAAAAACAAGGTGACGAACGATTGGTAGTAGCCGCGTATCGAAAAAATGATGTCGTCGAGGATGATGATGAAAAAAAGCAGGGTTACGCCTATGCTGCTGGCGAGCAGGGTGCGGCCCAGCTCGTTGAGGCGCGACTTGCGGTACACATCGCCGTAAGTGCCCATGAGGGCGTATAAAAACACCCAAGCAGTAGGCAAAATGAGCATGCCCGCCACCAGATTTTTGTCGAAATCAAAGTAATTGTCGGTACCAAAAAAGGCCGAAGCAATGTAAAACTTGCGGTAATAAAAAAAGGCAAACCAAGCAATGGCGGCCGATAACCAGTCGAAGGCGATGTATTTAATCGTATCTAGCCGCTTTTGCATCAACGTATCAGCTTGATGTTGTCGATGAGCACTTCACCGGTTTGACCGTCGGTGCGGTTGTAGCTGGCGGCCAGAATTATCCGGTAGGTGTAATTGGCATTGCCATCGACATAGGGCGTGAAGTTGATGTACTGCTTCTTCCAAGTATCGGTGGGGTTGAGCTGCACGATAGGCCGTTCAAACGAGCCTCCATTGGGTGTAAAAACGATGAGACCTACCAGCAGCGGCACATTGTTTTTGTAGTTGAGCTCCAAAAAATAGCTCGAACCGTCGCGCACCAAATTATACGTACCGTTCGATTCGGCCATGAAGTAGTCGCGGGCTGTATCAAGATAAGCGGCCATCACATTGCTGCCTTCGAACACCTTGGCGGGATCAGTTTCGCGTATCAGTGTGGTATCGCTTTGCACATTGCGCCGTATGGTGAGCCCCTGGCCTTCGAAGTTTTCGAGCCACAAAAAGTCGATATCGGTATTGTAGCGGAGTCGTGGAGTAACGGTATCGGTTTCGCCGGCGGTGAGGTTCAGCACGGTATCAAAGCTGGCATAAAACGGGTAGGCTGCACGGGTGCTCGATATGCCATTGAGCAATATGCCGCCATTCAAGCGCAAGCTTACGTTCCCGCTGCGAAGAATAGGAATACGAGCGGGTAAAGGATACACTCCTTGTACTTCATCGTCGATAAACACCCAGATGTCTTGCACATTGTGCGAATTGGTGCCTTCACCGATGGGGTCGGTGCTAAGGGTGATGCCCGGCACATACAGATAGGCGGGCAAGCCGGCATCTTTTTCGTACAAATAGCGGCAACCAGTGGTGGCGAATACAAGCAGCGCGAAGCTGAACAAACGGGTAATTCTCAAGGCAGTTGGTTCTTTGCAATTTGTTCGAGTATCCGATGTGCGGTCTCCAAGGCCTTGTAGCCGTCTTCGATGGTCACCTGCGGACTCAAATCGTCGCGGATGGCTCTGGCAAATTCGGTTAGTTCGGTCTGGATAGCGTTGAGGTCGGCTACCCGAGGTTTTTCGAAGCCGATCACCTTTTTGCCGCGTTCCGGACCAAGGTCTATCTCCATGGCCTGGGGCATTTGCTGATCGCCTACTTCACCTAAACGCAAAACTTCGGTCTCTTTGTCTAAGAAGTCCACAGAAATATAGGCGTCTTTTTGAAAGAGTCTCATCTTTCGCATGTTTTTCAGCGACAGACGGCTGGCCGTGAGGTTGGCCACGCAGCCGTTCTCAAATTCCAAACGGGCATTGGCTATGTCGGGTGTGGGCGAAACTATACTCACGCCACTCGCGCTCACTGCTTTTAGGTTGCTTTTCACCAGGCTCAGCACAATGTCGATATCGTGTATCATCAGGTCGAGCACAATGCTCACATCGGTACCGCGGGGGTTAAACATGCTGAGGCGGTGCGCTTCGATAAACATGGGCTGCAAGGCATATTCCCTCGCTGCCAAAAAGGCGGGATTGAAGCGCTCCACATGCCCAACTTGCACCTTTACCCGGGCTTCGCGGGCCAGCTGAATGAGGTGGCGGGCTTCGTCGAGGGTATTGGTGATGGGTTTCTCGATGAATACATGCTTGAGCTTGCGGATGGCTTGCACCGCGCAGTCGTAATGCGAGAGGGTAGGGGTAACGATGTCTACTACGTCAACCGCATCGATGAGTGCTTCAACAGTAGGGAAGGCCGGGAGACCAAAGACCTCTTCGGCCTTGGCGGCATTTTCGGGACTGGGGTCGTAAAAACCAACTAATTCGTATACGTCGGGCGATAAGCCGATGCAGCGGAGGTGGATTTTGCCGAGATGTCCTGCCCCCAGCACGCCGATTTTTAACTTCATGCTGCGAAAATAGCTTGATTCGGTGGTATGTCGACAAATTTCGATGGCAATTTTGCGATTCGTCCCCCGGCTGCGGTGCTTTCTTTGTACTTTTACAACGTATGACGCCCGCTGCTCCTCAACTCACCACCGATACTTTCAAACACAAAGGATTACGTAAAAAACTGGTCGACCTGCTTCGGAGCAAGGGTATCACCGACGAAGCCGTGCTTACGGCCATCAACGAGGTTCCGCGCCATCTCTTTCTCGAAACGGCCTTTTTGGAGTTGGCTTACGACGACCGCGCCATGCCCATAGGCGAAGGCCAAACCATCAGCCAGCCCTTTACCGTAGCCTTTCAAAGCCAGCTGCTCGAAGTGAAAAAGCGCGACAAGGTCCTCGAAATAGGCACAGGCTCAGGCTATCAAGCCTGCGTACTCGAAAAACTCGGTGCCAAAGTCTACAGCATCGAGCGGCAACGAAAGCTTTACGAAAAAACCAAAAAGCTGCTTGCCACCATGGGCTATAAGGTAGGTTGCTACTTCGGCGATGGCACGCTGGGCCTGCCGTCGTTTGCCCCATTCGATAAAATAATTGTCACGGCCGGTGCACCGGTGGTTCCCACCTCCTTGCTCGAGCAGCTCAAGCCTGGTGGTTTGTTGGTCATACCCGTGGGCGACGAAGATAGCCAGCGTATGCTCCGCATTCGCAAGGAGGCCGACGGCAGCGCTACGACCGAAACCTACGATCACTTCAAATTTGTGCCGCTGCTGGGCAAACAAGGTTGGTGATTATTCGCCGCGGTCCATTTCCCGGCGGATGTCCTTTTCTTTTACGCTATCACGTTTGTCGTGCAACTTTTTACCCCGCGCCAAAGCGATGTGTAACTTGGCAAAACCACGTTCGTTGAAGGCCAGTTTCACGGGGATGATGGAGAAGCCCTTTTCTTTTACACGGTGTTCGAGTTTGCGCAACTCCTGCTTATTGAGCAGCAGCACCCGCTCGCGCAAGGGTTCGTGGTTCAGCCACGAGGCTTCTTTGTAAGCGCTGATGTGCAGGTTTTTCACCAGCAGGCTACCGTGACTAAAAATACAATAGGCATCGCTGATGTTGGCTTTGCCGGCGCGCAACGACTTCACCTCGCTACCGGTAAGCACAAGGCCGGCTTCGAACTGCTGCAGCAGCTCGTATTCGTACGATGCTCTTCGGTTAGTAATAACGGGTGTGGTCGACATGGGGTCGCAAAAATAGCGATTGCTGCTCAGCCTACCTCAGCAAATAACTTGCTTATACGCTCTTTTTTCAGTATTTTCTGTCCGGTACGGCCGTCGGCTACCAAACGTGTGCCTACATGGGCTTCAAATCGGCAGATGACTTCGTTTCCCTGTACCGATTCAAGTATGCCGGTAAAACGCACTTCTTGGCCAGGTAGGGCCGGGGAGCGGTGCTGAACTTCCACAAAGGTGCCGATGCCTTCTTCGTCGGCTTCGCGCATGGCCAGCACAAACTGGCGGCACACCCACTCGGCTTCGCGGGCAACGGCAAAAGTGGCATAAACGGGATGTACCTCGCCGGTAGGGAAGGTGGCGGTATCGTGCAAGCCAACGGTATGCACAATTTCGAAGCTTTGACCGGGTGTGAAGAGCAGCTTCATGCGTCTTTTTTTACGAAAATGCTGCTGCTTACGGTTTGCGACACCACCAGCTCACGGCCGTCGGTAAAACGAATGTTCATGGAGCCGTCAAAATCGAAACGTTGGACCACAGCGATGGTCTTGCCCAAGTTCAGGTTTACCTGATCGAGGTATTGCAAAAAGCGTGGATCGTGCTCAAAAACAGCGATCACCATGCCGCTTTCGCCGGGCTGCAAGCGGTTGAGCAGTATCTGGTCGGTTTGGGGCATCTCGCCATGTGCCGAAGGGATGAGGTCGCCGTGCGGGTCGGCGGTGGGGTTGCCGAGGTAGTCGTCGAGCCGCTGAATGAGCATGGGCTCGCTCACATGCTCGAGCTCCTCGGCGATGTGGTGAATCTCGTCCCAGCCAAAATTGAGTTTCTGTACCAGAAATACTTCCCAGAGGCGGTGGCGCCGGATGATGCTCAAAGCGGTAAGCCGACCGTTTTCGGTGAGGGTAACGCCTTGGTATTTGCGGTAATCGACCAAGGTTTTACCGGCTAACTTTTTAATCATGTCGGTAACCGAGGCCGCGCGGGTTTGCAGCTCACCCGCGATAGCATTGGTGCTGGCACCGTTGGCGTCGTGTTCGGTGAGTTTATAAATGGCCTTGAGGTAGTTTTCCTCGGTGATGCTGAGTCGTGCCGACATGCCGACAAAACTAAACCCTCCGGCTCCCGTAAACAAGTCAAAAGCGGCTTTTTTTCGGTAGAGCTGGCCAAGGTAGGCTGGGCTGCGAAAATAGTAGGGCGCAAAAATGCCGTTTTGCAAGCCCTGGGCGATGATTTAAAAAAATTAACAGAAAATATATGACCTAGTACCTTGCGATACAAAGTACCTGTTATACATTTGTACCATACATTGCAAGATAAGCCATGCAAAACGAAAACACATCCACTCAAATGCGCAAGGGTACCTTGGAGTTCTGCATACTCCTGGTGATCAGTCGCGGTGAGGTGTATACGTCCGACCTGATCGACGAGCTAAAGGCAGCCCGCTTCATCGTGGTAGAAGGTACGCTTTACCCGTTGCTCAACCGCCTGCAGAAATCGGGGTATCTCGACTACACCTGGAAGGAGTCGCCTTCCGGTCCTCCGCGCAAGTATTACCGTCTCACACCCGCAGGAACCGACTTCCTTGCTGCGCTGCAATCGACTTGGATGGAGCTCAGCGCCTCCATCGATCTGATTCTATCTAAAACTCAAAACCAAACCGGCCATGAATAAGACCGTCACTTTTAACCTCAATGGATTGGTATTTACCATCGAAGAGGATGGTTATGTGCTGCTGAAAAACTACCTCGACCAGGTAAAGGCCTATTTCGCGAAACAGCCCGACGGACTCGAAATAGTGACCGAAATAGAAGCCCGTATCGCCGAAAAATTCCGTCAGCAGCTCGATGCCGACCAGCGGCAGGTGTTGTACGCCTCCGATGTACAGCAGGTAATGGCCGAAATGGGTAGCGTTGCCGATTTCGAGGCATTCGATGCCGAGCAAGAAGACGATTTTGGTGCACCAGCGATGGAATCTTCGGCCAGCCGCCCCAACCGCTTGTTCCGCACCAAATACAACCGCGTATTGGCGGGGGTAGCCAACGGCTTGGCGGTGTACCTCAATGCCGATGTAAGTTTGGTGCGCATCCTGTTTTTGCTCACCACCTTTTTCTTCGCGGGTTTTGGTCTCATCCTCTACCTCGTATTGTGGATTGCCCTTCCCGAAACCGATGAGAGGTACGATGCCGCGAGCAACGACAAGGAAAAGCTCAAACGCAACCACAAGTTGTACCGTGACGTGGATGAAAAGGTAATGGGAGGCGTAGCCTCGGGAATTGCCGCCTACATTCAGGTCGACCCGCTGGTCATCCGCCTACTGTTTATCCTGGCCTTGTTTTGGGGTGGATTTGGGATCATCGCCTACCTCATCCTTTGGATAGCCATGCCGGCAGCACGTACACTGGCACAAAAAGTAGAGATGCGTGGCCAAGAGGCCAATATCGCCAACATGGCCGAAGCGCGCCAACCCCGCGACGGCGAAGGGGAACGCAGCACTATAAACCGATTATTGGCTTTGCCCATCGACTTGCTTCGTATACTCACTTCGGCTTTAGGCTCGCTTATCCGTACAATTGGAGGCCTGCTGCGTATCGTAGGAGGTGGTTTTATGCTCTTCATTGGCGCCGTTATGACCTTCGCCCTCGTGGTGGCTGGCTCGGTACTCGTTGGGCATTTCACCGGGCAAATCAATACCATGGAGGTGCCGTTTCCGCTCGAGGCCATCAGCGGCAGCACAGGCTCCGATGTATTCATTAGTCTGCTCGGTTTTATCGTAGCCCTGATGCCCATCTTATTGGTGATGTATTTGGGTGTACGGTTGCTGCTCAACCGCAAGCTATTCAGTCGCCAACTCATTTATTCGGGTTTGGGCGTATGGATGGTAGCGCTGCTGCTGTCGGTATTTATGGCCGTAAAAACGGTGTCGTTTTTTCAACGTGAAGGCCGCGTGATTGAAGAAAGTACGTACCTCTTGCCCAAGGCAGGAACGCCTACCTTCGATAGGCTGCTCAACGAAGAAGAAGACGAAGCCCACTACGATTGGGTGCGGGTAAACTGGTACAGCCAGCAGGGCGACACCAGCATACGGGTACGCAAAATATTCAAAGCGCAAGGTCCATCTCGCGACGAAGCCCGCAAAAATGCGCGAATGATAAGCTTGCCCTTCACCCATACCGATACACTTTGGCAAATTGGCCGCAGCCTGAGGTTTAAACCCAATGCGCGTTTTCGCTTTCAGACTGCCGAAATAGAGCTTTTCGTCCCCAAAAACCGCCCCGTACGTATCCACAACGATTTGTACTGGGATCATGAAGTGCTGGGCAGCGACAGCCTCGAGTTTCGTACCTACGAGCTGTTTGTGATGACCGACGAAGGCCTGAAATGCCTCAGCTGCAAGCCACGGCCCAAAGAGGAAGAGGCGATAGAGGAAACATCCTTCGAAATAGAGACCAAAAACCTCTAACATTCAACCCAACCCGACCCGCAGAAGGCGGACGTGTATAGATCAGATTTCGCAAGGCCCGCAGTCGTGAGATAGCGGGCTTTTTGGTGTGTTTACCATTTTTTGAACCATCCCCGCCGCCAAAACAGCAACAGTAAGCCAATGGCCGAGGCAGCCATAAAGCCCAATACGGCTACATAACCGTAAGGGCTGTAGAGCTCGGGCATGTTCAAAGGCAACGCTTGGCCTTGGGCGTTGTGGGTGGCGAAATTCATGCCGTACAATCCCGCCACAAAACTCAGCGGAATGAAAATGGCCGAGAGCATGGTGAGCACCTTCATGATTTCATTCATGCGGTTGCTTACATTGGCCATGTACAGGTCCATCAGGTTGGCGGCGGTTTCGCGGTAGCTTTCTACCAGGTCGATGAGGCTAGTGAGGTGGTCGGACAAATCTTGCAGGTAGATTTCGAGGTTTTCCTGCTTGTTGAGGTGATTGTGTCGGATGAGGTTGTTCATTTTTTCGCGCTCGGGCCAGATGATGCGCCGCACGTCCATGAGTTCGTGCTTGAGCTGCAGTATTTCGTTGCGGTGGCGGCGCTGGGCATTGCTCAGCAGTTGGTCTTCGAGTTGTTCGAGCTGCTCACCCAAATCGCTCACAATGCTAAAGTAGTTGTCGATGATGGCATCGAAGATGGCATACACCAGGTACTCCGACTTACGCTTACGCATGGGCATGCCCGCGTCGCGTATGCGTGCGCGCACGGGCTCGAGCACATCGTCGTAGCGGTGTTGAATAGTAATCACCACATCGCCGCATAAAAACAAGGTGAGCTGCTCGTTCATCAGGTTGCGGCCGTTGGTGCTGTACAACATGCGGCTAATGGCGTACAAATGCCCAAAGTTGAACTCCACCTTGGGTTGTTGTGCACTGTGTATGTCTTCGAGCTCAAGCGGGTGGATGTCGAAGCGACTTTGCAGCCAGTCGAATATTTCGGGGTTTTTTACTCCTCGAATGTCAACCCAAACGGTATGGGCACCATGGGTGTCGAGCAGTTCATTCACCCGTTCGAGGCTGCAGTCGGCCTCTTCGAGGTGGTAGTGGGGTTGGTGGGCATGTACAAAGATGCGGGAGGGCAAGGCCGTATCGGCGATGAGGATGGTGCCGGGTTTGGCCCCGATTTTCGCCTTGTTGTACCGAAATCGCTGGCGTACTGAACTCATTGTTTAAAGATAGCGAACACCAACGTACGTATGTGTGTATTCTGGCGTTATCTTCGTGCTGATGCGTTACCTACTGCTTTTTTTGTTGCTGAGTGCATCCTTGCCCCTGCGGGCGGCTTGGCTGCTGATACCCATGGACGAAGGCCAGAAAAACCACCTCAAAGCCTACGGTATCGCCTATTGGAGCCTACAGCGCGAACAAGAAATCAGTTGGCTGCTCAACTTTCGCGGTGGCAGCTTCGCAGCGGCACATACCGTGCAGCTCGAGCAGGAATGCCGCGTGCGTGGGGTGACCTTTGAGGTGCTGCCCGACGTGCGCTACCAGAGCATCTTGGCACAAATTGCCGACCCGGAAGTAAATATGGACGTGGTGAAGCTCGAAAAAGCGCCCAAAATTGCCGTTTACTCACCCAAAACCAAACAACCGTGGGACGATGCCGTAACGCTCGCGCTCACCTATGCCGAAATCCCCTACGATGTGGTGTTCGACGATGAGGTAATGGACGGCAAACTGCCGCTATACGATTGGCTGCACCTACACCACGAGGACTTTACGGGTCAGTTTGGGCGCTTTTATGCTTCCTTCAAAGATGCTCCTTGGTACCAGGCCGAAGTGCGCGAAGCCAACGAAACCGCCAAACGTTACGGCTTTAGCAAGGTGTCGCAGCTCAAACTGGCCGTGGTGCACCGCATCCGCGACTTTGTCACTGGCGGTGGTTTCCTCTTCGCGATGTGCTCAGCCACCGATACCTACGACATTGCCCTCTCGGCCGAGGGCGTCGATATTTGCGAAAGTATGTACGATGGCGACCCCGCCGACCCTTCGGCACAGCAGAAAATTGACTTTAGCAAAACCTTCGCCTTTCACAACTACCGCCTCAGCCGCAACCCCTTCGAGTACGAGTACAGCGATATCGACGCTACCCAAACACGGGGCTTTGTGGCTGAACAAAACGACTTGTTTACCTTATTCGACTTTTCTGCCAAGTGGGATCCTATACCCACCATGCTCTGCCAAAACCATACGCAGGTTATTAAGGCCTTCATGGGGCAAACTACCTCTTTCCGTAAAGAAGTGGTGAAAAGCGATGTGTTGGTGATGGGCGAAAGCAAAGCGCTCAACGAAGCACGTTACATCCATGGCGAATTTGGCAAGGGCACCTGGACTTTTTACGGCGGCCACGACCCCGAAGATTACCAACACCTGGTAGGAGAGCCACCCACCGACCTGAACTTGCATCCCAATAGCCCGGGCTACCGACTCATCCTCAACAACATTCTTTTTCCGGCAGCGAAAAAGAAAAAACGCAAAACCTGACTTGGTTCACACGGCCGATTTTAAGATTTTCGCGGGGTGAAACGATTCGAATTACGTCCTTTTCCTAGTTGGTATCGCTCGGCCTTGGTGCTTTTGACTTTGGCCATCGTGTTTTATGCCTTTTATCAGGCACGTGTAGTTGTAGCCGAGGGTGGCGATGGCAAAATTGCCCTCATCAAAACGCTCATTCCTTTACTCTTGCCCTTGTGGACGGTAGCCCTCGTTTTTCAACGGCAACGTAATCGCTCGTTCCTCGAAATCGATTCGGCTACTTTACGATGGCGCATGGAAGGCTCAGGTGGCATTGTAGAAGTAAAACGTGCGCAAATTACCCGCCTCGAATACAAACCTTTTACCCTCAAAATCGACACGAGCAACAAGAAATACGAAATAGAACTGTCGTTTTTCCCCGAACGCTCGGTGCTTGAAATTCGCCGCCTGCTGGATTTACTTGGCGAAGAAGAAGCTTAGTTGAAAAACGCCCAGCTCACCCCAAAGCGGAACGATCGCGTATAGATGGGGTGCAAAGGCGTACTAAAGCCATTGGGGGCCGGAAAACCTTGGTTGGCATGCTCGAAACGGGCAAAAACGCGTACGCGCTTCACCATAATGGCCGCAAAAACGTCGGCTACGGGGTAGTTGCCACTTCGCAAGCTGTCTTGCAGCACAAATTGGCCGAGCTCGGGACGGAATACCGGCGCTCTAAAGGCCGAATGGTAGCGTAAGGTAAAGCCCAGCTGTAGTGTCCAGCCGGTTTTGAAACGGTTTTCGAAATAGAATAGGTCGTGGCTCGAGAACGTCGGCACAGGCAAGCTTACATCGCCCGAACGCTGCAAGGCGTGGTTGATTTCGAGATGAAACTTGCCCAGCTTGGTGCGGGTACCATAACGTACTTGCTGCAAGCCGAAGGCGCCACTGTTGGCGGGCAATAGCCCAAGTCCGTAGACCGATAGATTCTGAAAGGCAACGCTTTGTACGGCTACCCAAAACAAAGGTAACTCTAGGCGAAGCGCGGCGAGCGACCAGCCGTTGCCGTCGAGGCTTTGGGCATAACGGTAGTGGTTTGTTTGCAAACGCTCTTGTATTAAATCGGCGTTTTCTCGACGGTTTTCGAGCGTTAGCTGCAGCCGTATGTTGTCGTTGATTTGGTAGCTGCTGCTCAAACGCAAGCTATGTGTGGCAGCTTGCAGGCTATTGTACGGACTGTAGGCCACCTGCAACTGGCTCTTCCACTTTTCGGACAAAGTATACACCACCGAGCCTTGTAGCGCCGCCAGCTGGTAACGTTCTCGGCCGTAGCCGCGGTCGACTATTCCGTGGCGGTACAACAGCGCCAGCTCCCACTGTAATTTACCGAAAGGGTTTTCGCTGCGCAGGCCTAAACGATGTTGGTAGCGAAAGTCACCCAAGGTATCGAAGGTGGCGCTACTGTCGCGCAAGATGGCCGGGTAAAAGGCACCTGGTATGGCGTCTTCGTAGCGGTAAAATTCGCGGTCGATGCCAAGCCCATAAAAGGCCGTCATTCCACTAAAACTACTGTCTGCACCCCGTATGCGGTAATGTTGATCGAGACGGAAGCTCCGGCGGTTGTAGCGGCTCTCGGCCTGGGTGAGGTTTACAGGCACACTAAACGGATTGAAGGTCACCGTAGTGTCGAATACGTTGGATAAGCTAACGCCGCCATTTTGTTCATCCACCTGGTTGTAGGTGGTATAGTTCACAAAGCTCGCCCATCGGTTGCCCGGGAACACCATCGACGCAAAAACCCGCAAGGCCTTACTGTTAGTTTCTTGCCTCAAATACCAGCCTTTGCTGGTATTCAGGCGGTATTCGGCGCCAATATTGACCGTTTTGCCGATGTTTTGGGTGTGAAATACGCCAAAGTGCTGCTGTACGTTGCCACCGCTGGCAAAGTTCACCCAAGTGAGTGGCTTATCGGTTTGCCAATGTTGATTGTTGTCGGGGTCGAAAGCATAGAGCTCGTATTGCCGGTACCCCAAACGTTGCGGTTGCCACTGCGGCGCATTCCAAACCAACTCGCGGGCGAAGCTGCCCAAGATGCCGCCATTCTGGTACATGGCCAAGTTTCGCTGACTCAAATCGTACCAATACACCCCCCGCAAATTGGTGTCGGGCCGGAGAGTTACCGTGGTGTCGAAATAAAAGTCGCTGCGGTAGTAGCTGCCAATGCGAATGGCGTTGTCGTTCACCGCGAGGCTATCTACCGGCGGGGGACTGGTTACCGAGCCACCGCCACTACCGCCGCTACCCATGGTTTGGGCCGCTGCGGTAGAGGTGAGTCCACCTAATAGCACTACAATTTGGGCTATTCGCAACAAATCAGCGCGTTTTAAGCAGTTCTTTGATGATGAGCGACATATTGGGCTCGGCCTTTTTGGCGGCGTCAACGATACTGCCGATGGTCACTTCTTCGGGGTTTTCGGGAAACCCTTCGTCGGTGATGACTGAAATCGCAAAACAGGGGATGCCCATTTGGCGGGCAACGATTACTTCGGGCACAGTGCTCATACCCACTGCGTCGGCACCCAGGCGGTGCAAGTAACGGTATTCGGCAGGGGTTTCGAGAGCTGGTCCCTGCACGGCGGCATATACACCAGGCAGCGCCTTGATGCCATGTTTGGCAGCAATGGCCATGGCCTGTTCTATCATCACCTTATCGTAAGGCTCGGCCATTTGCGGAAAACGGGGACCAAATTCGGGGAGGTGCAAGCCACGTAGCGGACTGTCGGGCAGGAGGTTGATGTGGTCGTTGAGGATCATCAGATCCGACGTCTTCAAGGCAGGGTTGAGGCCACCCGAGGCGTTCGACACAAAAAGTGTCTCCATGCCGAGGTATTTCATCACCCGCACAGGAAAAGTAACCTGTTGCATGCTGTAGCCTTCGTACCAATGGAATCGGCCCGACATCACCATCACGTCTTTTCCGGCAAGGGTACCTATGATGAGCTTGCCTTTGTGGCTTTCGGTGGTGCTGATGGGGAAGTTGGGGATCTGCGAATAGTGGATGCTGTGGCTCACTTCCACCTCGTCGGCGAGGCTGCCGAGTCCGGTTCCGAGTATGATGCCCGTGCGTTTACGTATACCTATGCGGGCTTCGAGGTATTCAACGGTTTCTTTGATGGTACTTGACATATTCTTCGATTTTAGCGACAAACGCTGCCTGATCGGTTTCATCGAAACCAATCTGGATGGGTAGGTAAGCCAGCGGTATGCTGTTGCTCACAAACCAGTCGCCAAATTCGCGAAGTTTTACGAAATCTTTTTCTGTTGTCAGCACTACTTTGCGCGGATGGTCGATTTTTTCCCACGCTTCTTTGATTTGTTTGAGCTGTTTGGCCTGATAACGATGATGATCGGGGTAATCGATGGCCGTGAAATTTATTTTTTTGTCGCTTAATTTTTTCTTCAGCGCTTGATTGCTGGCGATGCCCGTAACCAGTAGCACCTCCACGGTTTTGTCGATAATCATCTCTTCGAAAGGCTCCAAAAACACCGGAGGAAGATAACGGATGTGCGAAAAAATCACGAGCTGATGCGCTGCTGCTCCTACTTTGGTGTAGACGTATTTTTTGTCGTACACATTCACGCGCTCGGGCGAGCGGGTGAAAATGATTACGTCGGCCCGGCGGAAGGCCGAACCAAATTCCCGGAGTCGGCCTACGGGCAGCAATTTATCTTCGAAATAGGGTTGGTTGTAGTCGCTGAGTAAAATGCTAAATCCTGCTTTTACTTTGCGGTGCTGAAAGCCATCGTCGAGCACCACGGCACCCAAAAAGGGATTGAGGGCTTGTAATTTTTCGATACCCGTCTTGCGGTCTTCACATACCGCTACCTGGATGCCGGGCAGTTTTTGGTACATCATGTAGGGTTCGTCGCCCAAGGTTTCGGGGCTGTCGTTTTCGCTGGCCAGCCTAAATCCGCTGGTTTTACGCTTATACCCTCGGCTGAGAATGGCCACCGACGGGAAATATTCCGCGAGCAGGGCCGCCATCAGCTCGGTATGGGGAGTTTTGCCGGTTCCGCCTACGGTAAGATTACCCACTTTGACAATGGCCTGCTCAAAGGTGTACGACTTCAGGACGCCAGCGTCGTACAAACTGTTGCGCAGCGCGATGGCAAGGCCGTATAGCCAAGCAAGTGGGTATAAAAACAAGTGTGAGAAGCGCATCCGAAGCTCCGAAGCTACAAAATCGACCGAAAAAACCAAAAAGTACGTATGAATACTGATGAATTCAATGCGAATTCTAATCTAGATGAGCGGATTTTGTAAGTTTGAGCATGCATCTTTCTAACCCTGCAGCAATTACCGTTCGCGAGCTCTCGCAAGCCCTAGCAGCGTGGGCGCCCACGTCGCTTCAAGAAACGTACGACAATGTTGGTCTCCTCGCCGGAGAGCCAGAAAGCACCGTTCGGGGCGTGCTGGTGAGCCTCGATTGCACCGAAGCAGTGGTGAACGAAGCCATTGCACGTGGCTGCAATGTGGTGGTAAGTCACCATCCCTTGATTTTTGGTGGACTAAAATCGCTTACCGGCGCCAACTGGGTAGAGCGCACGCTCATCAAGGCGCTACGGGCAGGGGTAGCCTTGTATGCCATCCATACCAATCTCGACAACGTTGCCCATGGGGTGAATGCCGAGCTTGCCCGGCGTATAGGACTACAGGGTACTCAGATTTTGTCGCCCAAAACAGCTTTGTTGCGCAAGTTGGTCACTTTTGTACCCGCAGCACAAGCCAGCCATGTGCGTGAAGCGCTCTGGGCCGCTGGTGCAGGAACCATCGGCAATTACGACCGGGCTAGCTTTACGTCGGAAGGTATAGGCACGTTCAGGCCTCTCGAAGGAGCACAACCAAGCATAGGCGACCTGGGCCAAACCGAGGCAGTGAATGAAGTGCGGGTGGAGGTAATTTTAGAGAGCCACCGCGAAAAGGCCGTCTTGCGTGCCCTCTTCGCTGCACATCCCTACGAAGAGGTAGCCTACGATTTGTTCAGTTTACAAAATGCAAGCAACCAAATTGGTAGCGGTGCTATCGGAAATTTACCTGGAGCGGTAGATTTTGATGCCTTTCTTCAGCGGGTGAAAAACACCTTTGGGGGAGGACTGAGATATACAGCGAGTGCGCGAGCTAAGGTGCAAAAAATTGCGGTTTGTGGTGGATCAGGGTCGTTTTTACTCGAGAACGCGGTGGCAGCTGGAGCCGATGTACTGCTCACGGCCGACTTCAAATACCACCAATTTTTAGAGGCCGATAACCGCATTGCTATCGTTGATATCGGACACTTTGAAAGTGAACAGTTTACGATTCCATTAATTGCCGATTATTTACGCGAAAAATTCACTAATTTTGCAACCCTGACTTCGGAAACGAAGACAAATCCTGTTAATTACCTGTAATCCACTATGGAAACTACTGTAGAACAAAAACTTCGCGCGCTTTTCGAGCTTCAAAAAATTGATACCCGCATCGACGGAATTCGCAAGATGCGCGGCGAACTGCCCATGGAAGTAAAAGATCTGGAAGACGATATCATCGGTTTACAAACCCGTTTGGAGAAGTTTAACGAAGACATCAACGGACTCAAAAAATTGGTATCCGAAAAGCAAGTGTTCATCAAAGACGCTGTTGCTTTAAAGGCAAAATACGAGCAGCAGTTGCTTTCGGTGAAAAACAGCCGCGAGTACGATGCCTTAAGCAAGGAAATCGAAATCCAAGGCCTTGAAGTGCAAATCGCGGAGAAGAAAATCCGGGAATACAACGTACAAATCGAACAACGTTCGGCCGATTTGCAATTGGTATCGGAAGAGCTTAACGGCCGCCAGAAAGACTTGGCTGCGAAAAAAGCAGAGCTCGACGACATCATAGCCGAAACCGAAAAAGACGAGCAAGAACTGATGGTTCGCTCAGCTGCAGCCGCTGAACATATCGAAGAGCGACTGTTGGTAGCTTACCGTCGTATCCGTAAAAATGCCCGCAACGGCTTGGCTGTGGTTACCGTACAGCGCGATGCGTGTGGAGGTTGCTACAACCAAATTCCGCCGCAGCGCCAAATGGACATCCGTACCCGCAAAAAAATCGCCATCTGCGAACACTGTGGCCGTATCCTTGTCGATGCCGAAATCGACATGATAGAAGCCTAAGGCATGCAGCATCACGCACTACGCGTACTACTCATCGGTCTTGTTTTCCTGGGGATGTCTCCAGAAGGCAAGGCCGATTTTGTGTTTAACACCCGCCTAGCGAAAGGCTTCGATGCCGCTGCCCGCATGGAGCTCGGTTTGGCCGAGCAGTTGGTAGCCGCCGAAAAGGCCGAAAATCCGGGGAATTCGTTGGTGGTACTGCTCGACGATTATATCGACTTTTACCGCCTCATACTCGACGAAAACCAAAACCGTTTCGAAAGCCGCGAAAAGGTAGTGTCGGGGCGCATTAAACGGGTACTGGCCGACAAACAAGATTCACCTTGGAAGCATCACATCGTAGCCGAGATTGAACTGCATTGGACGGTATTGCACGCCGCCCGCCGCAATTATGTATCGGCCATATTGGCTTTGAACAAGGCAAAAAAATCGGTACAGTACAACGAAGAGCACTTCCCTAACTTTTTACTGCTCAATAAAACCAAAGGGCTGCTCGACTTGGTATTTGGTTCTGTACCCGATCAATACAAATGGATGACCGAAGGGGTGGGTTTCAAGGGTGATCTACAGAGTGGACTGCGTAGGTTCAAAAAGTTGGTTGATGAGCTACCTGCAAGCGAGTACCGCTGTTTTGCTGCCGAGTCGCGCTTATTTTATGGCTATATGCTCATGTCCATCAAGGAAGAAAAGGCTGCAGCATGGAGTTATTTCAATCATCCGGGGAACGACCCATCGAAAAATTTATTGGCTTGCTTTTTCATTGGAAACAATGCCCGTTTCGTGAGTCAGAATGATCTGGCTATTGAGTTGCTCAAAAACCGCCCTCAGTCGGCTACTTATCTTGACTTGCCTTATTTTGATTATGCTTTAGGCGCACTTTTGGTTTACAAAAATGACCCCAATGCCGCCGGCTATTTGCAAGCGTATTTGAAACAGCAGGAGTGTCAAGATTTCAAAAAAGACGCTGCCCTGCGTTTGATGTGGCTGTATAAACTCGATGGAAATGCAGCAGCATCCGAACAAGCCAGAGGCTGGGTGAAAAAGTTAGGCAGAGCAGCTTCCGAGAAAGATAAACAGGCCTTGCGTGAAGCGGAACTGAATACCGATCGTAATTTGGTTTTGTTGAAAGCCCGCATGCTTTACGATGGCGGTTATTTCGAAAGTGCTGAAAACGTACTCACGTCGGTGAAAGCCGAGACACTCGATAAAGACGATCGTATAGAGTTTTACTACCGACTCGCGCGAAGCAAACACGACCAAGGTAAAAACTTTGAAGCGTTACAACCGTATACCGAATGTGTGAAGTTGGGTAGCAACGACGGCAATTATTTGCCTGCCAATGCTTGTTTACAATTGGGACTGATTTACGAAAAGCGTAAAGACTGGGAGCGGTCGCGGTTTTACTTCAATAAGTGCCTCAGCTACGACAAGCATAATTTCACCATGGGCATGCACAGCAAAGCCAAGGCAGGCCTAAAGCGGTTGCCCGGCGCATAAAAAAGGGCGACCCGCGAGCCGCCTTTTAATTTTTAATATATGAAGAATTGGTTGCTTATTGAGCTGTTTATTCTTAGTAATCTGCTTTTTAAGGTTATTCTATAAGTTTGTCTAATACAGATAGAAGTTTATCAGAATGAGAATATATGTCATCTATTTCTGTGATTTCATATTTGATTTCTTTTTTCGTGTCATCCAAAACTGCGACTTGTTTCTTAGAACCATTCAAGTATAATCTGCATATAGTTTTGCGATTATTATCATCTAACATAATGGCAAAGTAGCTTTGTGCATCTCGATAATGAATTCTGCTAACGCTTACCTTTTGGCGTAGAATTGATTTAATGATTAAAAAAGCCTCGAGTTCTATTTCAGTGGTAACTACCTTTTGTTCTTCGTTCAATTTCGTTTCAGCTTCTTCTGCTTGTTTCGCTTTTGATGCTTCGTCTTCTTTAGAAAGTGCAGTTTTTAGTCTTTCAGTAATACTGTCACTGATCAATTGTTGCGCTGCCCGTTTTGTTAAGTTCGTGAACTGATCAAGTACTTTTGCTGTGACTACACCAGGATAAACTTGTTTTGCAAAGTACCTTACAAATTCTGGTTCTGGTGATGTTAATTGAGCTTGTAAAAGGTTCTTGAGCTCATTCATATATTTTAGTTCGCTTGCCGTATTGGTTATACTCTCAGCATCAAATACAGACTTGTGGAATTTTTTTAATTCATCTATTTGAGTTTCTTTGATTTCAGTAATGTTGAATTCCAAGAAAGGCTTTTCATCCATTTTGTTCGTCTCAACTAGATCAGAATAGAAACGATAAATAATCCCATTAGTTAAAAGCCCAAATTTTGCCTTAGATACGTGAAAATACCTAAGCAACTGACCATCATGCAAGTTCAGATTTTGAGCCCAATGCTTGCATTCCACTAAAATGGTTGGACTACCATCTTTAAATATGGCATAATCAATCTTTTCTCCTTTTTTAATGCCGATGTCACTAACAAATTCAGGAACTACTTCAATTGGATTGAAAACATCATAACCTAACGTTTGAATAAATGGCATAATGAAAGCATTTTTTGTTGCTTCCTCGGTTTGGATTTGATCTTTGAGTTTCACTACTCTTTCTCCAATTTGCTTAATCTGATCTTTGAAATCCATATGGTTAATTTTAGAATTAAACTTTGTGAATTGTAATATTACAACTCATTTATTAATTTCGAGTAACCTGTGAGGAGTACTTTGACTAAGGAGCTTGCAAATGGCATCACTATGAAAAATTATTTGAATCTCTCAATTCCTAGAATTTAATTGTATTTTTTTAAAAATAAATGTTTGGTTGAGCACTTAGAAATTTGATGAATATCCCAACATCAAATAAAGAATTCAGGAAATCATCTTATTTAGCACCTATGTAGTTTTTTCAAGAAAAACAAGTTTCATTAAAGAACTAAAAACTTTCGTGCTAGCAATTAAAAGTGTATTTGAACAGCAAACGATTGATTATTCAGTTTATCAGCCTTGCTCGAATAGGATGAAAATGAACGGTCGGAGAACACACGACTTTTAGTTTGGCAGTTTATTCACTCAACTTTTTCACTAATAAACTTTGAAATGATGCTTTGTGATATGAAATTATTTTTTCAATTGATTATTGCTTTGTCCATCATTATTCTTAGTATTGATTAAATGGACAGCAATGAAATTCCCAAACTGGCTTAAAATCATATGGTGGATCATATTGATAATAGGATTATCGTTTTTCGTTTCTATCAGATACTACGCTCTCATTGATTACGGAGCCCAAGCCATAGATATAATTGCATTAAGTTTACTAACCGTGCTTATTCTAGTGCCTTTGTTTTCTGAGATAGAGTATTTAGGTTTAAAAGTGAAGCGCGACTTAGAGGAATTTAAAAAGGAAGTAGGAGACAAATTCCTCATTATAAATTCTATTCAAAATTTAAGACAAGAACAGAATGTATTTCTAGGTTCAGATAAGCCATCTGATGGAGAACTGAAGAAGCAGTCTGAACAATTCGAAAAAGTAAAAACTAAAGAGAAAATAAATGACAAAGAAAGCATTACCGAGCCTATAGATTATGATATTTTTAATTCTTTATTAGAATTAGTCAAAAAACGAATCATACTCGAAAATGAATTGCGGAGAATTTGGAAAAACAAAGTCAATTTTATTCAACCAACCCCGGTTAAAAATAAAACTGGGGTCGTCGCCTTATCAATAGATCTTTACTTACAAAATGTTATTGACAAAGAGACTCTCGAAATAATACAATCTTTGGGATTTATATTAAACGACGCAGCACACGGAGTTCAGCCTAATTCAACACAAGAAAGCTTTGTTGAAAATAACTTTAATTCAGTTATTAGTATTCTTCGCTCGAAGTAACAAGAATTCTGAACGGAAATTTATTATTGAGAATGTTCTGTTCATTTAAATCGGAAACGAATAGACAAACCGAACCCGCCACCTTGGAAATAACTTCCACCAATGATGTTGAATGCGGGTTTCCAGTCGAGTGATGCATTGAAAGGAATATCTGCAAAATTGTATTGCAGTCCCACCACACCATCTACACCAATGCCTAATCCGCCCGTATAACCAGGGAAATCACGATTACCGCGATTGTAAAACCAAGCGTGGCCACCTGCCCCAACGAACCAGTCCATGCCGGGTGTCCAACCTGTAGGTTTGTGAAAGAGGTGGTACAATACGGTGACGTTGGTTGACCAATTGCGTGCCGATAATATGCCTTCGATGGCGGCACCGCCGCCAATGTGTTGTTTATAGCTAATACCCTGTTCGTTGCCGAATCGAAAACCTACGCTACTGCCACCCGAGCTACTGAAACCTTGAGCAAGTGCGAGCTGGGATCCGCCAAAAATTGCAAAAACCAGAAGAAAAATAAGTTTTTTCATAAAGCTAAATTTTTCACAAGTTCGGAAGTACGCAGGTTTTGTGGTAGGATTTATTTGCTTATCCATCGCACACTTCCCACCACCATGCCCAATATGGAAGCTGCAAGACCGTATAAGAGGGCTGGGATTTGGGTGTGTACTAAGTAGGCGGAGCTATACCAAACCACCAAACCTGCCACCATGGCCAGCAGAGCACCTCGGGTTTTGGCCTGAGGAATATATATCGCGCAAAACATGGGCACAAGTAGGGTAACTAAGCCGAGTAGCGATGATTCACTTACCAGCGCATAGATGTTGTTTCTAGCCAAGGCCATCCAACAACCGAGTATTGCCATAAGCAATACCGATAGGCGCAGCACCAGCAAAAACTGCTTGTCGGTGAGTGGCTTCCGGAATAGCGGCTTCACAATGTTTTCGGAAAGTATAGAAGCGGGGGCGAGGATGGCTCCCGAACAGGTGCTGAAGATGGCCGAAAGTAATGCGCCAAAAAACAGCACCTGCACCCAACGCGGGGCATGTAGCAGCACCATACGCGGTAATAGCTGCTGATTGCCCGCCAATTCGGGATACAGCTGCCGAGCCGCCAAAGCTATAAAAAGTGGTAATAGGGCAATTACTCCGTAAATCAGAGCACCCGTATACATCGAACGTACGGCTGTTTTTTCGTCTCGGCTGGCATTCATGCGCTGGAAAATGTCTTGTGAGGGCAGACTTCCCAGACCGAGGGTGATCCAGGCAGCGAAGTAGTGCAGGCCGTTTTCCCAACCCTCTTGCGGCCAAAACCGGAAAAAGCCAACTTCGGTATGCGCAAAAACGGGCAGTACGCCACCGCTTTGTTGGGCTAGCTGCCAAGCCAATACCCCCAAACCGAGCACAATAAAAATACTCTGTACAAAATCGGTTAACGAAATGGCCCACATGCCGCCGGCCAAGGTGTAGAGCGTCACCACCAAGGTGCTTAGTACAATACCTTGTACCATGCTTACACCGGCCACCAACTCGAGCAATAAGCCTAACGCTACCAACTGCGCCGCTATGTATCCGAAAAAGGTAAGCAGCATGGCCAACGAAGCCACCAACTCAACGGTTGGTCCGTAGCGGTTACGGTACAAATCGCCAAGGGTGACCAAGTTCATGCGATACAGCTTGCGGGTAAAGATTAGGCCGAAAAGCAGCAGGCACAATACCCCGCCAAAGGGGTCTTCAATTACGCCAATAAGTCCATGTTCGGCAAACTCACTGCTGGCCCCGAAAACGGTCTCGGCGCCGAACCATAAGGCAAAAAGAGCAAACGAACCCAGTAGCCAAGGTATACAACGACCGGCGTTTACGTAGTCGCCACTGTTGTGTACCAATCGAGCAGCGAGCAAACCAATGAGCACCGTGCCTCCGAGATACAGCAGTACAAAGGGCAAGAGCATGGTCTAGCGAACGAAATGTTCCTTTAAAATGACTTCCAATTCGGCAAAAACAAGTGGATTGCCTGCCAATATTTCGTGACCGTAAATGTATTCGCGCCCGCCATGGAAGTCGGCCACACAGCCACCCGCTTCCAATACGAGCAGTGCGCCGGCGGCTACATCCCAAGGTTTGAGGTTGTATTCGAAATATGCCTCAAATCTACCTGCAGCTACATAGGCCAAGTCGAGTGCCGCCGAACCCAAACGGCGCATGCCCTGACTGCCTTGCATGCATTTTCGCAATACTTCTAAGTAAGCAGGCATCTTATCGAAATTGTAGTACGGGAAACCTGTAGCCAACAAACTTTCGTTCATCGTAGGCACAGCACTTACCCGAATAGCTGCACCGTTGAGGAAGGCACCGCCGCCTTTTACCGCCGTGAAACATTCGCCACGACTTACCTCATACACCACACCCAGTTGTAAGGTATCGTGCAACATGAGGGCGATGCTGATGCTGAAAAACGGCAGACCGTGGATGAAGTTGGTTGTGCCATCGAGCGGGTCTACAATCCAACGCCAAGCAGTGGCCTCCGACTGTACTGTGCCTTCTTCGGTCAAGAACCCGGCTTCGGGCAGCAGAATGCTTAGCCCTTGTACTAACGCTTGCTCCGATTCCCGGTCTACATAACTTACCAAATCGTGCAGCCCTTTGTATTCGATACGTTCGCGACCAAAATGAGCGAGCTCCTCGAGTTGGAAGCGTCCCACCTTTCGGCACAATTCGGCTACTTGTTCACAAAGCTGTGTCAGCTGAACGGTTGTCATCGTATTTTTCCTTTTTTGCTTCTGCTTTTCGACCAGTGGATGAGCACCAACAAGATAGCTAAAAAGGCGGCCGTACGACCCAAATAATCGCCATAGCGGCTGTAAAAGCTGAGCTCCTCATTCAAATACACTTCGGCAGTAAGCGTTCCTTGTTCCCACCATCCTGTTTTACCGAGCAACTCACCCCGCTGATTGATGAAAGCAGAGATGCCCGTATTGGCAGAGCGGGCAACATCGCGACGGTTTTCGATGGCCCGTAGGCGCGCAAAAGCTAAATGCTGGCGGTAGCCGTCGGTATTGCCCCACCAGCCGTCGTTGGTGATGATGCCAATGAGGTTGGCACCCTTGCGCATGTATTCTGTGACATAACCCCCAAAAACCGATTCGTAACAAATTACAGGGGCTACCTTGATGCCTGCATTTTCAAATACGTCACGCTCCTTTTGTTTACCCAAAGTGCCGGTCATGCCTCCGAGGTCGACCGACAACTTGCCTAAAAATCCCAAAACTTGCGGATAGGGCATCTTTTCGACGCCAATGACCAATTGAGATTTATGGTACACTTGCGGCTCATGACCGTTACGGTAAAACAAGGCGCTATTGTGCGGTAAGTAGTAGCCCCCAGCAGGATGTGGACGGGCAAACTCGGGTAATTTTTCGCCTTGCTGAAAGCTGGTCACGGCGCTGGCGCCAACCAAGAGTGCCGGGCCATCGTAATTCGATAAAAAGTGACGTATAGAAGCTTGTTGCCAGTTTTGGTCCCCTTCTTTGAGCCAAATACTTCCTGGTATCGACGTTTCGGGCCACAGTACCAGCCGCGTTTCGGGGGTCATGGCCTTATCGGTAAGCGAAAGCAGGGTATCGAGTTGGTTTTGGTACAAGTTCTCGTCAAACTTGCTGTTGTAGGGGTCAAAATTGGGTTGAACAACCGCCACTTCGGCTTTTACGCCTTTGGGTTGGTAATTGCTCCAAATCATCCACGAGGCTACGAGCGGCAGCAGCAGCAAAAAGAAGGCTCGCGAAAAATAGCGGGCGGAGTTCCAACCGAGATAACGTTTTTCGTCGCCATCGAGCTGTGGGTTAGAACGTAGTAGTAAATTCTTCAATCCATAAAAAAGGCTCAAATTCACCACCATCACCCATAAACTTCCGCCAAAAACACCTGTTTTGTCGTACCACTGTATCCAACTTGGATGATTGGCGAAACTGTTTCCGAGTGTGAGCCAGGGGAAGTCGAGATCCCAGCTGTAATGCAAAAATTCATAGCCCATCCAAAGGCTAATGAGCCCAAAGGCTGCATATCGGTCACCAGAACTGCGCCGCATGCGGTGGTATAGGTACACCACGAGGCTCATGAGCAAGGTATTGGCCAAAACCGAAGAAATGGCCCCTACCCACGCGGCATTTTTGATCCACCACAGCGTGAGGCTATTGAGCAGAAGGAACTGCGCCATACTCCACCACCACAACTTGCGGCTGCTTTCCGCTGCCGGGCTATAAAAAAGTTCGTCCTCGATAAGTAGTATGGGCACCAAAAACACAAAAATGAGCGCCGTGAAGTCGAGTGGTGGAAACGCCAGCCAGAAAAACAAGGCTCCGACCACTGTGTAAAACCATTTGGAGGCTGTGCTACGCGCCAGCCAAAACGAGTACGAATTCACCTTTGGGAGTATTTTTTTTGAAGTGGACGGCGAGCTCACTGACCGTGCCGCGAACGGTTTCTTCGAATTTTTTACTGATTTCTCGCGAAACAGAAGCTTTCCGATCGGCGCCACAGTAGGTAGCCAGTTCTTCGAGTGTTTTTACGATGCGGTAGGGCGACTCATAAAACACCAAGGTTCGGCTTTCGGTAGCGAGTTCTTTGAGTCGGGTTTGGCGACCTTTTTTCTGTGGCAAAAACCCTTCAAAAACGAAACGGTCGCAAGGCAGTCCGCTACAAACGAGTGCCGGCACAAAAGCCGTTGCTCCGGGCAAACATTCCATGGGCAATGCCGCTTCGGCACAGGCACGGGCCAACAAAAATCCTGGATCGGAAATGCCCGGGGTGCCTGCATCGCTGATGAGGGCAACGGTTTTGCCGCTGGCAATGAGCTCTACCAAACGACTGGTTTGTTGATGTTCGTTGAATTTGTGGTACGACTGCAAGGGCACCTGTATGCCATAATGTTTGAGTAAAACGCCGCTGGTGCGGGTATCTTCGCAGAGGATGAGGTCGGCTTCGGCGAGTAACCGCAATGCTCTGGCGGTAATGTCTTCCAAATTCCCGATAGGTGTGGGAATCAGCAATAATCGTCCTGCGTTAGTATTCACGGCCTTGAAGATACAAGCTAAAGTCGAGGAGTAAACCAAATACCCTATCGTACACTTTGAACGGCACAGCTGCCGGCCGGTCGTAGATGTTGTGGTAGGCGGTTACATCGCCAAGGGTGTACACAAAAAAAGCGGGGACTTTACGCGTTGTAAACGGGTAATGGTCGCTGTTGCGACTGTTTTCGCGTTGTACCACCTTGGGCAGTTGATAGCGTTGGGCATTACGCTCGTTGAGCCAATTGAATTCTCTGGGATGGGAGGTGGCATTCACCACAGTTATGCCTTCGCTGCCGCCACCCAACAAATCGAGGTTCACTACAAAACGTATCCGTTTGAGGGGTACTAGCGGGTCTTCTTCCACAAAATAGCGGCTGCCTACTAGGCCTGCTTCTTCAGCGCCAAAGGCAATGAAAAGGAGGCTATAAGCAGGCCGGTTGGCGGGCTGACTGTAGTGTCGTGCCATATCGAGCAGCAGGGCTGTGCCCGAGGCATTGTCGTTTGCCCCTGGGAAAAGAGTCGACTTGCCCATGGTGCCCAGATGGTCGTAGTGCGCACAAATCACTACAAATGAGTCGGGATGACTGCTTCCACGCAATAAACCAATTACATTGGCCTGCTGCTGCTTTTCGTAGCGGCTACGCACGACATAGTCAATTCGTTTCACTTTAGGGGGTAACACGCTGTCGTGTACCACAAATCGCGCTTGCCGTTGCACGTCGCGGCCAACCGACCAAATGAGGGCCTGGTCGCCGTGTTCAATCAGCACCCGTGCCGGTTTTTGTGTGGCTAGTATGCTGGCAGCGTCTTTTCGGCTTACAAGCTGAAAACCTTTGCCAGCCTTGAGTTTATGGCCTTCGCCGGCACCACTTTCGGGATGTACCAGGTAATGTACCCCAGGAGTAAGCGTTCGTCCGTTAACACGCAGCAGCACGCTATCGAATACGTTCACCTCTAGCGGAAACCACTGCCGGTAGTCGGGGCCTATCGACTCCAAACCGAGCCGAGCAAACTCACGGGCCAACGCGTCGGCGGCGAGTTGCATGCCGTTGGAGGTATACCCACGACCCGAAAACGTAGGCGACGAAAGGGTATCCATCCACGCCCGTGCATAGCCAACATCCTGCGCCCAGAGCGAAGAGGTGGGCAACAGTGCTAAAAAAAGTAAGAGCTTAGAGCGCCACCAGTTCAAAGCGGTACGACTCCATGATGAGGTTGGCAAGCAACTTTTTGCAGGCATCTTCTACCTCCGCACGGGCCTCGGCTTCGTTGGCAGCATCAATGTGTAAACTGATGTGCTTACCAACACGAACTTGGCTGGTATTGCTGAGACCAAGGTTACGAAGGCCGGCTTCAACGGCTTTTCCCTGCGGGTCGAGCAGGGCTTCTAGGGGCATGATGTCGATTTCGGCGCGAAATTTCATTGGGAAGTTTGCTTAAAGAGTGCCAGCACAGCCGACACCAGTATGTAGGCCAAAATTACAAAAGCCAATCCGAGGTACGACAGGGTTAGCAGGAGAAAAACTGAAAAAAGCAAAAAAGTATATACGAGCTGATTTTCTTTCCAGCCAAAACTTTTGAATTTGAGAGCAAAAAGCTCCAAAGGTGCATTGAGGAGCAGCGCCAGGGCAACCGAAAATACGGCAATCACTTCTTTGCTCAGGTAGTCGCGGGCACTGCCACTGGCTGTACCGAGCCACACCACCAGCGATGCGACCAAAATGCCGCTGGCAGGGGTGGGCAAGCCGATGAATTTATCGCTTTGGCGGGTATCGTGGTTGAAGCGCGCCAAGCGTAAGGCCGAAAGCACAGGAAGTAGCAGAACCACGTACTCGAGGCCCATCGAGCCAGGCACCGAGGCCGACAACTGAAACAAGAGGATGCCCGGTAAAACACCGAAGCTTACCACGTCGGCGAGTGAATCGAGGTCCTTGCCAATGGGTGAGGCCGCATGCAAGGCTCTGGCAGCAAAACCATCGAAAAAGTCGAGCAAAGCAGCAAGATAAATACACCTTGCTGCACTAAGTAAATCGCCCCAGGAGGCAAAAACGAGTCCAAGACAGCCCATGAGCAGGTTGCTCAGGGTGATTATATTGGGTAGATGACGGAGGAATTGCATAATCCACTTAGATTGGGCTAAATTAACCACATAAACCGAAGGCTATGCGAACACTCTGTTTTTTTCTACTGTTGCTCTCCCACAGTTTGTATGCACAACCCATCGCATTTGCCGTACATGGTGGCGCTGGTGCGCTAGATTCCACGAAAATGTCGCCTGCCTTGCGTGAAGCCATACAGGCTACGCTCACCGAGGCAGTGCAGTTGGGTTATTCGATACTCGAAAAAGGCGGTAGCAGTGTAGATGCCGTACAGGCCGCAGTGGTATTGCTCGAAAACTCGCCTTTATTTAATGCTGGTAAAGGAGCAGTTACTACCGCCGAGGGTATAGTAGAACTCGATGCTGCCATTATGGACGGGAAAACGGGTAAGGCCGGTGCCGTTGCTGCCTTGCGGCACATTCAAAATCCAGTGCTCTTGGCACGTAGGGTGATGGATAGTTCAAAGCATGTATTTCTCATCGGCGAGGGTGCAGAGTCCTATGCCAGAAGTCAGGGCTTTGTCATGACCCCCCAAGCCTATTTCCTCGAACGATCGCCACTTAAGGGTGCTGCCGAAGAACTCGCTGCTCTTCAAGGGGATAAATACGGGACCGTTGGGGCTGTAGCACTCGATAAACTTGGAAATTTAGCTGCTGCTACCAGTACGGGCGGTATGCAAAATAAAAAATTTGGCAGGGTAGGTGATGTGCCTGTGATTGGGGCAGGCACTTATGCCCGCAATGGAGTTGTAGCAGTTAGTTGTACGGGTCACGGCGAGTATTTTATTCGGGAAGTAGTGGGGCATGAAGTAGCAAGCTTGATGCGGTATAAAGGCCTTTCTTTGGCCGAAGCAGCAGATAAAGTGGTGTTGGAGCAGCTCGTAAATATTGGAGGCTCAGGTGGATTAATTGCTGTAGATGCCCAAGGGAATATCCATATGCCCTTTAACTCTGCAGCCATGATGTGTGCCAGTAAGGATGCGAAGGGCAGGTTCTTGGTACGTATTTATAGGTAGAAATAACACATCCCGACGGATTGCGGAAACAAATCACAGCTTTTAAAATGTGTAGCAACATGCTTGTCGAGATGAATCCGCGGTTATCTTTGTACCTGTATGTCCGAAATTCCTTCCGACATAGATCCTAAAACATACGAATGATTACACCCCAAATCCGCTTTCAGCGGAAAGACGAAACTGGTTTTTTCCGCGAGTTGAAGACCCGTATCGACAACTATTTCGAGGAAAACAAAATCACCAAAACAGGCGGAAGCCGCATGGTTTGGAAGGCTATTGGTATGCTGAGCGTTTACCTCATTCCTTATGTGCTCATTCTCACCGGATGGTTTGGTCCTTGGAGTATGCTCCTGTTATCCATCTTGATGGGTGCCGGACTCGCTGGGGTAGGCATGTCCGTAATGCATGACGCTTGTCATGGTGCCTTCTCTGAAAAACGCTGGGTAAACAAACTGTTTGCACGCAGCATGTACCTCGTAGGGGGCAATGTTTACAACTGGAAAATTCAACACAATACGCTGCACCATACGTTCACGAACGTTCACCATGCCGATGAAGATATTGCCGGCAAAGCCTTCCTTCGCCTCGATCGTAACGATCCTTTAAAGCCATCGCACCGTTATCAGCATTGGTATGCCTTGGGCCTGTACAGCCTCATGACCTTTGCTTTTCACGTAAAAGACTTCCGCCAGGTGTGGAATTGGGGTCGTAATACGTCATCGAAAGTATTTTACAAGGAATTCTCCTTGTTGGTACTTGGCAAGCTGTTCTTTTTCGCCTTCATGTTTATCCCACCGATTTTGTTGCTCAACATTCCTTTCTGGCAAATTTTGATTGGGTTTACTGTCGTGAACCTGACAGCAGGTTTTATACTTGCAGTGGTTTTCCAGCTCGCACATATCGTTGAAGAAGCGCAACAGTTCAAAGCCGAAAACGGTCAGCTAGAAAACATTTTCGCCGTTCACCAACTCGAAACCACGGCGAACTTCAGTCCGAAAAGCCGCTTTTTAACTTGGTACTTAGGTGGTCTGAATTTCCAGGTAGAACACCATTTGTTCCCGAATATTTGTCACTTGCACTACAAGCATATCGCACCAATAGTGGAACGAACAGCCCGCGAGTTTCAGGTGGCCTACAACATCCATCCAACTTTTGGTAGCGCACTTGGATCGCACATGCGTCAATTGAAGCGTTTGGGCACACAAGCATAGTAGCTTTCCGAGAAGAAAAATGAAAGAGGCCCGAGGGCCTCTTTTTTATTTGTAGGCTATCGATTGCTTAAAACGGATTGGCCTTTCTGCTTGTTATCTTTGCAATATGTCAAACCCGATAAGCCCCCAAGGCGTCCTTAATGCACTCAGCAGAGTAATCGAACCCGATTTGCGGAAAGATTTGGTGAGCCTGCGCATGATCGAAGATGTACAAATTACCGGTTCAGGTATTTCGTTTACCGTTGTACTCACCACACCGGCTTGTCCGCTCAAAGATCAAATTGAAGCCGATTGCCGCAAAGAAATCAAAGCCGATTTTGGCGAGATAGCGGTGAACATACAGATGACGGCTAGGGTGTTGGGGCAAGGGAATTCGCGTGACCTATTGCCGAATGTAAAAAATGTGGTTTTGGTGGCTTCGGGAAAAGGCGGTGTCGGAAAAAGCACAGTATCGGCGAATTTAGCCATCGCTTTGGCTCAAACCGGCGCCAAAGTAGGCCTGATGGATGCCGATATCCACGGTCCCAGCCTACCCATCATGTTCGGCCTCCAAGGGCAACGTCCTGCGATGGAGGGCGACAAAATTATTCCGATCTCACGCCACGGCATCAGCACCATGTCGATAGGCTTGTTGGTAGATGCCAACCAAGCCATCGTTTGGCGTGGGCCCATGGTGAGCAATGCCCTCCGTCAGTTTTTTACCGATGTGCTATGGGGGGAGCTCGACTATCTCCTCATCGACTTGCCACCGGGCACTGGCGACATCCACCTCACGCTTGCTCAACTGCTTAAAGTTGCAGGAGCGCTTATCGTTACCACGCCACAACAAGTGGCCTTGGCCGATGCCCGAAAGGCCGCAGCCATGTTTGCCATGCCACAAATCGAAATTCCGGTGTTGGGTGTGGTCGAAAACATGAGCTGGTTTACCCCGTTGGCCCATCCCGACGAAAAGTACTATGTGCTGGGTCGTGGCGGCGGTCAATTACTCGCCGATGAGCTTAAAACGCCATTGTTGGGCCAAGTTCCTTTGGTGCAAGGCATAGCTGAAGCCGCCGACAACGGTCGCCCGATTGTACTCGATGCCGGAAATCCCGCTGCCGACGCCTATCGTTTGTTGGCGGGTACACTAGCGCAACAACTGAGTATCGGCAATAAGCATCGCGCAACAGTGGAGGCTTGAAAGGTATTTAACCCTATTTTTGCAGCATGCAAGGAAAAGCAGAGTTACTGAAACGCGTGGATGAGGCCTTGGACGGGATTCGTCCCTATCTCCAAACCGATGGTGGGAATGTGGAAGTGGTGGATATTTCCGACGACTTTGTCGTGCGTCTACGCCTACTCGGAAGCTGCGAAAGTTGCAGCATGAGCGCCATGACCATGAAGGCAGGGATAGAAAAAACCATTCGCAAGGCCATACCCGAAATTCAAGGCGTTGAAGCACTTAGCGAAAAGACCGTTGAAGAATGAACCGCAGCGAGCTGGTTGAACAAATCCGGATCAAAGGCAGCTTTCTTTGTGTAGGCCTCGATACCGATCCCGCGCGGTTGCCTGCTATTCTCAAAAACGAAAAAAATCCAGTTTTGGCCTTCAATAAGGCTATTGTAGAAGCCACAGCCGATTTAGCGGTTAGTTACAAACCCAATTTAGCCTTTTACGAGGCCATGGGACCCGAAGGTTGGCACATACTTCAAGAAACGCTGGCATATATCCCCGCGACTTGTTTTACCATTGCCGACGCCAAACGTGGCGACATTGGCAATACTGCCGATGCCTATGCCCGCACCTTTTTTCACACGTACGCCTTCGACAGTGTTACCGTGAATCCCTACATGGGGAGAGATTCGGTGACGCCATTTTTGGCTTTTCCCGATAAATGGGCCATTGTATTGGGGCTGACCTCCAATCCCGGCGCAGCCGATGTTGAATTGCTGGAAACCACCCAAGGTAAAGTGTTCGAACAGGTCATGGATCAGGTGGCCAACTGGGGTACCCCCGACAATACCATGTTTGTGGTAGGAGCCACGCGCCCAGAAGCATTGGCCGAGATAAGGCACAGATTTCCGGAGCACTTTTTTTTGGTTCCGGGCGTAGGTGCGCAAGGCGGCAGCTTACACGACGTATACCATGCTGGGGTAAATGGGCAATGTGGATTGCTCGTGAATGCCTCAAGGAGCATACTGTACGCCTCATCGGGCAGTGATTTTGCCGAAGCAGCACGTGCCGAAGCACTGCGAATGCAGTCTGAGATGAAGGAGTTGATGGCGAGCAATAGGCTTTAAAGCTCAAGCTCGATTTTTGCGGAGGCGGCATAGGCCGTGCAACTCAAAATCCATCCTTGTTCGAGCTCTTTTTCGGTGAGCACTTCGTTGATCCGGTGCACCACCTGGCCCTCCTGCAAGCGAATTACACAACTGCCACAAAAACCATTTTCACACGAGTACGGCAGCGATACTCCATGCTCCTTGGCACCTTTGAGCAAGCTGTTTTTGGCAGAATTATGCCATTGGAATACTTCAGTGGCTGTTTTAAGGCTGCAGTTGGCCTCAACGGCTGATGCTGCGACTGAATTGCCTGAAAAATAGCGCTGCCCTTCACTGGCAAATTGCTCTTGAAATATGCAATTGCTCGAAACACCGATAAATCCAAGGGTAAAGCGTGCGGTTCGCATGAAGGCAAATGGGCCACACAAATAGTAGTGCGCTTCCTTCGCATCTTCCACTTGTTGCAACCACTGCTCGAGGAAATAGTTGCTTAATCGTCGTGGGCTGCCCATAGTGGGTCGACTTTCGAGCCATTGTATGCTGAACCTCCCTGCTGATTTTTTGCTGAGCTCCTCCAATTCGGTGGCGAACCAAGCGAGCTCTCTCGATTTTACTGCATACAACAATCGTAAGTTGCTGTTGCCAGAACCTAGCAGCTGTTGAATTAGGGCATATACGGGGGTTATGCCCGAGCCGGCAGCGATAAATATTGCTGGAGTTTGCCTATCGCTCACCAAAAATCGCCCCATGGCAGGGGTAGAACCTAGGAAATGACCCTCATGTAAATGGCTTAAAAGCCAGCGCGACACCACACCATTGGCCACACCTTGAACGGCAATGCCTAAGGTTTCAGATTCCGGAGGAGTGAAAATAGAATAGGACCGTCGGTAAGGTTTTCCTTCTATTTCGAGTTCTAGGGTGAGATACTGACCTGCGTGATGGCTCCAACCTTCGGGTTTATGCAAATAGAAACATTTACCGTTATCGCCAATGGGGTGAGTTTTAACTACCTGGAGCTGATACATGCTGCAAGTTACATCAACTTCTTTTAGGGTGAATGGGTGTAATTTGGCAATTCGTTCATGCTAAAGAACTAGGTGGCGCAAGCCACAACCCAGTCAGCCGGCTTCGCCTGCTGCCGTTTTTTTGTTTCCCGCGCTGCTCGAAGCACTTCGGACGTTGCTGGAAACAAAAAACCCGGGTCGCTCTCGCTTCCCGGGTTGTGGCTTGTCGGGGTGACTGGATTTAGCCGAGCTGAATCCTCTTGGAGGGTGTGGTGCAAGCCACAACCCAATCAGCCGGCTTCGCCTGCTGCCGTTTTTTTTGTTTCCTGCGCTGCTCGAAGCACTTCGGACGTTGCTGGAAACAAAAAACCCGGGTCGCTTTCGCTTCCCGGGTTGTGGCTTGTCGGGGTGACTGGATTTGAACCAGCGACCACACGCCCCCCAGACGTGTACGCTAACCGGACTGCGCTACACCCCGATCGACAAGTGGGTGCAAAGATAGCGTTGCAAGGATAATTTTCAAGTATCAAGCATGTTTTATCACGCATCACGCAATCTGAGCCTGTGGCTTTGGTAAAGCCAAAATGGGCAGCTAGATTCAATCATGAACGAATATCTGCTCCATTTCATCTGGCGTCACCGACTGTATAGCACCGACGATTTGAGCCTCGAAAGTGGTGAAAAGCTTCTGGTGCTACATCCTGGTTTTTACAATCGGGATGCTGGCCCCGATTTCGGTGAAGCGCTAGTCCGCCTAGATGATACCCGTTGGATGGGCAGTGTAGAAATACATATGCGCAGTAGCGATTGGATGCTCCACCAGCATCAAAACGACCCTGCGTATAACAATGTGGTGCTGCACGTGGTTTGGGAACACGACACCGATGCATTGCGACCCGATGGGAGTAAACTGCCGGTTTTTACTCTGTCGGGACGCGTAAATCGCCGTTTATTAAGTCGTTATCGCCGATTAGCACAATCGGCCGAAGGTATTGCCTGCTCGGCCATGTGGAAGGGACACTATCCCGAAGCCGCCTGGCAAATGTTGGAACGTGCGGCCATCGAACGTTTGGAGTCTAGAACGTATCGTATTCTGGAGCTGCTCGAGCAGAAACAGGGCGACTGGGAATCGGTTTGCTGGGAATGGCTGGCACGGGCTTTTGGGCAGCGCGTAAATGCCGACGCTTTCACACGCTTGGCTGAGTCGTTGCCGTGGCGCATCGTTCAAAAACTTGTTAATCACCCGGCGCAACTCGATGCTGCCTTATTCGGGCAAGCAGGTCTCATCCTGCCGCAAGTTGAACCTGGAAGAATATCCGAATATCGGTATGTGGCACGTAAGTATGGGTTGCAGCCCATCACCGGCTTGCAGTGGAAGCGTTTGCGCATGTACCCTTCGTCGTTTCCCGAAAATCGTTTACAACAATTAAAGCTATTACTTATGGCACATCCCAGACTTCTAGCCGACTTTTTAGAACTAAGTACACTCCATGAAGCCTACCATTATTTGCGTTCGGCTTGGCAAAATACCGGCACGATGGAGCCGGGTAAAGACACCATCGACCGATGGCTAATCAATGCCGTTATTCCGCTGGTTTTTGCTTACGGACAATTTCACCAGCTGCCTAAGCTCAACGAGCGTATGCTCCGTTGGTTAGAAGAAATGAAGCCCGAAGGCAACGAAATGGTTCGCAGATACAGAAACATCGGATTATCTGCAGGAAATGCATTGCATTCGCAAGGAATTTTGATGTTGCATAGCTTATATTGCATGCCCAAACGTTGTCTGGATTGTTTAATCGGACAATATTGGTTAACCAAAGCTCCGCCATGACACTTACTGAAAAAGCTACTAGCGCCATCAAGGACTATTTTGAATCGAAAGCTTACGGTGTTTGTACCTATTTGGCCGAGAAATTCAATTGGTCTATTCCAAAACTCAGGAATTCATTCATTTACATCAGCTTCTTATCGCTGGGTTCGCCCTTGATTGTTTATTTTTTGCTGGCATTTTGGTTGGATATACGCAGCTACCTCAAGCGTAAGAGCATAATTTGGGATTAATATGCGTATGAAAATTCTCGTAACGGGAAGCAACGGACTACTCGGACAGAAGTTGGTTCATGCATTACACAATGACCCGGAAGTGGAACTCATCGCTACGGCTCGGGGTGAAAATCGCCTCAAAAGAGCCTCAGGATTCCGCTATAAATCACTGGATATCACCGATGCCCAGGCTGTTCTCGCGTGTATTGGCGAATACCAACCCGATGTAGTAATTCACACTGCAGCCATGACACAGGTCGACGATTGTGAAGACCAACAGGATTTATGCTGGCAGTTGAATGTGACCGCCGTTGAAAATATGGTAAGAGCTTGCGAGAAGTATCAAGTTCATTTAGTACACCTTTCAACCGACTTCATTTTCAACGGTAAAAACGGACCATACAACGAAGAGGCGATTCCCGATCCTTTGAGTTTTTATGGAAAAAGTAAATTGGCTGCTGAGCAGCTTATTCAGGCTAGTCACCTATCCTGGAGCATAATACGAACCGTACTCGTATACGGCGTAGCAGAGGACATGAGCCGGAGTAATATTGTACTTTGGGCCAAATCGGCACTCGAAAAACAACAGCAGCTTCGCATCGTCGACGACCAATTTCGTACGCCGACCCTGGCCGAGGATCTTGCTCAAGGTTGTATACTCGCGGCCAAAAAAAGGGCGCATGGAATTTACAACATCTCAGGGGCCGATTATATGTCGGTTATTGAATTAGTGAATCGAGTAGCGCGCTATTTTAAGCTCGATGCCAGCTTTGTTACGCCTGTGAGCAGCAGTACACTGAATCAAAAAGCAGCCCGTCCGCTGCTTTCGGGTTTCGACATCGGCAAGGCCAGAAAAGAGTTAGGTTATTCGCCACACTCCTTCGAAGAAGGTATAGCGCTGGTGATGCAACAAGCTTCGGCAACTTAACTTCGTTTGGCTTTCCCAATTCATAATCTTACTTTCAACGCTTCAATAGTATTTAAATAGATCACATGTCAAACCAAACTGATTCCTGGGGTACGCGAGTAGGTCTCATCCTTGCGATGGCAGGCAACGCCGTAGGCCTGGGTAATTTTTTGCGTTTTCCCGTGCAGGCTGTACAGAATGGCGGAGGTGCATTCATTATTCCTTATCTCGTTTGTTTCCTTTTAATGGGTATTCCGCTGCTGTGGATCGAATGGTCGGTAGGCCGTTTTGGAGGCCGCTTTGGGAACCACAGTACGCCATTCATACTCGATAAAATGACTCACCGCAAATTCTGGAAGTATTTCGGTGTGTTTGGGATATTCACCAACATTGCCGTAGCGGCCTATTATTGTTATATCGAGTCGTGGACATTATCGTATGTGTATCATTCGTTGATGCAGACATTCTCGGGGATGAGCCAGACTGGGATTGCCGATTTCTTCAACGGATATACCGATGTAGAGCATTCTACCACCGGTATTCCGTACGAGGCAGTGGTTTTTTACCTCATTTGTCTGTTTTTAAATACGTGGATATTATCTAAAGGTTTGAGCGGGGGAGTGGAGAAGGTGGCGAAAATCGGCATGCCTTTGTTGATTGCCTTTGGTTTTATACTCGCTTTACGCGGCTGGACACTTGGCGACAGTGGTGCTACTGCAGGTTGCACCGATTGCAATAGCTTTTTAGGGCTCGACTTTTTGTGGCGGCCAGAATTCACCTCACTGGCCGACCCAAAGGTATGGTTAGCAGCTGCCGGACAGATCTTTTTTACCCTTTCGGTGGGTATGGGAACCATTCAATGCTATGCTGCCTATGTTCGCAAGAACGACGATATTGCGCTGAATGCCATGTCGGCCGGCTGGATGAACGGCTTCGTTGAAATCGTTTTGGGAGCTTCTATAGTGATACCCATAGCCGTAGGTTATCTCGGACTCGACTGGGTAAAAGAAAACGCAGGCTTCGCCATGGCATTCCAAACCATGCCGTATTTGTTCCAGAAGTGGGGTGCGTTTTTCGGAACCATGGCTGGTTTTATGTGGTTCGGTTTGCTATTCTTTGCCGGAATAACATCTTCTCTTGCCATGGGTACGCCATGGATGGGCTTTATGAAAGATGAATTTGGCTGGAACATCAAAAAGGGTGCATGGTCGTTTGGGCTGTTGGTATTAATCATGGGGTTGCCTACAGTACTTTTTTATCAGGAGGGAGTTTTTGATGAATACGACTACTGGGCGGGCACAGTATCGTTGGTAGTTTTTGCTTTGGCCGAAACCATCTTGTTTTCTTGGATTTTTGGAATCGACCGAGGGTGGGAAGAAATCAATATGGGGGCAGACATGAAGGTGCCTTCGATCTACAAGCCCATCATCAAATATGTTACCCCATTGTTGCTGCTATTGGTTTTTCTGGCAGCCTTATTCACACCCAAAGACAACAACTGGAAACGTGCTTTCAGTGAGGGTTGGGAACTTGACAAAAGTTCAATTATCGGAAATATCACGCACCAAGGCATAGAAGTGAACAAGGACTATTTCGCCGATTACTTTGAGTCGGGCGTAACAGGTAAAGTGAATCGTATTTATGAAGAGCGCAATAAGGTGAAGATGGAAATTGGTGATGCGACCACCGGAGCAAAATTGGCCACTTACGAGTTTAGCCCTTTGAAACACGCACTTCAATTCCGCGAAGGCGACCTGGTGCGTAAAGCCGATCATTTGGCCACGGGGAGTTTTATTAACAAAGTGTTTTATACCGACATGGCACGTTTGTACTTGATAGCCTTGTTCGTGTTTATAGCTTATATGGTACATAGAGCCACTAAAAAAAGGGCATTGGAGGGCCGTTTATCATGAGTACAGGCGCGTTTTTAATGATGGTCATTGTGCAGGTAGCAACTACCTTAATTACGGCTTTTTTCTTTTGGAAGGTTCTTAAAACCCCGCCAAGGCCTGAGCCAGACTCCTACTCAGACAACGACGACGTTCCACGTTAAAAGATGAATCATGTCGGGTGGGGGCCGCTTTTGGTGGTTTGGTAAATCCGAACGTATCGGATTTTCGGTGCTGCTACTTGCCATCGTGGTGAGTGCAGCCCTGCCCGAGTTCTTTGCACCTGCTTCGGCCGGGCTGCATACTGACTATATCGTGTTTGAGAACGTAAAGCTGCCCGAAACAACTGGCGCAGAAACTAACCATAGTCAGCAGACGGAGCCATTTAATTTCGACCCGAATACGATTAGTGAAGCCGATTTAAAGCGACTTGGTTTGGGAGATAGAGTAGTTCGTTCGTGGTTGAATTTCCGTGAGAAAGGTGGAAAATTTAGCGAGCCGAACGATTTACGTAAATTATACACGCTCCGAAAACAAGATGCCGATCGATTAATCCCGCTGGTACAAATTGCTCCGGCTACAGAAAAAATGGAAAGGTCTATCGTCATGCCTCGTGATCGGGAGAAGCTCGATTTAAACTCGGCCGACTCACTCAGCTTGCTTGAATTGCCAGGTATTGGTCCGACCTATGCTTCTCGTATTTTAAAGGCACGAGAACGATGGGGAGGCTGGTTTACTTCTTCGCAGTTGTTCGCAATTTACGGCATGGATTCGGTGCGAATCGCAGAGTTAACGGCCTATACCTATTTGAATCCGCGAACTGTCAAGAAAATTGCGATTAACCAACTGGAGGCTGATGCGCTTCAACGGCATCCTTTGCTAGGAGCGGCTTTAGCCAAACGCCTTGTGGCTTACCGGAAACAGCACGGTAACTTCAGCAATGCCGCCGATCTCGCGAAAGTATACGGGCTCGATTCGTTGCGGGTGAGCCAACTCGAGCCTTATCTAGAATGGTAGCCGCAAGCTAAGGGAGTTTGATTATTTTTGCCGAGCCAAAACAAAAACGCTTTTGTTGCGCTTTACTTCCCAAAACCAAAACGAATGAACTTTAGCAAGACCGAAAACCAACAGATGATTGCAGACATGGTCCGCAATTTCGGCGAAAAACACATCAAACCCCATATGATGGATTGGGACGAAAGCCAAGAGTTTCCTGTTCAATTGTTCAAAGAACTTGGAAAGCTCGGCTTGATGGGCGTATTGGTTCCCGAAGAATACGGAGGTTCAGGTTTCGGCTATTACGAGTACGTAACAGCTATCGAAGAGCTCTCAAAAATTGATGGCTCTATTGGCCTTTCGATGGCTGCACATAACAGCCTTTGTACTGGCCACATTCTACAATTTGGTAACGAAGAACAAAAAAGGAAATGGTTACCCAAACTGGCTACGGCCGAATGGATTGGGGCTTGGGGACTCACCGAACCGAATACTGGTTCGGACGCCATGCGTATGATGACTACCGCCGTGCAAGACGGTGACTATTGGGTAATCAATGGGGCTAAGTGTTGGATTACCCATGGTAAATCGAGCAACATCGCAGTGGTGATGGTTCGTACTGGTGAATTGTTGGATTCACACGGCATGACTGCATTTGTCATTGAAAAAGGAACGGCGGGCTTTACCCATGGCCGTAAAGAAAATAAACTAGGCATGCGGGCTTCTGAAACAACCGAGCTCCTGTTCGATAATTGCCGTGTGCACAAGGATAACATACTTGGAAAAGTGGGTGAGGGATTCATACAAGCGATGAAAATTCTCGATGGTGGACGTATTAGCATCGCGGCGCTTTCATTGGGTATTGCCAAAGGAGCATACGAAGCAGCTCTCAAATACTCGAAAGAACGCCAACAGTTTGGTAAACCCATCAGCGAGTTTCAAGGTATCGCATTCAAGTTGGCCGATATTGCTACAGAAATTGAAGCGTCGGAACTCCTCATCTACCGTGCGGCTTACCTCAAAAACAACGGTCTGCCAGTGACAACCGAGTCGGCTATGGCGAAATACTACGCCTCAGAAGTTGCTGTTAAAGCTTCGGTAGAGGGCGTTCAAATTTTTGGTGGATATGGTTATACCAAAGATTTTCCAGCCGAGAAATACTATCGCGACTCTAAACTCTGCACGATTGGCGAAGGAACGTCGGAAATTCAGAAACTAGTTATTGCACGGAATATTCTGAAGTAATTGGAATTGAAGTATTATTTATTACCTTTGCCCCTCTCAAAAAAGCAACATGATCAAAATCGAGATTAAAGAAAACGAATCGGTTGATAAGGCGTTGAAGCGTTTCAAGAAGAAGTTTGAGAAGACAGGTGTTTTGAAAGAACTCCGTGGTCGTCAAGCGTTTGAAAAGCCTTCTGTGGTTCGTCGTCAGCAAGTATTGCGTGCGGCTTACCGCCAGATGATGCAGCAGGCTGAACAAAACTAAGCCGGCTTTCGTATCTTGCTGCTGTGGCAGCAAACGAACTCGACAGTTTTCTCAATTACCTGCGTTACGAAAAACGCGTATCGAACCATACCCTCACAGCGTATGCTGGAGATTTGAACGATTTTTATGGTTACCTGAAGGAAACCTACGAGATAGAAGCCATCCAAGAGGTTGTGCACGTGCACATTCGTTCTTGGATGGTTTTTTTATTGGAGCAAGGGCTGGTAGCACGGAGTATCAACCGCAAGGTCAGCACGCTCAAAGCTTACTATAAGTTTTTGCTACGACAGGGTTTGGTAAAGGCTAACCCTACACTACGCATTGTGCGTCCCAAGGTGCCCAAACGTTTGCCTATGGTGGTAGATGGGCCTAGCATGGATAAGTTATTAGATGAATTGCAATTCCCCAATAACTACACAGGTTGCCGCGATAAAACCATACTCGAACTCTTCTATGGATGTGGTATCCGTGAGGCTGAACTCATCGGCCTGAAAATTTCTGATATCGATATGTTTGCTAACCAATTGAAAGTGTTGGGCAAAAGAAATAAAGAGAGAATTATCCCTTTTTCTGCTTTGCTTCGCTCTCAATTCCAGTTATATTTACACAGCAGGGCAGAAGCACATGCAGAAGCCCCTGAATGGCTTTTTTTGACGGATAAAGGTAAAAAAATGTATCCCGGCCTAGTTTATCGAATTGTGCATCATTACCTCAGTTTGGTAAGTACTTTGGCCCAGCGCAGCCCGCACGTGCTACGCCATACATTCGCCACCCACTTGCTCGATCAAGGTGCAGATCTCAACGCAGTGAAAGAGCTGTTGGGGCACAGCAGCTTGGCAGCAACTCAAGTGTATACCCACAATTCGATAGAAAAGCTGAAAGAAGTTTATCGTAAGTCTCACCCTAAAGCCTAAAAGGAGGTTATCATGGACATCAACATCCAATCTATTCATTTCGACGCCGATGTGAAGCTCACCGATTTCATCAAGAAAAAAGTAGCCAAACTCGAAACGTACAACAACAAAGTAGTTAGTTCAGAAATTTTTCTGAAACTCGATAAAGCCGACGATGCTGCGAATAAAATCACCGAAATAAAGATGCAACTTCCAGGTCGCACGCTGTTCGCAAAGGAACAATGCAAAACGTTTGAAGAAGCAACCGACCTCGCCATAGAGTCGCTACGCCGACAGATCAGTAAGCTGAAAAATTGATGGCCATACACATCTTTTTTTTTCAGCTGGGCTATTGATAAGTCCGATTAATTAGTACATTTGCATTCCTTTTTGGCGGGTACCCTAGGGAAACGCCGGAAAGGAATGTTCTTTTAAGGATGTTCGCCTCCTTAGCTCAGCTGGTAGAGCAACTGATTTGTAATCAGTAGGTCGCTGGTTCGATTCCGGCAGGGGGCTCATTGATGGGGAGATACCAGAGTGGCCAAATGGGACCGACTGTAACTCGGTTGCGAAAGCTTCGGAGGTTCGAATCCTCCTCTCCCCACCAATTTGCCGCAAGGTGAAATGCAGTTTCGGCTGCAAAAAAGCGGGAGTAGCTCAGTTGGTAGAGCGATAGCCTTCCAAGCTATAGGTCGCGGGTTCGAGCCTCGTCTCCCGCTCAATAAAGGTTGCCAGAAGGGTAGCCCGAGCAAAATGAAAATAAAGTTTGCCGTTGTAGCTCAGTGGTAGAGCACTTCCTTGGTAAGGAAGAGGTCGACAGTTCAATTCTGTTCAACGGCTCGAAATTGTTCAGTCTGGAGTGCGCAACAGCAATCTTCATACAACGATAAACCAAAACAGGACAAACTAAAATAAGACAAACAATGGCTAAGGAAAAATTTGACCGTTCCAAACCGCACGTAAACATCGGTACCATCGGTCACGTTGACCACGGTAAGACTACCCTCACCGCCGCCATCACCAAGGTGTTGGCTGAAAAGGGTTGGTCGGAAGCACGTTCATTCGATTCGATTGACTCTGCTCCCGAAGAAAAAGAGCGTGGTATCACTATCAACACGGCTCACGTAGAGTATCAGACCGAGAACCGTCACTACGCACACGTAGACTGTCCGGGTCACGCTGACTATGTGAAGAACATGGTAACTGGTGCTGCCCAAATGGACGGTGCTATCATCGTTGTGGCTTCGACCGACGGTCCTATGCCGCAAACTCGTGAGCACATCCTGCTCGCTCGCCAGGTAGGTGTACCTGCACTGGTGGTATTCATGAACAAAGTCGACATGGTAGACGATCCCGAACTCCTCGACCTCGTTGAAATGGAAATCCGTGAACTGCTTTCGTTCTACGAATTCCCTGGCGACGATATCCCTGTGATTCGTGGTTCTGCCCTCGGTGCACTCAACGGTGAGCCGAAGTGGGTTGACACTGTTCTTGAACTCATGGCAGCAGTAGATAACTACATTCCAATTCCTCCACGTCAAACTGAGCTTCCATTCTTGATGCCAGTTGAAGACGTATTCTCAATCACTGGTCGTGGTACTGTTGCCACTGGTCGTATCGAGCGTGGTGTAATCAACTCAGGTGATCCAGTTGATATCATCGGTATGGGTGCAGAAAACTTGAAGTCGACTGTAACCGGTGTGGAAATGTTCCGTAAGATTCTTGACCGCGGTGAAGCCGGTGACAATACTGGTCTCCTCCTCCGTGGTATTGAAAAAACCGATATCCGTCGTGGTATGGTAATCTGTAAGCCAGGTTCTGTGAAGCCTCACATCGAATTCAAGGCCGAAGTTTACGTACTGTCGAAAGAAGAAGGCGGTCGTCACACTCCATTCTTCAACAAATACCGTCCACAGTTCTACTTCCGTACAACTGACGTAACTGGTGAGATCGTTCTTCCAGACGGTGTTGAAATGGTAATGCCTGGCGACAACATCTCGATTGTTGTGAAACTTATCGCTCCAATCGCTATGGAAAAAGGTCTCCGTTTCGCGATTCGCGAAGGTGGTCGTACCGTAGGTGCCGGTCAGGTTACAGAAGTAATCGCTTAATTCTACTTTAAACCAGATAGCGGAAGACTCTCCCGTAACCGGGAGAGTTTTCCCTGTCTATACGGGTGTAGCTCAATTGGCAGAGCAGCGGTCTCCAAAACCGCAGGCTGGGAGTTCGAGTCTCTCCACCCGTGCAGCAGCTAGACAACATGAATAGAATTCGTTTATACGTCAAAGAAGCAACCAACGAACTCCTGCATAAGGTAAGTTGGCCCACCTGGGAAGAACTCCAGGGTAGTCTCGTCGTGGTCCTTGTGGCTTCGCTGATCTTTTCGATCGTGATTTACCTAATGGATGTGGCTTTCTCGAATGTGTTGAGTGCTTTTTATCATCTTTTCCAATAAGGCGTGGCCGGCATGGAATATAAGTGGTATGTAGTCCGCGCCATCAGTGGCAAGGAACGTAAGGCGAAGGAGTACCTCGAGTACGAAGTGAATCGCATGAATTTGAAGGATTTGATTCCTCAGATTTTGATTCCAATGGAAAAGGTACTTCAGCTACGCAACGGTAAAAAGGTCGTGAAAGAACGCAATTTCTTTCCAGGCTATATTTTGATAGAAGCAGCAATGAATCCCGATTTGGTATCGGCCATCATTCAAATCCCGAATGTAATCGGGTTTTTGGGTGGTGACAATCCGACACCTTTGCGGGAATCGGAGGTGAACAAAATCCTCGGCAAGGTAGATGAAATGACCGAAGCCGGTGAAGTAATGTCGAATCCGTTTACGGTTGGTGAATCAGTGAAAGTAATGGACGGTCCGTTCAATGAATTCACTGGAGTAATCGAAGAAGTAAACGAGGAGAAGAAGAAGCTCAAAGTGATGGTGAAGATTTTTGGTCGCCGTACACCTATTGAGTTGAATTATATGCAGGTTGAGAAAATATCCTAATAAGATAAAAAATGGCAAAGGAAATCAGCGCGTTTATTAAGCTCCAGATCAAGGGCGGCGCAGCGAACCCGGCACCTCCGGTAGGACCGGCACTCGGTTCAAAAGGGGTGAACATCATGGAATTCTGTAAGCAGTTTAATGCCAGAACCCAAGAGAAAGCGGGAAAAGTATTACCGGTGGTGATCACGGTGTACTCTGATAAGTCGTTCGACTTTATCGTTAAAACACCTCCAGTGGCTATCCAGTTGATGGAAGCTGCAAAAATTCAAAAAGGCTCGACGCAGCCCAACCGTCAAAAGGTTGGTTCTGTAAGTTGGGACCAGGTAAAGGCAATAGCCGAGGACAAAATGCAGGACATGAATGCGTTCAAAGTAGAATCGGCCATGAAAATGGTTGCAGGAACGGCGCGCAGCATGGGCATCAATGTTACAGGCACTGCTCCCTGGGAATAAGTAGAAAAAACCATTAATATATAGAGTGGCTAAATTGACCAAAAATCAGAAGTTGGCGAACGCGAAGTTCGACCGTACCAAAGCGTACAAGCTTTCTGAGGCGACCAGTCTGGTAAAGGAAATTTCCTTCACCAAGTTTGATCCTTCAGTTGACTTGAACGTAAGGCTCGGAGTGGATCCGCGTAAAGCGAACCAGATGGTTAGGGGTACGGTAACCCTTCCTCACGGGACCGGAAAAGTAGCGCGCGTGCTCGTGCTATGCACCCCAGACAAAGAAGCAGAGGCTAAAGCAGCCGGAGCTGACTTTGTAGGACTGGACGAGTTCATCCAAAAAATTGAGGGTGGATGGACTGACGTCGATGTAATCATTACTCAACCAAGTGTCATGGCGAAAGTCGGTCGACTCGGTCGTGTGTTAGGTCCCCGTGGCCTGATGCCGAATCCGAAGACCGGTACTGTAACCGACAACGTTGGGCAAGCGGTTACCGACGTAAAGGGTGGCAAGATCGACTTTAAAGTAGACAAGTTCGGTATTGTACACGCTGCTATCGGGAAGGCGTCGTTTACGCCGGTGCAACTTGAAGAAAATGCTGTAGAGCTTCTTCAAACCATCGTGCGACTGAAGCCTTCAGCTGCAAAAGGAACTTATGTGAAGAGCATCTTCATGAGCTCAACCATGAGTCCGGGTATTAACATCGACACCAAATCTGTAGCGGGGATCTAATCATGACCAGAGAAGAAAAAGCAATTGTTATTCAGGAACTGGCGGAGAAGCTCAAGAACAGCCCCTTCTTTTACCTCACCAATTCGGCTAACCTGCCGGTAGAAACCATCAACCGTTTCCGTCGTTTGTGTTACCAGCGTGGTGTAGAATTTAAGGTGGTTAAGAACACCTTGTTGCAGAAAGCGATGGAAAGTATCGGAGGAGGTTACGAAGACCTTTATCCTTCGCTGAAAGGTTCAACCTCGATCATGTTTGCCGAGCAAGGAAACATCCCTGCCCGCCTACTGAAAGAGTTTCGCCAAAACGGCTCGGACAAACCTGTATTGAAAGCTGCCTATATCGATAGCGCTATCTATACCGGCGACGACCAGCTCGACGCACTTACCAGCATCAAATCTAAAGAAGAGCTCATTGCTGGAATCATCTTTACCCTACAATCGCCTGCACGCAACGTGGTATCTGCTCTTCAATCGAGCGGTGGCAAATTGGCCGGCATTGTAAAAACACTTCAAGAGAAAAATTAACAAAAACAAAAACTATTAAATTTTAATAAAATGGCAGATCTGAAAGCGTTCGCAGAACAGTTAGTGAACCTGACTGTGAAAGAAGTAAACGAACTTGCCCAAATCCTGAAAGACGAGTATGGCATTGAGCCAGCTGCTGCTGCTGTAGCAGTTGCTGCTCCTGCTGCTGGCGGTGGTGCTGCTGCACCAGCTGCTGCTGAGCAAACTGAATTTGACGTAATCCTCAAAGACGCAGGTGCTCAAAAACTCCAAATCGTGAAATTGGTGAAAGACCTTACTGGTCTTGGACTGAAAGAAGCGAAAGAACTCGTTGATGCTGCTCCGAAGCCTTTGAAAGAGAAGTGTCCGAAAGACGAAGCAGAAGCACTCAAAGCTAAGCTTGAAGAAGCTGGCGCTGTAGTAGAGATCAAGTAATTTGACTCAACGGCTAATAAGCCTACAAAGCTGTAGGCCTGCAACCCTGAGTGGTTGCCAGGCCTACGGCTATTTGTGTTCGTGATCATGGTGTATAACTAAAACTCAATTCTTTGGCTGCCAACATCACACCAGAGGGTAGAATCAACTTCGCGTCTATCGCGTCGGCGATTGAATATCCCGACTTTCTGGAAATCCAGATTAAGTCGTTTCAAGACTTTTTCCAGCTGGAAACCCTGCAGGAAAATCGTCGCAACGAAGGCCTGTTTAAAGTATTCGCGGAAAACTTCCCGATTACTGACGCACGCAACAACTTCGTTTTGGAGTTCCTCGATTATTTCGTGGATCCACCCCGATACACCATCGAAGAGTGTATCGAACGCGGACTGACCTATTCAGTTCCGCTCAAAGCCAAATTGCGCCTGTCGTGTAACGACGAGGAGCATGAGGACTTTGAAACCATCGTACAGGATGTGTACCTCGGTACTATTCCGTACATGACTCCGAAAGGAACCTTTGTAATTAATGGTGCTGAGCGTGTAATCGTTTCTCAGTTGCACCGTTCACCTGGGGTATTCTTCGGTCAAACCGTGCATACCAACGGATCGAAGCTCTATTCGGCCCGTATCATTCCGTTCAAGGGATCGTGGATTGAATTTGCGACCGACGTGAACAATGTGATGTATGCCTACATTGACCGCAAGAAGAAGTTCCCGGTAACGACCTTGCTTCGTGCCATTGGTTTTGATTCCGACAAGGACATCCTCAACATTTTCGACCTGGCCGATGAGGTGAAGGTGAGCAAAGCGGGCCTCAAAAAAGTTGTTGGCCGCCGCCTTGCTGCACGTGTGCTCAAAACATGGATCGAAGACTTTGTGGATGAAGATACAGGGGAAGTAGTATCGATCAACCGTAACGAGATAATCCTCGAGCGCGATACCATGCTCGAAGACGAGATGATTGATATGATCGTAGATGCCGGCGTGAAGAGCATCATCCTACACAAGGACGAAAACTTGCACGGCGACTACTCCATCATCTACAACACCCTCCAAAAGGATACATCAAACTCCGAAAAGGAAGCCTTGGAGCACATCTATCGTCAATTGCGTAACGCTGAACCACCCGATGAAGATTCTGCTCGTCAGATCATCGAGAAGTTGTTCTTCAGCGACAAACGTTACGACTTAGGTGAAGTAGGGCGCTACCGCATCAACCGTAAGCTCGGATTAAATTCAGAGTCGGATGTGCGTGTATTGACCAAAGAAGACATCATTGCTATCGTAAAATACCTCATTCAGCTGTCGAATTCGAAAGCCGATGTGGACGACATTGACCACCTCAGCAACCGTCGTGTGCGGACTGTGGGTGAGCAATTGTACGCACAGTTTGGGGTAGGCTTAGCACGTATGGCCCGTACCATCAGGGAGCGTATGAATATCCGCGATAACGAGGTATTCACACCTGCTGACTTGATTAACGCACGTACGCTGAGTTCGGTAATCAACAGCTTCTTCGGTACCAACCAGCTGAGCCAATTCATGGACCAAACCAATCCACTCGCAGAAATCACCCACAAGCGCCGTCTATCGGCCCTCGGTCCGGGTGGTCTTTCGCGTGAACGTGCCGGTTTCGAGGTTCGTGACGTACACTACACGCACTACGGTCGTTTGTGTACCATCGAAACACCTGAAGGTCCAAACATCGGTTTGATCTCGTCGCTTTGCGTACATGCCAAAATCAACAGCATGGGCTTTATCGAAACTCCGTACCGCACGGTAGATAAAGGACGTGTTGAAATTGAAAAGGGTGTAGTATTCTTGAGCGCTGAAGACGAAGACGAACGCATCATCGCCCAGGCGAATGCGCCACTCGACGCCAAAGGAAACTTTGAGCGCGACTTGGTAAAATGCCGTTTGATGGGCGACTTCCCAATTGTGGCTCCTGAAGGAGTACAATATATGGACGTTGCGCCAAACCAAATTGTGGGTATCGCTGCTTCGTTGATTCCATTCCTTGAGCACGACGATGCCAACCGCGCCCTGATGGGTTCGAACATGCAACGTCAGGCTGTGCCATTGTTGCGTCCGGAAGCACCGATCGTAGGAACAGGTCTTGAAGGCCGTGTTGCTCGCGATTCACGTGCACTCCTTACAGCCGAAGGCGATGGATACGTAGAATACGTTGACGCAACCATGATCACCATCAAATACGACCGCAACGAAGACGATCGTTTGGTGAGCTTCAATGGCGACAGCAAAACGTATAAACTCACGAAGTTCCGTAAGACCAACCAATACACCAGTATCAACCATAAGGCCATCGTGAAGAAGGGTCAGCGCGTGGTTAAAGATCAGGTTTTGGTAGAAGGTTACGGCACGCAGAAAGGCGAGTTGGCCCTTGGTCGTAACTTGAAAGTGGCGTTTATGCCATGGCAGGGTTACAACTTTGAGGATGCTATTGTGATTTCTGAGCGCGTAGTGCGCGAAGACTTGTATACCTCTATCCACATTGAGGAGTTTGAGTTACAAGTGCGCGACACCAAACGTGGTGAAGAAGAATTAACAGCCGACATTCCAAACGTGAGCGAAGAGGCTACCAAAGACCTCGACGAAAACGGCATCATTCGTATTGGTGCACATGTTAAAGAAGGCGATATCCTCATCGGTAAAATCACGCCAAAAGGTGAAAGCGATCCTTCTCCAGAAGAGAAGTTGCTTCGTGCCATCTTTGGCGACAAGGCCGGTGACGTGAAAGATGCATCTTTGCGTGTTCCACCTTCGATGAGTGGTGTGGTGATCGACAAAAAGCTCTTCTCACGAGTGAAGAAAGACAAACTTGCCAAGCAAGAAGAGAAAGTAATCGTAGAAAAGCTAGATGCTGAGTACAACCGTGAAGTGGATGTTGTTCGCAATATCCTCATCGACAAATTGCTCGTGCTTGTAGAAGGTAAGGCCTCACAAGGTGTTACCAATACCTATCGCGATGAAGTAGTACCTAAAGGCACTAAGTTCACCAAGAAAATTTTGACCGACATCGATTATGCCATCGTTAATCCCGATGGATGGTTGGTGGATAAGGACAAAAACGAACAAATCAAAGAGTTGCTCAAAAACTATTTGGTTCGTGTTTCTGAAATCCTAGGTGAGGTGAAGCGTAAGAAGTTTGCGATACAAGTGGGCGACGAGCTGCCTTCGGGCATCCTCCAACTCGCTAAAGTATACGTAGCTCAAAAGCGTAAACTACGTGTAGGGGATAAGATGGCTGGTCGTCACGGTAACAAGGGTATCGTTGCCCGTATTGTACGCGACGAAGATATGCCATTCCTTGAAGACGGAACACCGGTTGACATCGTGCTTAACCCGCTTGGTGTACCTTCTCGTATGAACCTTGGACAGATTTACGAATCGGTTCTAGGTTGGGCAGGTATGGAACTGGGCGTGAAGTTTGCAACACCGATTTTCGATGGTGCAAGTCTTGACGAAGTACGTGAATACACCGAAAAAGCAGGTGTACCTAATCTTGGAGCGACTTATTTGCACGATGGCCAAACTGGTCGTCGCTTTGACCAAAAGACAACAGTGGGTGTGATTTACATGCTTAAACTGGGTCACATGGTCGACGACAAGATGCACGCCCGTTCGATTGGACCATACTCGCTCATTACGCAACAGCCGTTGGGTGGTAAAGCGCAATTTGGTGGTCAGCGTTTTGGTGAGATGGAAGTGTGGGCATTGGAAGCATTCGGTGCCGCAAACATCCTCCAAGAGGTGCTTACCGTTAAGTCGGACGACATTATCGGTCGTGCCAAGACGTACGAAGCCATCGTAAAAGGCGACAACTTGCCGGTTCCAAGCGTACCAGAATCGTTTAATGTATTGCTGCACGAACTCCGCGGTTTGTGTCTGGATGTTCAACTTGATTAACCAGGAGGCATAACCTTATGTCGTATAAAAAAGAGTTTAAACTCAAAAGCAACTTTACAAAAATCCGGATCGGCCTGGCTTCGCCAGAGTCGATCTTGGATCGTTCTTTCGGTGAAGTTGTAAAACCCGAAACCATCAACTACCGGACGTATAAGCCGGAAATGGGTGGTTTGTTCTGCGAACGCATTTTTGGTCCCACCAAGGACTACGAATGTCACTGCGGTAAGTACAAGCGTATCCGATACAAAGGAATCGTTTGTGACCGTTGTGGTGTAGAAGTAACCGAAAAGAAAGTGCGTCGTGAGCGTATGGGACACATCAAATTGGTGGTCCCTGTTGCACACATCTGGTACTTCCGTTCGTTGCCCAATAAAATTGGCTATTTGCTTGGCTTGCCAAGCAAAAAGTTGGACGCCATCATCTATTACGAACGTTATGTCGTAATTCAAGCCGGTATCAAAGAAGCCGACGGTATCAAGAAGATGGACTTCCTCACCGAGGAAGAATATTTGGATATTTTAGACTCGTTGCCACGTGAGAACCACATGCTCGACGAGAACGATCCAAACAAGTTCATCGCCAAGATGGGTGCCGACGCTTTGCATGATTTGTTGGCACGCATCAACCTCGACGATTTGAGCTATGCATTGCGTCACCAGGCTGCTACCGAAACTTCACAGCAACGTAAGAGCGAAGCGCTCAAACGCTTGAAGATTGTGGAAGCATTCCGTGGTGCCAACGAAAGCGGTGTAAACCGTCCGGAGTGGATGATTGTGAAGATGGTTCCTGTAATTCCGCCAGAGCTTCGT